>SDBU01002862.1_pt1 | contig 22441 bp, 1 predicted proteins | sample 2277071 | NCBI WGS metagenome assembly SDBU01 (sample SAMN10397929, study PRJNA504765) | marine sediment metagenome | isolation source: marine sediment core GS08_GC12, 126 cmbsf | place: Arctic Ocean: Gakkel Ridge, Loki's castle | collected 2008 | reverse complement strand
CCACCATCTACCAGGATGTCGAACTCATCGAGTCGCTCTCGGTGGCGGACAACATCTTTCTGGGAAGCGAGAAGATCGGCAGGATTCCCGGCGTCATCGACACCCGCGCCCAGTTCGCCAAGGCAAGAGGGATCATGGACACGCTGAGCATCGACATCAACGAAAGGGCCCTGGCCGAGAGCCTGTCCGCCGCTCAGAAACAGATGCTTCAGATCGTCAAGGCCCTGCACGCCGAGGCGAGTATCCTCATCATGGACGAGCCGACCAGCTCGCTAGGCCTGGCCGAGACGGAGGCCCTGATGGCGCTCGTGAAGGAGTTGCGGGCCAGGGGCGTCGGCATCATCTACATCTCGCACTACCTCGAGGAGGTCTTCGAAGTCGGTGACCGGATAACGATCCTGAAGGACGGCCGATCCGTCGGAACGCACCAGGTCAGCGAAGTGGACTTCGACACCGTCGTGAAGCAGATGGTCGGCAGGGGGGCCTCATCGTTCTTCTCCAGAGAGCCCGTCGAGATAGGCCCCACGCAGTTCGAGGTCAGGAACGTGTCGTATCGGGACATCGTCACCGACGTGAGCTTCTCGGTCGGACGGGGGGAGATATTCGGGATCGGCGGGCTTGTGGGCTCCGGGAGAAGTGAACTGGCCCAGTTGATCTTCGGCGTGGCCCGGCCGGACGGGGGTGGGGTGCTCCTCGGCGGCCGCCCCATAAAGGTCACCTCACCCAGGCAGGCTATTCGACAGGGCATCTGTCTGATTACCGAGGATAGAAAGGCCTCGGCGCTTTTCGAAGACCGGTCGGTGCGCGAGAACATCACCGCCGTCCGCAACGAACTGCTGGCCGGGGGGATACTGAACCTCCGGAGCGAAGGAAGAATCGTTGACGACCTGGTAAGGACCCTCGACATATCGATAGCGGCCAAGAGCCAGACCATCTCGGAACTGAGCGGCGGCAACCAGCAGAAGACGGTCATTGCGCGGTGGCTGCTCAGCAACGCCGCCGTGTTCATCTTCGACGAGCCGACCAAGGGCGTCGACATCGGCGCCAAGGAGCACATCTACACCCTGATGGTCGCCCTGGCCCGGAAGGGCAAGAGCCTGGTCATGATCTCTTCGGATATGCCCGAGCTGATCTCCATGAGCGACCGCATCGGCGTCATGAGGGGCGGCAGGCTGACCCACGTATTCCCCTCCGCAGGCATCGAGGAGGAAAGGCTCATCCAGTGCTTCCTGGGTGCCGGCGATTGTCCCTCCTGAAAACCTCATCCGGCCTATTGCAGGGCACGCCTCGATCAGAGGGAACGGGTCGCCGTCGGCAGAGCGTTGACACCGTCAGGCGCCTTTGCTAGGTTCGTTTCGCCGGTGGCTTGCCGACCAGCAGCCTTGCTGGAACTGTGTGTGTAATATCGAGTTACTGTAGCAGGCGCGAGGAGCACGACATGGCCAAGTTAGCGATTATCGGTGCAGGCAGTATGGTCTTCAGCACGACCCTGACGAATGACCTGCTGCAAACACCAGGGCTCGAGGGCTCAACCGTCGCCCTGATGGACCCGGCCCTGGCCAAAGTGAAAGCCGTCGAGGAGTACACGAACAAGATCATCCGGAAGAACAATCTCTCGCACAGGGTGTGTTCGACGGCTGACAGAAGAGAAGCGCTCGAGGACGCCGATTACGTCATCACCACGTTTCAGATAGGGGGCATGGAAGCTTACAAGCACGACTATGAGATCCCCCTCAGATATGGCGTCGACCAGTGCATCGGACAATGCGTGGGCCCCGGCGGCGTGATGCGGGGGTTGAGGACCATACCGGTGCTCGCGGGGCTGATGCACGATATGGAAGACGTCTGCCCGGGGGCGCTGCTGCTGAATTACGTCAATCCGATGTGCACGTGCTCCATTGGTATGTCCATGTCGAGCGAGATGCCGTTTGTGGGATTGTGCCATGGCATCCAGACAACGCTCGATCTTATCTCCGGCTATGTTGGCGTGAAAAAAGAGGAGATCGACTTCCTGGCCGCGGGGATCAATCACATGGCGTGGTTCCTCAAGCTGGAAAAGGACGGAAAAGACCTTTATGCGGTATTCAGAGAGAATATCGAAAAACCGGAATACTACATTAATGACAAGGTCCGGATCGAAACCGCCCGTCATTTCGGCTATTTCATGACCGAGAGCACGGGTCATCTTTCCGAATACCTGTACTGGTTCAGGAAGAACCGGGACCTGCTCGACACCTACTGCGACCAGCCGGCGTTTGGCGGTGAATCGGGAGCGGCCTACAAGTTCTGCTGCGATATGGTGAAGAAATACGCAGAGGTGGATATTCTGAGCCTCGAGAGCGGCCGGCTCGAGCCCAGGAGCATCGATTACTGCTCGCGCATCCTCGAGGCCATGGAAACGGGCAGGACGTTCCGCTTCAACGGCAATATCATCAACCGCGAAGGGTACATCAGCAATCTGCCTCGCGAGGCGTGTGTGGAAGTGCCGATTTACGTCGATAACTCGGGGCTGCATCCCACCCACGTTGGCAAACTGCCGTCTCAGCTTGCCGCCCTGAATCGAAGCAATGTCACGGTGCAACTGCTCGCCGCGGAAGCGGCCGTCACCGCGGATCCGGAACTGGCCTTCGCGGCCGTGGCGATGGATCCGCTGACCTCGGCCGTACTGGGCCTCAAAGATACACGAGAGATGGTACGAGAGATGTTTGAGGCAGAGGCCGAATGGCTGCCACACTTCGAGGGCAGGCGTCCCGGAAGTGTCGATATCATCGACGTCCCCGAAGGCACCACGGGCGTCGAGGTGCCGCTGGACCCCGCCCTTGCCGTGGCAAATCGATTCGGCAAGCTCGCCGATTAGTGAACCATTAGTGGACCGTATCCGCCGGGCAGATGACGCGGAGGCCCACGTCGAAGGTCCGGCGCCATGGCAGATGGCTCACCGGGCTGGCCCGCGGCCGGCTCGCCCTCTGGCCGCCGGGTGGAGGGAGCTTCGGACGGCTCGGACAGCCGCAAGCTCTTGCGAATACTCGCGGCAAACGCGAAACGCCGAACCGGTCGGCCACGGTGTCTTGCGTTAACCTGCCGACCGGCCGAGCCGGTTGGCCTCAGTATCGCCGGCGAGATTCGAACCGGCGACCTATGAGTCCGCTCCAGCCCTCTTGGCGAGTTTCGCAAGCCTATGTTCATACAAGCGTTGCAGGATTGGCACTTTGTAGGCATTGTGCCTGCTGTCATCTGTTTTCACCTCTTTTCGTATACCGTATCTCCTAACCGACGACCTCCGGATATCCGCCGCGGAGGCCAAAAGGGGTAGGGCGGGCACCGGAGCGTGTACGTGTATACGCTCGCTCGGGCAACGCGACGGAGGGACAGCGATGAGAGTCAGTTGGGGGGGTTCAGGCAGGCTGCGGCGGCCGCCTTGCTGCCCTTACATGTCCCGGCCCTCTCGAGGATGGCATCCGCCCCGGCCAGGGGGCATTGGAGCGCAACCACTTGGTACCGCAGGGCCCCTGGTACTCGACCACCAGTGCGGCACGCCCGGCAACGAAGCTTCGGACGAGCGACCAGACTGTCTGAAGACCGCTCATCCCTGGACCTCCGCTATCGAGCAAACAGTTTGGTTCGTACGCCCGATGACGCTCCACGGCAATAGGCTTGAGTCCTTGACGCGATGGCGGACGGAGTTCGCGGGAGTGACAAGCCGAAGCAGTGACTTAATGCAACTAATGCAACTAATGCAACTAATGCAAGGTCTCTGGATTGCCCGTGTCGCTGACGAGGCACAGAACTCGTTATTGAAGTTCCGACAAGAATCTATTTGACACAGGCCGGGTGCACGGTGTATACTTAGCTGTCAAATTGCCGTTCTGCCATTCTGCCGCCGGGGCTGCTCCTAACAGATCCTGCGCGGGAGGAGTATTCGGGCAAAGATGTTGCGGGCCGGCACACGGGGCATTCGGTTGCCAAGTGCTGACCGCTTGGAGGCTGCGGTTACCTTTCGGGCATTCACGGACTAACACGGAGGACGAGAGACATGTTTTCTCCAAACAGTCGCGCGTACAAATGGCTCTGCCGTCAATACCGCATGGTGCTTCTCGGGATGCGCCGGCTGATGCTCCGGCGCGATTCCGTCGAGGCGGGTCCACATCGCCATCCACAACCCGTGCCCGTGAGCGTGGAGTCTCTGGAGCAGCGGCTGCTGCTGGCAGCCGACGATCCTCTGCACGTTGTGATGGGTGAGTCGTTGGGGGCGCCCAACGACGCGGTGATCGAGGTGGACCATCAGGGCACGCCGGAGACCGCCGACGACACGTTGAACATCGTCGACCGGGCGTCCCAGTTGGTGTGGGCGAGTCTGCCGCTGTGGGACGCCTCGCAGGTGTTCATCCACGGCAACGGCAGCGACAACCGGCTGGAGATCGCCGACTCGGTGCCCGAGGGGCTGGCGGTGATCTTCATCGGCGGCAGCGGCGAGGACAGCATCACCGGCCCCGGCCGAGACACGAGCTGGGCCGTGACGCAGGGGGTGCCGGACGGGCTGCGGGCCGACATCTCCGTGTCCGGCGTCGAGAGCGTCTTTGGCAGCACGGCTCTCGACACGCTGTACGGGCCGAGCCTCGACGCGGTCTGGCAGGTGACCGGCGAGGGAGCCGGCACGGTCGCGGGCGTCGCCTTTGACGGCTTCGAGGGCCTCGTGGGGACCGACGCGGGCGACGACACGTTCGTTTTCGATGCCGGCGGCAGCGTCGCCGGCGTGATCGACGGCGGCGTCGGCGGCTTTGATACGCTGGTCCTGAGCGGCGGAACTTACGAGTCCGTGGTCTACATCGGCACCGGGCCGAACTCGGGGACCATCGACCGCGACGGTGACGTGATCACCTACGCCGGGCTCGAGCCGATCTCCGACAACCTGTCGGTCACGAATCGCGTTATGAGGACAAGCAATGTTGACGATCGGGCGACGCTGACCGACAACGGCGACGGCACCCTCACGCTGGCGCCGGTTTCGCCCTTCTTCACCTTCGAATCGATCACCTTCAGCGACCCGTCCGTCAGCCTGACGATCAATCTGGGCGGCGATGCGGGCGTTCCGTTCTTCAGCAAGGACGTGCTGACGATCAACTCGTTCAACGTGTCCGGAGTTGACCTGATCGTCAACGGCGAGGATGGCAAGGACGAGGTGGAGATCGTCGGCGCGGTGACCGCGGACGACGTCACCATCAATGCCGAGAAGATCACGGTCTCGGCCACCGTGAACGCGAGCGACGTCACGCTCACCGCGGCCGCCAGCGACGCCGGCGCCCTGGACGAGGACGGCGACTTCCTCGGCGGGGTCTTCGAGGGCCTCTACATCGCCACGCCCGAGGCGATCATCAACCTGACCGGAACGACCATCACGGCAACCGGTGATGTCATCTTGTCGGCCACGGCGACGGCGAACCTCGGCTCCGTCAGCCCCTCGACGTTCGGCGACACGCTGGACGCCACGCTGCTGACCATCCTGCCGAACGCCAGCGTAACCTTCAACAACGCCAATGTGTCCGCCACCAACCTGGATGCGGATGCCAATGTGTCCGTCACCGTCGACTTCGAAGACGACGCCGATGGCGACGACGACAGCGAAAAATCGGACGCCGCGGTGACGGTGGTGGTATTGATCAGCGGCGCGACGACGGAGGTCCTGGGAACCAGCACGCTTTCGGTTTCCGGAGACGTCGGCTTAAACGCGGCCACCACGCTGAACATCGACAGCACCGCCGACGGTTCTGGCGGTACGGCCGGCGCCACGCTGGCGGTGACCGAGGCGAACCCCACGACAAAGGCCTATGTCGAAGATAGCGCATCGATCGGCGCCAACGGTGGCAATACCCCTAACTCCATCACGGTCGGCTCTACGCTGATCAGTACGATCGCCACAAGTTCGACCTCTACGGCCAATGGCGCGGATGACAATAGCGGGGAGAACCAATCCGAGGAGCGGCTCGCCGATCACGACGATGATGGCGATGATGGCAAGCAGGCGGAAGCGGGCGGCGGATCGACAATCAGTTTCGCTGCCGCGGTGGCTGTTACTGATTACCGGCCTGTCACCGAAGCCTATATCACCACCAGCGGGACGGTGACCACGGCCAATACCCTCAGTGTCGCGGCCTCCGCGACGGATACGATCACGACCAGCGCCGACGGCCAGAATACCAGTGGCAGCGGCACCGCTATAGGTGCTGCCGTCGGGATTGCCGTGGTCAATGCCAATACGCGAGCCTACCTTGGCGGTAGCGGCACGCTCGACGCTAACGCCATCAATGTCGACGCAACCCTGGACGCGGACAATACATACAAAGTCGAATCCAAGTCCGGCATTGGAGAAGGTGCTGACGTTGGAATTGCCGGTTCCATGGTCGTCCACGTGGTGACCACCACGACCGAAGCCCTGATCAAGAGCGGCGCGAACCTCACGCTTGTTAACACGCCCGCTCTCAGCTTGGACGCCACCTCGACGACCATATCACTTGCCAAGGCGCTGCCATCGGGTACCGCGGCGGGGAGCGACGTCGGTCTGGGCGCTTCCTTCGCGCTGAACATGGCGGACCATGGCACGAGGGCCGAAATCGAGAACGGCGCCGTCATCAGCGGATCGGCGTCCGGCCTCACGGTGGCCGCGACGGGGGATCACGAACTCACGACCGAGGCCAAGAACGGCGCCAAGGGCGACACCAGCATCGGGGGGGCGGTGGCGGTCGCCATCTCCGAATCGGACACCAAGGCGCGCATCGGCACCGGCGCCATCATCACATCCACCGGCTCGGCGGCGATCACCGCGGATCACACGAACACCATTGCCACGACCGTCAGCTCTGAATCGGAAGGGTCCGACGCGTCGGTCGGCGTGTCCGTCGGCGTCAATTACGTCGCCGACACCAACAGCGCCCAGGTGGCGCGGAACCTGAACGCCACGGGCGGCACGGTCGCTGTGGAAGCGGAGCTGACGTTGGACAGCAGCCTGAACGTGCACGCCAGTGCCGGCGGCGGCGATAGTTCAGACAGTGACGCCGACGCGGAAGCCGATAGCGAGGTCAATACCAACCCCAACACCGGCGGCGGGCGCACGCTGGAGTCGGCCGACAGCAATACGGACGACGCGAACAGTCAATCCAACAGCAATTCCGGCTCCGGCGGAAGCAGTATCGGCGTCGCGGCGGCCGTCGCGATCAACATGCTGGATGGCGTCGACAACAGCGCGGAGATTCTCAGCGGGGCCGACGTGACGGCAAGCGGCGCCGTCACCGTGCGTGCCAAGGCGCACGTCGACGCGACGTCCATCGCCGACAGCACGGCTGTCGACCTCGAAGCCGACGCGAGCATTGCCGCCGCGGTGTCGGTGAACGCGGTGTCGATGGACAACGACGCGATCATCCATTCCGGTTCGGTGGTCGGCGGCAGCAGCATCACCGTCGAGGCGGTGACCACCGGCAGTGAGAAGAACGATTTCGCGGCGGGCGCCTTCTCCGTCGCGGGCAACAAGGGCGACTTCGGCTTCGCCGGCGTCGCGGCCGTCAATGTGATCGACGTCGACACGACGGCGATGACGGGAGACAACACCACGCTCAACGCGACGGGCAACGTCATCGTCACGGCCGAGCACGACATGCGCATCCAGGCGATCGCGGCCTCCGGCGGCTTCTCCACCGAAACCGCGGCCGGCGCCGCCATGGCCCTCAACCTCGTCGGCAGCGGCGCGGGCGGCTCGAAGACCATCGCGAGCATCGGCGATCCGGACTCGGCCGGCACGGGTGCCATCGTCAACGCCGACGGATCCGTATTGGTTTCAGCGACCCACACGATGGACATGCTCAGCGAACTGACGCTCCCGCAGCCCGTTGAAGATGCGATCGGCAGCTTGGGCATCACGATCGGTTCGCTGGCGGTCGCCGGCGGCGGCAGCACCGGCAGCGTGGGAATCGCCGGCTCGGTGGCCATCGATATCTTCGACACCACCACCAAGGCCAGTGTCGATCGCGACGCCACCGTCGACGGCAAGAGCGGCGCGAAGGCGGGCTCCCTGTCCGTTACCGCTTCGGACACGCTCGACTGGACGTCCGTGGCCGGCAGCCTCGGCATCGCCACCAGCGGCGTCGGTATCGGGGCGGGGCTCTCGCTGGCCATTATCGACAAGGACACGCAGGCGTACATCGGACGGGACGCGACGGTCGATACGTCCGGTACCGTCACGATCGACGCGGATTCCAGTGAAGACCTGATCACCGTCTCGGCCAACATCGGCGTCGGCGACACGGTCGGCATTGCCGGCTCGGCCGCAGTGTACATCATCGACACGAGCACCAAAGCGTACGTCGAGTCGGCGGCCTCGGCGCCCGACGCCGCCAGTGTGCAGGCCGGCGGCGTTACCATCGACGCCGGCGGCGACCTGACTCTCACGACAATTGCCGGGTCGGTCGGCGCCGGAAGCAGCGCCGGTTTCGGGGCGGCCAACGCGACGCTCGTGCATACGGATCTCGTCGAGGCGTTCATCGGCGATCGAGCGAGTGTCATCGTCTCCGGTTCCTCGCCCACGAGCATCACGGTCAACGCGCATTCCACCGAAGAGATCATCGCCATATCCGCCGCCGGCGGGTTCGCCAGCTCGATCGCCGTCTCGGGGACCGCGGCGGTCAACATACTCAATGAGACCACCCGTGCCTACATCGGGCGACTGGCCACCGTCGACGCCACCGGCGCGGCCACGGACCCGAGTCTGAACGTCACGGCCAACGATGACACGGATATCGTTTCCGTTGCCGGTCAGCTCGCGGCGTCCGGTAGCGCGGCGGTCGGCATCGGTGCGGATGTCGGCGTGCTCACGAAGCTCACGGAAGCTTACATTGAATCGGGCGTCAACTCGACGGTGGACGGCAACATCATCGTTGAGGCGACGTCTGAGGAAGACATCACGACCGTGGCCGCGGGCATATCGGCCTCCGGGGGAGTCGCCGTGACGGTCGACGCCAGCGTGCACGTGCTGGATCTCACCACGCGCGCGTTCATCGGCGACGATCCCGATGCCGGCCCCGCCTCCGCCGGGGCGGGCGACGTGCATGCCGCCGGCTCGGTCAAGATCTCCGCGGACGACCGCACCGAACTCGACAAGGTCGTCGGTGCGCTCGCGGCCGCCGGCAGCTTCGCCGGCACGGCCAGCGGCGCCATCACGGTCGTCAACAAGGATATCACGGCGTTCATCGGGGTAGGGGCGAAGGTCCAGGGCGACGGCGATTCATCCATCGTGGCCAATACGGGTGGGTTCGGGTACACGCCGACCCCGGAGGCCCCCGTGGCCGACGCGGACCAGGGCATCGGCAGCGACACGTACGCCGGTGAGGGCGCCGGCGCGCTCAAGAGCGACGGCGAAGTCGGCACGCCGGGCATGACAGATACGGACTCGGCCAGCGTGGATGACGGCAGCGGCGGCAATACGCGGAGCAATCCCGGCACGGCCAGCGACGCGATGACCAATTCCATTGCCGTTGCACCCACGACGCAATCCATTTCCGGTGTGGCCGTCAGCGCGACGAACCGTGACGACATCGAGACGTTCGCCATGGGCCTGTCGGCCGCCGGCGGCGCCGCGGTCGCGCTCAGCGCCGCGGTCAATGTAATCAACGCCAATGCCAACGCCTACATCGGCGCCGGTGCGCTCGTCAATACCGAAGCGGGCGGCGTGGCCGGGCAGTCCGTCCTCGTCGGGGCGGGCAACGATTTCAGGCACATTGCCGTCTCCGGCAGCGCGGCCTTCGGCACCGTCGGTATCGCGCCGGCCGTGGCCGTGACGATACTGACCAACACCACCATGGCCCACATCGATTCGGGCGCGACGGTCGAGGCCAGCAACGACGTGCTGGTCGTCGCGAACGCGGCGGAGGACATTCTCCTCGTGGGCGCCGGTGTGGCCGCGGGGGCCGTGGGCATCGGCGGCGCGGTCAGCGTGTTGGTGACAAACAACACAACCCAGGCGAGCATCGCGGGCCATGTGACCGCCGGCGGGGACGTGCTCGTCTCGGCAACGGACGATTCCCTGGTCGTCGCCGTGGATGGCGCGGGCGGGTTCGGCCTGGTCGGTGCGGGGGCGTCGGTCGGCGTCATGGACATCAATAAGGAAACCAACGCGTTTGTCGCCGACGGGGCAAGCGTGAACGCCCGCGGCAACGGCGCCGGCGTCAGTGCCCTGGCCGGCACGCTCACCGGCGGCAACGCCGCGACCGGCTTCGATTCCACCACCGCCAACGGGCTGGTGGTCCAGGCCCAGTCGAGCGAGGAGGTCTACCACATCGCCGTGGCACTGGCCGGCGGGTTCGTCGGCGTCGCCGGCGGCATCCTGGTCACGACGATCGATTCGAGCACGCTGGCCTACATCGGCAACGCCGACATCAACCAGGTGGGCAACAACATCGCCAGCTCCGCGCAGGACGTGTACGTCAACGCGGCCAACGAGGCGAATATCGTCAGCTTTGCCGGTGGCATCGGCGTCGGCGCCGTCGGCGTCGCGGGCGCCGTCGACGTCGGAACCGTGCGGAACAACATCAACGCGGAGATTCGTGGCGGCGCGACCGTCGATACAAACGACGATGTCGAGGTCAACGCGCTGGGCATCAAGGATCTCGACGGCATCGCCGGAAGCGCCGCCGGCGGCGCGGTCGGGCTTGCCGGCTCGGTAAGCGTCTGGACGATCGGCCAATCCCTCGACCGGAATTACGAGGGCGACGGCGGCCCGTCGGAGAACGCGCTGGATAGCAAGGGCGCCAGCGGGACCGCCGACGCCGATGCCGGTACCCAGGCGGGGAACACGAGTAATGAAGTCGTGGGGGCAATGGACGCGACCGATACCGGCTCGCACGATCCGAACGCCGCCTCCAACTCCGACGACCGCGTGTCGGCGGGTATCTTCCAGTCGATGCACGGTTCGAGCGGATTCAATGGCGTCAAGCCCACATCCGGCAGCGTGACCGGATCGCTCAACGGCGATACCGTCGGCACGAACGCGTCGATCGGCTCGGCGAACGTCGAAGCCGGCGGCACGATCGAAGTCAACGCCGTCGAAAACGTGCACGTGACCATGACCCAGGGCGGCGTCGCGGTGGGTCTGGCCGGCATCGGCGCCGGCATCAGCGTGCTGAACCTCGCCTCGAACGTCTCGGCCACCGCCGGCGGAACGCTTTCGGCGGGTGGCGATCTGAACATCCACGCGTCGTTGTATGAGAACGTCGATAACCTCGCCTTCGCCGGCGGGGCCGGCTTTATCGGGCTCGGGGCCGCCGTCGGTGTCGTTTTGAACACTAGCACGGTAACCGCCGGCCTCAGCGACAACGCCATTGTGCACAACGCCACGCTCATCGATATCGACGCCGCCACCGATCAGCACTTCGAGATGCTGACCGTCGCCGTCGCCGTCGGCGCGATCGGCGCGGGTGCGTCGTTCAGCAAGGTCGACTTGGACGGCGGGGCCACCGAGGTGCTGGCATTCGTCGGCGACAACGTCCAGATCGGCCAGGGAGGGGGCGACAGCGTCGGCGGGCTTAACGTGGAGGCCAATTCGGACGTCAGGATCGACAGCGAAGCCTTCGGCCTTTCCGCCGGCATCGGCGCCTTCTCCGCCAACTTTGCCTTTGCCACCGCTACGCCCGAGATCATCGCCAAGGTCGGCGATGGCGGGAGCGGGGCGGACATCAAGGTCAGCGGCAGTATGGTCGTCTCCGCGAGGGGCTGGGCGGACCTGGACACCACCGTCAACGGCGTCAGCGTCGGTGTGGTGGCGGCCGGCGTGTCGTACGCCAAGACGGACCTGCAGCCGCAAGTGCACAGCAGCGTCAACAAGGGAACCATCGAGGCCGGCGACCTGTCCGTCTTGGCCAACTCCAACGCCGGCGCCCCGGTACACTTCGGCGCCGACTCGACGGCCTTTGCGGGAAGCGGCGGTCTCTTCGCGGCCTCCGGAGTATCCACCGAAGCCATCAACAGCCCGGATGTTGAGTCCTGGGTCGGCTCCGGCGTGGACGTCAATAACGAGGGCGACGTGACGGTCAACGCCGACGGCAATAACAAGGCCATAGCAAAGTCGAGCGGCCTGGCCGGCGGGCTTGCAGGCATCGGCGCGTCATTCGCGGAGGCCGATGCCAATGGCACCGTCAAGGCACACTTCGACGGCGAGATCAAGGACGGCGCCGACGCCGGCGCCGCGAACGTCAACATCAACGCCACGGCCATCGATACCGCCATCGCCGACGCGCAGGCAGTGACCGGCGGCTTGCTGTCGGCGCAGCTCAACGAGTCCGAGGCGGATATCGACTCGACGGTCGAGGCCTACGTTGCCAGTTCGGGCATCATCCACGTCGGATCCAACATCACCGTCAACGCCACCGAGCGGTCCGAGGCGGACGCCTACACCAAGGGTGTGGGCGGCGGCTTCATCAACCTCGGCGGCTCCGAGTCCGACACCACCGTCCAACCCGACGTCAAGGCCTACATCACCGCGTCGCAGGTGCTCGCCGGCGGCAGCATAACCGTCAACGCGACCGCCGCGCCGGTGCTCGGCGTGGTGCCCACGTACGAAATCGAATCCACCAGTATAGGCGGAGACACGCTGGAGGTCACCGGCCACGGCCTGATCACCGGCGACACCGTCATGTACGACGGGCCAACACAGTCGGGCGTCGTCGACGAGCACGAGTACAACATCATCGTCGCCGGCGACAACGACCTGTCCTTCGGCGCGATCTTCGACGGCGCCGGCGGGGTCGACGGGGACACCGACACGATCACGTTCCCGACACCGCACAATTTCGTGACCGGCGACAAGGTGGTCTACATCAAGGGCGACGGCGCCACCACCGTCGGCGACCTCGTCGAGACCAACAGCTACTGGGTGCTCGTGATCGACGGCATGCACATCAAGCTGACCACGTACAACCCGGTGAGCACCCCGGGCCTTAACCTCAGGGGCTTCACGCCGTCGGCCAGCGATACCATCACGGTCAGCGGCCACTTGTTCGCCCACGGCCAGGCGATAACGTATCACGCGCCCGAGGCGACGAGCTTCTCCAGCAAGCAAGCCGACGTGACCGGCGCCGTCAATGGCTCGGGCCTCGTCCTGCTCATTGACAGCGCGGGCGCGAACAACATCCAGTTCGTCAACATGATCGAAGACGACCCCAACGAGGGCCACCCGATCAATGCGGGCTTCTCGGACGAAGACATCGTGCGCTACAACTTCACCGACGGGGTCGCGATCGGCGAGCTGAGCGATGGCGGAACGTACCTGGTCTCCGACGTGAACGTCGGCAACGGCACGCTGAAGCTGAACGAGTTCGCGACGCTGAGTGTGACCTTCGTCAACGACGGCGCCGGCGGGGCGAATGACAAGATCACGCGCGCCGGCGGAAGCTGGATCTCGGACGGTTTCGCAAGCGGTCAGGTGATCACCGTCATCGGCAGCGGCGGCAACAACGGCGACTACACGCTCAGTAGCGTCACAGCCTCGACGCTGACGCTGACCGTCGACAACGTCGTGTCGGGCATCGGCCCGCTGACGAAGACGGTTTACCGGCTGATTGCGCTCGATCCGGACAAGAGCAGCGACGACGGCAAGAGCGCGATTCACAGTCTGATCAAGGTCAGCGACCTGACGATGACCGGCGACGGCGCGGACATGGACGGCAAGACCTTCTACGTCCACAACCCGGGCGCCGCGGCCAATACCTTCCAGTTGGCGGCGACCAAATTCGGCGCTGTGCTCGACCTGAACGCCCCCTCGGGCGCGACGAGCAACCACCTGATCGGGCCGGAAAGCGTCGATCTTGCCGCCGCCTCGGGCCATCAGATCGTGCGCATCGACATCACCGGCGGCGTCGGCGCCGCCAAGCTGCTCGGCCCCGGCGGCGTGCCGCTGAACATCATCTCCCCGATCGCGGGCGACGGCGTGTCCTCCGCGACCGCCAAGGGCTCCGGCGGCGGCTTCATCGGCGTCAACCTCAATGACGCGAAGATCGACCTCAAGCCGGAGGTCACCGCCTATCTGTCGATTACCACCGCCAACGCCGGCGCCAATGTGTCCGTCCTCGGGCACTCGATAACCCACGGCACCGGCAGCGTCACGAACAGCACCGGCGGATTCGTCGGGGTCGGCGTTCCCAACGTCTCGAGCACCGTCGACAGCAAGAACAACGTCTACATCAGCGACGGCACTCGCCTGACGGCCGGCGGCGACTTCGACATGCGGGCCTACACCGTGAATCAGATCGGGATTTCCTCGAAGTCCGACACGGGCGGGTTCGTGGGCGTCGCGATTTCCACCGCGTCCTCCACGGTCAACTACCAGACCACCGTGACCGTCAAGGACGGCGCCAATGTCTTCGCCGGCGAGGCCGTCCGCGTCGTGGCCGACAGCTCGACGACGCAGTCCGCCAGGGCCAGGGCCAACGGCATTGGCTTCGGCGGCGACGGGGACGCCGATGCGACGGCGAACATCGGCGCCGGCACCACCGCCGCGCAGATCGGCACGTCAGCCAGCCTGGCAGGCAAGTCCGTGATCGTGGCCGCGAACGTGTCGAAGATGGATGTGGATTCCAACGCCGACGGGCGCGGCTCGGGCTTCGTGGCCTTGGGCTTCGGGACATCCCACATGACGATCGGCGCCGCGAACACCGTCACCATGAAGCAGAATGCGGAAGTCACCGGCACCGAAGGCGTCGATTTCCGCACGCGATTCGAGAACGTCAACACACTCTCGCACTCCTTCGCACGCGCCACAGGCCTGTTCGGCCACATCGATTCCGACGCCTTCAACACCACGGTCCTGACCTCGCAGGTGATCGGCGAGCAGGATGCGGTGGTGACCGCCGGGCCGCGCGACCTGAGCCTCACCGATGCCTGGGACGCCCAGAATCCGAAGCAGGCCGACATCGGCAGCCTCGACCACCTGGCGTTCTACATCGATACGACCAACGACCCCATCACCGCAGACCACACCAGCGACAGCTCCAAGCGTTCGCTGGCCACCGGCGGCGACAACTCCGACGGCAGCGGCAAGAACGTCACCACGGGCATCCCGTTCAGTTCCGACGTGGTGATCCTCTCCGGCCGCAATCCGAAACTCGTCATCGACGAGTCCGGCAATATCGCCGTGGCCGTCAACGCAACCGCCGAAGGCACGGGCACCATCGGGGCGGCGGCCGACCAGAATAGCGACGGCAGCATCTCCGTCGACAACATCGCCAACGACGACCCCGGCCAGGTGTACTTCAGCAGCGGCGGCATCGGATCCATTTCCGGCTCCACCGGCACATGGGAGTTCCAGGACAACTTCGAACGCGTCACCATCATCAACCACTCCAAGAAGGACCTGGTCGTCAACGATATCGAAGTCATCAACACCACCGTCGACCCGATCGTCGACCTGCTGGGCACCGGCAGCCTCACGCTGACTTACAGCATCATTCGCACCGTCGCGCCGACACTTGTCGACATCCAGAACACCAACGACGATCCGCCGGATGCAACGATCGCCGGCGTGATCGAGAACCCGATCGGCACGACCCGCGTGATCGTCGTCAACGGCGACATCCTCTCCACCGGCAGCCGCAGCAGTGCCGACAGCGATCCCGGTTCACTCATCCGCACCAATATCCTCGACCTGGAGGCCAACCAGGGCGACATCGGCACGTCCTCATCCCGCATCAACATCGACCTGGTCGACAGCGACAATGCCCCGGCGCCCACGGCGTTCACCACCGCGAATGTGAGTGACGCCGGCGACGCGATCTTCCCGGGGGCCCATCACCTGTTCACCGGGCAGGTTGTCAAGTACACCAGCAGCAATCCGCTCGGCGGCCTGACCAGCGGCGACTACTACTCGGTCATCGCCGCAGCCGACGGCCTGAGCATTCAACTCGCGTCGATCGACTCACCCGGTGCGCCGCTTCCGATAAGCCCGTCGGCGTCTCTAACGCACACGCACACTCTGACGTCGGCGCAGCGATTCACCGTGATCGCCGAGGGCGATCCGAATGCCGGTGACGGCAACGCGTACGTCGACATCAAGGCGCGCCTGCGCAGCATCACGGCTCCGAAGCGTTCCCCGGTGGCCGATTACTCGGTCGTCGTGGACGCGGTTGTCACCGATGGCAATGCCGACCTGAAGCTGTGGGGCAGCGTGCAGGAGACGGATGTCAGCGGCACGACCTACCCCGGGGCGAGCGCGGGAACCGCCGGCGGCGTGCTCGTGAAGTTCGAAGGCAACGCCGGCGTGCGGCACTTTGAGTTCTTCCGCCCCGACACCCCGCCCGGACCGGCACTCGACCCGGGTGTCTTCGCCAACGAGGGCGCGTCCGCCACGCACATCGACAGCACGTACGACTTGCGGGCGTTCACCACTGATGGCGATCTGTACCGTCCGGGCATCGTCGCCGGCCGCAACATCATCATCACTCACGCCGAACCGGTCGCCGCCAGTCCGAAGATCGTCAATATCTATGGCATCACCGAGATCGTCGGCACGGGCTTTGCCGAAGGGTCGAGCGACGTGCACCACATCGACGTGCTGACCAACGGCGATATCACGATCAAGGAACTGACCGACGACCTGCGCGTCGGCCGCATCGCCTCTACGGCCAACGACGTGATGCTGTTCTCGCCGCGGCGCATCGTCGATGCGCTGAACGACGGCATCGGATCAGCAGCCGACGTCGCCGGTGTCAACATCACCATGACCGCCGGGGACAACGAGATCACCGGTACCTCGGCCGACAAGTCGGGCACGGGCGGCATCGGCACGACCGCCAACTTCCTCGAGATCAACGTCGATCTGCTTGACGGCGCGGGCGTCAACCTCGGGGTGCTGAAGGGGTTCGATATCCAGTCCGGCCTCAATACTCAGGGCATCTACATCACCGAAGTCGTGCGCGGAGCGGAGCTTAGCGGCCTGCTCGGCGGCGGGGAACCGAGCACCACCGGCGAGTTGATGGTGCACACGGTGCACACCAAGGGCGATGTTTCGCTGGCCACGGAGAACGGCTCCATCCTCGATGCCCGCGCCAACGGCGCCGGCGACGCGGCGTGGGACGTGAAGGGCAACTCGATCGACATCTTCGCCAACGGCGGCTCGATCGGCGCCGTCGCCGGGCCGGACGATGTGCATCCGTCACTCTCGAACGACCTGGACATCGATTCGCAGGTCTACGCGACGGGCGACGTGGGCTTGCGCGCGACCGACAGCATGTACGTCACCGAGACCGATTCGGCGCCGGCGCCGGGCGTCGTGCTCCCGCCGCATCCGGAGCGTCCGACCACGACCGGCTACGGCCTGAACCTCGTGCTGGCGCAGACCACCAACGACGACATCCGCCTGACGGTGCGCGAAAGCGCCGACCTCGACGAGGATATGATCCTCAACTATGCCGGCTCGGTGCGCTTCCTCGAGAACGTGCTGGAAGACGTCAGTGACCCGGCCGACCTGGAGATCGACTCCGCCGGCTGGGTCGAGCTGCGTATCGGCGACGACCTCGTCGACGAGCAGGGACCCAGCCTGCCCACCAGCACCATAGGCAACTCCGTGGTGCAGGCCGCTGAGTGGATCGACATCTTCCTCGACGACGTCAACCTCGACTCGAGCTTCGGGGCCCACACCACCTTCCTCGCCACCTACCGGCCGGGCACGCTGGTGGGCAGCCCGGCGGCGCATCCGTATATCACGCGCATCTTCGGTGACACCGACGTGGACACGCTGCTGTTCGACGAGACCGACCTCGACGGCAAGACCGAGGTCTACGGCAGCCAGAACACCTCGGCGATCGACGAGGCCGACGGCGAGGACCGCTTCACCGTCAACCGCCTGCTGACGATGGACGTCGCGGCCGGCCACACGCTGACGCTCGACGGGCAGGCCGAGACCGATTACTACACGGTCTACACGACCGGCAGCCAGGCTACCGTGGACGACCGGCGCCACTACGTCATCAACATCCTCGACACCGGCGCCGAGGACGACGGCGTTGACGAAGCGGCGATCTACGGCATCGAAGCGGCGGCGGACGGCTACGTCGGCGAGCCGCAGGATATGATCAAGCACCCGGCCGACGACATCTTCCTGCTGCGGGCGGCGCAGTACATCCCGTCGCTGCAGCCCGGTGACGCGGCCAGCGGCACGCCGGATGTCAACATGGAAGTGGCCGACCGGCCGGCCTTCGTCGCCCTGCTGCACGGCGATCTCGCCCTGCACCGCGATCTGGATCCGGACAACGCGCCGGCCGAGGTGCAGCGCATCAACTACGACGCGGCGCTCAACGGGCGACTGAACGTTTACGGCCTGAGCGGCAACGACTATTTCGCCTCCGACGACAACAGCGTCACAACGCAACTCGAGGGCGGTCATGGGTTCGACACCTTCCAGATCGGCCAGATCTTCGGCTCCCAACGCGACGACGATCCGTCCGCGCCCGGCGGCCTCGACCCGGACGATGCCCAGGCGCCCGAGTTCGGCGGCGCGCTCCAGCCGCACGACGTGTTCCCGAAGCTTATCGCCACCACGCGCGGCTGGCTCAGCCCGGGCATCAACGCGCCGATGGTGGTCGACGGCGGCACGGGCAACGACGAGTTCGTGGTCTACTCGAGCCAGGCCGAGCTGCGCCTGGAGGGCCACGACGACAACGACCTGTTCATCATTCGCGCCTTTGCGCTGGCCGCGGTGGTCGACACAGACGCCAACAGCGACGGCCTCCTGGACGGGAAGGACCTCGACGACCCGTTCGGCATCGATACCAATGGCAACGGGTTTGCCGACCTGGGTGACGAATCGCTCGAACCGCTCCGTCCGCTGATCCTCGACCCGTTGCACCGGCGGACCGACAACAACGGCGACGGCGTCTTCAACGCCGCCGACGCGCATATCACGACGGACGCCAACGGCGACGGCCGCATCGACCTGTCCGACGGCCCGAACCACTGGCAGGACGACAAGATCATCCTCGACAACATCGAGGGCAAGTGGGTGGCACGCCCGATCATCGGGTTGGGCTTCTCGATCAACCGCCCGCTGGACATCCGCGCCGGCGGCGGCGAGGACGAAGTGCAGTACAACGTCAACGCCCCGGTCTCGGTCGATGGCGGCACGGGCTTCGACAAACTGGTGATCCTCGGCACCGAGTTCGCCGACGACTTCGCCATTACCTCAAAGGGCATCTTCGGCGCCGGCCTGAACGTGCGCTTCACCACCGTCGAGGTGGTCGAGATCGACGGCCTCGAGGGCGACGACGAGTTCTTCGTCCAGTCCACCGCCTTTGGCGTGGCCTACCGCGTGATCGGCGGCCTGGGCTCCGACAGCATCAATGTCACCGGCGACGTCACCGCCGACATCGTGACGCGCGAGCTGGAAGGCCTGAGCGGCGCCATCGATCACCTGGTCACCTCCGACGACGTGAAGTACGACGGCCTGGCGGTCGACGGCCTGGACTACAACGTGGCCACCGACGACGCAGGGATCGTGGTGATCACCGAAACGGGGAGCGGCACGAGTGTCACCGAGGGCGGCGCCTATGCACTCTCCGGAAGCAGCCGGTTGTCGGTGGACAAGTACATGGTCCACCTGGCCGCGCCGCTGGCCGCCGGCGAGGTTGTGTATGTCACCGTATCCGCCGCACGCACACCGCAGGAAGAGGCCGACGACATCCTCGAGAACCCGTTCCCGCTGGTCGACGGCGAGGGCGATACCCTCTGGGTGGCGGCGTCGGCGCCGACGTTGGGTCTCCCCTCCGGCGACGACGATCCGCTGGGCGAGTTCCGGCGCCACTACGACATCGACGGTGTCCTGCACCACGAGCCCGGGCGCGCCATCGTGCTGGTTTTCACTTCGGGTAACTACAGCGTCGACCAGGAGGTCTTCGTCTACGCGGTGGACGACACGCGATCCGAAGGCGACCGCGTGATCGTCATGCAGCACAGCGTGATCTCAGTCGACGACCGCTACGACGGCGTCGCGGTACGCAACGTCGAGGTCAGCCTGCGCGACAACGACACGCCGGGCATCTACGTCACCGAGGTCGAGCCCGGCACCTTGACCGAAGACCTCCGCACGCTGGTCATCGAAGGCGAGACGATTCCTCAAGACCTGACCGGCCCCGCCGGCGTGCCGGACGGCAACGACGACTACACCGGCCTGCGGGATGAGATTCTCGTCGAGCTGGCCAAGGAACCCCGCCTCTCCGACGTGATCGTCATCGAACTGGATCTCGACGCCGACAGCGAGCAAGAAGTGTGGCTCGCAGACCTGGTGGGCGACCCGCACGGCCGCTTCCAGAAGCTGCTCGATGGCGACATCACGCGCTACTTCGTCACATTCGAGCATTCGAACTGGGACGAGCCGGTGCGCGTGAGCATTGAGGCGCGCGACGACGACTATCGCGAGGATCCGGGCACGGCCGTCATCAGCTTCGTCCAGCATCGCGAGGACTTCAGCTTTGCCGGCGTCGATTTTGATCCGGTCGACGGGGCCGACGACGGTGACCCCGACAACGACCTGTACCAGTTCCCGAACCTGCGTTCGGGCACCGGCCTGTTCGATATCGAAGTGATTGACAACGAGCGCTCCGGCGTCGTGGCGTTGGAGAGCGGCACCAACACCCAGTTGGTCGTCGATGACCTGAGCACCGGCTTGGACGAGTCGGTCAACGACACCTACACGGTGCGCTTGACCCGGCAGCCGTCGGCTGACGTCGACGTTGCCGTGTTCACCGACGGCCTGGCCGATGTGGTCACAATCGACGGTGTCGCGGTCACCCCGGCGAGCATGCAGGAGATCGGCGGTTATCTGGCGGCGCAAGCCTTTGCCGGCACGGTCGACATCGCCGGCACGGTGATCACGCGCGGTGAGGGCTCCGACCTCGGCAGCTTCCTCGATGAAGGGTTCGAGGCAGGCCAGTTGGTCCGCGTCTCCCTGACCACCGACGACGGGGTCAACTACACCTCCTTCGACACCGAGACCGACGGCCTCACGCCGCTGCGTATCGCCAGTGTAGACGAGAGCACGATCACGCTGTCGGACTCGCTCCTTGGGGTCGCGGATGACACCTACGAACTGTCGCTCATCGCGCGGTTGTCATCGCAGGGCCTGTGGACCGGCGAGGTGGAGTTCACCTTCGACGATCCGGACACCATCCCGGGCAGTGGCGATGAGATCTACCGCATGACCCGCACCGACGGCTCCGGCTGGCTGTCCGACAGTTTCCTCGAAGGCCAGCGCATCCGCATCACCGGCGGCACCAACCCCGGCGACTATAAGATCGCGATCATCCGGGGCCAGAACGACGCCAAGGACGAGACGATCCAGCTCACGCTGGAGAATCCGATCGTGGCCGCTGCCGCCGAAATGGTGACCGTGTCACGCACCGCGGCCGTGGCCACCTTTACCGGCACCGGCGTCGACCCGAACTGGTACGTGCAGCAGGAGATCGAGCTGCACGCCGACCCGTTGTACGAAGTGCCGCTGACCCGCGCAGGCGTGAAGGTCTTCCCGGCCTCCACGCACGTGCTGTCCAAGCTGCGCGGCCCGCTGGCCGTCGAAGGCGGCCCCACCGGCACCGACCGCTCGCTGCAGACCGGACTCAAGCTGCCGGGCGAGGAAGATGCACCGCTGATCGAGATCGGCCCGCAGCCGCCGGAAAGCCGGGCCATCGACGTGCTCAACCTGTACAACGACTCGAGCGAGGAAGACCTCGAAGGCACGCTGACCGCGACCACGCTGCGGGGCTTCGGCATGGCCAACGACCTGGACTTCGGCCCGAGCCTGGACCCGGACAACCCGCAGACCTTCGGCGAGCCGACCGTCTTCCCCGGCGGCGTCAGCTTCGGCAGCATCGCAATGGTCGACGGCCAGTTCAGCACCGACGGCTCCAAGAGCAGCATCGAGGTCGTCAACTTCCTCGGCGGCGCGGGCAACGACACGCTCGACATCGAGGGCACGCTGAATCCTGATGTGCCGGTGTCGGGCAGTGGCACCTTCAACGTGGCCGACGACGCGGGCGAGCTTGTGCTGACCAAGGCCGGTTGGGACTGGCGGGCCCAGGGCTTCCTGCCCGAGCAGACGGTCACCATCTACGAACTCGATTCGGAAACGCTGATCAAGGGCGACGTGCTCGGCACGTTCGAGGTGACCGACATCACCGACGACGACCCGCTCGACACGTTCAACAACACCGAGCTGCGGCTGGACCAGCTCAGCGGCGACCCGCTGGCGCTGGGCGATCAACTGATGCGGCTCGAGGCCGCCGACGACCCGGTGATGGTGACCTTGTCGGTGACCTTCGTCGGCACCACCGACATCGAGGGCAGCGACCTCAACGAAGGCGGCGGGACGATCACGCGAGTGGGCGGCGATTGGGACGAAGACGGCTTCGAGAAAGGCCAGTTG
>SDBU01002861.1_pt1 | contig 22458 bp, 44 predicted proteins | sample 2277071 | NCBI WGS metagenome assembly SDBU01 (sample SAMN10397929, study PRJNA504765) | marine sediment metagenome | isolation source: marine sediment core GS08_GC12, 126 cmbsf | place: Arctic Ocean: Gakkel Ridge, Loki's castle | collected 2008 | reverse complement strand
GGCTCACGAATTGCCATTGTATTTTACCTGATATCATGACGTGCTCAGTCTTTTATGATAAATGTTTACCATTTAAAAAGGAACTGGAGGAGTGATATGACAAAGGATCAAATTATAGAAGAAGTTTTATCCGAATTAAAAAGAGCGAAAAAGAAATTTCCGGTATTCCCAAACGATATTGTTCACGCTGCGGCTATTGTTGGCGAAGAAGCTGGTGAGCTATTACAAGCCTCACTTGAGAATTATTACGAAAATGGAAGTAGAATAAAGGCTATTAAAGAAGCGTATCATACAACAGCAATGGGTTTGCGTTTCCTATTTAACTTTTGTGATACAGAATCAATCCAAGAGGCTGCTGATGCCGAAAAAGAAACCAATAAATGAATGCGAGACATGCTGGTTCAGGAGTTTTTGCGATAAGCGCATATATCCGAGTAAAAGCGAGAACTGTGAATATTGTACAAATCCATCAAGCCCACCCAAATACCGAGAAAGGATAAAAGAAAGGATGAAAGATGCCGATAGATGAGTGTGAATTTAATGATTTAATGTATGATATTGAGAAGGATTTACAAATGGCTAAATGGGCTTATCAAAACAACCATAAAACACCTCCTACTGACCATTTATCATATGCCATAGGCAGTATAAAGAATCTTATTGAAAGGATGAAAAATGTTGAGTAAAACGGTTAACGGGGTGACGATTGAGATAGAGCCATATTACTTCAATATGTTCGGTGATAAAATATATCCGGTACATATATCAAAAGAAGGCGGGAAAAGGAGTAGAGTACGCAGTACACATATATGCCAGAGTACTGGGAAACTTCTTACACAATTCCTGAAGGGGCTTCCCGATGAAAAAGAATAAAACCGCAATACTTGATAATTACCATAACATAACATGCAAATTAAGCCTTTCTAATAGCCTATATAATGATGGCAAACATGAGGCTGCTATTTTCTATCTCAAAAATAGCAAAGAATATATTAATAAACTCATAACGGAGATTAAAGTTGAGCAAAAATAAAGATACAGTTACCGATTTCGCGCCGATATGTCCGTATTGTGGAGAGCATGTTGAAATTGATGATGGGCGTATAGCAATTGCACTTATACTCCAACAGGGATTATTGAAATTACATTGCCATGAATGCGATAATTCATTTGCTATTGAGTGCAATCTTATCTGGACAACCAAAAAGGTAAAGGAGAAGTGATAAATGACACTACGTGAAGCTACTGACATAATTTATCAATTAGACGAAGACCAAACATGTACGGTAAAAGAACTCCATGAATATTATGGATTAAATAGAAATATAGTCAGCCAATTATATCATGGTGGATGGCTTAAAATAACGTATTTAACAGGCAAAAGAAAATATATGGTAATAATATAAGAAAGGGATTAATTAATGACCGAAGTTGATATTATAAAATTGCTATTAAAAAGCCATAATGAGAAAAACTGGTTATGCGTTCCGCATTGCAAGACGGGGCCAAGCTGGGATAACAAACATCTTGGTATAATCGACCTCTGGTGTCTTAAAAAAGCATACGCACGACCGCTTGTAATTGGCTATGAAATAAAGACGGCAAGGTCTGATTTTTTACAGGATGATAAATGGCAAGATTATCTTGATTATTGTAACGAGTTTTACTTTGTAGTGCCAAATCTTGAGGTTGCATCCCCTGAAGATATGAATGTAGGGATTGGACTTAAAGTTGTAAGCAAAACAGGCACACGTATTTTTACTAAAAAACAATCAAGATATTTTAATATAGAGATACCAACATCCATATACAAACATATATTAATAAGCCGTGTAAAGTATGCGCCGGATAAGAAAAAGTGGTATTAATATCATAAAGGCTCGGAGAGTGAACTGAAAATAGGACTTTATAATATAGACTCGAAAATGCCTAATCTTGCTTTGATGAAACTGTCTGCATATCATAAGGCACAAGGTGATCTGGTAGGCTGGTTTTCACCTATTGAGGCAGTCTTGTTTGATAAGGTTTATGCCTCGTCTATATTTACTTATTCTGATAAATCCTATATAACTAATGATATTATATGTGGCGGTTCGGGTTTCGATCTGACAACAGAATTATCACAAGAGATAGACGATTCCGAACTTGACTATTCTTTATATCCAGACTTTAAACAGGCGATTGGTTTTCTGACAAGAGGTTGTATTCGTAAATGTGATTTCTGTATTGTGCATATAAAAGAGGGTAAAATAAGGGCATATCGAGATATTGAGCAAGTTGCAAGAGATAGAAAAGAAGTAATATTACTTGATAATAATGTTCTCGCTTGTGATCACGGTCTTAAACAGATAGAAAAGATAATTGATTTAGGTTTAAAAGTAGATTTTAATCAAGGGCTCGATGCACGGCTTATCAATAATGACATTGCTAAATTACTATCAAAGGTACGCTGGTTAAAACCTGTTCATTTGGCTTGTGATAGCACTGTATTACTCGAACCGGTTAGGAAAGCTGTTGAGTTACTTAGATGGTATAATTGCAAGCCGAGAACATATTCGGTTTATGTGCTGGCAAAAGATTTAAATTCGGCAGCCACAAGAGTACGTTATCTAAAGGGTATAGGCGTTGATCCTTTTGTGCAGCCTTTTGTAAATAAGAATGGTGACGATCCTCCAAAGATATTAAAGGAATTTGCACGATTTGTTAATCGCAAACAGATATTTAAGACCACAACATGGGAAGAATATAACAGAACTTCATAGAAACGGGACATAATTAATGGGAAAAGCACCTTCTTTTCAATTCTATCCTAAGCAATGGCTTGGTGATGATAAAGTAATGCTTATGGATTGGGATGCGCGCGGGATGCACTTGCAATTAATGTGTATTGCATGGCAACAAGATGAACCTTGCACATTACCGGATGATGATGAAATAATAAAAAAATGGTTAGGAAATCCTAAAAGATGGAATGAATTAAAAAAACAAATATTCAGAGCATGGAAATTAAAAAATGGTCGTTGGATACAAGAAGGTTTATTGCGAGAGTACAACAAACAAAGGGATTTTTCCGAATCAAGAAGAAAAAATGCTTTAAAAAGATGGGAGGGAAAAGATAATAAAAATAATGCAAGTGCATTACAAGTGCATAGCAAGTGTGATGCTCTTCAGTCTTCCTCTTCTATTACTAAAGAAAATACCCTAAAGGGTATAAAAGAAATTCCCCCTCTTGAATACAAAAAATTAGTAAACGACTTCAGTGAAGAAATTATTTTAGATTATTTAGAACGATTTAAATTATATGTTAAATCTTCTGGAAAAGAATTCACTGATGTTGAATCAACTATCAGGTTATGGTTAAAACGTGATAAGGTTAAACCGATGCCAATAAAACAATCAGAACCAGAAAAGCCTAAACCTGACTATGAAGCATATCGACAGAAGTTATTAAAAGCACAACCTGAATTAAATGAGAGATTCAAAGAGATAGTAATTGATCCATTGAGCTATGATTTAAATATAGAATCATGGAATTCATTTATTTGTGATATTATAGTTGTAAAACATGATAAGAAAAATAAAAAATTGTATCTTTTTCATGAACAATCATCTTGGATAAATGAACATTATATGAGTAGGATAGAATTGTTTCTTAATGAAAATAAATCTAAAAATGAAATAATGACTGTAGAAATAACAAGCGAGGTAAAAGAATGATAAAGATAATTTTGGATTTAGCAGGAGGTACGGGCGCATGGTCAAGACCATATAAAGAAGCCGGTTACGATGTAAGAGTTATCACATTACCGGAATATGATGTGTTGACATACGAACCGCCTGAGAATGTTTATGGGATACTCGCAGCGCCTCCATGTACGATGTTTTCATTTGCAAGAACAAAGGCAGTATTACCGAGAGATTTAAAAGAGGGTATAAAAATAGTAATGGCATGTTTGAAGATAATACACGAGTGCCAATTTAAACTTGATTCTGATTTACAGAAATATAGCCCTTTGAAATTCTGGACTTTAGAAAACCCTTATTATGGAATGCTATCGTGGTTTTTAGGGAAACCAATATACACTTTTGATCCGTTTGATTTTGGGGATAATTATCAGAAAAGAACAGCCCTTTGGGGATATTTTAATTTTCCCTTAAAGCAATTATGCCGCATAGATAAAGAACAGAAAAAGAAAGCTTTTACCAATAGCCAGAAATTGCCAAAGTTTGACATAATGAAAACGAAAGATATTCATTCACAATATTATGGAAAATATAATAAACAAGCGAGACGCGCAATCACACCGCCAGGCTTTGCGCAGGCATTTTATAAGGCCAACAAATAACAAACGAGGTGAAAGATGACAGTAGAACAATTTCTTAACGACAAGATGCCGGGAATACTCAAGGCTCATGGGTATGATGGTCTTTATTATGACGGTCCTTTGGGTGCAGATGACTGTGGCTGTGGAATAGAGGAGCTTGCGCCGTGTGGGAACAGTCTAATGGGTTGTGAGCCTGCCTACAAACAGCCAAATGGCGGATGGTTACCTGACAAACCAAACGAGGAGGCGACATGAATCCCACAGAAATCAAGAACGTCCGGAGAATACTCAATGAAGTACCAGAAGATGACAGTTCGATGTATATTATAGGCTATGCCGTATTCGGTATATTCTGGTTTGTAATAGGATTCGGCTTGGCATTCTTAATATGGGGATTATGATATTGCCCAGAAATCGCCATCAAGGGTATAAACAGGGGGTAGGATTGATTATCTATGTTCAAAGTGTATATTATCATTACAAGACAAAATAATCGCTTAGAATTGAATATCGTTAAAAGGGTATATAGGAAGTAAATATGATTAAAACCAATAAAATATATCACGGCGACTGCTTAGAAGTTATGAAAGGTTTTGCTGGTAATTCAGTAGATACGCTAATAACCGATCCTCCAGCGGGCATTTCATTCATGGGTAAAAAATGGGATAGCGATAAAGGTGGACGTGACCAGTGGACAGAATGGTTTACTGGAATAATGACAGAATGTTATCGAGTGTTGAAACCAGGGTCTACTGCATTAGTTTGGGCTATTCCACGTACTTCACACTGGACAGCAACTGCTATTGAGAATGCAGGATTCCAAATACGTGATATTCTGTTGCACATTTTCGGGTCAGGATTTCCAAAAAGTTTAGACATAGGAAAGGCACTTGACAAGATGGCAGGAAAAGAAAGAGAAGTTATTGGAGAGAATATACGATTAGGCGATAAAAAAGCATATCCTAAAAATATAAAAAATGCTATGGATTATCAACTAGGTAAAGATATGGGAAATATTACTGCTCCTGCAACTCCTGAAGCTGTCCTCTGGGATGGTTATGGTACTGCATTGAAGCCAGCAGCAGAACATTGGATTATCGCAATGAAACCATGTGAGGGCACGTACGCTCAAAACGCTTTCAAATGGGGCGTAGCTGGACTGAACATTGACGGTGGAAGGATAGAAGGAACACCAGAATCAAAAGTATATGATATAAAAAGGGTTGGTTATAAAAATGGTAAAAAGCATATTACGAAAGCCAATACTAATTTGACCCCTAATATTCCAATTATTAAAAGACAGGATAGTCAAGTTATAGCACATATTGATAAAGGTCGTTTTCCTGCAAATCTGATATTGGATGAAGAAAGTGCCAAAGTCATGGATGAACAGAGTGGGGTACTGAGACAAGGGAATCCAAATCAGCAAGTAAACGCAAGTTCTATTTATGGAAGCAATAGTAAGAGAAATAATAAAACAGTTTTTGCGACAACCTATGCAAGTGCTTCCAGATTCTTTAAAACATTACCAGCTGAACCGTGTCGATTCTTTTATTGTCCTAAGGCTTCAAAGAAAGAAAGAAATCGAGGGTGTGAAGGATTGGAGGCAAAAGAACAAGGGCGTGGTACATCAAGAAAATGCGCAAATTGTGGAAAACCTATTGTGGGATTAAGCCAAGACAAAAAGTGTACTTGTAATAATCGCATAGAACAACATACAAAATTACAGAATCATCATCCGACCATAAAACCTCTTGCTCTTATGGAATATCTTTGTACACTCACCAGAACACCCATAGGTGGAAGCGTACTCGACCCGTTTATGGGAAGTGGCACGACTGGCATAGCTTGCAAAAACACCGGCAGGGATTTTATAGGTATTGAGAAAGACCCGGAATACTTCAAAATAGCCAAAGCACGTATTGAATATGAGGAAAAACAGGCACAGATTAAAATTGACTTTTAAGAAATACCTTGACAAAATCATAAAATTAAACATTTTTATAAGAGGAGGGCGTTATGAATTTTATGCCAATAATTGAATTAATCAGATTGGAAGAGAATTATGAACACGGCACGTTTGGCATATTGAAAATTAATAAAGAGGTATTTTGTTTTACCCTTGAGCCAAGAGACGAGGAGAATGCATCCAATATTAGCAGTATACCGGCGCAACAGTATATATGCGAAATAAGGGCAACTCGCTTGTCAAGTATTTTAAGATTAGGCTTTGCGAAAACATTTGAAGTCATGAATGTACCGGGCAGGACAAATATAAAAATACATCCCGGCAATTCAGATGATGATACGAAAGGTTGTATTTTACTTGGCAGCAGCATTGGAAAACTAAGAGAGGGGCGTGCTGTACTCAATTCGGGGAATACATGGTTAGCGTTTATGGTTCTTATGGATGAAATTAATAAGTTTCACTTAACAATCAAAGAGGTATATTAAAAAAGGGGGAAGGCAATGAGAAGACTTAAGGTAGATTATGATGATGATATAACTTGTCCAATAACGAAAGATTATAAGAAAAGCGTATACTGTTCAAGCTTTTCGGGAAAGAACAATATAAAAAAATGCAAGTGGTTTAACTGTTTTAATATTAACAGAAACAATTATAATCTGTATGTATTTTGTGATTTTAAGAAAGGAGATTAACATGGGATTCTGGAATAATTTAATTGGCGGTGGTACAGAAAGAATTGTCGATGCAGCTTCGTCTATCGGCGGTATAGTTGACAAGTTTGTGGAGACATCCGATGAAAAGACAGCTGCCCGGATTGTATTCAATAAGCTCGAAATGCAGAAGGATAAGTTCCAAATCGAGATTAATAAGATACAAGCGACTCATCGAAGTATCTTTATAGCCGGCGCACGTCCTGGAATGATGTGGGTTTGTACGATTGGCATGTCGCTTCACTATGTCGTTAATCCCATCATGTTATGGATTATGAGCTTAATGGGTAAGACAATCACAGCACCGAATATCGACATTGAATCATTAATGCCACTGGTCATATCCATGCTGGGAATAGGCGCAATGCGTTCATGGGAAAAAGGTAAAGGAGTTAGCAAGTGATTTTGTGTAAATTTGGTTTTCATGATTGGCTTGAGAGTGATGAAAAGGTATTAACACATGAATTGTTCAGTGCAGTGGATAAAAATGAGTATTATCTTGAGTATTCCCCAATACGTAAAGTATGCTTAAAATGTGGCAAGAAAGTTGATAATAGGGAAAGAAATATAAAACAAGAAAGACTTTATGCTGAATATATTAATGCAAGACGGAAACGAGCCAGAGAATTATGGAAGGGAGTTGCCAAGTGATAAAGTTTTTTAATATATTATTTCTTATTGCATTTGCTTTATTTGTCATAATAGTACATCAGGCAGTACACAAACAAGAGATACAAAAGGACGTGGCTCAGTCGGGATATACCTATGTTACTATATGCGAGTCTGCGGATAGCACTAATAGCCGCCGAACATATACTATTCCCAATGATATGATAGGAAAAGGGATCGTTATTGTTATAGGAGATTGCAATAAATGAAAGAGATAATAATAAATATGGCGATAGCATTATTGATTTTGGCTGGTCTAATTGGTTTTGTGATAGTACATAATAGCCCATAAATAGGAGTTGCCAAATGAGCTTGTGCAAAATAGGCATTCATGACTGGGAATGTGATTGGAAACATACAGGGTCATCAGCAAACAGTTGCGGATGCTGGTATGTTGAACGGAAGATTTGCTTGAGTTGCGGGAAAAGATATGATTATAACAAAATAGGAAAAGAAAGGGGTGAAAAAATTAGTAAAAAGATAGCCGCGAGACAGAAACGAGCCAGAGAATTTCGGAAATCAAGCTGAATAGTCGTCATATAAGAGTATATGTAAGTCAATCAGCAGGGACGACTTGTATATAGAGTGTTTTTAGGCGGCTGTAAGTCTTTGAGCCCCATACTATAATAAGCGTTTGAGTGTTAGAATCTAACAGGGGGAGTGTCAGAATTTAGACTGTTATAATTTGACACTGTGTTTATTTACACTATATTAAATAAGAAGGTGATTTGAATGGCAGGAAAGAATAAAGCCTGTCAAATAATGGCTTTAGTTTCAGATCAGAACATATATAAAATTATGGATTCTGAACAAACCGATGATATTAATAGCGAGACAATGGGAATGTTTCTTATTCACGATGTCTTGCGTAAACGCTTTTATTATCATATAGAGTTTTTTGCTGGCAAAACAAGATTTATATATAAGAATAGTCTCCAATGGATTGAAAAAATACTCAATAGAAAACTCGGATATTATATTCGTAAATGGGAAAGCGAAGAAGAAAAACAAGGCGCAATAAAAGCATATGAATATATTAAAAAACAGTTCAATGAGATAATTAATTCCACTTAATACAAGGATGTGATTTGAATGAAAGAAAGTGGTATTGGAAAGAATAAAGGCGGACGACCGCTGCTTTTTTATCTTGTATTCTGCAACTTTTTTGACCGTTTTTCCGGATAACTTTCAAATAATTTTTCTGATTATTTAGCAATATCTCCCTATCCTATTATACTTCAATGACTTACAGCGATAAATTATTTTTAATAAAAGTGAAGATTTCCCTTGACAAGTATACCTGAATAGTGTATACTATGAATAGAAATTAAACAACTAACAAAGGGAGAAGAAAATGGCTGGATATAATGAATATAGCAAGAGCAATAACGCAATAGATGTCGAAAACGAAGGTCTTTCCCCACTCACAAGAGCGATTGTATTAGTTGCTGAGCAGGCAAATTGTACCAAGAAAAAAGCCCGTGAAACTTTAATAGAGCTTGGCGCATCAGAGTATCACCACACTTCTAAGCATTATAACATAACCGATTATTATAATGTCAAAGAAGCTGTGAATTATATCCTTTACGGCAAAATTGAATCACCCGAAGAAGAGGCGGAATATGACAGGGAAATTGAAAAAATAATCCAAGAAAAACCAAAACAATCATCTTGTGAACATAATTTTATTTCAGTTCTTAAAGATAGAAAAAAAGCATTAGGTGGTGGTAAAGTTTTTTCACACTTTAGATGTTTAAAATGCGAACTTATAAACAACTAACAAAGGGGAACCAATGAACGAGCCGTATATCGTTGAAAGACTTGAGAAATACTGGCACTGCTTTAACTGTCATCATGAGTGGAAATCGAAGGCTGGTAAATTCAAGACAGCCGATGAAAAACCGAGAATTTGCCCAGCTTGCAAGTCTGCCAATTGGGATAGGGAAAGGAAATAAAAAGAAATACCTTGACAAAATCATAAAAATAAACATTTTTATAAACATGAAAGAGTATCTAAATATATTAAAACAAATTAGAGAAGAACGAGGAGAAAAATGTGAGGCTTGTGGTGCAATAGCTAAATATATACATCACATTATTCCAGTGTCAAAACAAAGAATACATCATAATTTAATGTACGAACCGGCAAATATGATAATATTGTGTGATGATTGTCATGCGCTCATGCATCCCCTGTTAAGGAATGTATCAGAATGGAAAATAGCAAGAAAAGAGCGAGGGCAAACGATAGCCCGCCAGCGTTGAACGGAACAACCCAAAAACTCAAATATTTATTGGAAGTTGAGGAAAAACGCCTTGAAATAGCGGTGAAAATTGAAAATAAACGAGACATAGTGTTTCCCGAAACGACTGTAATAATTCATGATATAATTAAATTAGAAAAAGAAATAGAACGTCGTGAAACATCAAAAAGCAATGATACCGATGATGATCTATTTAAATGGTAGGAACATAAACTATGGAAAAAACACAGAAGAATAAAGGCGGACGACCTAAGATAGTATTCGATTTAAAAGACTTGGCTGGTCTTGCAAGGTTGCAATGTACTTATCAAGAGGTGGCTGCATTCTTTGAATGTAATACAGAAACTATCGAACGGCGAATGAAAGATGATGAAGAGTTTTGTGCTGTGTATAAAAAGGGAATTGACCAGGGCAAGATGTCATTGCGCCGCAAGATGTATGAAGCTGCTGTGAATGAGGGCAATACAACGATGCAAATCTGGCTCAGTAAACAATATCTTGGATTCGCTGACAAGAAAGAGCTCGGAGGTATGGACGGTAAAGATATGATTATAAACGTCAATATCATAAAAGATGATGAATGAAAGGGGAATGATATGAATAGACATATTGAACAATTATTATTAACTATTGGAATAATGGTATTATTCTGGTGTAGTATTTTTATAGGTGTAGGAATTGGATATATTCTAATGCAATTATCAGAATGAAATGTAATATAGATATAAACGAAAAGGTATTCAATAAAGTCTATATACCTTATCTGCTCTTGCAAATATATATTCAGATATTCTTTGGAGGCTCGGCTTCCGGCAAGAGTGTATTTTTAGCACAGCGGTGTATATCGGATATATTAAAGGGTGATCGGAATTATCTTATTGTTAGAAATGTGGGGCGCACACATAAGACTTCAACACACAATGAAATAAGCAAGGTTATATTTCAATGGGGTGTAAATCACTTATTTAATATATCAAAATCAGAATTGACAATCACTTGCATAAATGGGTATCAAATATTATTTGTGGGGCTTGATGATGTTGAAAAGATTAAATCAATAACACCGGCAAAGGGTATATTGACAGATATATGGATAGAAGAGGCTACCGAGGTAAAGAAAGACGATTATAAACAACTTACCAAACGACTTCGAGGTATATCAAAAGTCCCTAAGCGCATAACATTATCATTTAATCCTATTATGCGCACTCATTGGATATATAAAGAGTTTTTTCAAGGCTTTAATGATGATGATACACAATATCAAGATAATGATTTATCAATACTCAAAACAACTTACAAAGATAATAGATTCCTGGCTGCCGAAGATTCGCACTATTTGGAATCGGAAAAGAATCAATATTATTATGATGTTTATACGCTTGGCAAGTGGGGTATACTCGGACATCTTATATTCACTAACTGGAAAACAGCCAATCTCACAGGACGCCGTGACGCATTCGGAAGCTATTTAAATGGTCTTGATTATGGTTATACGAACGATCCCACTGCATTCGCACGGTGTGCTATTAAAGACAGGATTCTATATATTACACATAGCTTATATGAATACGGTTTAACCAATGAACAGATTGCAGATAAAATCAAGATAACTCTCGGAAAGGATATTCTCAGGTGTGATCCATCAGAGCCGAAGTCGACGAATGAATTGCGGGGCTATAATATTAATGCAATATCGGCAAAGGGTGGAAAGGGTTCGGTTAATCACGGCATCCAATATATACAGCATTTTGACGAGGTTATAATACATCAGGAATTACAAGACTGTATCAATGAATTCCAAACGTATCAATGGGAAAAGAACCGGGACGGTGAAGTCATGAATGTACCGATTGACAGAGATAATCATTATATAGATGCATTGAGGTACGCATTGAGTGGAGTTTCATTTATGCCGGATAGAGAAGAAAGCAACTTCGATTATAGTTTAACAGGATTATCAGGATAAAGGGGAAGATATCATGAAGATTGAAAACGTTTACAAGTGTTTACGCTGCGGGAAACTCATAACAGTACCTGAGCCAAAGGGATTTCGTATGTTAAAGGGTAGCGAAGGGATGCAAACAAGCGTGATAACGAATGATGAACCGACAACACACCACTGTGATTTAATCAATAGGAAGCAAATTGGCATGTTGCAGCATGTCGGGTTTAATATCATAGAATATTGAAATAACTCTTGACAGTGAGTGATATGCAATATAATATATACTTGATACTTAGTGCGAGTTTGTTGTTTTATCCATTAAACCGTGCCCTCGTTTTAAAGCGGGGGCACATAAAAAGGGGAGAAGTACAATGTTAGAATCTAAAACAAGTATAAGGCAAATTATACTCACGCCTGAATTGGCAAAGGAATATTTGCATAAGATATGTCCTAACAACCGAAAGGTTTCCGAAAGAGCAGTAGTCAATTTTAGCAATGAAATAAAATTAAATCGGTGGAAATTAAATAATGACGCAATCTGTTTTGATACAAATGGGTTAATGATAAACGGACAACACCGTTGTCATGCCGTTGTAAGAGCGAAAAAAAATATTCCTGCGTTTGTAATAACGGATATGCCGGGCGAATCTTTCATTGTGATGGATACGGGTAAAAAAAGAACCGGCAAAGATGTATTGGAAATTGTGGGATGTAAAAATGCACGGACAGTGGCTGGTGCACTCAGGTATTTATATCTTTATATAAACAATAATCTTTCATTCACACAGATTACGGCTGGGATGAAACGGGGTGGGTCTTGTATCACTAATCAAGATGTACTGGATACATATAATAAATATCCAGATATTATAAAATTTATTAACGATGCAAAACTATCGAGAGTTATACTTTCACCAGCGATAGGTTTATTCTGTAATTATGTATTCTATAAAGCTGATGAAACACTTGCAGAAATATTCATGGAAGGATTTTATAAGGGCGCTAATCTTGGAAATGATAATATTGTTCTCGTTCTCCGTAATCGGTTATTAAAAGAAAGGGCAAGCTATACTCATATTAGACCGTCATTAAAAATAGCTCTGGTTTTTAAGGCATGGAATTACTTTGTCCATAACAAGAAGGTTGGTAATTTAACAATGCCTACGGAGATGCCGATTGTCGCCGGAGATAAACTGTTAAACGGGAAACCGACATCACGCCTGAAAGAAGTTAAGGAATATGCGAAGGAAAGAAGTATAGAAATGGATTTCAGAAAATAACAATTCGTTAGGTTGCGAAACAGAACGGGGCGGTCTAATCGCCGCCCTTAAAAAAGGAAATAAAAATGGATGAAAAGAAGGAAATAGAATATTTAAAGTATAATTATGACAAGGGGACTGTTAGAATATCCAAACAGATAGAAGAAGAATTTCCTCTAATTCATGTAATTATTGAAAGCCAACGGGTATGTGTAACGATAGAAACAGAAGAGGGGGCAATGAATTTTAGAAGTTTTTATGGCTTTCCAGATGAGGATTGGAAATGTATAAATAATGGGGATGGAAAAATGATATGGAGTTAATCCTATGAAACCAGAAGCGATAATATTCACAATCTCAATATGCGCTCTCGTCATAGCGATAGTTATTGGCATGTGGAGTAAGTGATTAACTTGACTAAATTAAGGGGGAAGTAATGCATTTAATAAGGGCAAAATACAATACAACAGATGTATGGATCGTTGAGTGTAGCGAAAGTGGGGAAGAAACTGTCGGGAGATGTTTACTATGTAATTGCTTTATTAATTCGTTTAAGCATTTAAATGAACTTTTTGTGGTATGTGGTAAAGACAAAAGGGAAGTCGTTACAAATAAACAGAAAATTAAGAAGTTAATTGATAAATTGGAAGAAGCGCTTGATGATTAAATACATTCTCGCAGTAATACTTGACCGTATCCAATCGTATATGTACCGGCTGGCAAATTGGATAGAACCGAATGAGACAGAGCGTGAATTCCACCGCAGACGGTTAAAAAGAGCGGGAGACAATGAATCAAAACGATATGCTAAATATCTAAAGAGGCATAAAAGAACATGAAAATATATCTTGACTTTCCGCCCGAGCCTATTATTATATTAATGGCTTTCACTTTAACCATTGCATTATTTCTGTTTGGTATTATATTGAGTGTGTTATGGATGTTTCGAGAAAAGAGCCGCGGTGGGGGCTCATAAAGGCCATCGCTGGAGAGCCGCTTTCGATGGAGAAGCGAACTCTGCCGCGGCAAATAAAAAAGGGGAAAGACAATGAATGAAGAAACAATAGCGAAAATAATATTATCTATAATCCTTATTTTAATGGCGTTTTGCGCTGCAATAGGTGGTTATATATGTAATAAACAGGCGATAGCACAGGAAGAACAAATTATAAAAGATATGAGAAGAGCAAGGAGGGCAATTGATGAAATGACAGATATTATTAATAAAAATTCATTAATTAAGCATGAAAATAGACAAAATATAAGAATAACTATTTAAAGCAAGTAACTGGGGAAGTAAGGATAGATAATAAATGAACATACAAGAGATATTAGTTATAAAAGACTTTAATAAAATTGTAAAAGAATTAACCGAAGACCCCAAAGACAAAGACGAGAATATTCCTAAGAACCGAGATATATTTGACGGTAAGCATGCAATCCTAACAGACCGCAATAAAGCCCCTAAGACAATCGGCAAAGATGAAGCTGCCCGCACGGTAACATTTACCAAACAAGTCGTCAACTACCAGAAACGCATCGTCAATAGTGCGGTTACTTTCCTATTCGGCGAGCCTCTCACACTTAAATTAAACAATGAAAACGAATCCACAAAAAAATCCGAAGAAGAAGCATTTGAATTAATCAATGATGTCTGGAAACAAAACAAACTTGATTATTTCAATAAAGGGCTGTCAAGAGAACTATTTGTTGAGACGAAAGTCGCCGAAATATGGCATATCCCGGAAAAAGAGGAGGATAAGCCTGCCAGAATAAGAGTAACATTGTTAAGCGAAAAACAAGGGTATAAAATATATCCTCATTTCGATGAAACAGGCGATATGGACGCCTTTACAATCACCAATGATATAATGGGTGAAGATAATAAACCTATTCAGCAGATTAGAATATATACAGCCGACTCAATCACGGTTGCTCTTAAAAAACAGAATAAATGGGAAATCAATACAAGAGATAACATAATCGGGAAAATACCTATTGTTTATGTTGAGCAGGATGAAGCCGAATGGCAAATTGTCGAAACACAAATCCCACGCATGGAATATTTACTCAGTAATTTCTCAGATACAGTTGATTATAATGGTGCCCCCATGATAATGGGTAAAGGTATAATAACCAATATGCCAAAAAAGGAAAGTACTGGAAAATTTGTGGAGGTAAAACCAGAAATAGACGAGAGCGGGAAGGTATATTACCCAGGTGGACTTGAATATGTTACATGGGAACAGGCTCCCGATGCCATTAAACTCGAATATGAAATATTGAAAGATATAATATACGGGTTATCACAAACACCGGATTTATCATTCGACAATGTAAAGGGAACGGCGGCTATCAGTGGTATAGCATTACGTTTAATGTTCTCGGATGCCATGTTCAAGGCAAAAGACAAACAAGAGATATTCGGGCCGGCAATGGAAAGACGCCTCAGTATAATGAAATCATTTATAGCGATAACCAATGCCGGTATGAGTGAACAACTTGAGAAGCTTGACATTGATATTAAATTCAACAGTGTCTTGCCTGCTGATGTGGAGGCACTCGTCACAAGCTTATCAATAGCACGGGCAGGCGACCCGATTATGAGTGAGGAGACGGCTGTTAGAACGAATCCACTGGTAACTGACCCGGAGAAGGATATTGAGTTATTGGAAGCTGAAAAGACAGCTAATAGTTCGTTCGCAGATTCATTTGAATAAAAAGGGACTTGAAATGGATGTTAAAGATTTAGACCGTGCCATTTGCGAGATTGCAGCAGAAATATTACATGAGACATCCAGAATATTTAGTAATCGCATTTGCGATGAAGTTGAAATGCTCAATACAGAGGTAAATAGAGAAGTTCTTAAAATGGCAGAACTAGAGGAAGCCGAAAATGGGGATTATGTAATATCTAAAGACGGGGGAATGATTTGTTTAAACACCTCTGTATTAGCGGACTTATGCGCTGATTATTTAGAGAAAAAAGGGGGATAAAATGTACCAAGTACTTGCATATTTAATGTTCTATTTAGCAGGAACATTAATGGGAATATACGGAAATATATATGCCAGAAGACTTAGAATATAGTGGTTTTTCTGGTGTTCGTACATTTGATAATGAGGAAGAAAAACTAATGTTTTTATGTACTTTGCCGGGATATAGACCATTTAATTATATAGACGGGATAATGCCATTAAACAATGCTGACTAAAGAACAAAAAGAGTCAATTCAGAAGGAAGTGTTGCAAAACGCAACAGTGAAAACATTTTCAGAAGCCGAATTGAGACATACCATAGATAATATTGAGATTATTCTCGATACGGCACTTGGCTGGATAGACGGCGCAATGTACCGGGAAATGTATGATTTTACTAATATAGAGGTTCGTAAGAAGCTGGGACTTGAAATATTGAATATGATTATTAAAGAAAGGATGAAATGATGACAGTACAAGCTGTTAAATTCTCGAATGAGAAGATACGAGTATCGGCTGATTTATTGGCACAGCTTTATAATTTTGCCAATACGGTAATTGATGAATGGAATGCACTTGAAGGTATAAAGTTAATTCCTAATACTGCTGAGATAATCGCAGATGGCAGTGAAAATGACGGCAGGACAATTATCACAGGTGTAAATGCAAATAATGTAATTACCAGATTACAGGAATTCGTCAATGATATGAATGCAAATACCAGCGCAAAACTCAATACTGTTCTTAAACCAGCAGTTAATACGGTAAGGTAATATGATTATATATATAGATTTATTTATCATAGATGTTGAGAATTGGACATGTATAGTTGATTGTCAAATTAATAATTCAGGTTCTTACGGGTTTTATAATGGCAACTAAATATTCAGCACATGACGCCAGCGGTGGTGGCGTAGGTTCAATAGGTGATCCATACACAGACCAAGAACTTTTTGATAATGTAGATGGTTCGACTAATGCTCTTGGTCTTATGATGAACACGGGCGTTTATACGCCTGCCGCCACACTTAACTTTGATATTAATGCTGGAACATTGTTATTACCGAATGTTATTAGAGGTGCTAACGCTGACGGCTCAGATGATGGGACAATTGCAACTATTTCGGGCTCAGGTCTTGGTGCAAGTGATGACTTATTTGATATTGGGCTTTCAATGTCATTAATCCTTGAAAATCTAAGGATTACAGCAGCAACACGATATAATATTTATACCGACCAAGCTATTTTTCTGGATATTATAAATTGCATAATAGATTCCGCAACATCACATAATTTTTACAGTATTAGTAGTGCGAGTATACATCGCTTCTATAAAACTGATATTTATGGTAGTACTGGAGGGTCAGGAATTGACGTAAATGTAGCGGCAAGAGGTGGATATAGTTTTTACAGATGTAGTATACATGATAATAATAGTCATGGGGTGAGGGATGGCGCATCGAATGTCAGAACCAAACAATTTAATATAATTGATTCATTAATATATGATAATGGTGGCGATGGTCTTAATCTTGAGCTTTTAGGCGCAAATTACATATTACCTTGTATAAGAGGCTGTGTCTTTTTTGGTAATACCGGTGATGGTGTAGCGATTTCCAATACAGCAGGCGATTTGATATTTGAAAATAATATTGGCAGGTCGAATGGTGGTTATTTCATAAATACAAATACAGGTACAATAAAGCAAATTAAGAGTTGCAAAAACAATTGTTCTCATAATAACACAAGCGGACATATAGATATAAATGGTGGTACGCTTCCCGGAACTGGAAACATCACAGCCGATCCATTATTCACGAGTGAAGTTGATGGTAGTGAAGATTTTAGTTTACAAGCTGGTTCGCCTTGTCTTAATACTGCTATTGATGCGGGTATTTTGACAGCAGGTGGCGGAACATCCTATAGAGATATAGGGGCAGTCCAAAGAGTCGCAGGCGCAGGTGGACTTGCAAATCCGATTATGGGTCATGCAATTATACGATAGTGAGGTAATAAAATGTATTTAGGCAGTTGGAAAATAGACGATTATTTGACGTTTCCTGCAAATACCCATAGGGCAGATACGGGTGAGGCAACTGATGGAGATGGTGTTCCGACTTATCGTATTTTTGAAGATGAAACAGGAATACCTATTTTAACAGGGTCGATGGCAAAACTCGACGATGCAAATACAACAGGGTTTTATACGGAGCGGATACAATTAACGGCTGCAAACGATTTTGAAATAGGAAAATCATATACAATTTATGTGGAAGTAACCGTAAATAGTGTTGTCGGTACAATGGCGCATACTTTTCAAATGAAAGCTGAAGTATCCTTAGATGGCAATACTAATCAATCCGGTGATGGTTATGCAATAGTTAATAATGCGACGTATGGCAATGCAAAACTCGTGCGTTCGACAACTCCGGCAAATACTCTTGATGTCTCGGCGACTGGCGAAGCGGGTGTCGATGTGATTAAAATCAGTGGTGATGCGACAGCTGCTGACGACCTTGAATTATTGGTTGAGAATAGCAAGGGTGCGGATAATAAAGTATTGCTCTCATCTTCTGCACAAACAAGTGTTGTAATTCCAACCGTTACGACCGTAACAGATGGCGCTAAATCTGCGGAACTGGCAAAAGTACCAAAGTCTGATAGTAATGTTGTGTGGAATGCTACCGCTCAGACAACTATCCAAACAAAAGCCGCTGCTGCTTTAACTGCTTATGCGGGGCCGACTAAGACTGAAATGGATTCTGCACATGCTTTATTGGCTACCTTGGCAGAGCAAGCTAAAGTTCCGAAATCCGATTCAACTGTAACGTGGAATGCTACAGCTCGTGGTTCTATTAATGCAGAAGTCGATACGGCACTCAACACGGCTATCCCGGGTGCGCCAACAGCCAATTCCATTAATGAGCGTGTTAAGACTATTGATGATAAATTACCGGCGGGCAGTATAGGTGATGCGACAGAAGCAAAAGAGGATACAATTATAGCCAAGACTGACAATATACCAGCTTCACCGGCAACAGTAGCTAAACAGGATGATTTAAAAACTCAAATCGGCACAGCCGGAGCCGGGCTCACTAACGTTGGAATGCTCTCGCAAGCAGATTCTGAATTGGCAGGTATACCAACAACGGCGAGTTCTTTGGGCGATAAGATAAGATTCGTTTTTCAGTTTTTAAGAAACAAATTTACTGATGGCGCAGGGACTGCCACAATGTTTAAAGAAGATGCGTCAACACAGCTTGGTACACAAACAGTTAGTGATGATGGAACAACGTTTACAAGAGGAGAGTGGAGCTAAATGGCAATAGATACTGAAAATAAACGCCGTTTAATAGCATTTGCCTTGCCTGTTGCCGATGGAACAATCGATGCAAATGATAGAAGTCATATTGCGTGGCATTACTTCGGATTAATCGCAACTGCCGACGGTGCTGTGCATTATATCACAAAATCATTAAAATACTTATTCATAACGCTTAGTTTAGACCATAACAGATTAACAGAAGCCAGAAAACATCACTATATAACTGAGGATGCCGAGGATGTCTAAAAGGACAGTTTATAAAATGGCTAATATGATATTTAAAGATTATGAGAATTCTCAAGATGCTGTTAATGATGATGTGCCTTACTGGTGTTCATCTAAAAAATGGGATAAATGCGACAATTCACATAAAAAATGTTGTATTAAAACTATAATAAAATGGTATTCTAAACATTAAAGGACTTTGAAGATGTCTAAAGACACTGATTTCATAGGAATAACCGATATTATATTGAGACCGAGTGCTGCGAGTTTAACACGTACTTTCCAGATAACAGTTTGCAGTTCAGCAAAGGCAAATGACGGTCATATTCCATTCGGGCGTACAATAGGCGCATATACGGCACTGGTATATACAATTAGTGATGCTGAAGTCACATCAGATATTAAATCAGCCGATTCACGGGCTGGTTTTGTCATAACAGTAAAATTCAAATATTCGGCAACATATAAAGGAGTGAATTGTTATCTGATTTTACTATTGACGCTTGATGACAGTTCGGTTATACCGGTACGATTCGAATTAATTAGATTAAAGGGGAATTAAGATGACAGAAATGTTAAATATAATCCAGATATTAATAATAATTGATTTAATACTTTTAGGTCTATGTATGGCTGGCAGGATATATAGCAATATAATGCAAGTAATCATCCAAGTATTAGAACGTTATTTCACATAAGGGGAATTAAATGCAAATACACGATATTAATCAAATGGTACATAATGGGGATACTTGTGATGAGTGTGTAGAATTTCGTGATGAGCTTATTGAGATTGGTGATGGTAATGGCAAGCGTGATGATGGCTATCCAATGTTACTTTGTGAAGGTTGTCTCAAAAAGGCACTGAGATTAATAGATAATAAATTAGAAGAAAGTGAGAAGATAAAATATACATCAGTGGGATTCGAAACTAATATATCCTATAAACCCAAAACAGCAAGTGTACAATCCGACCCTGAATCTATGAAAAATGTCAAATGCCACTAAATCCTTTTGAGAAAGAGCATGTACGTGATATATTACTTCGTAACCAGCAGATAAGCCGTCTTATTGACAGTGCTATGAATGATATTGCAAGACGATTCGCAACAGTCAAGGGTAAACGATTTGCAAGTATAATGACTGAACGGCTTGCTGATTTACAAGATCAAATATTGAATAATGGGAAAGATGGCATAAAAAACCAATGGCTTCTGGCTAATAAGAAAAACAATAAAGAAATTGACGGGTATTTACAGAGTAATTTGGTGACTGAAGATATGTACAAGTCTTTCCGGTCACCGAATTTGTCAGCGTTAAATGCCTTCTTAGACCGTACTCGGAATGGAAAAACACTTAACGGGCGAGTATGGAATATTACTAGAACAGCTGGAAAAGAAATAAACGACTTAATAGGACAGGGTGTTCTCGAAGGTAAATCAGCAATACAAACAGCAAGGGATTTGAAGAAATACGCAAAGGGGAAACCGATATTGTATAAGGGAAAACTCATAAAGGGGTCAAATATAAACTTCCAGGCTATTCGTTTAGCAGCAACAGAAATGAATTTGGCTTTCCGCACCGCAGACTATCTCCAAAATTCAAGACTTCCTTTCGTAACAGGCGTAACGGTTCATCTGAGCCCGGCGCATCCACGCCCGGATATTTGCGATGAAATGGAAGGCGGCTATCCCAAAGGCTTTCATTTTGGCGGGTGGCATCCCTTGTGTTATTCAGATGATACAGAGGTTTATACAAATGAGGGTTGGAAGTTGTTTGAGGATTTGTCGGGTTACGAAGAAATATTAAGCTTGAATCCAGACACAAAAGAACTTGAATATACTGAAATCATTAAGCGAATGTCATATACACATAATGGTGATATGATAAGGTATTATAATAGATCACTTGACATGATGGTGACGCCTGACCATAAAATGATATGTTTTAATAAACATGACAAAATATTAAAAGAAATGTCTGCGAATGAATATTATGAATCAATGTCATTAGTTAAAAAAAGAAATGTTTATAGTTCGACATATAATCTTTATCGGTCATCTGAACACTCAGGGATTGACATTACATATATAGAGATAGATGGTTATAAAATATCAGCATATTTATATTGTGAATTTATGGGGTATTATCTAAGCGAAGGCAACACAAGCAGAAAATATGCGGTCACAGTAAGCCAAAACAGGACAAGAAGTTCAGATAATTATAAAAAGATATGTGACTGTTTAAAGAAAATGCCGTTTAAGTTTAAAGAGAATGAATTGGGGATGCATTTTTATAATAAATCTATATGGGAACACGTAAAGCCTTTCGGCAAATCACATGAGAAATATGTCCCAAGTATAATAAAAGTGATGACACCAGAGCTTATTGAGGTATTTTTAGCTGCTTATACTTTGGGTGATGGGACTGTTAGAAAAACTAAAAACTGGAAGAGTGGGAAATTCAAAGATGAGCGTGTCATTGGAACGTCATCTATTCGCATGGCCGGCGATATAGGAGAATTAATATTAAGAATAGGCCACCATCCATCATTTAACCTTATCACGCCAAAGGGGAAAATATCAAAACATTGGAATGGAGAATATGCTTCAAATTATGACCAGTGGATTATTAGAGATTGCCGTTCACAATATGCTGTTCAATTTAAAAAGGAAAAAATAAAGTATAATGGTATCGTTTATGATATTGAGATAGAGAAAAATCATATTATCTATACGAGAAGAAATGGTAAATGTGTATGGGGGTCTAATTGCATTTGTTACGC
>SDBU01002860.1_pt1 | contig 22461 bp, 19 predicted proteins | sample 2277071 | NCBI WGS metagenome assembly SDBU01 (sample SAMN10397929, study PRJNA504765) | marine sediment metagenome | isolation source: marine sediment core GS08_GC12, 126 cmbsf | place: Arctic Ocean: Gakkel Ridge, Loki's castle | collected 2008 | reverse complement strand
GTCCCGCACCGGCTGGCAACTGACGACTACTCCTTCACCAAACCGGCCGTGGCGCACCTGGTCGCCGACCTTCAACTCAGGCAGGTCAAAGGCGGAGGCCGGGGCACCATCCCATGAGCAGGCACCGGCTGCTATCTGGCTTTCCTCTCCCCGCCGCAATCCAACCCCGGAAACCAGTTGTGACGGAATATCCGCAAGGAAGCGGGACGGGCCGTTGACTGTATTGCCGCCCATCAGGCTGCGGCGGAAGGCACGCACCAGGTAAACCCGGCTCTTTGCCCGGGTGACACCGACATAGCACAGACGCCTCTCCTCCTCCATCTGTCCCGGGTCGTCGAAGGACCTGATATGAGGCAGCACGCCTTCCTCCATACCGACGATGAACACCACCGAGAACTCCAGCCCCTTGGCCTGGTGCAGCGTTATCAGGGTTACCGCACCGGCAGATTCATCGTAGCCGTCGACATCGGAGACCAGCGTCACCCCTTCCAGGAAGGCGATCAGCCCCTCACCGGGTGGCAGGTCGCCGTACTGCTGGGCGACGGTGCGCAGCTCAAGAACATTCTCCCAGCGCTCCTCGCCATCCGGGGTATTCTGTATGTATTCCCTGTATCCGGATTTTCTTATTACCAGGTCAAAGAGGTCAACCAGGCTCAACTGACGACTGCCGACAACCAATTCCTCCACCATAGCATAGAAGCTGCCCAGCGCCCTGGCAGCGTGGGGGCTGAAAGGGGGAGGCTTATCCTCCTGAGGCGAAGATAGGAGCTGTAGTGCCTCGTAGCGGGATAGATTCACTGAGCTGGCCCAGGAAGTCAGTTGACTTAGAGTACGGTCACCGATGCCCCTTTGTGGAGTATTGATTATCCGCAGCAGGCTGACGCTATCGCGGGTATTCTGTATAAGCTTGAGATAGGCAATGATATCCCTTACCTCACGGCGCTCATAGAAGCGGGTGCCGGCCACCAGCCGATAGGGCGTGCCGTAGCGGATAAAGGCCTCCTCCAGAGCCCGTGACTGAGCATTGGTGCGGTACATAACAGCGCAGTCGGAGAGCTTTGCCTGTCCGGCGGCCACCAACCGCTCTACTTCCCTGACGACAAACTGGGCCTCTTCCTGCTCGTTATACGTCTCAACTATGTTAACCAGCTCCCCGGCGTCATTGTCCGTCCACAGTTTCTTGGGCTTTCGCTGCTGGTTTACCGATATTATGCCCGAGGCCGCCTCCAGGATTGACTTGGTGGAGCGATAGTTCTGCTCCAGAAGCACCACCCTGGCCTCGGGGTAGTCCTTTTCAAAACTGAGAATGTTGCGCAAATCAGCCGACCGCCAGGAGTAGATTGACTGGTCCGGGTCGCCGACGACGCAGATATTGCGGTGCTTTCCCGCCAGCAGCTTTATAAGCTGGTACTGAACCAGATTGGTGTCCTGAAACTCATCCACCAGGATGTGCTGATATCTCTGCTGGTACCTATCCAGCACCCCGGGCTGGCTACTGAACAGCTCGGCTGCCTTCATCAAGAGGTCGTCAAAGTCCAGGGCATTGCTCTGGCCGAGCAACTGCTGGTAGCGCTCATAGACCCGCGCCACCACCTCCTCAAAGTAGCTTGAGCTGTGCTGGGCGTATCCGCCGGGTGTCAGCATCTGGCTCTTGGCAGCGCCGATGGCTGAGAGTATGGCTGCCGGCGGATACTGCTTGGGGTCAAGGTCAACCTCCTGGATAGCCCGTTTGGCCAGGCTTATCTGGTCATCCCGGCCGTAGATAGTGAAACCGGGAGTAATGCCGATAGCCCTGCCCTCCTGCCGCAGGATGCGGGCGCAGATGGCATGGAAAGTGCCCAGGGTCAGCTCTTTTACTGAAGCTTTCGCCAGCCGGTTAAGCCTCTCTTCCATCTCACGGGCGGCCTTGTTGGTAAAGGTAACCGCCATGATGTGCCGCGGGCTTACGCCACACACCTTGATGAGATAGGCAATGCGGTGGGTAATCACCCTGGTCTTGCCGCTGCCGGGGCCGGCCAGAATCAGCAGCGGGCCACTTATAGCCTCCGCGGCCTGTCTCTGGGCGGGGTTAAGCTGGGATAGAATGTCCATGCTAGCTATGATAATTATAGCATTTTGGGGGGAAGAGGGTCATTTATAATTTTTTCTCTGCCAGGCCTTGCAATTAATCGTCCTAGAGTGATATAATATCTAAAACTAAATAAGGGACACCTTTAAGCCGGTCCCGTGAGGCTGGCAAGGGTAGATAGAGATACGCAGCAATACCTCTTGCCAGTTTCGGTAAGGGGTAATTTTTATGGCCAAGAAGATAATAATGAACGCCGCCGATATCCGGCGGACTTTAGCCCGCATGGCCCACGAAATCATCGAGCGCAACCGCTCCACCGAAAACCTGATTCTTATCGGCATGCGCACCCGCGGTGTGCCCCTGGCCAACCGCCTGGCGGCCAATATAGAGAGCTTCGAGGGCGCCAGGGTACCTGTCGGTGCCCTCGATTTCAGCCTGTACCGGGACGACCTGGCTTCGCTGAATTTACAACCGGTGGTTAAAAGCACCGATATCCCGGTGAGTATTGACGGCAAGGCCATCGTGCTGGTTGACGACGTCCTCTTTACCGGAAGGAGCGCCCGTGCCGCCATGGACGCCCTCATTGACCTGGGGCGGCCCCGCTCCATCCAGCTGGCGGTGCTTATCGACCGTGGACATCGTGAGCTGCCCATCAGGGCTGACTATGTCGGCAAGAACCTGCCCAGCTCAAGACACGAGGAAATACAGACCCTGCTTAAAGAAAGTGACGGCGCAGACGAAGTAGCCATTATTCCAGTACCGGCCAAGGAGGAATGACGATGAGAGCAGTCCAGCAAGAGAAAATTCCGACTTCAACCAGGGAAGCTAACACACCGTCAGCCAGGCCGGCGTGGCGGCACCAGCATATACTGGACCTGGATGACTTTGTTCCGCAAGAGATTGAGCTTGTCCTGAAGACAACCGATGCCATGAAGGAGATTCTGTCCCGTCCCATTAAAAAGGTGCCCACCCTGCGGGGCAAGACTATGGTAACACTGTTCTACGAGCCAAGCACCCGAACCCGCTCTTCCTTCGAGCTGGCGGCCAAGAACCTGAGCGCCGATGTGGTCAACCTATCGGCCCCGGTCAGCAGCGTCACCAAGGGTGAGGGCCTGGTTGATACCCTGAGCACACTCGAAGCCCTGGGAGCCGAGATAGTGGTCATGCGACACCCGCACTCGGGCGCCCCCTATATCGCCGCCAGGCACATCAGGGGCAGCCTGATCAATGCCGGTGACGGCTGGCATGCTCACCCGACCCAGGCACTGCTTGATATGTACACCATTCGCGAACATAAAGGCAGTTTGAAGGGGCTAAAGGTGGTCATAGTCGGTGATATCAAGCACAGCCGGGTAGCCCGCTCCAATATCTGGGGGCTGACCACTATGGGGGCAACAGTAACCCTGTGCGCTCCCTTTACCCTGCTGCCTGCCGGCCTAGATAAGCCACAGGGCCAGTTCCCCGGCGTCACCGTCGAGCCCGATTTAGAGACCGCCCTTGAGGGGGCCGATGTCGTTATGACCCTGCGCTTGCAGCTGGAAAGGCAGCAGAGCGGTCTACTGCCCAGCATCCGGGAGTACACCCGGTTATACCAGCTGAACGAATCAAGGCTGGCCGAAGCCAAACCAGATGCCATCGTTCTCCACCCCGGGCCGGTAAACGAAGATATTGAAATCTCTTCGGCGGTAGCTCATGGGCCAAAATCGGTCATAAATGAGCAGGTAACCAACGGTGTTGCCGTAAGAATGGCCCTGCTCTACCTCCTGGTCGGAGGTGGCCAGAGATGACCGGAGCATTGCTTATCAGCGGCGGCCGCATTATTGACCCCGGCCGGAAGTTAGACAAAATCGCCAGTCTGCTGATTACAGATGATAAAATCTCCTGGCTGGGAGATAACACTCCACCGGCGACTGTGTGCGATGTTATTGACGCCAAAGGTATGATTGTCTGCCCCGGCTTTGTTGACCTCCACTGCCACCTGAGACAGCCCGGTTTTGAAGAAAAGGAGACCATCGCCAGCGGCAGCCTGGCCGCCGCCAGGGGTGGCTTCACCACTATCTGCTGTATGCCCAATACCAACCCGCCGCCTGATAGCCAGTCTGGGATAGATTATGTCAAGTCTACGGCGGCCAGTGAGGCGGTGGTGCGTGTCCTGCCAATCGGCTGCATCTCTAAGGGCAGACAGGGAGAAAGTCTGGCCGAGATGGCAGAGATGGCCGAGGCCGGCGCCGTCGCCTTCAGCGATGACGGCAGCCCAGTGGTAAGCTCCCGGCTGATGCGCCAGGCAATGGAATACAGCCTCGCCTTCGGCCGGCCGATTATCGACCACTGCGAGGATACCGAGCTTACGGGCGGCGGCCAGATGAACGAGGGCATCATCGCCACCAGACTTGGCCTGGCCGGTATGCCAGCCGCCGCCGAAGAGAATATCGTTGCCCGTGACATCGGCCTGGCCGAGTTCACCGGCGCCCGGTTGCATATCGCACATATCACCACCCGGGGTTCGGTGGAGCTTATCCGCCACGCCAGGGAGAAGGGTATCAGGGTCACTGCCGAGGTGACCCCCCACCACCTCACCCTGACAGAAAAAGAAGTCATCGGCTACAACACCAACGCCAAGGTCAATCCACCGCTGAGGACGGAGAAGGATATTGAAGCCCTGATTTCGGGGCTGAAGGAAGGTGTTATCGACGCCATCGCCACCGACCACGCCCCCCACACCGAAAACAACAAGATGTGTGAGTTCGCCAGGGCTCCCTTCGGCATCAGCGGGTTTGAGACCGCCCTGGGCAGCCTGGTGAGCCTGGTGCACAGTGGCAAGCTGGAGCTCAATCTGCTCATCGCCAGGCTCACCAGCGGGCCGGCCGGCGTTATCGGCAGCAAGCTGGGCACCCTTGCAATCGGCGCTCCGGCTGATGTTGCCATACTTAACCCCAATAGAGCGTGGGTGGTCGATGCCGCACAGTTTGCCTCCAAAGGTAAAAACACGCCGCTTGACGGCAGAGAGCTTACCGGCAGGGTGATGGCCACCATTTCCGGCGGCAGGCTGGTTTACCAGGATAAAGAGATAAAGGTTACAGCACAGCAATGACCAAAAGAGCGATACTGGCACTGGAGGACGGCTCGGTTTATGAGGGTTTTGCCTTCGGCGCCGAGGTTGATACCTGCGGCGAGGTCGTCTTCAACACCAGCATGGCCGGCTATCAGGAGATGCTGACCGACCCCTCCTACGCCGGCCAGATTGTGATGCCCACCTATCCCTTGATTGGCAACTACGGCATCAATGAATACGATATTGAATCGGCAAAGATTCAGGTCAGGGGCTTCGTCGTCCGCGAGGAGTGCTCTTCACCCAGCCACTACCTGAGTAAAAAGACTATCCACCAGTATCTCACCGAAAGCGGCATCCCCGGCATCTGCGGCATAGATACCCGCGCCCTCACCCGCAAACTTCGCTCCGCCGGGGTGATGATGGGGGTGATTTCCAGCACCAAAACGCTCCAGCAAGCCCTGGCTGATATAAAAAAGGCGCCCGGCTATGGCACCATTGATTTTGTAAAGCAGGTTACCACGGATACCCCCTATCAGTGGCATCCGGAGGCGGCCGGTAATTACAATATAGTTGTCCTGGACTGCGGCCTGAAGTACAACATCCTCAGAACCCTAAGCCGCCTCGGCTGCCGGGTAACAGCTGTCCCCTGCACCACGACGGCCAAGGAAATCCTGAAGCTCAAGCCCGATGGCATCCTTATCTCCCCCGGCCCGGGCAACCCCGACCTGCTGGACTATATCACTGATACGGTAAAGGAGCTTGCCGGCAAGAAGCCGATGATGGGCATCTGTCTGGGCAACCAGCTCATCGCCCGCGCCTTCGGCGGCAAAAACTTCAAGCTCAAGTTCGGCCACCGCGGTTCCAACCACCCGGTTAAGGACTTAAAGAGCGGCCGGGTGCACATCACCGCCCAGAACCACGGCTATGCCGTTGACCCCGATAGCTTGAAGGACGGCCTTGAGGTGAGTCACCTAAACCTCAACGACGGCACGGTGGAGGGCCTGCGCCACCGGCAGCTGCCGGTGTTCGCCATCCAGTACCACAGCGAGGCCTCCCCCGGCCCGCTGGACAATACATATTTGTTTGAGGAATTTTTAGAGATGGTGAGGGGAAATGAGTTGTAACCCCATCCCCTTTATCCCCTTCCCCTTATCAAGGGGAAGGGGAAATATAGAAAGAGGGGCTTCGCCCCTCTTAGACACCCGTCTGGGGGGCGGGGAGCATTAAAAGTGAAACCGCTTTTTGAGCAGGGGTTTGAGGGAGATTTATGCTACCCTACAATAGGAACCTGAAACAATGTTCCAGGCAACTGAGAGGGAATATGACCGATGCTGAAAGGTATCTCTGGGCAAAGGTAAGGATGAAGCAGCTAAAGGGGTACCAGTTCTATCGGCAGAAACCCATCGGGGATTACATAGTCGACTTCTTCTGCCCCAGGGCAAAGCTGGTTATTGAGGTTGATGGTAGCTACCACCTTGTTGATGAGAAGATTGAGTATGACAGGATAAGGGATGAGTACCTGAGTAGTCTTGGTTTGAGAGTATTGAGATTTACCAATAGCGACGTACTGACGCATATTGAGGGGGTCATTGAGAGCATAGAGGAGGAAATCTCCCCTGGGGAAAATCCCCCTTAGTCCCCCTTTACAAAGGGGGAAAGAACCTCTCCCTTTCTTAAAGGGAGATTGAGAGGGATTTCAACGGGGATTAAGGGGGTGAGGTAGAAAAGATGGAAAGAAAAGAGATTGAAATACAAGGAAACCTCGCAAACCTTGACCCATTCATCGCACAGGTAGCAGCTGAATCACATTTCAAGGGTTGCGACTTTGAAGTAAGGCAATCTACCTCAGTCTCAAATAGGAAGGATACTTATCCTTTGTACGATGTCTCTGTCATTGACCGAACTGCTACGAGCCCAAGCAAGATCCTAATTGGAGCTTTTACCTTGCAGTTACTTGGAAATAACAAAATAATGCTGCGAGTGCCTCCTCCTTCACGCCATACATGGGGTCATCTTTCTCCGCTAGAGAAAATACAAATTGGGCTAAACAAAGATAGGTATAACGACCACATTAATTACTTTATTGAAAAGCTTGAGAACGAGCTTAAAGACCACGGGTTTATAGCAACGTGGTATAAAAAGATATGGCAGGGGATTGAAGACCACAAAATCATAAGCATACTCGGCGCTTTAGCATCCATAGCAGCTATTGTTGGTGTAGTTGTTGCTATTCTCAGTTATATAAGGGGGTAGAAGGAGTAGCTTTGTCCCAAAAACCATCTAAAGTCTTGATTATCGGCTCCGGGCCCATCGTCATCGGGCAGGCGGCGGAGTTTGACTACGCCGGCACCCAGGCGTGCAAGGCAATGCGGGAGGAGGGCGTGACCTCGGTGCTGGTAAACTCCAACCCGGCCACCATCATGACCGATGAGGGCATCGCCGATACCGTCTACATAGAGCCGCTGACGGTGGACATGATAGGGCGCATCATTGAGCGAGAGCGGCCGGACGGCCTGCTGCCGACACTGGGCGGCCAGACGGGCTTGAACCTGGCCGTTGACCTGGCCGATGCCGGCGTGCTTGATAAATACAACGTCAAAGTGCTGGGCACGCCGATAGAGACGATACGCATGGCCGAGGACAGGGAGCTCTTCAAGCAGATGCTGTTACGCATCGGCGAGCCGGTGCCGCCCAGCGCCACGGCAACCAGCCTGAAAGAAGCCCGAAAGGTAGCCGGGGAAATCGGCCTGCCGGTGGTAATCCGCCCGGCCTACACCCTGGGGGGGACCGGGGGCGGCTTCGCCCATACCCGGCAGGAGCTGGAAAGAGTAGTTACCGGTGGACTTGCCGCCAGCCCGATAGGTCAGGTGCTTATCGAGCAGTCCGTCGCCGGCTGGAAGGAGATTGAGTACGAGGTGATGCGGGACGGCGCCGATAACTGCATCACCGTGTGCAACATGGAGAACATCGACCCCATGGGGGTGCACACCGGCGACAGCATCGTGGTCGCCCCCAGCCAGACGCTGACCAACAAGGAATACCAGATGCTGCGCACCGCCAGCCTCAAAATAATACGGGCGCTGGGCATTGAGGGCGGCTGCAACATCCAGATGGCCCTCGACCCAGAGAGCGATAATTACTACATCATCGAGGTCAACCCCCGCGTCAGCCGCAGTTCCGCCCTGGCCAGTAAAGCCACCGGCTACCCCATCGCCCGCGTCGCCGCCAAGATAGCCATCGGCAAGCGGCTGGACGAAATCCCCAATGCGGTAACCGGCAAGACGATGGCCTCCTTTGAGCCGGCGCTGGACTATCTGGTGGTCAAGATTCCCCGCTGGCCGTTCGATAAATTCGCCTCCGGAGACAGGGTGCTCGGCACCCAGATGAAGGCCACCGGCGAGGTGATGGCCATTGACCGCACCTTCGAGGCCGCCCTGCAGAAGGCGGTGCGCTCGCTGGAGTTCGGCAAAAAGTCGCTGCTGTGGGAAGACCCCGAATGGCAGCCGGGAGGGGACATCAACTCCTACCCCCTCCACCCCAATGACCTGCGCCTGTGGGCAGTCATGGCGGCTATGAGACGAGGCATAACGGTTAGCCAAATAGCCGAACAAACCAAAATTGACCCGTGGTTTTTAAACAAGATGCAGAATATTATCGCCATGGAAAGGCGGCTCCTGGCCGAGACCCTGACACCGGAGCTGCTGCGGCAGGCCAAGCGCACGGGCTTTTCCGATGAGCAGATAGGAATACTGGCCGACCGCCTGCCGGAGCAGGTGAGGCAACTGCGGCACGACTGGAATATCCGCCCGGTGTATAAGATGGTGGATACCTGCGCCGCCGAGTTCGATGCCGCCACTCCCTACTTCTACAGCGCCTACGAGCAGGAGAACGAGGCACTACCAGATGGAAGGGACAAGGCGATGGTCATCGGCAGCGGGCCCATTCGCATCGGGCAGGGCATTGAGTTCGACTATTGCAGCGTCCACTCCGCCTGGGCGCTCCAGAAAGCAGGCTTCCAGAGCATAATGGTCAACTCCAACCCGGAGACGGTATCCACCGACTTTGACACCAGCGACCGCCTCTACTTTGAAGCCCTGGACGAGGAAAGCGTGCGCGATATTTTAGAGAATGAATCGGGAAACAATGGTGCCGGTAATTCACCAATACCGTCTATTGTCCAGTTCGGCGGGCAGACAGCGATAAACCTGGCCGAGCCACTGTTTCGCTCCGGCATGCCGATACTCGGCTCCAGCTCCGAGACCATTGACCTTGCCGAGGACAGAAAACGCTTTGAGAGCTTTCTCAGCCAGTTGGGCATCCCTCAGGCACCGGGGGCAGCGATAACCACTGTTGATGAAGCCCTCAATGTCGCCGAGCTCATCGGCTACCCGGTGCTGGTACGCCCCAGCTACGTCCTCGGTGGCCGGGCTATGGAAATCGTCAATGACTCAAGTGAACTTGTTCGTTATGTCAAGGCAGCCGCCGAACTGGATACCGGACACCCGGTGCTTATTGATAAGTACCTGCTGGGGAAAGAGGTTGAGATTGACGCCGTCGGTGATGGTGAAGATGTCTTCATCCCCGGCATTATGGAGCACATCGAGCGGGCCGGGGTGCACAGCGGCGACTCCATGGCGGTATATCCCGGAATTAACCTGACCGGTTCAGAGATAGAGACCATCGTTGACTATTCGGTGCGCATCGGGCTGGCCCTTGGCATAAAGGGCCTGATGAACATCCAGTTTGACATTGTTCCCGACAGCAATGGCTCAACAGTCTATGTCCTGGAGGTCAACCCCCGCGCCAGCCGCACCATCCCCTTTATCTCCAAGGTCACCGGAGTACCCATGGTGGATATAGCTATCAGAGTAATGCTGGGCACCAGTCTCAAGGAGCAGGGCTATAACAGCGGACTTCTACCCAGCAAGAAACTGGTAGCCATCAAGGCCCCGGTCTTTTCCATGTCCAAGCTGGCCGGAGTCGACACCTACCTCGGCCCGGAGATGAAATCCACCGGCGAGGTGATGGGCATTGACTACAGCTTAAACGCCGCCCTGGCCAAGACACTCCTGGCCGCCGGGCTAATGCTGCCCGTCAAAGGAGCGGTGCTTTTCAGCATCGCCGAACGGGATAAGGCAGAGGCGATGCCGGTAATCAAGAAGTTCGCCAGTGCCGGCTTCCGCCTTTACGCCACCGAGGGCACCTCGGCCATGATTGAAGCTGCCGGCCTTCCAGTCAAAATGATAACCAAGAAATTAAGCGAAGGCCACCCCAATGTGGTTGATATCATCAACGGCGGCACTGTTGATGGCGTTGTTAACACCATTACCGGTGGACGCATATCCCTGAGAGATGGTTTTGAAATCCGACGGGCAGCGGCCGAAAAACGCATACCCTGCTTTACCTCCCTCGATACGGCACGGGCGGTGGCTGAGGTGCTCACGGGCAGCGGCCAGAGCTTCAGTGTACAACCTTTGCCAGAGTATCGAGCGGAGTGAGAAGAAGGCTACCAGTCAAAAGGAGGGATTATTGACCAATCAAAGCAGGGCTACAGTCATTCAGGCTCCGGTCGTTTCCAACGATGAAGCTATGCCCGGAGTCCACCTCCTCTGGCTGGAAGCCCCGGAGATAGCCCGGGTAGCCAGGCCGGGGCAGTTCGTCATGGTGTGCTGCGGGCGGGATAACCTTCTCCGGCGCCCAATGAGCATCCACCGGACGGATGAAGATAAAACCAAGCTGGCGCTCATGTTTGCCGTGGCGGGTAAAGGCAGCCGCTGGCTGTCCCAGCGCCAGCCGGGAGAAAAGCTGGACCTGCTGGGCCCCCTGGGCAAGGGTTTCTCCGTTGACCCGGCTTCATTCAACCTGCTGCTGGTGGCAGGGGGTTTGGGCATCGCCCCGCTTACTCTTCTGGCCGAGACAACCATAGCCGGCAACCGCTCGGTAGCCCTGCTGCTGGGAGCAAAGACGGGCTCACAGTTGTGCCCCGGCCACCTCCTCCCCCAGGGAGTCAGGTGCTTTACCGCCACCGACGACGGCACTGCCGGCAGCAAGGGAACAGTAACAGACCTGCTGCCGAAATACCTGGACTGGGCCAGCCAGGTATTTGCCTGCGGCCCCAGCGCCATGTACCGGACAATCGCCAGCCAGAACCGCAAGCTGTTCCGCCGAAAAGAGGTCCAGGTATCACTTGAGACAAGGATGGCCTGCGGCCTTGGACTGTGCTACGGGTGCACGGTTAAGACAAAACAAGGGTTGAAGCAGATATGCCAGGACGGCCCGGTGTTCAACATTGACGATATTCTATGGGATGAGTTCGTGGATATTTAGATGCATGCCACGGGAGGTGCTTTATGGTAGTGACCGAATCAATCAGCCTCAGCTCCAGGGGCAATGGCGACATTGTCGACATCACACCTCAGGTGGAGGAGCAGCTGGCCAAGTCCAGAGTCAGCAACGGCATAGTAACCCTGTTCGTTGCCGGCTCCACCGCCGGGGTAACCACCATCGAGTTTGAGCCCGGCCTGGTTGCTGATTTCAAGGAGATGTGGCAGCGGCTGGTGCCGCAGAACACCACCTATGCCCACGATCGTGCCTGGGGAGACGGCAACGGCCACTCACACGTTCGGGCTTCACTTCTTGGCGCTTCGCTGGTAATCCCGGTAAGCAACAAGAAGCTGGTTCTGGGCACCTGGCAACAGGTAGTGCTGGTGGATTTTGACAACCGCCCCCGCTCCCGCCGGGTGGTGGTGCAGGTGATGGGGGAATAGATTACCTGCCCAGTATCAGCGACATAAACTCAGCCCGGCTGGCTACATGGCTGCGGAAGCTGCCCCTGAGGGCCGATGTAATGACACTAGCCCCCGGTTTCTTAATGCCACGCATTACCATACACAGGTGCTCTGCCTGAATAACCACACCCACTCCCTGGCACTTGAGTCCTCCGGCGATGGCATCGGCAATCTCGGTGGCCATCCTCTCCTGTATTTGAGGGCGCTTGGCAATGATTTCCACCACGTGGGCCAGCTTGCTGATGCCGACCACCCGCCCCTCCGCATTCGGGATATAGCCGATGTGGACGACACCAAAGAAGGGTAGAAAATGGTGCTCACACATAGAATAGAAGGGGATGTCCTTGAGGATTACCATCTCCCGATGCCCCAGCTCATAGCCAACACTGAGCTCATCCCCGGGGTCCTTGCCCAACCCCATAAAAAGCTCGGCATACATTGCGGCAAAGCGCCTCGGGGTATCGGCCAGGCCTTCCCGCTTGGGGTCCTCGCCAATAGCCTCGATAATGGACTTGGCCGCTTCTCTTATTTTGGCTTCATCAAACACACCCGCCTCCTTCTGTTGGTCAATGATCAATCTTGAGACGGCCAACACAGAACTCACGGTCAACTGTCCTCAGCCGGCATTCCTCTACATCCAGGTACTGCTCGTTGCCCAGATACAGCACCGGGCCGACCTTGCCCAAATCGAGAGTACCATCCGCCATAATAGCTTCTTCAAGATAGTGGACAGCCACGATCTCCCCAACCAGCAGCCTGTGGTCACCATACAGCCTGTCGTCAACCATTACGCACTCATAGGCGGCATAAGCATCTTTTAAAATCGGCACTGCCGCCTTCACTGAATCCTGGCGCGCTATCTTAAACGCCGAAAACTTATCCATTTCCTGCCCCTTGCTGCCACCGGTGGCCGCCACCAGGTCAACCCGGCAAGCCGGCAGGAAATTGACGGCGAACTCACGGCTATCGGCAATCAGCTCGTAGGTGAAACGCTTTGGGGAGATAGCCACTCCATAAAGCGGTGGCTTAGAGGAAAGCGGCGTATGCCAGGCTACGGCCATGGCATTATCCCGGCCATTAAAACGAGCGGTGACCACCGCCGCCACCCGGGGATAGTGATGATAGAATTTACCGATGTCCTCGCTTACTTTGTCCATTCTGCCTCCTTTAACCCGGCTTTTTACACATCTAGCCCCAGCCCAAAGCCTTCTCCACCGAGGCCAGGTCAGCCGGGAGCTCGATAAACGGCTCAGCCACAGTGAGGGCAGCATCAGCATCCTTGAGCCCACTGCCGGTTACAATGCAGACTATGCTTTTTCCGGAGAAGTCCATCCCCTGTCGCCGGAACTTCAGCAATCCAGCCAGGGAAGCAGCCGAAGCCGGCTCACCAAATATGCCTTCTTTGTTTGCCAAAATATGATAGGCAGCCATAATCTCATCATCACTGACCAAATCGATAACCCCACCCGACTCATCACGGGCGGCCACCGCCTTCTGCCAGCTAGCCGGGTTGCCGATTCGGATAGCGGTAGCGATTGTCTCCGGCCTGTCAACTACACCCCCGCGAACGATAGGCGCCGCCCCTTCAGCCTGAAAACCAATCATCTTCGGCTTTTTTGTAGCCCGACCGGCCCGGTGGTATTCGACAAAGCCCTTCCAGTAGGCGGTGATGTTACCGGCATTGCCCACCGGGACAAACAGATAGTCCGGTGCATCGCCCAAATCGTCAACGATCTCAAAGGAGGCTGTTTTCTGGCCCTCGATGCGGTTCGGGTTAACTGAATTCACCAGCGTAACCGGGTGCTTCCGGACCAACTGGCGGACGATACCCAGCGCCTGGTCGAAGTTGCCATCAATGGCAATTATTTTAGCCCCGTGGGCAATAGCCTGCGCCAGCTTGCCGCGGGCGATTTTTCCGCCGGGGATGACGATGGCAGCACTCAAACCGCTAGCGGCGGCAAAGGCTGCCGCCGAGGCACTGGTATTACCAGTAGAGGCACAGATAACCGCCTTGCTGCCGGCCTCCAGGGCCTTGACAATGGCGACAACCATCCCCCGGTCTTTGAAGGAGCCAGTGGGATTGCACCCCTCAAGCTTGAAATAAAGCCGCCCGCAGCCGATTTCCTTCTCCAGCCGGTGCGACCTTACCAGGGGGGTATCTCCCTCCCCGATAGTAAATACGGGTGTTTCTGAGGTTAGTGGTAGAAAATCCTTATATCTAAGCAGAACCCCGGACTTAGTCATGGCGGCTTAAGCCTCAACCCGGATAAAGTTGCTTATCTCTCTGACCGCCTCAAGGCGGCCGAGCTCCTCCATGGCGTGCTGCATTGCCTTTTCCTGTGCCGGGTGAGTCATGATAACAATCTCAGCCGTCCTGGTCACTTCATCGGCCTCTTTCTGGATCGCTGATGAAATGCTGATATCGCCTTTACCCAGAACTCCGGCAATTTGGGCCAGCACTCCGGCGCGGTCGGCGATATTCATCCTGACGTAGTAGCGGGTTATAATATCAGGCATCGGCTTGATGGGCCTGTCCGGCTGCACCTTCCACACGGTCTGGCTACCCGCGCCATAAATAATATCCCGGGCGGCGCGGATAACATCAGCAACGACGGCGCTTGCGGTGGGCAGGGCACCAGCCCCCTCACCGAGGAAGATAACCTGGCCGCACAGGTCACCCTCAACCAGAACGGCATTATAGACGCCGTCCACCTTGGCCAGAAAGTAATCCTCCGGTATAAAAACCGGGTGCACCCGCACCTCGATGGAGTTATTGCTCTGCTTGGCAATGGCCAGCAGCTTGATGGCAAAGCCCAGCTCTCTGGCATAGCGGAAATCACGGCTGGAAAGCCGGGAGATTCCCTCGCAAAAGATCTCATCAGGCCTGACCTGGATCTGGAAGGCCAGAGAAGCCAGAATCGCCAGTTTATAGGCGGCATCGATACCATCTATATCATTACCGGGGTCAGCTTCGGCATAGCCCAACTCCTGTGCTTGAGCTAGAGCAGCGGCGAAATCGGTGCCCTCCCGCGACATCCGGGTCAGGATATAGTTGGTCGTCCCGTTTATGATGGCGTATATACCCTTGATATCGTTAGCCACCAGGTCGCGCTGGAAGGGGGCGATTAACGGGATACCGCCGCCTACAGCAGCCTCATAGTTAAGGCTGACCTGCTGCCTCTGGGCCAGGGTTATCAGTTCCGTTCCATATTTGGCGATAACCTCCTTGTTGGCGGTAACCACGTGTTTACCTGCTCTGAGCGCCCTCTCCAGATACCGCCGCGCCGGCTCCTCTCCGCCGATGGCCTCGACGATAATATCAATGCCGGCGGTGGTGAAGAACTCATCGTCGTCGGTGGTTAAAAGCTGGGAGGACATTTCCTGTGCCTGCGGTCGGGACAGGTCAACATCCAGTACCTTTACCCTTCGCAGCACAACCGGGCAGCCAGCCTGCTCCGCCAGGATTTCTGACTTACCAAGCAGCACCCTGGCTACCTGTCCGCCAACCACCCCCAGCCCAATCAAACCAACACCAATGCTTCTTTCTGCCATAGCTGGAACCCCCGGTTAATTTTAGCCGACTGCCTTCCGGATAGCAAAGTCTCTGAGCTCTTCATCGAGATAGTCGACCACTTCATTTTTCGGGTCATCCAGAACCATTGACTGCCACTCTTCCCAGGCCTTGCCCACCAGCAGGTCCCGGTCCTCATCGGACACCTCCCGGACATCACCGTCCAGAATTTTAACAAGCCAGTAGCCGCCACTGGTGGTCTGTTCTTCGTCTCGAATCGGCTGGCTTAAGGCATTAAGCTCACTGTCACCAAAGATGAACTCTTCGGCAGCCGGGCTCAGGGCTCCCTCAGCTACCCAGCCCAAATCGCCCAGATTGTTCTCGGTATCATTCAACAGGGAAAACTCCACGGCCAACTCACCAAAGTCTTCGCCAGCTTCAAGCCGGGCTATTATATCCTGCGCCACCTCTTCACTGCCGAGCAACATCGCCTTGACGTGGGCTTCCGCTACATCCTCTTTCTTTTCTATAACCTGAATCAGCCAGTAGCCCAGGCTCTTGGTTTTATCCTCATCATGTATCGGCTGGCCGAGCGTCCCCACCGGCTGGCTGAAGACAGATTCATCAAGCACACCAGTATTGAGCAACCTGCCCAGAACACCTTCCGGCCTCCAGCCGAGGTCGCCTTCCCCTTCCTTGGTCAGCGTGTCAAGAGAAAGCTCCCCGGCAAGCTGGGCAAAATCCTCACCGCCCTCAAGCCGGGCCATTATCTCCTGAGCCTGTGCCTGGCTCTCCAGGAAAATGGCCATTACATGCCGCTGCTCGGTTTCTGCCGGCACCTGTGGCTCAAAGTATTCCTGGGTTAACTTCGGTACCAGTAACTGCATCTCCACCAGGTCCCTGACCGCCCGGTTGTCCGGCAATTCATTATCTTCAATATATTGCTTTATTTCGCCATCACTGACACTGAAGCCCAGTGCCAGGGCTGCCTGCCCGATGAGCTCACCCTGCTCCATATTATCCAGCACAATGTCGAGGAAGAACTGCATATACTCGGATTGGCCACCCGACTGGAATTTGAGAGCGTCAATGTAGTAGTCCATCTTGAACTCGGTGCCATTAACCTCAATTACCGTTTTGCCCAGCGGTTTGATTTCGGGAAGATACCACTGGGTGTATAGCCCGGTGATAACTAAAACGACCACCACCAGAACAGTGAATATCCCGGAAAATAGAATTATTCGCTGTCTTCTTTTTTGCTTCTCCCAGCTCGAGCGCTGTCGCCTGGTAACGTAGCGCTTCGGCTTTTCTATCTTCTTCTTAGACAAAGCTAAACCTCAAAGCTCTATATTTATAGCGCAAAAACGAGATAACTGCAACAGGTGCCGGACTTTCGCCCCGACAAGGAGATATAAGCGGCAGCTTGGCAAAACGGGCCCCTGTAGTATATACTATGTGCCCCGGCAGTCAGCCACCCGAGGTTCAATGTGAAGGCAGTTATTTTAGTGGGCGGCCTGGGCACCCGGCTGAGGCCACTGACCATAAAAACACCCAAGGCCATGGTGCCGGTGCTCAACAAGCCCTTTCTGGAATATGTCATCCGCCGCCTCAGCCGCCATAATGTCACCAAGACAATACTGACCCTCAACTACCTGCCACAGCCTATCGAAGACCACTTTGGTGATGGCGGCAACTTCGGGCTGGAGCTCATCTATGTTATGGAAGAGACAGCACTGGGCACCGCCGGCGCCGTCAAGAACAGCCAGCAATACCTGGACGAGACCTTCCTGGTGCTAAACGGGGATATCTTCACCGACCTCGACCTCACCGCCATGATGGACTTTCACCGCCGGAAGAAATCAAAGGCGACTATCGCCCTTACTCCGGTGGATGACCCCACCAGCTACGGCCTGATAGAAACCGACGCCCAGAGCCGGGTGACCCGTTTCCTGGAAAAGCCTACCTGGGACCAGGTGACCACCAACATGATCAATGCCGGCACCTACATCCTGGAACCGGAAATCCTGTCTTACACTCCGGCAGAGACCGTTTTCAGCTTTGAACGCCAGCTCTTCCCCATGCTCCTGGAGCGAGACGAGCCAATGTACGCCTATCCTTCTCCCTGTTACTGGATAGACATCGGCACCCCGGAAAAGTATTTGCGGCTGAACAATGACCTGCTCAGCGGCCAGAGCAACCAGTACCACCCGAAATCAGATAACCGGATAATCGTCGCCGGCGGAAGTGAGGTCCACCCCGGAGCCCAAATAGCCGGGCCGGCGGTCATCGGCTCTGGCTGCAAGATAATGGAAAGGGCCGTTATCGAGGCATCCGTTATCTGGAACGGAGTTGAAATCGGACCGGGGGCGGTGGTAAGCGAGTCTATCATTGCCGATAACTGCCAACTCGGTGCCGACAGCATCAGCCGGAAAGCGGTGCTGGGAGATGGTGTCTCCATAGCCGCCGGTTATAAACTGGAACCGGGCAGCCGCATCCAGCCGGGCAATTCGGTCTGTTAGAAGCCAGCTCCAAGCAGCCAGGCATCCGGCAAGGTTCTTTTTCTTTGTGCTATACTTATTTTGAGGTTAGTCATGTTAGACAGACTGGCAGCAATAGAGAAGCGCTATCAGGAGCTGGAAAAGCAGATAGCTACCCCCGAGATAGCTACCGACCTCAAACAGCTTCAGTCCCTGGCCCAGGAGAGAGCCGGCCTGGAGGACCTGGTGGCTAAATACCGCCGGTTCAAGGCTACCGGCACTGAACTGGAAGAGGCGAAATCCCTGCTGGCCGAAGAACGGGACGAGGACATGAAAGCGCTGGCTGTCCAGGAGATTGAAATCCTGGAACCACAACTGGAGGAACAGCTGCAGCAGCTCAAACTGGCCCTGCTGCCCCGCGACGCCAACGATGACAGGAACATCATCATGGAAATCAGGGCCGGTACCGGCGGTGAGGAGGCCGGCCTCTTTGCCGCCGACCTTTTTCGCATGTACGGCCGCTATGCCCAGACGAAAGGCTGGGCAACGGACATCATAAACGCCAATGAGACACCCGTTGGCGGCATCAGAGAAATCATCTTTGAAATTAAGGGCAAAGGAGCCTTCAGCCGCTTCAAGTATGAAAGAGGCGTCCACCGGGTGCAACGGGTGCCGGTTACCGAATCCTCAGGCAGGATTCACACCTCAACGGCTACGGTAGCCGTCCTGCCGGAAGCCGACGAGGTAGAGGTGAATATCAACCCCAACGACCTCAGAGTCGACATTTTCCACAGCGGCGGCCCCGGCGGCCAGAATGTAAACAAGGTGGCCACCGCGGTGCGCCTGACCCATCTACCAACGGGTATGGTGATTGTCAGCCAGGACGAACGCTCCCAGCACCGAAACAGAACCAGGGCCATGTCTGTTTTGCGGGCCCGTCTCCTGGAGCTGGAGAAGCAAAAACAGGCCGGCGAAATCACCGCCGAGCGCCGCTCTCAGGTTGGCACCGGTGAACGGGCCGAGAAAATCAGAACTTATAACTTCCCCCAGGACCGGCTTACCGACCACCGTATCGGGCTCACCCTGCACAACCTGCCCAAGATTCTGGGAGGAGAGCTGGACGACCTGATTGATGCCATCGCCACCAGCGAGCAGGCAAAACAGCTAGAGGCACAGATTACATGACGGTAAAGGAATTACTCGGCCGCGCCCGTAAGAAGCTGGCGGCTGGCAACATCGAGGATGCCGCCATCGAGGGTGAGCTGCTGCTCAGGCAGGCACTGGGGTTGAACCGGGTTGAGCTGTACCTCTCCCTGGAAGATGAATTGAACCGGCAGCAGGAAGTAGCCTTCCGGTATCTGGTAAAGCGTCGCCTGAATGGTGAGCCTACCGCCTATATAACAGGGCACCGCGAGTTCTACAGCCTGGACTTCTACGTCAATGCCGATGTCCTCATCCCCAGGCCGGAGACCGAGCTGCTGGTGGAAAAGACAATTGCTCTGGCACAAAAACGCACGGCACCGGTTATCGCCGATATCGGCACCGGCTGCGGCGCTATCGCCATCACTCTGTCACGGAGCCTGCCTCAGGTCAGCATCTACGCCACCGATATTTCAGTTGCCACCCTGGAGGTAGCCAGGCTTAACTGCCTCAGACACGGGGTGGCTGACAGAATCTGCCTGCTCTGCGGTGATATGCTGGAGCCGCTGCCTGAAGCGGTTGATTTCATCGTAGCCAACTTACCTTATGTCAAGAAAGCAGAGATGGCAGCCAGCAGTTTTGAGCCGGCACCGGCCCTTGACGGCGGCACCGACGGCCTTAGGGAAATACGGCGGTTGTGCCACCAGGCGAAGGGCAAGCTCCGCCCCGGCGGTAGCCTGCTTATCGAAATTGGTTACGGACAGAAAGAACCGGTAGCCGCCTTGCTTACCCGTTTCTTCCCCTCAACTGAAATAGAAGTTATCCCCGATTTAAGCGGCATTGACCGTCTGGTAAGCATGGCCTGCTAAAGCATCCCGCCATGACAGCCCAAGCCACCGCCTGGCATAAAGGAGGCAGTGCGGATACACCCCTTCCAGGAGCACCCGTCACCGATAGTCACCTGAGCTGCTTAAAAACCGGGGCGAAACAGGAGGCAGCGGTTTGACACCCGGACAGCCTGGATGCTACATTGTTTGATTATTTGCTCTCGTTCTTATATGGGTAGCCAATGAAAATTATTGTCTGCGTCGAACGGGGCGCCGACCCCGAGGCACCTCCTGCCAGCTTTAAGGTCGATGCCGGTGGCAACCGGGTGGTGCTGGCCGCCGACGTGCCGGTAGTGCTCGACCCCTACAGCGAGTACGCCCTGGAGGCAGCGCTGAAGCTCAAGGATACTCACGGCGGCCAGGTAATTGCCCTCAGCCTGGGCACCGATTTATCCCGGGAGGTAATTAAAAAGGCGCTGGCCATGGGCGCCGATGAGCTTGTCCTGCTGGAGGATGAAGCCTTTGCCGATGGCGATAGCTGGTCAACGGCTTACGCTCTGGCTATGGCGATAAAAAAAACCGGTGACTACGACCTCATACTCTGCGGCCGTCAGGCAGCCGACTGGGGTGAGGGACAGGTGGGTCTGGGCATCGCCGAAGTGCTAAACCTACCCAGCGTAGCCGTCGCCCGGAAAATAGACGTCGCCAGTGGCAAGGCGCAGGTGGAGCGGGTAACCGGAGACGGCTACGAGGTCATCGAGACTCCCCTGCCCGCCGTGGTTACAGTAAGCAACGAAATCGGCGAGCCCCGCTACCCGACAATAAGGGGGATTATGGCAGCCAAAAGGAAGGAGCCCGTCATCTGGAAGCCAGCGGATATCGGTGTTCAGCCGTCCGAGGTCGGTGCCGCCGGCCGGCGAAGTCGGCTGGTCAAGCTATTTCAGCCCGTCCATAAGGCTAACTGCCAGATTATACACGGCGAGACCCCGGAAGAGGCCGGAGCCAATCTGGCCGAGAGGCTGAGGCTGGAGAAGCTGATTTAAGGCAGGAGTTAAGGCATGTCTCAAAACCAGGGCGTTATGATATTCGGTGAGGTGGTTAATGGCCAGCTGCAAGCCATAACTAAAGAGCTGCTTGGCTGCGGACGAAAGCTGGCCTCTGAGCTGCAAGAGGAATTGAGCGCCGTCCTGCTGGGCAGTAACCTGGCCGGGTCAGCCAGGGAAGCCATCACTTTCGGTGCCGATAGAGTATATATCGTTGATGCCCCGCTACTCAAGGACTACCAGGCCGATGCCTACATGCCAGTGATGGAAAGGCTGGTCAAACAGACCGCGCCCCGAATTTTACTGCTGGGGCAGACCTCCATCGGGCAGGACCTGGCACCCAGGCTGGCTTTCCGCCTGGGCACAGAAGCGACCACGGATTGCATTGAGCTATCCATCGACCGGGAATCAGGACTGCTCGAGCGGACCAAGCCGGTCTATGGCGGCAACGTTATGGCCGTTATCACCGGCGAGTATTTCCCCGAGGTGGCTACCGTCAGGAGCAAGGCGTACTCACCGCTGGAAGCAGACGCCTCAAAGCGGGGTGAGGTGATAAACATTGAGGCCGAAGTGGAGCCACCAGCAATGAGAACCAGAATTATTGAGAAGGTATCCCAGGTGGCCGAGGGAATCAGGCTGGAGGAAGCAGCTACAGTAGTTGCCGGCGGCAGGGGCATTGGCAGTAACCAGGATTTCAAGCAACTGGAAGAGCTAGCCCGATTGCTCAAAGGGGCGATCGGCGCCAGCCGGCCGCCCTGCGATAACGGCTGGATTGGGGACACAGCTCAAATAGGGCTCACCGGCAAAATCATTGCCCCCGACTTCTACCTGGCGGTAGCCCTTTCCGGCTCCAGCCAGCACATCAGCGGTGTTTCCGGGGCGAAGAACATCGTCGCCATCAACAAAGACGCGGAGGCAAACATCTTCCGGGTGGCTCGCTTCGGGGTGGTCGGGGACTGGAAAAAGGTGCTACCGGCCTTCACCGCCAGGGTAAGAGAGCTTGCCGGGGAAAACTAGTCTTTCTCCGCCTGCCGCTCAGCCTGGCGCCCGGCAATAATCTTCTGGGCAATATGGTCCGGCACCTCCTCATAGTGGCTGAACTCCATGGAAAAAGTGCCCTTGCCCTGGGTTATTGACTTAAGGTCAATAGCGTAGCGTATCACCTCGGCCAGAGGCGCCTGGGCATCAATGACATTGCTGCCATCCTGCGGGTTCATGCCCTGCACCCGCGCTCTTTTGGTGTTGAGGTCGCCGATAATATCACCGGTAAAATCACTGGGGACGGTAACTCTGAGGTTCATTATCGGTTCCAGCAGAATTGGCTGCCCGGCAGATAAGCCCCTCTTGTAGGCTCCGGCACCAGCAATTTTAAAGCATATTTCCGAGGAATCCACCGGGTGGAAGCTGCCATCATATACGGTCGCCTTGACATGCACCACCGGATAACCAGCCAGAACACCTTCCTTGATTGCTTCATTAACCCCTTTCTCCACAGCCGGAATATAGTTCCTTGGGATAGACCCACCGACAACGGCATTGGCAAATTCATTACTAC
>SDBU01002859.1_pt1 | contig 22475 bp, 16 predicted proteins | sample 2277071 | NCBI WGS metagenome assembly SDBU01 (sample SAMN10397929, study PRJNA504765) | marine sediment metagenome | isolation source: marine sediment core GS08_GC12, 126 cmbsf | place: Arctic Ocean: Gakkel Ridge, Loki's castle | collected 2008 | reverse complement strand
GGGGAATCTGACGCTCCAGCGGGGCAAGCGAGGTCGCATCGCAACCGGGCGACCCCCACCGGCCGGGAGATGGGGCATTGGCACCGTCGTGCATCGGCGGTATCCTGCGATCGGATCGGCCGAGGCGGCCGGCAGCCCACGGGAGACAGCCATGCTGGACGACGCGATTCGGGAGTTCCTGGCGGCTCATCGGGACGAGCATCTCGCCCGGCTGGCCGAGTGCATCCGGTTCCCCAGCGTGTCGGCCCAGTCGGTCCACCAGGGGGACTGCCTGGCGTGCGCCCGCTGGCTCGCCGAGCAGCTCGCGCGGGCGGGGCTGACCGCCGAGGTGGATGAATCGCCGGGCAAGCCGGTGGTGCTGGCGGCCGGGGAGCAGAAGCCCGATCGGCCGACGCTGCTGGTCTACGGGCATTACGACGTCCAGCCGGCCGAGCCGATGGAGTTGTGGGATAGCCCCCCCTTCGAGCCGACCGAGCGGGGCGGCGACCTCGTCGGCCGGGGCACCAGTGACGACAAGGGCCCGCTGCTGACCTGGTTGGACGCCGCGGAGGCCTACCACAACGTCGCCGGCGGGCCGCCGGTGAACCTGAAGTTCCTCGTCGAGGGCGAGGAGGAGCTGGGCTCGCCCACGCTGGCCGATTACATCCGGCGGAACGCCGAGCGGCTGCGGTGCGACTACGCGGCCATCAGCGACACCGCCTTCCACGCCGACGGGGTGCCCTCGATCACGTACGGCCTGCGGGGGCTGATGTACGTGGAGGTCACCCTCTCGGGCCCAGGGCGCGACCTCCACAGCGGCCTGTACGGCGGGGTGGCGGTCAACCCGATCTCGGCCCTGGCGACGCTGCTGGCCGGGCTGCACGATGAAAACGGGCGGGTGATGATCCCCGGCTTCTACGACGCCGTCGAGCCGATCACTCCCGCCGAGCACGCCGCCTGGGAACCCCTGGCGTTCGACGAGGCCGAACTCAAGGCCGACCTCGGCACCGACGCCCTCGCCGGCGAACCGCGGTACACGCCGCTGGAACGGCTGTGGGCCCGGCCGGCGCTGGACGTCAACGGTATCTGGGGCGGCTACACCGGCGAGGGGCCCAAGACGGTGATTCCCGCCCGGGCCAGCGCGAAATTGTCGGCCCGCCTGGTGTGCAACCAACGGCCCGAAGCGGTGATCGCCGCCCTGGACGAGTATCTCCGCAGCCATTGCCCGCCGGGGACGCGAGTGGAGATGAAGGTGCTCAGCTCGGAGAACCCCTGGCTGATCCGGCCGGATTCACCCGCCCTGGCGGCGGCCCAGGCGGCCATGGCGGAGGCCTTCGAAGCCGACTGCGCCCTCATCCGCTGCGGCGCCAGCGTGCCGGTGACCAGCCAGATTCAGGCCCACCTGGGCGTCGACGCCCTGATGATGGGCTACGCCCTGCCCGACGACCGGGTCCACAGCCCCAACGAGAAGTTCCGCATCGATCACTTCCACCGCGGCGCGCTGGCCTCGGCGTCGCTGATGTCCCGGCTGGCGGGGCTGTGATGCCCACCGTGACGGACATGGCCGGGGGGGCGATTTCGGACCTGCCGGCGGGCGGATTGCGGATGATTCCACCACGGAGATCACCCGAGGTTGGCCGATAATCACCGCTGTGCCCTTGACATCCGCTGGCCGGGGGGCATAATGATGCGTTTCCCGGCGGCAGGCCGGGCCACGGGTCAGTGCATCGCCCGCGGCGGCGCAGGCTCCAAGACGAGGAAGGACGACATGTACGCGATTATTGAAGACAGCGGCCAGCAGTTCAAGGTGTCCGCGGGCGACGTGATCCAGATCGACAAGCGGGAACTCGCCGAGGATGCCGATACGATCACCTTCGACCGCGTCCTGCTGATCGGCGACGATGGCGAGGGCAAGATCGGAACCCCGCTGGTCGACGGCGCCAAGGTCGTCGCGAAGATTCTGGTGGCCGAGGCGAAGGGCAAGAAGATCGACGTGATCAAGATCAGGCGCCGCAAGGGCTACCGCCGCAAGCAAGGCCATCGCCAGAAGTACGTCGAGGTCAAGATCGACAAGATCGTCGCCTGAGCCGCCCCCCCGCCGCCGCCCGTGACGTGCCCCGGCCGCTGGCGGGCGCGGAAAACATCCAAACGCACCGGCCCCATCGTCTAGTGGCCTAGGACTTCGGGTTTTCATCCCGGCAACAGGGGTTCGAGTCCCCTTGGGGTCATACGCTGACGCCCGTCGCGGAAGCCGACAGCCGCTTTCCGCGACGGGCGTGATCGTGCGCCCACCGCCTGCCCCCGCCGGCCGTGCCCGATTGTCGGAACTGTTCGCCCCCGGGCTGGAAAAGCGCCCGGCCGGGCGGTATAGATGGTGTGGAGATTTCGGCTGCGGGGTTCGGCGGGGTAGATTGGACGAGGGCTGACATGCACGAAGACGTGTACGGCAAGCTGATTTCGTCGCTGGCCAAGGAAAACGACAAGCGGATCGTCCTGCTGGTGATGGACGGCGTGGGCGACTGCGACAACGACGGGCGGGGAACCGCCCTGCAAATCGCCACCACGCCCAACCTCGACGCCCTGGCCGGACGCGGCGCCTGCGGGCTGTCGGTGCCGGTGGCCACGGGGGTCACCCCCGGGTCGGGGCCGGGGCACCTGGGGCTCTTCGGCTACGACCCGCTGGTGTACTCGGTGGGGCGAGGCGTGCTGGCGGCGCTGGGAATGGAGTTCGACCTGACCGCGGCCGACGTGGCGGCCAGGCTGAACTTCTGCACGCTCGACGCCGACGGCAACGTCACCGACCGCCGGGCCGGGCGCATCGGCGATGACGAGAACCTCCGCTTGCTGGCGAAGATCAAGGCGGCGCTGAAGCCCCCGGCCGGGGTGGAGGTGTTCGTGGAGACCGTGGCCGAGCACCGCGCGCTGCTGGTGCTGCGGGGGGAGGGCCTCGACGACGACATCGGCGAGACCGACCCGCAGGTCATCGGCGTGCCCCCCCTGCTCGCCGACCGCCCCCCGCACGACGGGTCCGCCACGGCCAAACGGGTGGCGGGGATCATCGCCCAGGTGCGTGAGATCCCGGCCGACGAGCCGCGGGCCAACGGCATCCTCGCCCGCGGCTTCGCCAAGTACCCCGATTGGCCGAGCTTCACCGAGCGATACCGGCTCAACCCCTGCGCGGTGGCCGGGTACCCGATGTACCGCGGCGTGGCGCGGCTGGTGGGCATTCCCGTGGTGGCCCAACCCACGACGGCGGCGGACATCTGTGCCGACACGGCCAAGGCGCTGGCCGACCACACGTTCGTCTTCGCCCACTTCAAATACACCGACAAGACCGGCGAGGACGGTGACCTGCCGGGCAAGGTCGCCCGCATCGAGGAGATGGACGCCGCCCTGCCGGCGCTGCTGGCCGGGAAGCCCGACGTGCTGCTGATCACCGGCGATCACAGCACCCCCCCGTCGCTGAAGGCCCACAGTTGGCACCCGGTGCCGGTGCTGATGCACGCGCCCCACCTGCGAGGCGGGCAGACGGCAGCCTTCGACGAGGTCAGTTGCCGCGGCGGCGAGATCGGCACCATCCCGGCCAAGGAACTCATTCCCCTGGCCATGGCCCACGCCGGCAAGCTGGAGAAGTACGGGGCCTAGGCCGCCTCGGTGTGGTGCCATGCCCACGCTTGCGTGGGCATGTTCGCGGGGAGATTGTCGTCCCGCATGCCCACGCAAGCATGGGCATGGCACCGGTCAGTGTTGGGCGGACAGAGCAGGAGCATCGGCCGGCGATGGCCGGCGACAGGAAGGATCGCAGCATGATCGTGGTGACGGGCGCGGCCGGGTTCATCGGCTCCAACGTGGTGGCCGCCCTGAACGATCGGGGGCGGGCGGACGTGGTGGCGGCGGATTTCTTCGGCCCCTCGGCGCCGGCCCAGCCGATGGCCAACGACCCCGCGTACCTCGACGCGATGCAGTGTGCCGAACGCATCGATGCCCCCGATCTGCCCGCCTGGCTCAATACGGCCGAGGATCGCGTGGAGGCGATCATCCACCTCGGCGCCTGCAGCGACACCACGCAGACCGACCGGGAGTTCATGCTGGCCAACAACCTCGAGTACACCCGCACGCTGTGGAACTGGTGCACCCGCGCCGGCCGCCCGTTCATCTACGCCTCCAGCGCCGCCACCTACGGCGACGGGTCGGCCGGATACGACGACCAGACCGACCCGGGGGCCTACACGCCGATGAACCTGTACGGCCAGTCCAAGCAGTTGTTCGACCTGTGGGCCCTCACCCAGCCGCACTCGCCGCCGCGATGGGTGGGGCTGAAGTATTTCAACGTTTACGGCCCGCGGGAGCAGCACAAGGGGCGGATGGCCTCGGTAGCCTTCCACGCGTACGGCCAGATACGCACCGACGGGGAGGTTCGCCTGTTCGAGTCTCACCGGGGGGACTACCGCCACGGCGGGCAGAAACGCGATTTCATCCACGTCGACGATGCCGTGGCCATCACGCTGCACTTCCTGGACACGCCCCCTTCTCCCGACGCGGCCAACGGGCTGTACAACGCCGGCACGGGGACGGCCCGGACCTTCGAGGACCTCGCCAAGGCCGTCTTCGCCGCGATGGACCTGCCGGAGAACATTCGCTACATCCCCATGCCCGAGGACCTTCGGGCCAAGTACCAGTACTACACGCAGGCCGAAACCACCAAACTCCACTCGGCCGGGTTCAGCGAGCCGACCCGCAGCCTGGAGACGGGGGTGCGGCAGTACGTCGAGTTCCTCAGGAGCCGGGAATGAGCGGCATGGCGATCGTCGTTACGATCTCGGCGGCCGCCCTGCTGGCCCGCGCCGCCATCCTGCCGGCCGCGAGCAGCGACAAGACGCCCGCGAGGCAGCCGGTTACGCGGCCGGCGCCCATGTCGAACGCGCCGCTGCGGGTGCTCTTCCTGGGCAACAGCTACACGTCGGCCAACCGGTTGCCACTGATGCTGCAGGCGATGGGCATCGCCTCGCGGCCGCCACGGAAGATCACCGTCGACAGCGTGACCCCCGGCGGGCAAAGTCTGCGTGGGCATTGGGGCACGATCAGTCGCGTCAAGCCGCCGGCCAAGTCGTCGGTCGCCTCGGGCAACTGGGATTACGTGGTGCTTCAGGACCAGAGCATGATGCCCATCGTTCGCGCGGCCGATACGGTCAAGTACGCCGGCCTGTTGGGCCGAGCCGCCCGGGACGCCGGCGCCACGCCGGTGATGTACCTCACCTGGGCCCGCCGCCGCACGCCCAAGACGCAGACCGCCCTCACCGAGGCCTACGTCCGGGCCGCCGCCGAGGCGAGGGGCCTTCTCGCCCCCGTCGGCGTCGCCTGGGCCAACGCGCTGGCCGGGGATCCGAAGCTCGTGTTGCACCGCGGCGACGACAGCCACCCCACCGTCGAGGGCAGCTACCTCGCCGCCTGCGTCTTCTACGCCACCCTCACCGGCCGCAGCCCCGTGGGCCTGCCCGGCCGGCTGCGGACGCGACTGAAAAACGGCCGGACCGCTCTGCTGACCACGCTGGACGGCGATCGCGCGCGGTTTCTGCAGACCGTCGCCTGGAAAACCGTGCAGGACTTCCACGCCAACGGCCCCTCCCCGGAGGCGCCGGCCACAAGTAGAGCATCGCCGTCCGACCCGTAGCCCCGGCCGCTGGGTTCCAGCACCAAGGGGGATGGAGACACCCACAACTCGGTAAACCGAGGACATGTGCCCGCCGCGACAATACCGAAAGGCCCCACCACATGCAGACGATTGACCTTGACGGGCAGTGGCAGTTGTCTCAGACCGGCGAAACGCAGACGATTCCGGCCACGGTGCCCGGCTGCGTGCACACCGACCTGCTGGCGGCGAAGAAGATTCCCGATCCGTTCTATCGCGACAACGAGATCGACTTGTTGTGGATCGGTGAGATGGATTGGGTCTACCGCCGCCGGTTCGACGTGCCGGCCGACCTGCTGGGACACGACCGGGTGCGCCTGCGATGCCAGGGGCTGGACACGCTGGCGACCGTCCGCGTGAACGGCAAGACCGTCGGCAAAGCCGACAACATGTTCCGCGTGTGGGATTTCGACGTCGCCGGCGCGCTGACCGAGGGCGTCAACACGATCGAGGTGCGATTCGACGCCACCTTGCCGGTGCTGCGGAAGAAGGATCGCCAGCGCGAGCTGCCCGCCTGGACGGGAGACGGCCGGCTCAACGGCGGCGGCTGGATCCGCAAGGAGCCGTGCAATTACGGCTGGGACTGGGGCATCAAGACCGTCACGTGCGGCATCTGGCGGCCCATCGAGATCGTCGCCTTCGACACCGCCCGGCTGACCGACCTCCGCGTGCGCCAGGACCACGGCAAGCGGAACCGGGTGGCCTTGACCGTCTCGGCTGCGGCCGAGGTCACCGCCAGGAGCCGGCTCACCGCCGCGATCACGGTCTCCTTCGACGGGCAGGTCGTCGCGGAAGCGGAAGCGGAGGTGAAGCGCGGCAAGGCCGAGGCCGAGTTGACGGTGACGGACCCGCAATTGTGGTGGCCCAACGGCATGGGCGATCAGCCGTTGTACGACGTGACCGTCGATCTGATCGACGCCGACGGCGGGATGCTCGATACCACCAGCCGGCGAATCGGGCTGCGGACGCTGGAGCTGGAGCGCCAGAGCGACAGGTGGGGCCAATCGTTCCATTTCGTCGCCAACGGCGTGCCTTTCTTCGCCAAGGGGGCCAACTGGATCCCCGCCGACGCCTTCGCCACTCGCATGACGCCCGAACGGTACGCCGACCTGCTGGGCAGCGCCGTGGAGGCGAACATGAATATGCTGCGGGTCTGGGGCGGCGGCATCTACGAAAACGACGTCTTCTACGATCTCTGCGACGAACTCGGCCTGTGCGTCTGGCAGGACTTCATGTTCGCCTGCGGCACGTACCCGACGTTCGACCCCGACTTCATGGCCAACGTCGAGGCCGAGGCCATCGACAACGTCCGCCGCCTGCGACACCACCCGTGCGTGGCCCTGTGGTGCGGCAACAACGAGTTGGAGCAAGGGCTCGTCGGCGATCGGTGGACGCACCGCACGATGAGTTGGGCCGACTACAAGAAGCTCTTCGACCGCCTGCTGCCGAAGGTGGTGGCCGCCCACGACGGCGAGCGCACCTACTGGCCTTCCAGCCCGCACACCCCCCACGGGGATCGCACCCAGTGGAACGACCCGACCTGCGGGGACGCCCACCTGTGGTCCGTGTGGCACGGCAAGAGGCCCTTCGAGTGGTACCGTACCACCGGGCACCGCTTCTGCAGCGAGTTCGGCTTCCAGTCGTTCCCGGAGCCGAAGACCGTGGCCGGATACACCGTTCGGGCCGACCGGAACGTCTCCAGCTACATCATGGAGCACCACCAGCGGAGCGGCATCGGCAACGCCACCATCATGCACTACATGCTCTCCTGGTTCCGCATGCCGAAGAACTTCGAGATGACCCTGTGGGCCAGCCAGATTCTCCAGGGCCTGGCCATTCAGTACGCCGTGGAGCACTGGCGGCGGAGCAGCCCGCGAAGTATGGGCACCTTGTACTGGCAGCTCAACGACACCTGGCCGGTGGCGAGCTGGTCGTCGATCGACTACCACGGGCGATGGAAGGCGCTGCACTACATGGCCAAGCGCTTCTACGGCCCACTGATCGTCAGCGGTGTGGAAGACCCCGACGGCGGCGCCGAGCTGCATGTCACCAGCGACCTGTCGGAGCCCTGCCAGGCGGAACTGACGTGGGTGCTCACCACCCTCACCGGCAAGACGCTCGTCGAAGGCGACATGGGCCTGAACGTGCCCCCCCGGCGGAGCATCCGCGCCGCGAAGCTGGCCCTGGCCAAGCATGTGCGGGCGGCCGGGCCACGGGGGTGCCTGCTGTGGCTCGAGCTGACGGTGGACGGGGAGAGTGTATCGAGAAGCCTCGTCAGCTTCGTCAAGCCCAAGCACCTGGAGTTGCAGGATGCGGATATCTCCACGACGGTGAGGAAGGCCGAGGGCGGATTCGACCTCACGGTGAAGGCCAAGCGCCCCGCGTTGTGGGTGTGGCTGGAATTGGCCGGCACCGATGCGCGGTTCTCCGACAACTTTTTCCACCTGCGGCCCGGTTCGCCGGTGCAGGTGCGGGTACGACCGGCCAAGGACATGAAGGTCAGCCAGCTGCGCAAGGCCCTGAACGTGCGGAGTCTTGTGGACACGTACTGATCCGGCCACCCCGGCGGCCGGAGCGCTTGCGGGGGCCGTGGGGCGCCGATAGCATGGGATTACTATGAACGGTGTTTTTGAGCTGCCTGAACGCGAACTCACCTGCCCGGCCGAACCGGGCATGCTGCTCAGCGACGCCGCCGACGCCGCCGGCGTGGTGCTGAACGTCGCCTGCGGCGGCACCGGGCGCTGCGGCGGCTGCGCGGTGGACCTGGTTGAAGGGCGCTTCGGCGACGACGCCGACGAGGCGATCGACCTGGGCGCCGGCCCCCGGCGAGTGCTCGCCTGCCGGACCCGGGTGGTCGAGGGCGATTTCCGCGTCCGCGTGCCGGCCCACAGCCTGGTGGCCGGTGGGGAGAAGATCGTCGTCGACTTCGACCACCTGCCGGCTTGGACGCTCAGCCCGACGGTGGCCAGCGAGTATCTCCGCTTGCCCCCCCCTTCCCTGGCCGAGCAGGCCGGCGACATCGAGCGGACCATCAACGCCCTCGAAGGGCGAGGCTACGACGGCGGGATACAGGCGTCACTAACCGCCCTTCGCGACGCCCCGAAAGCCTGCCGCGACGGGCAGTACCGCGTCACCGCCACGCTGGCGCGGTGCGGCGACCGTTGGCGCCTCACGCGCATCGAGCCGGGCGACACGACCGAACGGCTCTACGCCCTGGCCGTCGACGTGGGCACCACCACGGTCGCCTGCGCCCTGGTCGACCTGCGGAGCGGGCAGGTGATCGACTGCGCCAGCAGCTACAATCAGCAGGTCCGGCGCTGCAACGACGTGGCCGGGCGGATATCGTACGCCTGCACGGCCGAGAAGGTCGACGAACTGCGCCATCTGATCGTCGACGCCACCATCAACCGACTGATCCGGATTCTCATCGAGCGTCACGGCATCGCCGCCGACGACGTCTCGCGCGTCTCCGCCGCCGGCAACAGCGTGATGACCCACCTGCTGCTGGGCGTGGACCCCACCCACCTGGGCGGCGTTCCCTTCCAGCCGGCGAGCAACTTTCCGCCGGCCTTCTCCGCCGGGCAGTTGGGCATCGCCATCCACCCGGCCGCCCCGGTCGACGTGGCGCCGGCCACCGCGGCGTACTTCGGCGGCGACATCACGGCCGACACGTACGTTTGCGGGCTGCACCGGGCCAAGGAGCTGACGCTGCTGGTGGACATCGGCACCAACGCCGAGATCGCCATCGGCAACCGCAATCGCGTCATCGCCTGCGCCGCCCCGGCCGGGCCGGCCTTCGAGGGCCAGGGCCTCACGTGCGGCGAACGAGCCACCACCGGCGCCATCGACACCCTCGAGATCGACCCGGCCGAGATGACGTGCCGGTTTACCGTGATCGGCGGCGGCGCCCCCAGCGGCGTGTGCGGCAGCGGATTGATCGACTTCGTCGGCCAGGCCTTCAAGGCGGGCCTGCTGACCGCGGCCGGGCGGTACGACCTCCCCGCCGCCAAGGCCAAGGGCTGCGACCGGCTCCGGACCGTGCCCACCCCCGACGGCGGGGAGGCCCTCGGCTACGTGCTGGCCGAGGCCGAGGCGACCGACGACCGGCTCCGCCCGCTGGCGGTTACCGAGGCCGACGTGGCCACGCTGCTGCAGGCCAAGGGCGTTATCTTCGCGGCTATCCAGATCGCCGCCAAGCACCTGGGCAAATCCTTCTCCGACATCCGCCACGTCTTCCTGGCCGGGGGGTTCGCTCGCCACCTGGACCTGACCAATGCCGTGGCCATGGGACTGCTGCCGGACATTCCTATCGACCGCTTCCGGTTCATCGGCAACGGGTCGCTGGCCGGGGCGTACCTGCGACTGATCGACCACACCGTCGGGCCGAGCTTCGACCGCATCGCCGCCATGCCCGAGGTGATCGAGCTGAACCTCGATCCGGACTTCATGGACGCCTACACGTGTGCGATGTTCCTGCCCAACGCCAACGACGAGTTGTTCCCCTCGTTGCGGCCGGGCGCCACCGACGGCGTGACGGAGCAAGCCGATGGGGCATGACCGCACCCCCCCCGCGAGCGGACGCCCCTTCGCCCCCGGCCGCGCGGCCGTGCTGGTCCTGCTGGCGGCGGCCGTAACGGGCCAGGCCGCCCGGCCGGCCGACTGGGTGGAGCGGCGCGGTATCAGCGAACTGATCGGCATCTTCACGGCCTCTCGCGACGCCCCGGCTCGACGGCGCCTGATCGCCAAGGAGATCCACTCCCGAAGGCCGGCCCGCCTCGCCGAACTCGTCGGCATGCTGGGCGCCGAGGCTGCCGAGAAGCACCAGGGCTACCTCGCGGCCTTCTACGACGCCGGGCAGGCCGCCTGCGCCGCCAAGATCCGAGGGGACACCGCCGGGAAGATTCGCGCCTGGCACGAAACGCTGACCAAACGCACCGTCACCACCAAGGCCCTGCGGGCCAAGGCGGGGCCCGCCATGAAGAACTTGCGGGTAGCGGTCACCGTGACGGCGGCGGAGATACTCGCCGACCCGGCCGTGGCCGAGCAGCGTAAGAAGCTCCTGGAACAAATCGAACTGCTCGAGTGGTGCCGGAAGCTGCAGGGATCGGATATCGACAAGGACGGCAACGTGGCCCCGGGCGAGTCGGACGGCGGCTCGACCGAGTTCGCGGCGCGACTCAAGCGCGACGAGCGAACGCTGGCGATCATGTCCCTGGTGGCCCCCCCGGCCGACCGTAAGGTGCTGGAGTCGAACTGGAAGCGGCGAGAGCATCTTCCCTCCCACGAGTACGACGGCATCGCCGACGTGAATGTCATGCGGATCCTGATGGGCGTGCGTGCGGCGGCCATCGACCTGAAGCTGTGCAATGCCGCCCGGGGCCATTCCGCCGACATGGTCCGGGGAGGGTTCTTCTCGCATACCTCCCCGGTGCCGGGCAAGGCCAGCCCGTGGGCCCGCGCCAAGAAGGCCGGCACCAGCGCCAACGGGGAGTGCATCTACAAGGGAAGCACCTCCCCGCAACGCGCGAACCAGGCGTGGTTCTTCAGCCCCGGGCATCACTCGATTATGTTCTCCGCCGGGGCCCGCCGCCTCGGCATGGGCCGAGATAAACGCACGTGGACACTCATGACCGGGCGCTGAGCCGCCGGCCGGCGCCGGCGGGTGGACCTTCCTACTGCATGGAGTGAGGCCGTAATGCAGAAACATCGCAAGCTGACCGAGCAGCGCGTGGACCGGTTTCTCTCGGTCTTGTGGAAAGCCGTCTACAGCGACCGGGCCCCGCTGACGGGGAAGATCGTCACCTCGGCCGAGCCGATGCCCTTCGACAAGGCCGTCAGGGCACGCTACAGGTCCATCAAGGTCGGCCAGACGTGGGGAAGCGGCTTCGACTGCGCGTGGTTCCGCTTCACCGGCAAGGTGCCGGCCACCTTCGCCGGCAAGCCCATCGTCGCCCTGCTCAACGTCGGGGGGGAAGGCTGCGTCTTCGACGCCGAAGGGAATCCGCAGCAGGGCCTGAGCGTCGGGCCGATCGCGCCGCCGAAATGCGGCCATCGGCCCAAGCGGCGGATCAACCTGCAGACCAAGGCTCGCGGGGGCGAGGCGGTCGACCTGTTCGTCGAGGCCGGGGCCAACAAGCTGTGGGGTGTCCAGCCGGCCGCGGCGCTGCTGCAGGCGGAGCTGGCCGTGCTTCGGCGGGATATCTGGGCGCTGCACTTCGACTTCCGCTTCTGCTACGAACTCATGATGGCGCTGGATCGGCCCTCTCGCCGCCGCCGGTTGCTGCTGTACGCCCTCAACGAGGTGGCCAACCACTACGGTGACGGCTCGGCCTCCCGCGTGCGGCGCTGCCGCCAGATCCTCGCGCCGGAGCTGGCCAGGCCCGCCAACGCCTCGGCCATGGAGGTCTCGGCTATCGGGCACGCGCACATCGACGTGGCGTGGCTGTGGCCCCTGCGAGAGACCGTCCGCAAGGCCGGCCGTACGTTCGCCACGGCGCTGGCCATGATGGAGGAGTACCCCGACTACCGCTTCGGCGCCTCCCAGGCCCACCTGTACCAGATGGTCAAGGACCACTACGGCGACCTGTACCGCCGCATCCGCCAGGCCGTGACGGCGGGCAAGTGGGAACTCCAGGGGGCCATGTGGATCGAGGCCGACACCAACATCACCGGCGGGGAATCGCTCATCCGCCAGATCCTCCACGGCAAGCGGTTCTTCCGCCGGGAGTTCGGCGTCGACGTGCGGAATTGCTGGCTGCCGGACGTGTTCGGCTACAGCGCCGCGATGCCGCAGATCCTCCGCAAGTCGGGGGTGGACGCCTTCGTCACGCAGAAGCTCTCCTGGAGCCAGTTCAACACCTTCCCCCACAGCACCATGATGTGGCGGGGCCTGGACGGGTCGGAGATCTTCACCCACTTCCTCGCCAACGACAACTACAACAGCTCCGGCGCTCCGGCCGACCTTCGCAAGTTCGAGCGGCAGAACAAGGACGCCGACCGCCTCGGCCGCGCCCTGTGCCTGTTCGGCATCGGCGACGGCGGCGGCGGCCCGGGGCGAACGCACATCGAGAACATCGTGCGGGCCGCGGACGTCGAAGAGCTCCCGCGCGTGACCATGGAGTTCGCCGAGGCGTTCTTCGGCAAGGCCCGCCAGGAGGCCCGCGACCTGCTGAGGTGGGACGGGGAACTGTACCTCGAGTACCACCGCGGCACCTACACCACCCAGGCGCTGGCCAAGAAGAACAACCGCCGCATCGAGTTGACACTCCGCGAGGCCGAAGCGCTGTACGCGGCCATGGCCCCGGCCCGCTACCCGGCCGAGGCGTTGGATCGGCTGTGGAAGGTGGCCCTGCTGAACCAGTTCCACGACGTGCTGCCGGGCTCGTCGATCGCCCGAGTCTACGCCGAGGCCGACCGGCAGTACCGTCAGGCGTTCGACGAGCTCGATACGCTGCTGGCCAAGGGCGAGAAGGCCTACGCCGCCGACGTGGCCACCGCCGGGATGACCAAGCCCATCGTCGTCCGCAACTCGCTGTCGTGGGATCGGCAGGACGTTGTGAGCGTCCGCGGTGACCTGACAGGGAAGGTGCTGCTGGACGCGTCGGGGCAGCGACTGACCGCCCAGGCGGTCGGTAAGGGCAAGGCCACGGCCACGCTGGTGGCGGTGCGGGCGCTGTCGATGGGCCACACCGTGATCGGCCAGGGCGCCGGCAAGGGCGAACTGGCGCGCTGCTCGCTGCGGGTGAGCAAACGCGTGATGGAGAACGATCTGCTGGAGGTGCGGTTCGCCTTCGACGGCACGATCGCCGGCATCTACGACAAGACCGCCCGCCGCCAGGTGCTCGCCGAGGGCCTCCACGGCAACCGGTTCGAACTGTACGAGGACAAGCCCAACAGTTTCGACGCCTGGGACGTCGACGCGTTCTACCAGGAGATGCCGCCGACGTCGCCGAAGCTGGCGTCCTCACGGGTGCTCGAGCGCGGGCCCATCCGCGCCGCGGTGGAATTCCGCTACGCCGCCGAGCGGTATGACATCGTCCAGGTCGTCCGCCTGTACGAAGGCAGCAAGCGCATCGAATTCGCCACGACGGTCGATTGGCGCGAGAGCGAGACGATGCTCCGCGTGGCCTTTCCCGTGGCCATCCGCAGCCGGCGGGCGACGTACGAAGTGCAGTTCGGGCACCTCACCCGCCCCACGCACGCCAACACCTCGTGGGACATGGCTCAGTTTGAGGTGGTCGCGCAGAAGTGGGCCGATCTGTCGCAGCCGAACTACGGCGTCGCCATCCTCAACGACTGCAAGTACGGCCATCAGATCCGCGACGGCGTCATCAGCCTGAATCTGCTGCGCTCCCCCAAGCACCCCGACCCGCAGGCCGACATGCACTCACACGCGTTCACCTACGCCCTGCTGCCGCACGAAGGCGACTGCCTCGCCGGGCGGGTGCGCCAGGAAGCGGCCCAGCTCAACGTGCCGCTCCGCCCGTGCCGCACCGGCGCCCACGACGGCCCCCTGCCGGCCGAGCACAGCATGCTGCGCGTGGACGGGTGTCACGTGGCCATCGAGGCGGTCAAGAGGGCCGAGGACACCGACGATGTGATCGTCCGCCTGTACGAAGCCGACGGCGGCGACGCCAACGTCAAGGTGCATTGCGGTTTCGCCGTCGCCGCGGCGGCCGAGGTGGACCTGATGGAGGCCAATCCCCGCCAACTTACCCTGAGGGACGGCAAGGTGGCCCTGACCTTCACCCCCTTCGAAATCAAGACGCTCCGCTTGACGCGGCAGTGAGCCTACAGGTCACGGTCTTCGTCAACGTCAACGAATCGGCCACAGATGAACGCAGATAAACACAGATAACGCCACGGCAAGACAAGAGCATCGCCATCAGCGTTTAGCGGCGGAGCTTGCTCCGCGCTGTCGTTAACCATGAAGAACGGCGGCGATGCCCCCGATCACGACGTACCTCACGTCATGGGAGTCGAAGGATGCGAACACCGTCTTGAGCCGGTTTACCATCTTTCTTCTCCGCGAGGGAGGGGTTGATCGACAGGGCGAGATCGGTCACCGAGCAGAGGATGTCCATCCGCTCGGCGACGGAGAGCGACTGGAACCAGCGAGCTTTCGCTTCCGGCGTTTCTTCCCGGCGATCGTGGGAAACACCAAACCGCATACATGCAGTGTATCACGCCGCGGCCTGGGCGGCAATGACCCATCCCGCCGAGACCGATTTGGTGCTCCATCCGTACCGGCCGGGGGCCAGGTCTGCGGCGTTTCCGCGTTCTCGGGGCTTGCTCGGCGGGGGCGTTTCGCGCATGCTGACCGGACGCTTTCGGGCCCCCGGCCGGCGGCGGCCCCCGCGTTGGGTTTGTAGGAGAGTTTGGCCCATGGCACGCACCGCAGAGCAGCGCACCGCCCTGGCCGAGTCGCTGGTCAAGGAGGCCCACGCCAACGACGGGCTCGCCCCGCTGGAGTTGGACCGCTTCTGGGCCGACCAGAAGACGGCCGGTGCCGACCCGTTCGGGGCCGACATCCCACAGGTGCCGATCGGGGGGTGCATGGTCACGTGGGAATGCGTCTTCGAGGAGCTCGGTCTCCCGCAGCAGTGGACCCGCTTCCGCGAGGATCGCGAGTGGGCCAACTCGCTGATCGACGCCTATGACGACAAGGCCGAGGGGATCATCGGCAAACGCCCGTTACGCCGGCAGGGAGAGCCGGACCGGTCGCGGCAGTTCCCGGCGATCAAGCGCCTGAACGACATTTTCGAGGCCGAGAACGCCTGGAACGAGCACTCCCAGTCGTATTGGCTGATGCAGTCGGCCGACAACGCCGAGCAGCTCAAAGCGCTGCTGGACCGCGTGGATCAACGGCTGGAGAACCTCCGCGACTTCGTCCTGCCGCCCAACTGGGACGCCGAGAAGGCCCGCCTGACGGCCCTGGGGGTCACCGGCCCGCTCTACCGCGGCCAGCGGGGGCCGATCACCTTCGCCGTCTCCGTCTACGGGGCCGAGAACCTCATCTTCCTCATCCTCGATGAGCCCGAGCTTGCCCTGCGTTTCAGCGATGCCATCCGCCGTGCCATGCTGGCCCTGGCGGCGCTTCTCGATGAGGAGGCCGGCTTCACGGCCGAGACGGCGCGCCGGGGGTTTAGCTTTGCCGACGACAACTGCTATCTCCTGACGCCGGAGATGTACGAGCGGTTCGGCTACCCGGTCCTCGAGGCCCTGTTCGACCGCTACGCCCCGGACCCGGGCGACGAGCGTTACCAGCACTCCGATTCGGCCATGGGCCACCTGCTTCCGGTGCTGGGCAAGCTGAAGCTGACGGGCACGAACTTCGGCCCGACGGTGACGGTGGCCGAGATCCGCGAGCACATCCCGGGAGCGGTCATCCACGGGCAGTTGGCGCCCTTCACCTACTGCCGGAACCGGGAAGTCGGGATCGTCGAGGAGTTCCTGCGCGATTTCGACATGGCCCGCGAGCAGCGCGGGCTTCTGTTCACCACGGCCGGCTCCATCAACAACGGTTCCCGCCTGACCGGCGCACGCCTGATCATGGCCGCGGTTCAGCGATACGGCCGCTACGACGCCTGATTGCCCGCGACGGTGGACGGGCACCCCCTCGAAGCGCAAAAAGACGGGCGTGACAATGCTTGCTCAAGGCATTGCCGCGCCCTTCGCCTTGGTAGAGGCTCCCCTCGCTCTAGTGAGGCTCCTTATGCGAGAGACAGCAAACGTCAATCCGGGCGGGCTATTACCTCCACCCGATCTCGCATTCAGGCCTATGGATCCTCTACCACAGAAGTCTCTTGCGAAACACCACCCTCGTAGAGGGCGTCCCGGTTGCTCAGACCGGTGCGCGTTTCACGTGGTTGAGACTTCCAAACTGGTGGCTCGACCGTGTTACCAAGGGCTCCTCGGCCATCAAGTCGAACCTCAGTCGTACTACACAAATTGAATCTATTGCGAACCGCATCGCCCATCCGCCAAATCGCTACGGCCGATACGGATTGTGAATAAGGGGGGCGAGACAGCGCCTGCTCAAGGGCACTGTCGTCGCCCTTCGCCTTGGTAGAGGTTCCCTCTCAACGTTGCACGTAGTGAGGCTCCAAAAGCGAAACACCACGGGAGGAATGTGGCATCGAAACGGGCGCTCATCTCCGCTCCGAATCGCATCGAAGCACTCAGGCACCTCCACCAGAAAGGTCTCAGCAGGAACTCGCCCCAGAAGGAGGGGGGGCGTCAACGGTTGCTCAGGCCGCCGATTCTCCTGCGTGGTAGAGACCTTTCAGCATCTACAAGCCTTGGCTGACTTGTCAATTCATCGTCCCAGCCCACTCAGACGGGCCGGCGTATTACTTTCCGTCGATCCGGTGGCAACATCCTGGCCAGTCCGTGGCTGAGAAGCGCGTCCCACTCCTGATCCATCATCGGGCGGGCGAAATAGCTGGCCGCATGGCGCCGGGCAAGCATCTCCAACTCGGTGTCGCCTGCATTGCCGATCACGGCGGTGGGGCAGTTCCTCCAACGCCGAGAAGCTATCCTCAATATCCAGCCAACGGCGTCGGGGGGACCCACATCCTCCAATATGATAAGGGTCACTCTTCCTCGCGGAGCCGCGTAAGCCAGATCCTCCACATTTCGATAGGCAGCCAAACAAACGTACATATACGACGCTAGCCGTCGACTTACCTGGTCCACCTCCGCCAAGTCGTCGCACACCATGACTACATGCGCGGCCACCACGGCCGGGGCGGACCTATACTCGGTCCGTTCCTGCTGTTCCATGCTCCCTCTCCGGTTATCTATACTTACAACAGCCGTGCCAATGGTGCACCCATGCCGGTGGAATCCTCTAACCACCTGCGCCAAACCTGATTACACATCAGAACTTTTCGAGCCGCCAGCGGCCGGCCAGAACAGCCCCGGCAACTGTCGCATAATCCGACACCCGGTGCTGTAACCTGCGGCACCCAGGTGTCACAAAATGCGTCACCGCAGCAAGTTGCGACGGTGCTGGGCCCCGGGCTACTTATCGGGCCGATGCTGCGACGGGCATGAGTTACGCTGGAGTTTCGGCGCCTCGGTGGGGAGATTCACGGCGCCGGAGGGCAAGGAGGTCGTAAGGGGCCAGGCAGGAGGGGAATCGAGCGGACAGTGAGGTATCAGGCGTTTCGGCGGATGCCGTAATTCCGAATCTTCCGCCCGAGTGTGCTGCGGTGGATGTCGAGCAGGCGAGCGGCCGCGCTGCGGTTCCACTTGGCGTATTCCAACGCCCGCCAGATCGCCCGCCGTTCGACCTCCACCAGGGAGTACGTCATTGGCGTGTCGTCGATCTGCGTAATCCGTCCAGGGGCCGGGTCGCCGGGGGTGGTCACCTGGCCCGGCCGTGCCGGTCCCTCGCGGGTCGGCCACGATGGCGGGGCCGTGACCCAACCGGCCTGGGTGGGCGGCAGGGGAACCGTGTTGGTCGCGTAGAGCCGCTCGATGTACGCGCACAATTCTCGAACGTTACCCGGCCAACTGTAGTCACGAAGCTGTTGGCGGCGGCGGTCACTGAGTTGGAACGGCTCGCGGCCATATTCGGCGGCGTAGTACTGCAGGTAGTAGTTCACCAGAGGGTCGATGTCCTCCGGGCGAGAGCGCAGCGGCGGAACCTCCAGGCGGACGATATTCAAACGGTGATACAGGTCCGCTCGGAACTTGCCCACTTGGGCTTGCTTGAGCAGGTTGCGGTTGGTGCTGGCAATGAAGCGCGTGTTCACCCGGATCGGCCTGGCCGCACCGACGGGGGTGACTTCGTATTCCTGCAACAGCCGCAGCAGCTTCGCCTGCAGATGCAGCGGAATCTCTCCGACTTCATCCAGCAGCAGCGTGCCGCCCTCGGCGGCGCGAACCACACCCAGCGTCTCGCTCGCCGCACCGGTGAAGGCCCCTTTGACATGGCCGAACAGTTGGCTCTCAAAGAGGGTTTCGCTGATGCCGGCACAGTTCAGGGGAATGAAAGGCCCGTTGGCCCGGGCGGATCGCGTATGGATCCGCTTGGCCAGTAACTCCTTACCGGTGCCGCTCTCGCCTTCCACCAGGACGATGCAGTCGTTCAGCGCGACGGCATCCACGACGTCCAGGACGTACTGGAAGAGCTTGCTGGCGCCGATCAACGCTACGGGGTCTCCCGCAATATAAGCGGAGCCACCCACAGCAGTACCAGATTTGCGAGCATCAAAATCCATGAGCGCTACTACGCCTGAGCTGGGCGAAGTGAGCTTCGGAAGCGTGGAAATGCTTCCTCCGAGGCTATCCCAGGATAGCCTTCCTCCGTGCTCCTTCTACCCTACCTTTATACAGGCAAACCCCTGTTCCGACAAGGGGGATTCTGAGGAAAATACCGGTCGAAGTGCCCTTGACAGCAGCGATTGTGGCCAGCACCGTCGCTGCCGCCCCTGGGGAAACCACCGAACCCCTTTAGGGAAGACACCTTAAGTTTTCCAGGCGCTCGCGCCCCAGGCGGGGGAGGCAATGGGAAAGGTGGGCTCCCGATCGGCCGATAAGTAGTGCTGCAGGCTGCGCCGCCGCCCGCAGGCACCCAGACTGCGTAGCCGGCGCAGGCCGAATGACCCGTGATAATGCGAATACTCCGAGAACACCTTCGAGTCGGCCTTCAAGTCAAGGCGCTGGTGATCACGGCCTTGGTGGTCCTGTCCGCGACGTTGATCGGGGGGGTCGCTTACCATCGGATCATCACCGGATGGACCTCTCGGAGCCAACGGGCCGAAGCGGACCACCTGGCCAAGTCGTTAACGCTCACGGCGGCCGGGCCGTTGGCGCGTAAAGACCGACTGGCCCTGCACCGCATTGCCAAGGAGTACCTCGCCTACCCCGACGTGCTGTACGTCAGCTTCATTGACGACCGCGGCGTGGAACTGACCGAGGCTTGGCAGGACCCACGCGGCCGTGACGCCCAGCCTCTGGTGCCGGACGACCCTGAACTGGCGTACATCCGGCCCGTCACGGGGAGCTGTCTCATCGTCGCTCGCCCCGTGCTGTCGTACGCCGGAAGCGAGGCCATCGGCGGCGTCCGCATGACGGTGGACGCCTACGCCGCGGCCGCACGGCTGGACAAAGCGCATACCCGCATGACCATCGTGGGCATTGGTATCCTCGCGGTGGTCGCCCCCTTGGGCTACGTGCTGGTCCTGCGTGCCCTGGTCCAGCCGATCCGCCGGCTCGGCCGCGTGACCCGCCAGCTGGCCGATGGGGACTTCTCCGCCCGAGCCGCCGTTGCGAGCAACGACGAGATCGGCGACCTCGCCACCAGCTTCAACGCCATGGCCGAGAGGATCGACACGCAACACCAGGGCCTCACGAGGGCAAAGGATGACCTCGAGGAGAAGGTCCAGCAGCGGACGGCCGAGTTGGATCGGGTCAATGGCCAACTCCGGGAGGAGATCGCCGAGCGGGACCAGTTCCTTCGCGCCGTCAGCCACGACCTGAACGCGCCGCTGCGGAACATCGCGGGCATGGCCACCATGATCATGATGAAGTGGCGCGGCTCGCTTCCCGAGCAGGTGATCGACCGCCTGCAGCGTATTCAGGTCAACGTGGGCACCGAAACCGAGATGATCAACGAGCTGCTGGAGCTCTCCCGCATCCGCTCTCAGCCGGAGAAACGGGAATGGGTCAACATGCACGATCTCTTGGATGAGGTCCGCGCCAGCTTCGAGTACGACCTCCGCCAGAAGGAGATCGACCTGCAGATCGGCCACGGTATGCCGCTGCTGTTCGCCGAACGGAACCGGCTGCGCCAGGTGTTCCAGAACCTCATCGACAACGCCATCAAGTACATGCCCGTCGACGCCAAAGGGCGGATTGGCATCACCTACGAGCGCCAGGACACCGAGCACGTTTTCCACGTGGCCGACAACGGCCCCGGCATCGCACCGGAAGACCGGGAACGTATCTTCGTGGTCTTCCGCCGGGCGGCCTCGCCCGCGACCGTCTCGGGCAAGGGCGTGGGCCTGGCCAGCGTGAAGACTATCGTCAGCAACTACCACGGGCGCGTGTGGGTCAACACGACGCCCGGGGTGGGCTCGACCTTCCACGTCGCCTTGGCCAAGGCGGCCACCGAAGCACCGGCAAGAGGACCGCAACACGACGATGCCCCACCGCAAGAGAATCCGACCGACCGCTGTCTTGTTGGTTGACGACGACCCCGACGGGCGGACGCTGCTGCGCGACGCGCTGGAGCAGACCCACCTCACCGGCGAGGTGTACGACGTCGCCACCGGCGAGGAGGCCCTGGACTACCTCTCCGGCCGCGGATGCTTCGCCGGGGCTCCCCGGCCGGGGCTGATCTACCTTGACATCGAGATGCCCGGCATCGGCGGGCAGGCGACGCTGGAGCGAATCAAACGCGATCCCGACCTGCGGGATATCCCCGTCGTCGTCTTGACGGGGCTCAACGACGACAGCCAGATGCGGCTGGCCGCCGCCAGCGGCGCCAACAGCTACATCGTCAAGCCCAGCGACCCCATGGCGTTGGTCCGTGCCGTGCAAACGACGACCCATTACTGGATGCAGCTTCACCGAAGCCCCGCCCTCATAGCTGAGAGACAGAAAGTATGAACGATTCTAATTCGAAAGGGCCGCCCTGTCCGCGTATCCTGCTGGTGGAGGACGACCCCGATCAGCAAGGGCTCATCGCCGAGACGTTGGGAATGTACTTCCACGACCCCGACGGCGACCGGATCCGGGCGGTCGGGACGGCGGCCCAGTGCCGTCAACTGAATCTGGACGCCTTCGACGTGATCCTGCTGGACTACAACCTCCCCGACTCCACCGGTCTGGAGCTGCTGGACTACATCGGCAGCCACGCCGACGTGCCGGTGATCTTCGTCACCGGGGAGAACGTCATCGAGACGGCCACCCAGGCGATCAAGAGGGGGGCCCAGGACTACATGGTCAAGCTGGGCGACTACCTGTTCGCCATTCCGGTGGTGATCGAGAAGAACATCCGCCAGCACCAGGTGCGCAAGGAGAACGACCGCCTGCAGGTCGAGTTGCGGGCCTCGGTGGAACAGGTGCGTTTGAAGAACCTCCAGTTGGAGGAGTCGCTGGCGAAGCTCGAGCACATGGCGGCCACGGACTACCTGACCGGCCTGGCCAACCGTCGCCACTTCGCCGAGCTGCTGGAAGGCTACTTCAGCGAGGCCAAACGATACGATTTCGACCTCACCTGCGTGATGATCGACCTGGACAACTACAAGATTCTCAACGACACGCTGGGCCACCAGATGGGCGACACGATCCTGGTGGCGATCGCGCGGGTCATCAAGAGCAGCCTGCGTGCCAGCGACCGCGCCGCCCGTTACGGGGGCGATGAATTCGTGCTGCTGCTACCGCACACGTCGCTGGAGTTGGGCCTCTCCGTCGCCGAGCGGATCAGCCAGGAGGCCAGCGCCATCAGCCTGAAGTATCTCAATCTGTCCACCCCGGTCACGATGAGCATGGGCGTCAGCAATCTCAGCCGCCACCACCCCGCCTCCGCCGAGGCCCTGATCGCCATGGCCGACCGCGCCCTGTACGCCGCCAAAGCCGCCGGCAGGAACCGCATCATGACCCACGACCGTCAGCGGACGGTCACGCCCTAAGTTGGACTCGTTGACTCGTTGAGGGTGTCCGCTAATCCGGCGCCAGAACTCAACTGAACTCCGGTGCCACGCACAACGGCGTTGTGCGCGTCCTCCCGCCATCCAGCGTCCGATGTACGGGAGTATCGCCAACGCTCGACGGTCGTCTCAGGCCCGTTCAC
>SDBU01002858.1_pt1 | contig 22476 bp, 23 predicted proteins | sample 2277071 | NCBI WGS metagenome assembly SDBU01 (sample SAMN10397929, study PRJNA504765) | marine sediment metagenome | isolation source: marine sediment core GS08_GC12, 126 cmbsf | place: Arctic Ocean: Gakkel Ridge, Loki's castle | collected 2008 | reverse complement strand
AATAACATGCACTACATTTTGAAATTAACTGAATAAATGTGTTGATTTTAAAAGGAGTTACATGGACAATATCTCAGCAACTGTCAAATTTGGGTAATACATAGCTATCGTGTAAAGTGCATAACGATCGCATCGCCTTCCTGTTTCATTTCCAGAGTCCATCCTCCTGCTCTTGCTCGATCCTGCCATACTCTTTCGAATATCCCAGCAAAATCCACTGCAGTTATCTGTTGTCTGAGGTGTCCTGTCTGTTTATACAGAGCAAAATATCGTGCATTATTCCAATGGACTATTGCCTCAGTATCTTCTAATGTTACTAGCGTGATATCTTCTCCACGAAGATTTGATAGATCCCAGCAGAGATATAGGATGAATGCCCGCTCGGCAGGGACAAAAGGCACCCAGACTTTTGCTGCTAAGGCAAATCCATCACCATCGCAAAACCAGTTGAGAGCGAATTCCTTTCCTTCTTTATCTACAAGGTAATTGAAAAGCCGCACATCCTTACTTACCTGAAATTCATCTTGCATGAATAGTTTTCGTTCAATGGGCAGGTCAGGGAAATCAGAGGCAGGAAATGATTTAATCTGATCTAGGCGGATGAAGACATTCTCGAGATGAAGGAAATACCACTGATCATCTTCTAGAATGAGGCTGAAGCAGAATGTACTTGGTTCAGCCTCTGGAGTGCTCTTCCAATGGATTGGTAATAAGTAGTGAATCAGGCTGCCAACTCTATGGATTTCCGGGATTTCTTCGAAACTTCCAGAAACAGAATTATCCCTAATTGATCCGAGGGTTCTCATATTAGGTTCCCGTAAATTCTCAAAAAATGGCTTATAACGTTCAGGATTCTCCAGTTTGCCACTTTGAAGTTCGTGAACAAACTCCTTCCAGATCAGTAGTTCCTCTGATTGTGGTTGTTGGCAACCGAGAGATACCACTGCAACAAAGATTAACACCCAATATGTACATTTATACATTTTATGATCTCCAGGTTTCATTATTCTTGATTTTTCAATAGGGCCCCTGCCAGTTGAATATGTCCAAATCAGCATATTCATACCCCTTTCATCTTCAATTGGATTCAGACTATCGTGTTGATATCTTGAGCTTCAATTTTTATATTTCATACTATACTTAATTGATTCAATTTGACAAGGACTCAAAACATAAACACTCTATCGATTTTCTATCTTTCTCGAATTTACTATTAAGTGAACAAATCGACTGGGAGGGGCTTAGTTTTTTACACTCAGGCTTAAAGTGAAAAGATGGTTTTAAGGGAAAAAGATGATGGAGCTGATGGGGATCGAACCCGCAACCTTCGGATTCGGAATCATGAGGAAGAATAAATTGAACTTTGACTATACTGGATTGTCTTATAGAATGAAGCAAAAAAATGCGGACAGTTGAGCCTAAGCATATTAATGAGCTTTTAGACTACTCGGATAAAGTTTTCAGAATTTGTCTAGGTTTTTCTCGGAATCCCTGGGATGCCGAGGAATTGATGCAAGAGATCTACTTGAAGGCCCTTAGGAAGTTCGGAAGCTTGAAGAATATGGATCGGAAACGAGAGTGGCTTTTCCGGATTGCCCGCAACACCTGTTTGAATCACTGCAGGAGAGAGCGCCTCTACCGCATATTGCTGACAAAGATAGCTGACCATTCCATTGATCATAACTCTCCTGAGTGGCGGATGATCCAGTCTGAAGAATTTCAAGCCTTTAAAAATTCAATCCGTAAACTCCATTACAAACTGCGTGAGGTTCTTATCCTGCAGGAATACGGCTGTCTATCCTACAGTGAGATCGCCGATATTCTGGGGATCAAGGAAGGGACGGTCAAGTCAAGACTGAATCGGGCTCGTCTATCAGTTTTAGCCAAGATAAAGGGAGTTGAACATGAATGATAAAAAGAAAAATGATTTTAAGCCCCTGCAAATGTTTGTTGAAAATGAGGTAGATGCCAGCTTTCGTATCAAGCCTGAGCATGAATTACGTTCCAGATTGAAGGGCCGGCTGAGCGGTGGAGGAAAACAAAGACAGTCTAGATTCGTAACTCTAAAACCAGCGCCGGTTCTGATAGGGATCCTAGTTATTTTTTGTGGAGTTCTGATTGGCGTGTATGTTGTCGGAAAAAGATCAGATGTCCCTTCCAATAAAAATTATATCTCTCGCTTTCTGGAAGGAACTCCAGGCATTCAAACGCTTTCTCAATGGGCAGAACTGAGCAGGCTGACATCGGAGGCCGACCACTTTTCGGTGCCTTCTCTGCCTAAGAATTTCATTAGTTTTTTTAGGCGAGTAGAGGAAGATATTTTAGTCAAAAGGGCAAACATTCAAATCCCGGATATCAATCAATATCCAGTCTTAGACTTTAAGCAAATTCTGGAAATTCTGTTTGAGAAAAAGGCTATTCATCAGATTTTAATTCAATTTTCTCAGAAAAATGAGGAGGAAAAAAATGGTTAGAAAAACACTTATCTGGTTTTTATTCGGAATCCTTATCTGCAACCTCTGGGGCGGAGAGGTTTTACAGACACTCGGGGAAAGGGATGAGAGTGAGCAAGCCGGTTATGCACTTTTAGATCAGGTACTCGGTATGTTTAAAGAAATGGCAGCCACTGGAAGCGGCGGCAAGGGCAAGGTAGAAAAAGGCCTGGATGGTATTATGGCCGCATTAAAAAAAGGATATGCTGAAAATCGGATCGATCCTGTATTTTTCAGGGGATATCAGCGCTTGCTCATGGTCATCAAACTGGCTTTGGTTGAAGATCAAGAAGGCATTTTCGGCCCTCTGATTCAGAAGGAGGTCGGTGGCTATATCCTGGAGACGACAGGCGAGGAAGTAGATCTATTAAAAACAAACTCCATCGGAGTTGTCGCCAATGCCATTGCCCAAGGAATTTTGAGTCTCCATCTCTATCTGGATACAAAAAAGGACAGGGAAAAACTCATGGAGAAACTGGAGAGTTTATTCGGGCCTCCGACTCAAAAGAAAAAATAATCGGTTGTACATCGCCAAATGGATTCGAACCGGCACGTAGGATTACTTACGAGGGATTTTAAGTGGAAAAAAGTGGTTTTCGTGAGGATGCTCTTTGGACAAATCGACTGGGGAGAGGCTCAGAATGAGGGATTCCTGGGAGATTATTCAATCACTTTATATTTCACAATGCTTATCAACTCATCCTCATCTCTTTCTCTAACAAAAATAAAATCCTTATGTGTGGATCTAAGAGTTCCATTTACGTTAAGATAAAATGAATCCAAATACGCTCCATTGATGTCAAAGACATCGTAAAGGGATCTCCCCTCGTTATCCTTAGTTGAAGTTCGCGCCCAGAGCTTTTCTCTAAACTCAAAGATCTGGTTCAAATCTGCCATAAATTCGCTTCCTGGAGCTTCAAACCTTTTTCCATTTATAATGATAGCGGATGAAGGCAGGTCTTTTGGACGTTTAACTCTCTTATACTTTCTCGTCACACTTCTAATCAGTCTGTTTGAATCTAGGTCAAAAATTTTAAGCATATATTCAGATGTATGAGTGACAAACAAAAATTGGTCTTTCACAAGCGCTGTGTATACGCCCAAATCACTCAATGCTCCTCCACTCATTACAAATGTTTTTATAGGAAAGTTCGCATGTTCATGCAGTGTATCCGAAACCTTTGACAAAGAGACTAATATTTGGTCCCAATCTATTACTTCTAATCCTTTGTCGGTGCGAGGAAATTCTGATTTTATAAAATAAAAAGTCTCATTCTTATAAAAATGCAACCGAAGTCGGTTGCTAATTTCCTGAAGAGATATTTCATCTTGAAGCTCTCCATCATAACTAAAATATAAGAGTTTGCCTGGACTTCTGCTATGAATGATCAACATATCCTTTAAAGGCACATAATTGGTGAGGTTTTCTATCTCACCAGGACCCTGTCCCTTTTTGAAATAGTTGTACTTAAATTTTCCGTTCTCATCAAAGCGGAGAAGTTGCTCTTGATCATTAACAAAAATAGAACCATCCGGTGCAACCTTAACAATCCTTGGACTTTTAAAATAGAAGTCTCCGCCTTCATCACTAATTCTCAGCACTTCTTCTAGCTGCAATATTCGTCCAGCATCTTTACTTAATGGCTTATCAGGATTTTCAATGATCTCCTGAGCTGAAGTAAAAGAGAATGTCATAAATAGAATAAGTAGGATTGCAAGTTTTTTCAATTTATCCCCTCCTAATTTTCTATCCTTTGCCTTTAATACGATTCCCAAAGGCAAACCGCTTAGTCAAACAAAGTAAATACTGCTTCTTCTCTGTGGGCAAATCGACTGGGGAAGGCTCAGGAAGGAGTTCGGAGTCTCACATTTATCAGGTTACAGTTTTTAAATCAGTTTTTCTTTATTTCAAAAACATCAATTTCGCTTTCTGGATATTGCTGCAGAATATGAAATTCAATACTATTATTCTTTCTTAATACCAGGAAATCTCCTGGAATGTAACTAAATTCCGTTTCATGCCAGAAAATAGCTTCAATTTCCCCAAGGTCATTGAATTCTAAAATTTCTATCCTTGGATAACTTCTGAATAAATAAAATCCATTTTCCTTTGCTCGCATTCCCATTACCAGATTATATATTGTCAATTTGTTTTCCTTATCTTTCTCCATTTTGAGATTATTTTTTGCAATCTCGTTTATTGGTTTGTAATCGATCTTTAAATCAACCAATAATTCTCCCTCTTTAGAATATTTTCGCACATGATCTAAATTTTTCCAGACGACATATATATCTCCATTGTCATTTAAGGATAATAAAACTTCATTCTTGGCCTTATTAAATTTATTAAATTTAATTCTTTTTCCGAATGATTTAATTACATTTCCTTTCAAATCTAAAACATCAATAAGCGGATCTTCAGGATTAATACTAAAGTAGCTTGCATAGATTTTATCTGACTTTCTAATGCCAAAAGAGTTATAGCTTTTGAAATATTTAAAACTGCTTTGTATTTTTCCTTCCGTATCATATTTATTAATCCTTCGATTCCCATCGTCTAATACGAAGATATAAAGCCCCTCGTTACAAAAGATATCCAGAGGATTAATTAGTTCACCAGGCCCTTGTCCTTTTCGTCCCAATCTTTTAATGAAATTCCCTGTTATATCAAATTTCAATATAGAATGATCTCTTGAATCTGAAACATAGATATCTTTCTTTATATCAGCACAAAGATTAGAGCCTTGAACTATATATATCTCATTTTCTTCAGATGGATCAGCTGGATAGGAAAACTTGAAGAGTAATTTCTTTGAGGTTACAGATATAGGATTAGACTCGAGCGCTTTTTCCCATCTTTTCCGTGCTTCACTTTTATCGCCTTCCTGAGGGGAAAGAGGAACTAAAAATGTATTAACAATAAGTAATAATATACTTAAAGATAGATATCTTTTTTTAGATTTCAATTTCCCTTCTATAATACTTCCTACGATAGTTCAATAAAATATGTTTAGTCACATAGCTCAGGACATCTCCAGCTCTCTTCGGACAAATCGACTGGAGAAGGGCTCAATCCAGGAAGGGGATTAAAAAGATAGTACATAATACGCTTCACTTATTAACTGAGAGTATCTATTTATATTCCGCAATGACATAAGAGTCATCTGTATCAATAGACAAATAAAAAATTGGTATACCTTCTACAATTTTTACATCAAAGCAATAAATTCTACGCACTTCATCAATATCTATCTTATATTCATCTGAAAAATCTAAAGTGTCTGTATTGAAAGATCTTATAAAACATCCTTCTAGGCCCTTAATCCCGTGTGCTTTTAAATCAATAAGGAGATATATCTTTTGCTCACAATATACAGCATCAATGAATAGAGGCCAATATGGGAAAGTGATCCTATCTTTTAATCCTTTCTTTATCCAAATATCCTCATTCTTTTTTACAGCCCTTTTCCCACTTTTGCCAACTAGTTCAACTAAATCTTTCTCTAGTAATATCTTTCCTTCATTTGTAAATTTAGATAATTTTCCAAAAATTTGACTTAAATAAAAAATAAATTCTCCATCATAAATAAGTTTCCCTTTGTTCACTGTTGAGGATGCTGAGGCAGGATTAGCTCCCTTTAATTTTGAAGGATCAACAACAAATTTAACACCAAATTCTGACAATAAATCTCCTTTTAAAGATATTTCATTGATCAAATGTGGATTTCCTGGATCAAAATTTAGGTGATACACTCTGTTACCTAGATAAATAAAATTTTTTCCTCGAAAATAGTATGAGTATCTCTTAAAAAATTCGCCATTTTCATTAAAAATTGATAATCCTTGAGAATCTTTAATTGCAATTTTTTGATCAAAGAAAGTTGCGGCCATTGGTCGACTAAATTCTCCTGGACCCTGTCCAGGCCGACCTAAATTTTTAATAAACTTGATTCCCTCTTCTACTGAAAACATTAAAACTGAATGATCAAAATTGATAACTGCAATGAGATTATCTCCATTCAGAGTCAAATCTGAAACTACTCGAAAGTAGATATCATTCTCGTTCTTTGGATAGTAGTCATATCTTTTTAACATTTGTTGTGCCTGGCCAAAATGATTAGAACAAAAAAAGAACAAGAAAATAATAAGAAACTTATACATATTCTTCATTAATCTACCCCTTTAAAAGTAAACATCCTTTATAATAATACTTCCTCTTAACTAAAAATGTTGATATATCCCAAACTTTATCTCCTAATATTAAATATACAATCTAGCATTCTTTATATTCCCTTTCAGGGACTGGATATTTCTTCCTATCGTTCCCAAAAATGACATTTCTCTCTTTAATTTCAGGTGGAGTTTCAACTCTTTTATACTCTCTATTGAACCTCCTAATGACACTTTGAGTCCCAAAATCGAATATTTTTATTAAATAATCCTGTGTATGCGATACCATTAAATACTCTTTTTTGAAATCAATGCTGAAAAATTTGCTGATAGGCCTCCAAACGGCTCGGTTCTGACTGCTAAGCATATACATCTTGACAGGGAACTCAATCAATTCACTAATTTCTTTACCATTCTGAGTCAAAGCGAACAGCCTAAGGGGCTGATCGACAACAAGAGGCTTTTCGTTTGTAATAATATGATCCCTGCTGAAAAAATAATATGTATTGTTGCTGAATAAAAGAAAATCGAACGACAGAACTTCTAAATCGATTTTAAAATCCTTAATGAGTTCCCCATCATAATTGAACCAAGTTATTCTTCTAGGCCTTCCATCGTAAATGATTATCGCATCTTCAGTGAGAACATAATTGTTTACAGAAGTGAGCTCCCCTGGGCCTTGACCTTTAACAAAGTAATTTCGGATGAACCGGCCCTTTTGGTCAAATCGAAGCAGCTGTTGAGAATCTTTTATGAATATCGAATCGTCATAAGCAATTTTTATGGTGTTTGGATAGCTGAAATAAAATTCACCGCTTTCATCTGTAATTCGCAATATTTCCTTAGTCTCAATGATCCTTCCTGCATTTGAGTTTTTTGCATTTCCAGGATTTTGGATTATCTCTTGTGCGAAAGACAGGGTAAAAAAGCCCGCCAAGATAAACAGAAATGCTGATGTTTTATTCACTGTTTACTCCCATATCATCTTGTAAACGACCAGTTCTTTGTAGCCGGTTTCTTTCTCTTCAAGACAGTACAATTTATCGGATCTGATCCGGGCCCATAAATGAGCTTCCCAGATATAAATATTTAGGCTTTTTCTTCCAATAAAGACACCTTCTTCATTGAAAATATCAAACATGTATTCTGCAGGATTTTCCCCTTCTTCAAAAGTTGACACCAGCAGTAATCCGTCATCTCCGGCAACTAGGTTTTGAACAGGAGGATGGAATTTAGGAAAATACACCATTTTACTCATTTGCTCTCTCATACCCTCTGGAAATTGTTTTAATATCTTATTCTTGAAATTTTCAGAAACAGGTATTTGTTTGTATTCTTTTTGTATTTTACGTATCAATTTTCCATTAAAATCATGGACCCAAATCTCATATCCTCTATCTTCATTCGCTACATAGATATTATCACGTGATACACTCCAACAGAGTAAAGGCTCTGTTGCCCTGAACTTGTCTTGCCTCCACTCAAAGCTGAATTCATCTATGACTTGTAATACATCAAGGTTAGGATTTATTAGTTTTAAGAAATGAGTATTCAACGTTTTGTCTTTATCACGTTTGGATGATTGCACCGAAGTAAGCAAGTTTGCATTGGGACCAGATGTAACTCTTGTCTCTCCTCCTGACATTTTATAATCATTAACTAGGACTCCATCTTTATTATATTTATGAAGTATCTGCGGCCCCAGGTCATAAATCAAAATGTTGTCTCTATGGTCTATAGCAATGTGATGAGGATTTTGAGATTCTCCTGGCCCTTGGCCTTGTGGCCCAAAGGACATAATAAATTTTCCTTCCCTATCAAACTTGAAGACAAAATCTCCTTCCCCTTGTATGTTTCTTAAAATAAATATTTCCCCAAAAGAGTTAACTTCAAAACCAAAAATGTCATTGATACCTAGGCCTGCTATTTCATCGTCTTCTGTATCAATTATCAAAATTTCTTCCAACGTTAGTGAACCTTGACCGCTAATTTTGTATGGTTCTAAATGGTTGATAACAACTTCCACACCGTCTTCGATAATCCTCTCCACTTGATCTTGTTTTGGACCACAGGAATAGATGAGAGCAAGAAATAATATGAGATATAGTAGTTTTTTCATTTAGTCCCCTACAATTTTCTCCCTGTCTGCATTTAATACGATTATCACAGGGTAAATGCTTATTCAAATAATGCAAATGCTAGGTAGTGGGTCAGTTTGAAATTATTTGAGATAAAATTGATTGACTTATCATGTGTGTTATAATAAAAGCGTAATAGATGATTGATGCTAGCGCAAGGGAATGGTCAATAAAGGTGATTGGGTATTTTTTTATATGCTTAGATTTCTTGACATTTGAAACGAAAACTACTAAATAAGCGTATATTAATTGTCTCTGCAATATTAAGGAGAATATAATAAATGAGTCTTCCTGCTTCAATGATCTTCAATATCTTAATTAAAAAAGAAGAAAATCTGTATATTGCCCATTGCCTTGAACTTGATATTGTTAGCACATCCACAAATATTAAGGAATTAAGGACAGAAATTCTAGCGTTAGTGGTGGTGCAAATTGACTATGCTTTTTCAAATAACAATCTTGATTATCTTTATCATCCTGCCCCTCCAAGTGCTTGGCAAGAGTTTTATTCCTGTAAAGAACAAATAGAAAAAAAGATTAAAATTAAATCATCTTTTTCCAAAGAGACCCAACAGTTTGTCCCCCCTTGGATTATAGCAAGAACATGCCAGTCCTCTGAGCAATCTTGTTATGTCTAAACATCCATTTAAACTTAGAGATCTTCTTATTAAATTAAAACCTTATGGCGTAAAGTCATCAATAAAGCGAGGTAAGGGGTCAGAGAGAATTCTTTTGCGACCCATTGTGCCAAATTCAAAACAAGGACCACAATACCCTATAAAAGGCCATGGGATGGGAACAGAAATTTCTATCCCAGTTGTTGAGGCAATTTTACGACGATTTGAGATAGACAAAAAAGAATTTTGGGGATAATTGGGACACTGCTATTTCATCAAATCCAACATTTCTTCTATTTCCCAAACATGATCTGTTACCTTAGCCTCCATCGCAGGCGTAACCCTTAATGTCTGGTGAATCCTACAGAAGTTGTAATACATAAAATGCAGGGATACAGCGTAAAAGAGGTTTTCAACTTTCTTAGAGAAGCCATTTGTCAATCGAGTAAAACGCCGCATGCTCATTCTCATTGTTAAATTCTGTCTCTCTACATAACTGGTGGAAACCCGTTCATTATCTGGGCTTCCGTTGATTTTTACTTTTATAGTGCCGGTACATTTCGCAGGGCTATAACGTTTCTGTCCTTCGGAGGTTTCTCCATATAGTTTTATTAGCTGACTGAAATCTATGTCGCCTCCAAATGCACTTTCCACGGCCTCTAGATACATCTTATGGCCGTCTGTAGTCAATTGCACTCTATTGGCAAGGCGGGAAGAAAGGTCTTCCATGAAGAGAGTAGCATTTTCTAAGTCACGCCTCCCATAATCCTGGGCCTCTGTTTTCCACTATGATGGTTTCTTGTTCTGAATATTTTTTCCAACCACTATTCTTTCCACTGAGATAAAATGGAAATAAAATAGATATTAAGAAGATTAGAGAAATGATTCTTTTCATACTTCCCCCAAGATTCAATTATACTCTTTCACTTATCTAATTCAACCGTGAGATGGACAAATCGACTGGGGGGGGCTCAATCCCATTATTCCTGTAAGATTTAATCCCCCCATTATTCCTGGATTCTTCAGCTAAATGATTAATGATTTCTGAAATTTTATTGAACTCTGCAGATTTGTCGAGAAAATAGTCCGCACCAGGTTTTTATTGCCCAGCAATTTTTTCATGGAGTTCTTCGATTCGCAGCTGAATTGCTTTCAGCTCTTTCATGATTTCTATCCGGTTGTGGTTGATGGAATAGCGTAAAATGAAAACCACACCGAAGAGCAACCAAAAGCAAGCCAAGATTCCAAACCAGAGTTTCATGGTCGGATCGGGCGTGAATCCTCCGATAGTCATAAATATAGTGCACAAAATAACTAAATAGATCCATAACGAATGCGTGATTATTTTTTCACGCCGAAGGGCACGGATTTGTTTTTCCAACATTTTTTCTACCTCCTTGCGGTATTTTTGTTTTTCCGGATCGAACGACTCCTGAGCCAAGAGCCTCTCTTTCATGGTCTTCTTTCCTTTATTTTTGGATGTCATCTTTGTCCTCCAACAAACTCTTTAACTCTTTTTTGGCGTAATGCATCCTGGATTTGACCGTTCCCACATGGCAGCCTACCACATGACCGATCTCCTCGTAGCTCATCTCTTCCAGGAAAAAAAGAGTCAATACTTCCCTGTGAGCCGAATTCAGTTTATCTAGGGCTCGGTGAATGCGGGCTGAGTCTTCAAGCTTCGGAAACGGTTTTTCATCATTGGAAAGGATTGCTTCGCCATAGGACCCTTGAAGCTTTTCTTGGTGAATTTCCTGCCGGATGACAGTTATGGCCAGGTCATGAGCGATGCGGTAAATCCAGGAGCGGAATGCCTTAGAATCTCGAAGTTTGTTAATTTTCCGGAATACCGTGAACCAAACCTCCTGCAGCACGTCGAGGGCATCGGCTTCTGTGCCAACCAGACGGCGAATAAAGTAAAACAGCCTTTTCTCCATCAGTGTCAGTAGCTCTTTATAGGCATCCGATTCTCCGAGTTGGCAGCGTAGCACGAGCCACTCTTCCTGAATCCGATTCTTTTCTTCCATTCTGTCTCCTCTTATATGTCGCTCATTAGAAGCGGAATGTTCACTGGATAGAAACTTTTTTTACTCCAGCTTAATCATTTTTTTAAGCAGTGATCCCCTCCTTCGCCCTGATTTTCTAAGTGACGGTTTTGCTCTCTCATTGTAATTCTAATTTAAACTTTCTATCAAGCTTTTGAGTGATAGGCTTTGATGTCCCCTCTAAAAAGTATTGAGATCCGTCTTCCCCTGATTTTTCAGGTGAATTAACCATTGAGAGCAGATCTGCTGGGTGAACTACTTGAGACAATATCAATGGTCTTGTGCTCAGGAAGATTACTTTTAGAGAGGTTATAAGAGGTTTTCAAGAGTTGAGAAGGTTCAGTTAGAGATCCCCTCTTTTATCTGATCCAAGTTTCAATAATTCCAGGTGACTTTGTATCTCTTGACCATCTGAAATCCCTTCTCGTCTTCCTCGATAGTATAAAACTTGTTTTTTTTCCATATGATTGGAGATCTTTTTGTATGCCTTATGGGCATCTTTACAATATATTTTCCTTCAGCGTCGAAGACATCATAATAATAACCCATCCCATCAGGTATCCTTTCATATGTTCCTATATAAATTTTTCCATCTCCATCTACAGAGATAAAGGTGTTTCTCAAGGGAGGGAAGTATTTTGGGAATTTCACACCAGGACTAAGAGGTATCTGTTTTAAAAAGTTCTTTTTTTCTTTCTCTGATATCTCGACAGAATCGTAATCTCGGATAATTTTACGAGTTAAATTCCCAACCGCGTCTGTAATCATAATTTCATACTTGTCTGTAATGGCCCAAATAATCTCATTTTTGTTAGTAACATTAAAAATGATACTTTTTGCGAGAGCATAATAGTTCTCTATTTCAACTTCAGCAATTGAAAATAACTTCTTCTGGCTTGAGTTATACTTCTCCAAAGCAACTTTAAAAATTTGTTCGGTCTTTGGATAAGCACAAATATAATCAGAATTTGAATCCATTTTTAATAATGACCGGGGAATCCCTGTCACTTGGTCTTCTCTTAAATATTCTCCTTTAAGAGAGTAATAAATTAAACGGCTTGAATTTAAATTGTTGACCAAAATTTCATTCTTAGCCGTAATTTGAATGCCTAAAGGACCTTGAAATTCTCCAGGTCCCTGGCCTCTCCTTCCGATTGTTAGCTGGTAAATTCCTTCATTATCAAATACCTTAATATGACTCTCTTTCAAATCTAATACATAAATATTACCTTCATCATCCACTGCAGTTGATCTTGGTGATGAAAGCATGTATTCCTCCTGTCCTTCTGTTTCTCCAATTGATAATTCCTCTTCCAGACTAAAAGCTCCTTCTCCATATATCGGTTCTTTGGGATTCTTAACAACTGTTACACCATCCTCTTCCTCAATTGTCCCTTTCCAATTAGTCTCATTCTGAGTACAGGATAAAGCCACTAATAAAAGAGGAACTAGAAGTAGGATCGAAACTATTTTAGCTCTCATACCCTCTTGGACAATTTTTCAATTATTCCCACCTCATTTTATAAACCACCAGTTCTTTATAGCCGCTTTCTTTCTCTCGGATGCAGTAAAGGCGGTCGGCTTTTGCCCGGACATCAAGAGGGCCTTCTCCCCCGAAGTATTCGAGATGTCCGTAGTTGTCCAACCGCATTTTTGAGAAAAAAACACCGTCAGGATTGAACATATCATAGATATATTCTCTGGGCTCCTCCCCCTTCTCATAGGTCATAATAAATAGTCGTCCCACGTCATCGGCGAATAGATATTGAAAAGGCGGCATGAATTCAGGGAAGGAAATTGTTCTCCCCATTCGCGCGGTTAACTTTTCGAGTTTCTCCTTGGAGCCTTCCGGAACTTTAACCGGTTGATACTGTTTCCGCAGTTTCCGCAATCCATTCCCATGAAAATCATAAGTTTTGATTTCGTAACCCTTATCGCTGTTTCCGACAAAAATTTGGCTATCTGAAAGGCTGTAGAAGACGGAAAACATGGGCCTGAACCGGGTAATCCTGGATATACTGGGTATTTTTTCAATATCCAGCTCACTCTCTTTCTCAAAGTCCTGTCCACAGATGATCAGTAAATCCAAGGCCAAGAATTCACTCGCTTCGTCTTCAGGGATAGTCCTCTGTTTGATCAGATATTTTTCACTATTGAGAGGAGTAGCCTCCACTAGCCTGGGATCAACCGGAGTTTCGCTGATTAACTCTCCGTCTTTTCCGTAGATGATGAGCTTTGTATTGCCTTTATCCAGGACAAAGATTTCATCTTGACTGGAGACTGTTATGAACGTTGGCCGTTGAACTTCACCGGGGCCCTGGCCTTTTCGGCCAAAAGAGGTCACAAAATTGCCACTTTTGTCGAATTTGAAGATGGAGTATTCCCGGATTGTGTATCCCAGCAGATAGATATTTCCTCTGGAATCGAGATCAAAGTGCCAGATATCAGTCAGGCCGATTTCGGCCATCTCATCTTTCTCCGTGTCAATTCTGAATATTTCCTCGAGTGTCAGATCTGTGTGCATCCCTTTGATCTCAAAAGGCTCGAGATGATTGACCACAACCTCAACGCCGTCCTCGAGAAATCTTTCAATCTCTTCCTTCTTTGGTCCGCAAAAGGAAAATATAATAAAAACTAAAAGAAGAAATATTAGCTTTTTCATTGAATTCCATCCTTTATCTTATCCCAGTTTTTGATTTTAAATCACTCTTCACTTTGTTTTTTTAATTACTGTTTATTTCGACTTTATATCGAACTAATGATGAGAAATCCTCCTTATTTTTCTTTACTCCCAAAATTCTTCCCTTTTTATCTGAACATAGAAAATATATTTTTTCATCTATTTTGATTGACTCTATAAATTCTCCTTCTGTCGTATAAAAATCAAGAACAGCAAATTCCCCATTTACTTTAAAGAATTTCTCTGGATTTTTATAGAGGTCTTTCATAATGATCTTCCTTTCTGGATTTCCTTCCCAATCCTCAGCATAAATAGAATTTACTAAATACTTACGGTTTAATAAAAATATTTTGAGCGATTGAGTTCCTCCACCCCACAGCGTTCCATTTACTGCATCTGTCTTAAATATGAAAGGAGTCCAGTTGAAATCACTTTTTCCATTAACTTGAGATAGCTCATTTCCCTCAGTTGTAAGAATTTTTATTAAATAAGGCCAAGTGTAAGAGAAAAAGATTCTCTTATCCTCATCAAAACACAATGAACCCCCCGTTAAATACTGATTTACTATTCTTTGCCCATGTTCATTAAATTTTAATTTTGTGTATTCTACTATGGGAAGATCGAATTTTCTTATTAATTTACCTGTTGATGAAAATTTAGCAAGAACTGTATTTAAAATGTGGTAATATCCTGAAATATATAAGTTCCCGCTATTATCAACAATAATACTATTGTGATTCCCAATAGGAAACTCCAATATTTTAATACTTTTAGTATAATTTGTGTCTGAATCGAAAATCTCTATCCTTCTGTTAATTTCGTCTAAGACATAAATAAAGTCTTTTGTATCAATGTAAATTGAACAAGGTTTCTCAAATTCCCCAGGACCCTGCCCCTGCCTTCCTATTCTTTTTTGAAATTTCCCTTCTTCACTAAATTTATATAACGTTTTCTCTTTACTATCTAAGATATAAATATTGTTATTTGAATCGGTGGCGATATCTTTCAGATTATTAAATATAATGTCTTCAGGCTCATTTATCTCTAGATCTAATGAGAGTTTGACCTGTGCTGAAGGGGCATGCAAAGCCATCGAAAGAAGAATTAGAATTAATATTGGTAAGATGGCTTTTCCGTTCATATTCCCTCCCTTTCACCTTGAATAACTATATTAATCCGAAATGGTTTCATCTTTCAAGTGTACACTCTCTGAGGATAAATCGACTGGGGATGGCTCTGGGGAAAGTCAAATTGTTGCTGATAACACCTTATCCATTTCTTTTAGCGCATACGATAATTTTTTAGAATATTTTAATTTTCGCCAGGAAGGAGGTTCCTTTATGATCTTTGTTTTCAAGTTGTATGTAGACATATTGCTGGTGAAAAATTTCAAGATATTTTGGAATAAAATTACCTGAATTTACCTTTGTTGTACAAATGTACTTTCCATCTTTCGAGTACACCTGAAAGACTTTGTCTTCTGAATCAAACGCTTTCTTATTTAGAAAGACTAATAAATTATCTTCTGAATCGATGGTAATTTTTTGGTAATATGGAAAATAATCGGGAAAGAATATTTGATTTTTTCTCATTTCTACGAAATTTTTTAATCGTTTCCTCTCAAATTGAGTAGGGGCGTTATTAATCGCCTTCTCAGTAAAGTATTGAACATCTTTTTTTGTGATTTTTTCTCTTTCTAAATTTGTTTGGAAAGAATAAAGCTTTTTTCCTTTTGCAGAGAATATCGATATTTCGGGACTTCCAGAGAAAGCTATAACAAAATTTCCGTTTTTTAATCTTAAGACATAGACTTCTTCGTAAAAATTACCGTGAGAAAGAACTGTTTTTTTTGATTTTTGTTGGAATGAAGCAATTTTCATTTCATCTCCGGAAGATATATCTCTTATAAAAACAGCAAAATTTTCGATACTAAAATTATTCTCTGTTATGTAATTTTTAGTCAATATTGCAATTTTATTTTCTTTCAATGCAGTGCATCCAAAAACTGGATAATGTAATTTTATTAATTTATAAAATTCCCCATTTAGATCAAAAATACTGACTCTTCTTTGCGATGCGAATTCTCTAACCACAAGGTACTTTTCATCAAGGATTGATAATTCAGATGGATAATTTATGTCTCCAGGTCCCTGTCCCTCTTGGCCAAATTCAAATAAAATATCGCCATTGTCACTGAATTTATATATCTTGTGAGCTTTCCCGGCAGATCTGAAAAAACTTCCATCAGGTAAAAAGGCAAAGTGATTATCTGAGTTTTTACGGAATAATAAATCCCAATTTGTATTCATTCCGAATTTTGAATCAGGGATTAGCTTTATTTCCCCACTCTTATACTGTTCTCTTAGGTCTGCGGATAGAAAGCAACTGACCATTAAACACATAAATAAAGGAATGATTATTTTTCTCATTTAAGTGCCCTTTTTTTTGCAATTCTAGTTTAGATTCCCGATTAAATGTTCTCTATATTTACTACGATTATCAAAGGCAATGTGTTTAGTAAAACGATGATAATGGAGACTTCATCTCTCTGGACAAATCGACTGGGGGGGCTCAGGCTTGGAATCAAGTCCCCCCTTTTATCTGTCCTCGCACGTATTACTCCCATCTCATTTTATAAACTACAAATTCTTTATAACCGCTTTCTTTTTCTTTGAAAAAATATATGAGATTCCTTTTTACCAGAGCACCAGAACTATCTAATTTTATCCCTCCTACAAAAACACCTTCAGGATTAAAAACATCGTAAACATACTCCCTAGGCTTCTCTCCTTTTTCAAAAGTCATTATAAAAAGCCGTCCCTTATCATCTGAAAATCCACCTTGATAAGGAGGCATTTGTTTTGGAAAATAGACTTTATTTCTTATTTCATCAGGAAGCTTTTCCCAGCGGAGCATGTAAACTTCTATATCTTCCTCTCTAATTGGAATCGGTTTATATTCTTTCCTTATTTTCCTAACTAAATTTCCATCCAGATCATACACCCAAATTTCATAGCCTTCATCTGCTTTCCCAAAGTATATTCGGTCATTAGAAATACTAAAAAAAACAGAGTCTCCTATCCCATTAATCTTTTCAAGTTTATCTAAATGCGGCCTTATTACTCGGTTTATTTCTTTAATCTCATTAAGTTCTGAATCACATAGAATATAACCTATGATTTGGGCATCAAAAACTTCGGGTATTGCTAGGCTTTTAAAGATCAAATATCTTCCATTTTGCAGAGGATACACTGCATAAATGTTCGATTTTAATCTAAGATCCTTTATGTGGTTTCCATTTTTATCAAGAATGATCAATTTTCTTGAACCTATATCAATTATTACGAGCTCATCTCGGTAATTGATTGCCAGTGAGGTGGGAAATTGAATCTCGCCTGGCCCTTGTCCTTTTCGTCCCAGCGAGGTTGTATAGTTTCCGTTTCTATCAAACTTGAATATGAATTTTCCAGAAGTTCTCTGTTGCCAAAAATACATACTTCCCTCTGAATCAATTTCATAACTAACGGGATCAATCATTCCAAGCTTGGCAAAATCTTCACTTTCAAGATCAATAGTAATTTCTTCTTTAAGGATAAGTTTCTTAGGCTGATCTTTAAAATGAATTGGTTCAATTCGATTGAGTATAACCTCCACTCCATCCTCGATAATCCTATCTACTTGATCTTGTTTTGGACCACAGGAATAGATGAGAGTAAGAAATAATATGAGATATAGTAGTTTTTTCATTTAGTCCCCACAGTTTTCTCCCTGTTTGCCTTTAATACGCTTATCAAAAGCAAAGTGCTTAGTCAAACAAAGCAAATGCTGACTTCTTCTCTCTGGACAAATCGACTGGGGAGGGGCTCAGAAGGAGTGGTCCTTGTGAGATTTAAATCCCCTCTTTAACCGATCTTAGTTTAGCTTACTCCCACATCATTCTATAAACCACAAGCTCTTTATAACCGCTTTCTTTTTCTCTCAAACAATATATACGGCCGTTTAACGCCATCACATTCAAAGGGAGTTCACGCATATCCTGAATCGAAATGTTTTCTAACTGAGTCCTTGTAATAAACACACCGTCTTCATTGAAAACATCATAAACAATTGCTCTCGGAGTATCTCCCTTCTCAAAGGTCATCACAAAAAGATAGCCTTTTTCGTCTACAAAGAAAAATTGAAGAGGTGGAAGATTTTTTGGGAAATAGATCAACTTCCTGTAATCCTCAAGATTGGGGCTTTCGTATAGCTTAAGAAAACCTTTTTTATATTCTTCAGAAACTTCGACAGGCCTATAATCCTTTTTTATCTTTCTCAATAATTTCCCCTCAAAATCATATTCAGCTATCTCATATCCATTACTTGGATCCCACAAAAAAAAACTCTTTTCAGCGATCGAAAAAATAGGGACCGTCAGAACTCCCTCCAATCTATTCACATTGAGAGGATTGGGAATCTCCATGAAGACCAGTTCTTGCAGCTCCTCCAATTCCTCATTACAAAGAAGAAGTGAAAATTGTGTGCTGATATCTTCAGAAGGATTTCGGATGGTTTTGGATATCAGATATCTATTTTTATCTAAAGGTTCCAAAAAACCATAAGTAGACGATAAGCGGATTTCTTTGATTAGATTTCCTTCTTTGTCCAGAATAGCAAGCTTCCGGAATTGGTCAATAATGGCGATTTCATCTTCATTTGTAACTCTGATCATAGTTGGCTTCTGGAATTCTCCAGGGCCTTCACCTTTTCCACCAAAAGATGAAACAAAGTTGCCCATTTCATCAAATTTAAATATCCAAATACCAGCTGACCCTCTGGAGTCAAGAAAATATATGTTCCCCTCAGAGTCAACGTCAAACCAAAACAAGATATCCGCCAAACCCAACTCCGCAATATCATCCCTTTCAGAATCGATCTTGAATTCTTCTATGAGAACAAGTTTTAACGATTCACCCGCAATTTTATAGGGTTCAATATGATTAACGACAACTTCAACTCCATCCTCAATAATCTTTTCAATATCCTCCTGATTAGGTCCACAAAAAGAGAGGAAAATTAGAATTGATATGAGGCAAATAGAATTTCTCATTTGATCCCCCATTAAACCAATTATAATCTTTCACTGATCTAAATCAACCCGATTGTGGGCAAATCGACTGGGGTGGGCTCAGGGTTAAAAAAGAATGCATGATGCTTAAAGTCTCATTAATTTTTAAGACTAAAAATTAACCAGTAAGCCGAACCACGAGAACTGCCTTCAAATTTCGGTGGTACAAAACCAACCAGGAGGGTCTTATCGATACTCATCTCCAAGGCCTGATTGAAAAGCTCTTTCTCAAAAGAATCCTGGGGCTCATGTAGATCCTCAGCAGTCAATTGACCTTTATGTACTTCGAAGTTCAGTATCAGTATTAGATTATGTTTATTGGTGATTATTGGCGATACACGCAGCTCGTACTCACCTTCAATAAATCCTCTTCTGAAAATTCTATCATGTAATTCAAACCTATCATATAGCCCTGTAATAGGATTAAATTCTATCTCCTCTTCTGAATAGGGATTAATTTGAATGAATTCTCCACAACCACATGGGTAAGAAGAGATCTTGTTTTTAATCAGTTGAATTATTTCACTATAATCCTTGTCAATTGATGTTTCTAAAATATCCAATCCCTCGGGAAAGAATGCCGTTACATTTCCTCCCATAACAACTCCCGATACACCTTCCTCTACTTGAGGTGTGGATTTCATTATAGATTGAAACGCTGGCACTCGAAGAACTCTAACCTCAATTGTGGGCTTTTTATTCACTTCTGGAATGGCAGCAAAAGAGTGCCTGATTGAAAATATCCCAACTAAAATAATGATAAAGATTCTCAATCTCATGTATTTTCTCCTTCATTCAAAATACAATTATAAAGTGAATTTATTCCCTCTTTTATCTGGTCCCAGTTTTAATAATTCCATGTGACTTTGTAACGTTTTACGTATTGATAACCGTCTTCGTCTTCTTCTATGGCAAAAAGTTTTTTATTCTTAAATGTTCCAAACATGAATTTTTCATCAAGAGTAATTTTTGTTATATATTTCCCCTCGTCATCGAAAATATCAAAATAATGTTTTTTGCTTTTTTCCACTTCCACAAATCGATGGACAAAAATTCGACCTTCTTCATCTATGATAAATCCTTGGAAGGGAGGGTAATTTTTTGGAATGATTAAATCAAACTGCTTGTAAGAAACTTTTCCAAACCATTTCTTCATTAATTTTTTGTATTCTTTGGTAGTGAGTTTGACTGGAGAATATTGCTTAGTAATTTTTTTTATATATTTCCCGTCTTTATCATGAATAAAAAGCTCATATTCTGGAGTTGTAATAACGCCCCAAATAATCTCACTTCCAGGCCCAACGTCCCATTTTAGATCGGCGTTGAAGAAAAGAACAAAGATATTCACTTTAGGGGGTTTTAGCATGGGAATAGAAGCATAGGTTAAAATAGGTTCCATACTTGTGTTGAATTTATTTAGATTAAATTTAATATTTTCCCCCACTACACCAAGGCTGGCAACTAGTTTCCCATCAGATAGAAATTTTGGACCATTGAACCATGGCGTTTGAATATGCATCTGTTTTATGAATTTTCCATCAGTATCTATAACTTGGATAATACTTCGCCCCCAATCATAAATATATAATTCATTATTTGAGCTTAAAGATCCTTTTTCTGGTGCAATAAATTCTCCCGGTCCTTCACCTCTTCGTCCAATTATTTTAAGAAACTTCCCATCTTTATTAAAAATTTTAATATTCGCTGCTTTTTTATCCAAAATATAAATATTACCGGCATCGTCGATAACAAGGGAAACAATATTTTGGAACATCGCTTCTTTATGTTTAATAGAATTTCTCTCTATAGATAATTCCTCCTCTATAAAGAATATATTGTTTGTGAAAATAGGATCTTGAGGATTGTAGATAACTGTCACTCCATCCTCCACCTTGATTGTTCCTTTCCATTCAGCCTTTTGTTGGCTGTAGAATGAAGAAAGAAATATGCATAAAAATATGATAAATATCAAAGGGTGCTTTTTCACTATCCCCTCCAGTATTCTCCCTGTCTGTCTTTAATACGATTATCTCAGGGTAAATGCTTATTCAAATAAAGTAAATGCCGACTTCTTTTCTGTGGACAAATCGACTGGGGTGGGGCTCAGAAGGAGTGGTCTGCAGTGTGATTTAATCTCTTCTCGGATCAGTTTTGTATAAGAATGCACCTGACAATCCTTGGGACCTCCCCCTTATCGGCAAAATAGATCCGTCCTAGAGAGTCTACGGCATGGGGGATTCCCACGGCCTTCAATGTCCCAACTTGACTGCTGCCTCGGAAGACATCCAGAATCTTAGGCGCATTCGGGTCAGGATTAGACAGAAGAACCAGGGTTAGGTCACCAGTACGTACAATATGGGCGGCAGTGGAGATGAATGCTCTTCCCTTCTGGGTGAGCGGTTTATACGATATATTTTTTCCCAGGAGAACCTCCTCCACCTTCCTATCCTTAAAGACCGTGATTTCATATTTGAAAGGATTGAGGACAAAGATCCGGCCGTCACTCCCGGAGTTGAATACAAGTGGGGCACTGAACATGGGCATGCCCTCCATTGGTTCCAGTTTAGGAGGAACGGGAAAATACTCCCCGAAGGATTCCAAACACTTTCCTGTCTCATCAAAAATGTGGAGAATCTGGCCGTTGTTGGGACCGATGGCTATACACTCCTCCGTTCCAATGCTGCCAAGGCACGAAATCATAAAACCGGTGTTGAATGTACGGAGGTAGCTGCCGTCAGCACCGTAGACGATGAGTCTGAACCGGTCGTTTATAAAGAGAGTTCCCCCAGGTGTCACGGCAAGCCCTGAGAGATTCACAGATTCCCTGGGCCCTTGGCCAGAAGGAACATCGATAGTTCTGAGAAACGCTCCGTCCTTGTCGAAGACCCGGATGACATGGTATTTATAATCCAGTACATATATGTTTCCGGCCCCGTCAAGGGCTATTCTTGATATATTGCCGAATATAAAATTTTCATCCCCATCCTCCACTCCGATGGACAGATCCTGTTCGAGTGTCAGATTGAGGACCTGCTCAGCCGGGCTCGCATCTCCGGCACCGTGTCCGGCCACCCAGTTCATGGCCAGGACACTTATCACACCAATAAAAATCCAGTACTTCTGTCTCATGGTTTCCTCCTTTCTCTTCTAAAATTCTCTGTTTGTTTCTTATTACGACTAATGCAAACAAAACGCTTATTTTGGATGAACTAATTTGGACAAATCGA
>SDBU01002857.1_pt1 | contig 22477 bp, 24 predicted proteins | sample 2277071 | NCBI WGS metagenome assembly SDBU01 (sample SAMN10397929, study PRJNA504765) | marine sediment metagenome | isolation source: marine sediment core GS08_GC12, 126 cmbsf | place: Arctic Ocean: Gakkel Ridge, Loki's castle | collected 2008 | reverse complement strand
GGACCTTCCGTCCCTTAGCCGTCAGCGATACACTGACGAACCTCTTGTCTTTGATATTGCGTTCAACTCTGACGAGTCCATCTCGTTTCATGCGGTCGACTAATGTCGTGATATTGTGCCGCTCCCTGAATGTCCACTCTGCGATCTCAGAAGGAGTCATAGTCCCACCATTGGCAGCCAAGACTCGTAGCACTATGACCTTGATTACCGAGAGCCTCTCTTTTCTGTAGAGATGAGTGTTGGCATATTTCATTATCGTATCCGCCGCTTGCACGAACAATATAAAGGTTCTCAAAACCCTGTCTTCATGGTCTACATCTTTCAACCTGTGTACCCTATTAGCCATTGCTTGTTTTATCGCCTTTCATCAAGTCTTAAAAAATAGAATATAGCATCCTCTGACTCGCTGTCAAAGCGATTGAATGGCACTTCTATGTCTCATCACACGTGAGTATTTATACCCGTTTTTTCTAAAAGAGATCAACTTATTTCCCGAAAGGGGTTGACAATTCATATATGAAGTATTACAATTTCCCTTGCTTAAGTATTGTTCATGTGTGAACTATTTGACTTCAGCCACAAGTAAACCGCAGTACTGGTTTAGGAGGCTGAGGCGATGAAGCAAGGGCACTGGAATTGCTAAGGGTACTACCCACCTTGTTGGGCCAGACTAATGATGGCTGCTACTTCAAGGGCAGTGACTCAGTGAGAACTGTTGGCAAATAAAGCGACTAGAGTTGACGGCAAATAACCCACAAAATTTAAATAAAGGGGGTGATAACTTTAGAAAGAAAAAACTTTACATTACTAGATTATAAAATTTCTAGGAGGAATCAAAAAATGAAAAAGGAAATGTTGTTAATTCCGCTGGCATTACTGCTAATTGTGAGCGTGGTTGCCTGCGCGGCTCCAGCGCCAGCGCCTGCACCAGCGCCAGCACCTGCGCCAGCGCCTGCTCCCGCTCCAGCACCAGCGCCTGCTCCAGCCCCTGCGCCAGCGCCATCTCCCGCCCCAGCTCCGGCCCCAGCCCAGCCCGCCGAGGTAATTACCTGGGTCGGGTCATCTCATCAGGCCGTGGGAACGCCATTCTATGAATCGCTCAAGAGAATTGCGGACTCCGTTACCGAGCTTAGTCAAGGGCGTTTCGTTCTGGAATTGCATCCCGGCGGCGCTATTGTGCCCGCCTACCAGGAGTTTCTGGGACTACATGAGGGCGCCATTGATTGGGGTTCCGGGAACTTTGGGGCTGTGCTGGGCACAATTCCTTTGGGCTCCATTTACCATCAGAATGCGGCCAGACTACCCCCTTACCCCTATCATGTCTTCCTTTGGCAGGAAGGTGCTGCCATCGCCAATAAGTGGATTGAGGCAAAAGGATTTGACGTCATGGACGTCCCCGGCGCCAGCCCTATTAATCCACCCGAGATCTTCTTGCAATCAACCAAGGAGCTGAACACACCGGCGGATTTTGAGGGCATGAAAATCCGGACCTTCGGTTACGGCGGGCTACCCTTTGAGCAGTGGGGTGCCGCTCTTACCATGCTATCGGCGGCTGAACTCTACGAGGCGACCCAGCGCGGCGTACTTGATGCTTTTGAAATGAGCTCAGCTCTCACCAACTACCTGCATGCCTATCATGAAGTTACCAAGTATATCTACATTTCCCCCATCCGGGCGCCCAGCGAGGGAGGTATGCATCCCGCGGTGAAGAAAAGCAGTTTCATGGCGCTACCTGATGACCTCAAACTGCTTTTCACGACGGTCGCTAAGGCCGAAGCAATAAATTTTGGTATTGAGCTGACGATGCAAGAAGCCCCGACATTTGAGAAAATGAGGGAGTACGGAAATATCGTCCAGAAGTTACCCATGGAAATAGTAACGGCATATGCTGAGCTTTATGATGATGCCATGGATGAGGTCGCGGCCGACAAACCCGGCATGAAGGAGATGCTTGAAGCCCAGCGCGCCTGGGCGTGGATGTGGAATGATACCCTGGGACTTCCTGAATGGTCGGCAACTCCGGAAGAGTGGCGGCAATAATAGCTGGTGACCAATCTTAGGTCTGGCTCCGCTCCGGGTTCTGCCCCGGAGCGGAGCCTGATATAAACGATGAGAAAGATACTGAAAGCGATTGACACCATCAACGATTTTACCGGAAAAACGGCAAAATGGGTGGTCGTTCTTATCATGGTGACCATCACCACTGAGGTGGCTCTGAGGTATATCTTTGGCAACCCAACGAGTGTGCTACCGGAACTCATGATGATGTTTGGAGCGGCTCTTTATACCCTGGGCTGGGGTTATGTCCATCGCCACCGCCGGCATGTAAGGGTAGATATCTTTTATCTTAGCCTGCCGACGAGGTGGCAGGCCGGCATTGATGTTGTTGCTACCCTGATTTGGCTCCTGCCAATGGTGGCTTTTCTGGCCTATGTTAGCGTAGGGTGGGCGTACCGCTCCTTTGTAATCGAGGAAAGGTCATCGTTCTCCTACTGGTTCCCTCTGCTTTGGCCAATTAGGACAGTTGTAGCTGTGGGGATGATTTTGCTTGCCCTTCAGAGTTTGGCCCAGTTCTATCGTGATTTATACCTGCTGGTAAGGAATAAAGCTTATGATTAACCTAAGCCCCGAGGTGGCAGGCCTGGTCATGCTCGGTTTGGTCGTCGTTGGGGTTCTCCTCGGTTACCCGCTGGCTTTTGTTATCGGCGGTGTCACCATTACCATGGGGATTCTCCTTTTCGGACCAAAGACTGCGAGCTGGATTTTATACAGTCGCACCTGGGAGATTGTAAACAACCCTACTTTGCTGGCCGTGCCGGGATTTGTTTTCATGGGCTTGATGCTGGGCCATTCGGGAATAGCTGAAAAGATGTTTGCCGCCCTCTATGTCTGGCTTGGCGGCTTAAGGGGCGGGCTGGCGATAACCACGGTGGTGCTGGGCACGATTCTGGCAGCCACGGTGGGCATTATCGGCGCTTCGGTTTCGGCGCTGGCCATTATCGCCCTTCCCGCCATGATTAAGCGTGGCTATGACAGAGCCCTGGCCAGTGGCGCCGTTTGTGCCGGGGGCACGCTGGGTATCCTGATTCCACCGAGCGTGATGCTGGTCATTTACGGACCGATGGCGCTTATTTCCGTGGGCAAGCTGTTCTTTGCCGCCTTTATGCCCGGATTTCTCCTTTCCTCTTTATACATTGGCTATATCACAGTTTACAGCTTTCTACGGCCGAAAATGGCGCCAGCCGTGGCCCCGGAGGAAAGGGCGGTTCCCCTGCTCAAGAAAACCGCTGACCTTCTCCTTTCAATGCTGCCGCCAGCGTTCTTGATTCTGGCGGTGCTGGGGAGTATTTTCGCTGGTATTGCTACGCCCACGGAAGCCGCCGGGGTGGGGGCGGTTGCTGCCACACTGCTCGCCGTTATCTATCGGCATTTAAACTGGAAGGTGCTGCAAGACGTTGTACTGCAAACGCTGATTGTCTCGGCGATGGTAATGGCCATCGGTGCTATGGGATTTGCCTTCGTCGGCATCTTTCTGCGCGCCGGCGGCGGGGATGCGGTGACAAATGTGATTTTGAGTGCCCCGGGCGGCAAATGGGGCATCTTTGCCATCGTCATGTTCGTCGTTTTTCTCCTCGGCTATTTTATTGACTGGCTGGGGATACTATTTATTGTGATACCCATAATAACGCCCATTGGCCACGAGCTCGGATTTGACCCGCTCTGGTTTGCCATGATGATCATCGTTAACCTGCAGACTTCCTTCATGACCCCTCCGTTCGCCTATGCCATCTTCTATCTGCGTGGCGCTGCTGACCCCGCACTGGGGGTAACCACGGCTCACATCATCCGCGGCGTAATTCCGTATGTGATCCTAATTTTAGTGGCCCTCGCCTTGCTGGTTATCTTCCCTCAGATAATCCTCTGGCTGCCGGGACAGATGATAAAACCCTTTTAGCTACCCCCGCCAACTGTAAAAGATGATAAAGTAGACTATTTGATGGCGGGCTCTGCCAGGGGAAACTGAGGTGCTGGGGGTTTTCTCAATTTCCCACTAGCTTAAATTCCTCCTTTCCCCCTCCCGTGAGGGCAGCCTCAGCTGAAATCGGGCAAGTGGCATCCCGCCTACCATCGCCGGCAGTTCGCTTGGTGGCGGCGGAGAAAGAAGCGAGCCTAAACATAGAGGTGAGTACGCAGTGACACAAGGTAGGGATAGTAAAGGGCACTTCATTAAGGATAACGTGCCCTGGAATAAAAGAGCGGATAGCAGTCCGCCCGCCATCGCCAGCAGAATGCTGATTGGCGGGGGAGCAGTGAAGACGGATTGTGTTCAGGTCACCTGCCCTGCTTGTCGGCAGCAAGTTAAAGCTATAGCCAGGAACGGTCGGGTTAAGGGATACTGCGCGGTCGCTATGCGGTACGTAGATTTTCGAATTTAAACATAGCTTGTTCATATAAGGAGAAAACGATGGCAGCAAAGGCCTTTCTTCTCATTGTAACAGCAACGGGTAAAAGCAGTGAGGTTGTTACGTCTCTCAGCAAGCTAAAAGGAGTAATTTCAGTTGATACTGTAACCGGGCCCTATGACTTTGTGAAAATTCCCGCACGTGGTCAAGAGTTCGTATTCAATAATACTCCTGATTTCTCTGCCTGGTTCAAAGGCTTAATTGACGTAACATCTACAAAGATGTGAGGTGAACAAATGGAAGACTTTTTGATTTTTATAGGTGCTGGAGGTTCTGTTCCGTTCGGCATCCCGGCAATGCCTGATTTAGTAGAAGCTTTTGAGAAAAATTTAGATAAGAAGCCTTTGGCACTCCGAAATTTCTACGAAGACCTGAAAAACCGGCTTGTGAATTATCAGAACTACGATATTGAAGCGCTTATCACAGTTCTCCAAGATGTCATAGCACTTGACCATGTGCCAATGAATATCCTTTCTCAACCTTCCATACACTACTTCACTAAAGGTAGCATCAATCAGATATTTGAGAGAGATTTAAAGCAATTAAGAAAGAACCAACCACGAGCTATTAAGTTGCTTGCAGAAGTCAAGAGGTTCATAGCACAATGTTGTGCAATTAGAGAGAAGAAGTTTGACATATATGACGGATTTTTTGGATCTATTTTGACTAGGGGTGGCTTTATATTTCAGGACGCTATCAAAGCCGGAGGTCATCTCGGTAAAGAGTGCACCATTTTTACGACTAATTATGACCAAATTCTTGAAGCTTATTGGAAAAACAGAGGTTTTAATTATGAGTGTGGACAAAAGCAGAATGAGATACTGGATATAAGTCACAAGAACGTGGAGTTATTCTCCTCTTCAGGATACCCCAAGATACTGAAACTGCATGGGTCTATTAACTGGTATTTAGACCAGTATCAAAACATGCGTTGGATGACAGAGGCAGCGGAGTCAGGAAAACAGACTCTAATGGGAGACGAAGTTGCTAAAGAGTTGCTCATTTACCCAGTTCACGAGAAATATACCTTTCGCGAACCATTTTATACCATGTTTCACTATCTAAAAGAGTACCTGCTCCACGCCAATCGGTGTTATGTAGTCGGCTACTCTTTTAGGGATGAGGACATCCTTGGTATTTTCCATGATGCGATGCAATTAAATGGGAAACTCGTTCTTGTCCTTATCGACCCTGAGGCACCGAGAATCGCTAGATACAAATTTCATCAATTTGGTGGCAGACTTAATGCGATACCGCTGGAGATGTCAATTGATGCTAATAATGAATTAGCTAGCACTGCTTAGCTAATGGAGATGAGCTAATATCGGAGTAAAAGCAAAGAGAGAATACAATTAATGACTAAAGAAGCTACCTATTGCCGAGTCAGTACAGACAATCAGGAAAGAGAAGGTCACACTGACCTAAAATTGGTAGATGTGATTAGCATGACGACACGGTCGTAGAAGAGAAATAATAATACATCTAAAAGTGCAGAGAGCGGACCTTGTTTCTATGAGGTCACAAAATAAGCTTTCGTGCAGTAAATAACGCTCTTTGTAATTGTTGGTCCTAGACACGCGTGCCGTTTACTTTTAATCAGGGTGTCGCAGGTTCGAGACCTGCACGGCCTACCAAAGCTAGTAGACCTTCCCTACCGAAGAGTTTTTAGAAGAATCAGGGTGTCAAAACACTAGGTCAACCGACACCCTGATTTTATTATTTCCGGGACAAAATATCAATATGGCGTATAACTGCAATTATACGCATTATCGAGAAAAAAAGGGCCGACTGTTAGATATCTTCACCAACTCCGCTCATACCCCCCATTTCCTCGATATAGAACCAACCGCATGGCTTTAGATACCCACTTAACAACGACGTAAGAACTGGTACAACTAATGGGGGCAGGTCACCCTCTCATTAGATTCATTGTCTACTGTCATTTCAGAAGCCCGGTGAGAATCCCTGTATTAAAATTCTAGGCCTTTTCACCGCTTGATTATTGTATTCTTATCACGGCGCCAATTCCTAGATAAATGGTCACTTGCAGCAAGGAGGCCTTGTAGGTTTTTATATTGAGAGGTACTAATATTGGCTAGACCTAGTATTTTAACTGCCTCTATCGCTGCCCTTGGGCCAGGTAGTGATTTCTTATTGCCGATATGTTTTGACCAAGCCTCGTCAATGCGAAGCCATATCTCCGCTGCCGATGAAGGTACGGTAGCTTTGGAAACGTCTTCATCTGCGAGTTCTACAGTGATGTCACCCTTTCCTCTGGGAGGAGTAATTTTCAGACCGGGCTGCGTCTTAATGAATTTGGTGAAGGTGGAATTATAAGTACGATAACTAAAACTAGGGTCAAGACGCTGCATAGTCTGATGCAATTTGCTTCCAAATACTTTTCCATGCTCGTCTATTGATGCTGTTGCTGCACGCCTAACAAGGTCCTCAATATCGTCGCTTGGCAATAAAGGGACTTGTTCGGCTGCCTTTGCCCCTTTTGCTTGATTTAGGTAGAAGTATCTATCAAACGATTTCACCAATGTGCGTGGTGCCTTGCCCTGCTCTCCCGCACCATAAACCGTTTTACCAGCTGACCTCAGCTTCGTTACCAGAGGCACGAAGTCGCTATCCGAGGAGACAATCACAAAAGTATCAACCGTAGAAGTGTGAAGTAAGTCCACTGCGTCAACGGCCAACCTGATGTCGCTTGAATTTTTCCCCCCGGATGATGAACGTAACAGTTGAATGGGCTCTATACCGAGTTCAAGTAGCTGGTCTTGCCTGTCTCCAGCCGCTCTCCAATCGGCGTATGCTCGCTTAATAATGATTCTGCCAACGTCTGATATCTGGTCAAAAAGCCATTGCATTGAAGTTAGCCCAACGTTTTCAAAATCTATCAGCACTGCTATTTGCCTTTCGGCGATATACCCTACCGTATTCATATCTCTTCACCTCCAAAAAGACACAAGGGTACTAAAGGCTTGTCATTGTGTTCAGATATTTGCACCACTGGCAGTTCGGTGAATGCTCAGGTGCTTCTGGTAACTCGAGCACGGCCAATACCTCATCTATGAAGTTTAGGAATCCCCTCTCATCCTTTTCTATCTCAATCCAGACGATTTCAGCTCCATAATTAAGCCGGTCAATGCTCTGCTGGTTAACATTGTCAGGGTAGAAGTATAAAAGCCCTAATGTCGTAACTGGAGACAAAGACAATTTGCCTGGGGCTGGATGCTCCAAAGCATAGGCATAAGCATGAAGCTGACGGCTATATAGGCCAGATGACTCACTACTGGGTTTACTGGTTTTAAAGTCAATGACTCCATATGACCCATCATCAAAACTAAGTACGATATCGAACCTTCCGTTTATGTAGCAGGTATCCTTATGGTTTGGCAACTGGATAATATCCGACCTGACGTACTTCTCACCCAGGCTGACTATTCCAGAAGGAAGGTCAGCATGCAATTCACTATTTGGCTTGCCATCATAGTGGTCTTTCAATAGACCAGCAATTTTACTGAAGATAGAGGGTAAGGGCATTGATGGCTGTGCTATATTGTTCACTACCTTTTGGTAGAAACACCGCTTGCAACCTTGAAAGGTGAATGTCAGGTCTGATGGGCTTAGTTTATAGTTCATTTCTAGCCTTTAGGGAATCAATCAATATCCCAACTTCTGTTTTGCAATTCGAATAGTTCTCCTCATAAGTCAGGAAATTGCGTTTAAGTGGATAATTCTTTACATGTAATATCGGAAATAGATGATACTGATTATCAACCATATATTTATTACCGCAGATATCCTTAAATGCCCCAGGTTTAACAGGAGAATAATATCGGGGCATGTAATCTGCCCCCATCTTTGTTGGCTCAGCTTTTTCAAGAAATCCTGTAGCGGTATTATAAAAGCCCAATTTCTGCAACCAATAATTCACTTGTTGTGACATAGGGAATATCAGTTTTACTGAGCTATCTTTTAAGAGCGTTCTTATTGCTTTAAGCCCTGCTTCAGCTTCCTCTGGTGATATATAATTTGTTTTTCCTTTCGGTGATGGTGCTAAGGTTTCGTTACACAGGTTTGTAATCAATACCTTATCATCTGATATCTGCCCATCGGTTAACCTTCTCACATAGCTATATAGAGCCTCAGCAAGTTTATACTTACATAGTTCACTTTTACGGTTTGGTTTAGGTTGAAAGTAATAGTCAGCAAAAAAGCAGTAATCAGCTATTGCAGAGCTTTGCTGTAATCCTGGGTCATGCCCAATAACTAGAAGCTTAGCTTTTTCAGGATTACCCCAAGGCTTCGTCTTCACGTCAACGTCTTTCCCTTTATATATATTCAACGGAGATAGATTATCTGCCACATAAAATAGGCCAACTGACTTGCTCCAATAAAGTGTTTTTATCAGGTAAGCCGTATTACACTGGTTTATGCTTTCGGTTCGTAGACCTCAAAGACCCTTCGAACTGGTGGCTCTATCACAAGTGGGCTAAGCATCTCCTGCAACTTGGGCTGTATCGAACTATATGCAGCATCCAAGTCTTCTTTTGTTTCCCATGTGTACAGAGCGCCATATTCATTGTTATCATAATCACCTAAATACACTACGCTCTTGTAGCCCTTCATAGCCTTCATAATGGGGTACAATTTATCAGCCAACCCTTCGGCCTCGGTACGTTTGCCAGGTGCGGTCTTAAACGTGGTTAGTGATGCATACATAGTGATACCTCCTTCAAAGTTATTTTTTGACAGGTAAGCTCTATTATATTCCTTTCATCACTGAAGTCAATACTATTGCTGGTTAGTAGGTTCGTGGAGCGGCACCTTTAAGTCCGCGCATAGATTTTATATTGGGTCTGCCTTCGCATACAGTTTCTTGTGGATGTCCAAGACTTTCTCGATTTAATCTGAACTAACTCTCCATGCTTTGTCACAGCATCGTAACCGTCGGAAGGCTTCCATTTCAGATTTAGGCATCGGCAAGCGGACAACTCACCTATCAGGTCAGTCAGGCACTTGCCTTCTTCGCCTAAGCTTTGAGCAACTTGTTTCAAGTCGCCAAGGAGTTGAAGTTGAAGCTTCGTTAAAGCCACTTAAGTACCTTCCTCCACGCATTACAGTACAAAATATTTACCTCATATGTGGATTGAGTTGTCTGACAATGCTATTGAAATTAACCCGGATCACGTCTCTTTCATGGTCGCCTAGAAAGCTATTGTGGGCAACAAGATTCCGGCAATCCCCAAGTTCATTGATCTTGGAGCTTATCCATGACTGGTCAGGGAAATATGGCTTGAATAGCTCCCAGTTGTTTAAGATGATATCCCCTAGGTCCTTAAAGTCCAGATAGAACAGATCGGAGCCGCCACGGATGCTCATCCAGGCATTCTTCGCCTCATCTTTCTTGCGAATCTCGATTCCTTTCTTGGCGTTGCTAGACAACTTCAGGCTCACTAAATACTCCGCTCCGAAACAATTGACTGCGACCCTCTCAATAAAGAGTCTAAGGTAGTTTTCGACAGCATATAGGTAAAGGTAGGCTTCAGCCATCTCTTTTCCCTTATCCAAAATATCTGCCGGCAAGGTGAATTCTGCTCCTACCAACCGCAGTGAAGCGCTAACCTGCCCCAAGTCTTGTTCTAGAGTATGTTTTTCTTCATCTTCTAATAGTGGAGTGATACTGACATTCATGACGTCCAAGCCAGCATCGGGCGGCATAACCTTATCACATATCCCAACAAGGACTCTCTTTTCGTCCTCTCCGATTACGATTGATTCATATTCCTTCATCGGTATCTGGAAGGTGACTGATGTGTACATGGCATTCCACCGTGACCGCGAATATGTACCGCTCGGGTTGATTGTGCACTTAGCCCTTGTAAGGGCATCACGGAGGCCGTTTTGCCTAGCCTTTACTAGGGCAAGTAGTACCGCCTTATGATAAACGTTTTCGTTTGGCGGCTGGTATGTGAATTCCGACATAAGCTCACCTCACGGCGTTAAAATCAGTTTCGATTGCCTGCAAACTTTCCCTCTTTATTTTTGGCTCTTTAAGTAATTCTTTAGCCTTTTGTATTTAAGACCAAAATAATCACAACTTACTTTGCTAATTATTCTTGCCATGGTAATGATTTCTCAAATCAACCCACAGGTGTCTCAAATCAAATGAACTGGGCAGTACTTCCTCTCTTTCTAAATGCTGCTCTAATCTAGAGACTCCGTTGTTATTCCAGCCACTGTTAGGCAAAATAATTTCGGTAATTGACTGTTCCAGTAAATAGCCTTTGACTTCTTTGAGTATGTCAGTAAGCTCCATGCTTTGGATATATCCAACCATTGCTCCGGATGATGCGAATTTACCATAACTATGCTCTTTCTTGATGAAACGTAGGATACCTTTCTCTATGTAATTTTTATTTAGAATCCATGAATCGCTCGGAGGATTCCCTAAACGCTTGCATTCAATTGCGTAAAATTTATATGCTTTTTGATAGTCTTCTTCATTGGGATTAGTTATTCCCCATTGGATGTCTGGTTTTTTATTTATATGTTGAGAGGTGATGTCTTCTTCCGTTAGTGGCTGATTCTGCGCTTCACAAAAAGGTGGTGAGAGCAAGCCTCTGCCCTTACTCCATAAATCATGGTTGGCCCTATGGAGTTTTACACACAACTTAAGATTAATTTCACCTTCTTCGCTTGGCAACGAAGACTCTTTCTGAAGCATCGTGAGGGCGAAGGATACTACTTCCAATATTCGCTCTTCTATGTTGCTCCAAAGCTCCTCAGGAGACGGTATTCTAGCTCCTTGCATAACAGTATTCTCTTATTTTCCCCGATTCATTGCTTGTACTAGTGTTACTTCAGCATCTTCGCGTGCCATACTACGTGTCCATAATCTTAATTCATTTCGTTTTATTATCACTATCTTCTCATCTGTAACTATACGTAATATGCCATCAATGTAAATCCTTTTACTTCCGAATGGATATGTAAAAAGGCTATCATCTTTAAGTAGTTCATTCCATCGGTCATAATCGGATCTAATGTTAGAAATTTCGCCTTTTTTCCTAGGTGTAAAAACAGCGGCTATCATACCTATGTGATCTTGAGGAATGATTACTTCAAAGGCAAATTCATCATCTTTATTTAGTTCTCGGTTCCATATCTGAGAAAAAGTCTCTAAATAATCTTGAATAGCAGGACTATTCGCAGATAACGCCTTGCTGCCAGAGCTTTTAGAACCGGAATAGAAATATTCTATTCCTATTTCATCTAAATCTCTGATTAAAGCTATTTCGAGTTCACTTAGATCGTATATATTAAAGATTACGTTATTTAGCTTCGTCTCCAACTCTTCTAACCGATCAGTATTGCTATAATCTGAAGAGTTATTGAATAGTCCGACTTCGTTCTCATTGGGAAAATCTCGCAACTCGTCTACAACATTGACTATTTCTTTTTTTAATGCATCGTTTTCCGGTAATCTAATTGGTAATGTAAGCAGTTCATCAAGATAAATATTGTTGTGCCACATCCCCCATGAACCAGAATTCATAAAGAAATAGTAACGTGATAGAGAAGACCATAGAATGCCTAGAATACATTTGTAATGCCAATCAGTACCATCTTTTAACTTTATTCCGTGTATCGAATTAGTAAAACAGAATCTGCTGGTTTCATATCGGGCTATGATTTTCCCTTTTGGACGTGTATGTTCATCGATTCCACGTCCCACTAACAATCGAGGTCCGTCATAGATTACCCTAGACCCCCTCGCTTCAACTTCCTCCGGAACATCATTCGTCAGCCAGCTATCCTCGAATTTCCCGTATCTTCGAAACAGTTTGGCAGGAAGCTTTTTATACTCCTTTAACCAATTAGCTTTCTTCGCTTGATTCGCCTTTTTAAACCCTTGTCCTACTAATTCTGGGACAGTGAAATCACCAAGACGATTATTCGTTTTCAGATATCGAATGAGTGTTTCATCTTGATTGTTTCCCCACCAATAAATCTTCCAGATATGCTCATTAGTGGCTTCTACTTGATTGATGAACTTTAAGTCGCTTCTGCTCAATATTACTGATTGTAAAGCTTCAATGTTTGCCGTCCGCTTCGCTGACCAGTAACAAATTCTATGTTTTGAATCTATTTCCGTTGCCTTTTCAAAAATAACTGCTATAAATGGAGCATTGGATCCCTTAAAGAAAAACTTCCTAGTGTGCGTAAAGTTAAAAATATCATTAACCTTAACAGACGAAAAAAACTTTTCTCTAAATTCCGCGTAAGGATTACTATGATTGAATAATATACCTGAAGATACGAGTAATCCTGCCACCCCACCGGGACGTAAAAAGTCTATTGTCTTCCATATGAACGTCTGCGATCTTTCTTTATCTCCTACCGGATAAGCATTATCGGCACACCAACGGAGACCAATATTGTTTGCCTCTCGTGCTTCTGGATCATCCTTTGGGGGGTCTCCCCAAGGTGGATTAACAACAACTACATCAGCACAAGATTGTGAGAATTTTTGCCTTAAAGATACGGGTACGTTCGAGTCGATATCGAATGTATTAGCGGATAATAATATGTCTAGTGAAACACCGTCTTTTGTATTTGAATCGACTATAAAATGAGGAAGATGGTCACCGTTCTCAATGTGATGTAGTATATCAGGTGGTTCAAGATAATGTAGCATTGCCAGATAAAGACTAAATGCGGCAACGCGTATGGCTTCAGAATTATTGTCTATGCCTGCTATCTGCTCCCTTAATATCTTTGTCAGTTCTAAGAAACTCAAGCGCCGTCCAATGCGCTTCGTTTCAATCCTTACTATTCGTCTAAAAGCTTCGACCAGAAAAATGCCTGAACCACAAGCAGGGTCCAATATGCGTGGCCTAGTTTCAAGTTTCATTCTTGTCAGTACATGATGTAGGAGAAATTCTACTAAAGCAGGGGGAGTATAGAAAGAACCTTTGGTATTTTTTTCTCCAATTTCCTTATGATAAAATTCCTCATAAATACTGCTTATTAACTCAATCGGAATTATCTCGAAACGATACGCAAAGAAGAGAAGCTTTTTCTGGATGTCCATATCACCACGTAAAAAGCTCTGAAGTAGTAACAGATGGTCCTCGGAAACAATATCTCTTTCCTCATCACTTTGAGGAAACATATCCCCATTGAAATCTTTTTCCAACCTGTTGAAAAGAGCGTAAGTAAAATCTTTATTTCCTAAGACCTTGTGGTAAAGGCGTTTTCCCATTTCAGGGTCAATGTCGGGCTTCACACGTGTTGAATCTAATAAGGCCACCCAATCTGCATTTTGCTCCGCAACATTATAAAAGTATTTACGTTTTAATATCTCTCTATCTTCCAAATAACGGACAAATATTGATCTTCCTATTAAAGCGTGGGCATACTTAAGTTTTTCTCCGGTCAATCCATTGTTGATTAAAGCTTCGCGTATCTTCTTTATGTCTTGGATTAAAGATTTATCGGCCCGATATTTCAAATCGCCAAAATGTTTTTCTTCAAAAAGATATCCGGTTTCTATTTGTTCTCTTCTATACTGTTTTAGTTTTGTAGCAACTTCCTTAATATTATTTACTACGTTTAGAACCTTACGTTTTTGCCAGTCTCCGTGCGTTCTAAAAGGTTCATCAGCAAGATCGTAGACAGCCAACTCTCCAGGCTTCGCTAAGAATAATAGGCGTGGGCGTGACATGCACCAAATTTTGTTATAGATTACGCGAAGTATTTCAGCATCTTCGCTATCGGAGCGAGCGAAAACGACTACCGGATTATTATCTACAAAGAATATTTTTTCCGCATCAACATCATTGGCTAGGGTTAACCAATCACCTTTCTCAATCCACTCATCGTAATCTGTGCTTGAAGGCGATTCAGTCGTATCCCATAAATCACCTTCATCGTAACCTAAGTCACTATACGCTGCTTCAAGTAAATCTTTGGCACTATCTGCTTGCATTGATTTTCCTAAACCCTGCTTATAATATTACTACTGAAATACCTCATCTAGATTACGGGCATTCTTTAATTTACTAAAGGTGGTATACCTAGGTGCTTGTGGTGCTGTAACTTTACCCGCTGGTCTGGGAACAAGTCTGATCGGCTCTGTTTTCTTTGCTCGGTCCTTAAAATGTACTATGAATTTATCGGTATCTTTATATTTCTCTATTCCAGACACTTCGGCATAGTGTGTTATGGCTGAAATCGGAGCAGTCTGATACCCAGCGATATATTTGATCTTATCTATCATCGAACTGGATATTCTGATAGCATACCAGCAATTTTCTCCTAGGAACGTTTCTTCAAATCCATCTTTATTTGCTGGTACAACGATTGTATCCACATTCTCTATAATCCCGTCAGCTACTCTGCTCTCTTTGAACTCTCTTATATCTGCTTGAAACGGTCTGAACTTATGAATATGTGAATCGAAATGTACTTCATCTGTAACAAATGCCTGGAATTCTACTATTTCTGTATCTATTGCTAATTGATTGAGAACGTTAGTGAGATTATCCGTGATATTGTCTATTACAATTACCGCTTTAATCGGCGTATCGAAAACAATCGACTCTAAAAAGGCATCAATATTTCTGATATCGAGGGACTCCAATTTCTTATCGACAAAAGATTTCTTTTCAGGATCTCGGACAATATCTTGTAATAAAAAATCTTTAATCCTTCTTCCACTTGCTTTGTATGATATTGAAAATTTTAGTAGCTGTTCCCCTATATGTGAAAAAGGATCATGCGTTGAGAGTTCATTTTCTACTATATACAATTGAGGTTCATCTTTGAATGAAAAATCTATCAAATATCCATCCGGGATTGATAATATATCTACCTTCCCTATTCGTTTCTTTATATCTACATATACCGATTCTTCCCCGAATAAATCTCGCGAGTGCATAACGACTTCTTTTTCGAAATCCTCTTCCAGTTCCCAAAGATATGGCCGGAAAACACTTCCTTCAACTAATAGATAGTCCATATTTTCGTACCTCTCTGTTTTAAGGTTACGTTTATCAATTATGTTTTGGCCATCCCCTTCAAACATATACTATCGCAAGACAAGCGCATAAAAATTGGGGCTATTCCACCGGCCATCCCGGAATCACCTGGTCTATCTCTTCCATGAGCCGGATGGTCCCCTTCAAAGCTACGACTATCTTCTGGTAATGTCGGGCTTCGTCTATCGTCAGCTTACGTCCCTTGCGGTCCTTGAGCCACTTCTGGCAGACCTGGTAGCCGCCGATGTGGAATTCCCAAACCTCGGGTGGGACGCCTTCGAAGTATTGCTCTTTGTTGATGTATACCCGCCGTGTTTTCTCATCGTAGGTGACCTTTTCCACCTCGTTGGAGCCTTTTACCGGGTACGTCGTGATGCGAGTTTCAAGAGCAGGCGATTCCATGAGGTGTAGGGCTACCATCTCAGCGCCTTTTTCTGCCAAGGCTTTGAAGAGGGCTTTGTCCGAGGTCAGCGGTAGGCGCGGGAAGTCTATCTTTAGGAACTCGGCGTAGCGGGTGCGATATGTGGGTGAGTGGAAAATGGCGTAAGCGTAGTTGAAGATATCTCCCGGGCCGAAAGTCTTATCAAGGTCTCCCTGACCGTCTTGTATGAAGGTTAGCCCCAGCCTCTCAGCCACATCCTTAATGAACTCCGGGTTCAGGTTGGGGCGGCGGTGTCCACCCTCAAACTGCATCTCGCCTTCAGCTGGGTAGAGATAGAGGGGGAAAAGGTAATTTATTTCCTTTAACGATACTGCATGACGATCCATCACTTGAGCCACACATAAGACATGGCTAAAACCACCGGTTATTTCAACATTACGAGTCGTTGAAAGTGCTAAATTGGGTTTCATCATTTGGGATTGTGTCTGCATCCTTGGACGATCCATTATGCTTGCATGCAAGAGGCAAAAGCGTTTATCGAATGGACGGTATAGGCAGGGTTGTATTGCTTTCCCCACATCCTTATCATTTTTTAGTGCTTTTCGGGCGGCTGACAGCTTCCATGTGCCAGTATCTTCAAGGTCGAAGATTTCTCGAATTGTCTCATCTGGATCATAATCTTCGGCTAGCATTTTAAGACGTTTTTCCATTTCAACTAATGTGAAATTGACGGCAAAATCATCCCTGTGTGAAGTAAATCCCTCACCAGTAAAAGAGAAAATGTTGGTCACTTTCCAACCCTTCTCATACTCATCCAATTGGGCTTCATCTCTCGGTATGAACAAGTAAAATGGGCTGCTAGGATTAAGCTCTGCCCAGCCTGTCGCTGCGATGTCGCTTTCAAGGAGAGCAAGGTATTTGCCTTCCCGCAGTCCCCAGAGGTCAGCGTAATGAACCGTAGCCGGACTGGTCTTTCCTTGCTCCTTGGCAAATATGCCGATAGCTACACCCTGTTGAATATCGAACACATTTTCGTCTTTACCGCCGTCTGGGGCAACCTCTTTTCTCTTGGAGTTGCCATGCAGATTAAGGATGTAAATATCGGTAAAGGTATTTATCAAAGACTGACGCATGCCACGGAATGTGGGGTTATCCAGGTAAGAGTGATTGGTAATGAAGCCCAGGACACCCTGTCCGGTGCGCTCGATACGCCATTGCCCGAAGGCAAGGAATTTAACGTAGTCATCCTGTAACCACTTGGGGTTCTTCTCTCCCAGGGGCTTACCATCAATGGTTTTATATCGCTCGACTAGTTGTTTTGCCCATTCACCCTTATTTGCCGAATGCCCGGAGTACGGTGGATTGCCCAGCACCACCATAATCGGCTTATCTTTCTTTATCTCTGACGCTGCATTGGCTTCTTCGCTTATCCACTGGGCAAAGAGCGTCTCCGAGTGTTTTATGGCCTCATCCAGCGTGTTAGTCAGGTAGACGCCCAGCCGCTCGTCACTATGGAATTTATAGCCGGTTTCCTGCAGCAACAACCCCAGCTTGAGGTGCGCCACGGCGTAGGGTGCCATCAGCAACTCAAACCCGAATATACGCTTCAGTAACTTCTCGGCGACGTAGTCGTTCCACATACCTTCTTGCCCGGCAAAGGACTGGTGGATTTCATTGATTATCATGTAAAGAAATGTGGCTGTGCCGGTGGCGGGATCCAGGATAAGGGTGTTTTCATCAGCCAGACCCTGCGGCTTGTTGAACCGCGTCTTCAGCAGGTGGTCGATGGACCGCACGATGTAGCTGACAACCGGCTCCGGGGTGTAATACACCCCGCGCATCTCCCGCACCTTAGGGTCATACGCGGTCAGGAACGTCTCGTAGAAGTGCACCACCGGGTCTTCCTTGCCGGTACGTTTGCCGAAATTCTCTAGGACGGCGGCCATGTCCGCCTGGGCCAGCACCTGTGCCAGGTCATCCACCAGCCAGGCGATGCGGTCATCCAGGTCCGGCCCGGCGATGGTGTTGAACAGCTTCCGCAGAAACGGGTTGGTCTTGGGAAGCAGGTAGGCAGCATTCTGCCGTGTGAAGTCCTTCGTATCAGGAGACGTACACCGGGCGGCGAACAGCCCGTAGACGATGGTCTGGGCGTACATGTCGGCAAAATATTCGACCGACAGATCCGGGATGAGGTTATCGCGGAAGGCTGCCATCTGGGTATGGAGACTCCCTTTCTCTGGCTCTTTCTCCATTGCCGCGACGATGAGGTCGCGTATCATGTGCGCCAGCCGCGCCATCCGGAGCGCCAGGTCTTTCGGCGTTCCGACTTTTTCAGCGGTATGCGCCAGGAAATTCCCCAGAAGCTCTTCGACGGCCTGAATGCCGTCTTTTTCCCGTTTAATTTTATTATCTATTCGGGTACCCAGCCGGGCAGTGAAGTGGAGCTCGCCATCCACGTACCAGCGGAATTCAAGATAATCTGTCAAGATAAGATTGGACAACGATTTCCGATAACGCTTGAGTTGGTCAGACTTCTCCACTTCGTCAAGGTTCTTGCCGACGTCCTTAGCCTCCATGTAGCCAACCGTAAGAGGTTCTTTACTGACCAAGAAGTCGGGAGCACCGCAATCGATTCGCTGGGGCTCATTGGTGGCAACAATGCCCGTTGCCAAACCTTCTACTAATGTTTTCAGCGCCGGGCGGTGGGTGTGCTCAGTAGCATTACCAGCCACCAGTTCCTTTTCAATGGTGAGTATATATTGAGCCAACAGCTTAGGATTCGCCTGTTTCACAATACGCTCCCGCCGTTTGAGCTTCGATTTATCAGCATTATACTACATAATACGGCGGTATACATAAAAAGGCCTTTTGCTGTGTGTGAACAATAGGCTAGCCTAGATAGGCCTGACTGCACAATGTAGCGAATTGTTACTTTAAGAAAAAGGTTGCTTTTTCCATGTATTGACTTCAGCAAATGCTCACTATATCATTATGAACATGCTAATTGCTGGAATTATATTGCTCGTAATAGGCTCAGTAATATTCACGTATTGTATGCTTGGTGTGATGGTATCGCGGACTGACCGTCCTCCGATTCTTCGCACCTCACTTGGTATACTGCTCCAAATAAGTGGGATTGTTCTCACGCTGACTTTCTTCCATCTGGACTCCATACCGAACCTCTTTCATCGGCGGAAGTAGTTGCCAAGGCTGTTATAGCACCGGCTCCCACCGGCTCCTTATCAGCACACGCAGCGAGAACAGTCGCTATCAGGGTCAGAGTTACAATTGTGATAGCTATCATTTTCTTCATGATGTTTCTCCATTGCCCTTAACTGCCCATAGCTTTCTATGCACCCTTTCAACTATGGTAGCTGCTGCGTATCCGAATCCAAAGCCAAACAGGGGCCAGAGCCAAAAGAGATGGTAGGCTATATCCCCCCATCCGTAAATCAGGCCATGAATTAGGAAAACCAACCACATCGCAAAATAATAAACAGATATGCTGACCCCACTAAATAACACCCTTCTCCTCGCTCCTCCGTTGAAGCGATAAATCAAGAGTGTCAACACACAAGATGAAGCCAGCCAAGGCACAAGAAAAGCGAGATAATAGAAGTCTCCCCACCAAGGAAATTCGGATAACATTAACGTTAGGAATTCTAACATGGTTCTAATATCGACTACAGGTTCGTATGAGCCCCTAAACAAAGTTGCGCAGAGGACGAGGAGTGGAATTACAACCAAGAGATAAGTAAGAGTACAGGTGGTGAAGCCGTATTTGAAGGATTTTTTCATTTTCCCACCTTCTTTGTAAGGGGGTTAGGCGGATAGGTTGCTAAATAAGGTTATAATATCCTCATCAACTTGAGGATAGTTCCTGCGAACGTATTCAGCAAAGCCAATGTTATAGCCGCTCCGGATGCTCTTGGCGACGAGCTTGATTAGAGTCAGAATTGCGACAACGGCGCGCTGCGTCTCCACCGGCTCCTGCGATAGAAGTTTAGCCACATAAGGGTCCACTTTAACGCTGATGGCCTCAACGCCCTCCGAAGGCTTCGGAGATTTGAAGCCAGCCAATATTAACAGCTCATCTTCCTCAAAGCCCAGAGGTTTGGCTATCTTGCGCAAAATGTAACCTGAGGGTGAACGGTCCCCGTTCTCTATGCGCCCCAGGTGCGATCCGGATACGCCCGTGGCACTGGAGAGCTCCGTTAAAGTCATCGGTATCGCGACTCTTCGCTGCTTGAGAATTTTGCCCAAGTCAGCCGATGCTGGTGTTCTCACTCGCTCCCTGCCTTCTGCAGCGCCGAAGTATAGCTTTCACTCTGGCTACCAATTCCCGGTATCTGAGCGGTTTTACCAGGTAAAGGTCAGCCTCAGCTTCCATCACCCTTCCCCACACCTCATCACTGGACTCTTCACTACCAATCAGAACAACAGGAACGGCAAGGGTATTGCGTAATTGGTAGCAAGCATCCATTCCATCGCCGCCTGGCAATACCACATCCATGATAACCAGGTCAGGCTTAAAATCAGCTAATTTGCGCAGGGCTTCAGGGAAGTCAAGCACCGCGGCGACAGAAAAATCAGCTTTGTCTAAAGCTGATGTAAGCTCCTGGCGCAAAGAGGGCTCACCCTCGATAATAAGTATTCCTCCTGCTGTCATTGCCTTAATATTCCCTACTTGTTTTCAGTTTCATAACCACTCGTGACTGTATCTTTAGCCTCGATGCCAAAGTGTTCCTGCGCGCACTCAGGGCAAATTCCATGAGATAGTACTGACTTACCCTTAAAAGGTATACCCATCACCTTATAGGTCCAGCTACACGTTCGACCAACTCCCTCACCTTTAATATCGTTGATATCAACAAAGCCAGGTAGCCACTCTAATTGGTTAATTGGATGATTCATATAAGAAAACACTTTTTCTACCGGAATATTGATAGAAATACTACGTTCAATCTTTTCCATTTTTATCTTTCTCGAAATGAAAGGGCACCGGCAACCACCACTAAACAGTCATTGCTTGTGCCTCTGTTTCATCTTCTCAGCCTCCTAAACCAATGCTGTAATTTACTTACGGCTTAGGTTAAGTAGTTCACACATGAACAATACTTAAGCAAGAGGAATTATAATACTTCATATATGAATTGTCAACACCTTTTCGGAAAATACTCTTAAGAAAAATAGGTATAAATACTCACACGTGATGGGATATAGAAGTGTCATTCAATCGCTTTGACAGCGAGCCAGGGGATGCTATATTCTATTTTTTGAGACTTGATGAAAGGCGATAAAACAAGCAATGGCTAACAGGGTACACAGGTTGAAAGATGTAGACCACGAAGACAGGGTTTTGAGAACATTTATATTGTTCGTGCAAGCGGCGGATACGATAATGAAATATGCCAACACTCATCTCTACAGAAAAGAGAGGCTCTCGGTAATCAAATTCATAGTGCTACGACTCTTGGCTGCCAATGGTGGGACCATGATTCCTTCTCAGATAGCAGAGTGGACATTCAAGGAGCGGCACAATATCACGACATTAATCGACCGCATGAAACGAGATGGACTCGTCAGAGTTGAACGCAATATCAAAGACAAGAGGTTCGTTAGTGTATCGCTGACGGCTAAGGGACGGAGGGTTCTCAAGCAGGCTATGCCGGTGGCGAGAGAGATTGTGAACCGAGTGATGTTATCAATTAGTGAAGGTGACGCTGTTCCGCTAGAAAAGTCACTGAGGGTCTTGAGGCAGAATGCACACGATGGCTTAGAACATCTTGCTAAGTGTGCTCAACCTCAGTCTGACTAGGGCAATGAGACAGTCATCTGCAGATTGAACATTTCGTCATTTTGTGCAATGGGGCAATGATTGAAGTTTTTACACCTGAACTGCACAATTCAGACAATCGTTGGCCGAACGAAACAATTAAACGTCAATTTTCCAGTATTTACTTAGCACCTGGTAATATCGGCTTTTAATACCAATTCATCAATCGCCGCATCTATGTTTTCTGAGCAATTCTTCATTTTACTTATCAGGTCATTAGGCACAACTACTTCTTCCTCGCATGAATACATGGCTTTATCCGCTAGCTCTATTAGTGCTATACTGGCATTCTCCATACAGACAGATGCCAGATCTATTCGAAGTCCTAAACTACCTGCATCATATCTTTTCATCTGCTTATTCCTCCGCTGCTATCACTAATACAACGATTGTTCCGATTAATAATTTTTTTCATTTTGTTACATCAAAAAGGGTGCCAGCAACCGCATTGTGTTTAGCAGTTCCAGTGCCCTACATTCACACCCTAGCCTCCTAAACCAATACTGCAGTTTACTTGCGGCTCAGGTTAAGTAGTTCACATATGAACTAAACTCAAGCAAGGGGAATTATAATACATCATATATGAATTGTCAACCCCTTTCAGAATAAATAGGTATAAATACTCATACGTGATGAGACATAGAAGTGGAGTGCACCCCTGTGATTGGACAGATAGGGTTAGGAGAGTCTGGCGGGGTAACTCCTTCTTTGGGCCGATGTTAAGTAGCTCCTCAAATTCATTCGG
>SDBU01002856.1_pt1 | contig 22482 bp, 17 predicted proteins | sample 2277071 | NCBI WGS metagenome assembly SDBU01 (sample SAMN10397929, study PRJNA504765) | marine sediment metagenome | isolation source: marine sediment core GS08_GC12, 126 cmbsf | place: Arctic Ocean: Gakkel Ridge, Loki's castle | collected 2008 | reverse complement strand
GCAGGAATCCTGATCCAACTGTAAAAAAGTACCCACCGCCTGTTGCCGGCGGTGGGTACAACAATTCCTCAACTGTTCAAATTGTAGATCGACTGACTTACAGCGGCGGTAACAATCCTCCGTGCCGGCTGTAGCCTTCGATGACGGTGAAATCACCTTTGGTCAGACCGGGGCCAATAGGCTGCGAACAACTGGTGTGGATGTTGGTGTTAAGGACACCATTAACATAGTAATATGTTTCCGGTCCCAGAGTTCCGTGCTTGTCGGCGCCAACAAAGGTAAACTGCCCACCCGGCTGCACGATACCGTCGAAGACAACCATTTTCTTCTTCATCTTGACAACAATATGAGCATTCACAATGCTGCCGTCGTAGCGGATCGTCAACTGTGTCACCTTGCCTTCGCACTCGCCATAGTCGGGCTCTTCATACAGGCCGCAATCCCAGGTAAGATCGACTTCGCCGGGATCCAGAGTGGTGCAGATGGTGCGGCCGGTGCTCGGATCGGCGTCGCTGTCGACGGCAACGTCAGATCCCTGGTTCTGGGGAGAGACATTGAACCCGGCCGGGATAATAAACTCAACGTAGTAGTCGCCGGCGGGTAAGTTGTCAAACAGGTACAGCCCATTGGCATCGGTGGCCATGGCAAGCAGCGGCACGCCGCTACAGTTATACAGATTGACGGTCACCCCGGGAATGCCCGGCTCGCCGCCGTCCTGTATGCCGTCTTCATCGGTATCCAGCCAGACGAGATCGCCAATGGCGGCCAACCGCGGCTCCTCGGTGGGGATGTCGAACATGACCAGCGTCTGCTTCTCCAGATCATTGTCGGCGGCATAGCCGGTGAAAAGTACGTCCAGCAGTCCATAGTTGTTATCCGGACGGTACTCCGTAATGTAGGCATCGGCCATAGCAATAACCTGCTCGCACTGGGTACCGCCGCCATCGTCGTAACAGATTTCCAAATAGGGGTTGCGGCTTGCGTTTTCGCGGCTGGGATAAACCGAACGGGGATACGTAATCACGCTCTGATCAAGAAGCAAACCATGGTTGTCATAAGTGCCGTCCATCCAGTTCTGGACCAGTGACGTGACATCGACTGAGCGCCAGCCAACACCGTCGGTCATAAAAGAGCCGGCCATACCGGTATAGGCGGCACCAAAGCTGTTCCACGTGACAATGGCTTCGTCCCAGGCCGCCGTAGCCCGGTAGACATCAACCTGGCGGTTACTGGCCGCTGAGGAGTAGATGTAAAACGTGGCCGATTGCAGTGTCGCTCCCGGCGGCATAGCGGCTCGGATAGCCATGTTGATGGCGTCTTCCGGCGCCAGCGTGTCCGACTGTTGACTGCAGCCAAGGGCCAACAGTCCCAGCGCGGCCGCCAGCAACAGGAAATGAGTGACTCTAATCATTAGAGCATCCTCCTAACATAAAACGTTGGTTAAGTATATAAAAACATGATTAGTTCGTTCCTGATCCTCCTAAGAGACAAGAATCCTACGCACGTAAGCAGATAAGTCCGTTTACCAAGCTGTACATCACGGTTGCAATAATGGAATATACAACATTTCGCGGCGGTTGTAAAGTGGAATTATGAAGTGTTTTTGTCCGCTTTTGGTGATTGCCGGGGCACAAAAAAGACCCACGGGGAAACCCGTGGGCCGTAGAAGCTTAAAAGGAATATGCAGTCAGTTAGTCGTCGTCACCGAACTCGTCATCATCACAGTGACCGGGTCCGATGCGTCCGTTGTTGTAACCGTCGAGCTTACTTTTCATTCTCAGCACGCTTTTCTGAGCGCGTTTGGTGAGACTTTCCCAGTCAGTATGGTCATAGTCGGCCAGGAAAGCATCGGCCCTGGTAATGACACGACTGACCGCTTCCGGACTGGCGCCATTGGCGATATTCAACTTGGCGGCCAGCAACTGAGCGTACAGCTTGGTAATGCCGTTAGACTGAACGCCATACGTATCCTGCCCCAGGATTGCTACTGCCATCGTCACGTTATCGACAAACAGTCTCTTGGCGCCGCTTTCATCGCCCAGCCAGAGGGGCAGCAACGGGGTAACCATGTCCGGCTGCGGGCCGAAACCCGACCAGTTCTTCCAGTAACCTTTAGTTCGGGTGCAGCCCCCGTTCGGAGTCACTTCGGTGTCAAACCGAACCAGTGTCTGTTTCTCCAGATTGCCGTCGGCGGCATAACCGGTATACATGACATCGATAAAGCCGAAATTGGAGTCTGGTTGGCGCTGAGTGATGTAGGCATCGGCTATCGGCAGAACGGTCTCGCACTGGATCCCATCAGCGGTGGTGAAGCAGACCTGCAGATTGGGGTGACGTGATTCGTTCTCCCGGCTGGGATACACCGTACGCGGATAAGTCAGCACTTCCTGATCGAGCAACAGGCCGTAGTTGGCGAAACTGCCGTTGAGCCAGCCGGCCACCAGAGAGGTGACGTCAACCGAGTGCCAGCCTACCGTGTCGGCAATAAATGATCCCTCGATCGCAGCCGCGTAGGCGCCGCCAAGACTGTTAAAGGTAACCGTCCCTTCTTCCCAATCGCCGGTAATCCGGTGCACATCGACCTGACGGTCGGTGGCCCAGGAAACCCAGATGGAGAAGGTCGCCGATTCCAGGGTTGCACCCGGGGGAATACTGAGTCCGGCCGCCAGCGATGAGGCCATGTCGTCCGGTCCTATCGTCCCGAACTGATTTGAGCAGCTTACCAACAGGAGTGTCACGACTCCCACGATCGTCAGACATGCAGCTAATCTCTTCATACGTTGTCCTCTACTGCAATTATGTCGGTTTGAATTTATTCACTATAACCGGGTCATCCGCAATTGCCTAAACTCTGAACGCCTTCGCAAGCACAGTCAGTCTGAGTGTTGTGGACCATTATTCAGGCAGCAAAGAAGCAAGATTCGTGCATTATTTGCCGTCAAATAAATAAATCCTTACAACCCCGATTTAGGCTTGGTGTACTTGACTTTAGGCAGTATGGGCTGATGCCCATACTGCCCTCGGGCGGTTCAGAGAGCACCGGTTGTGAAACATTGTGCACAGGTATTGCAGCCGGGTATATTGTTGCTGGACGTCAAATCATTGTAGGTAAACTCTTTCAAATTCTATAACAGCCCCCGCTTCCTGAGTTCTTTGATTCCCAGGTGGTACCGGCACTCACTTCTCCGGTGTCGGGGTCGGTTCCTTGACCGGCTCGACATCACCCGGGGATCGCCCGATAATCACATCCACCTCGCTGCCATCGATGGTTTCCTTCTCCAGCAGGGTCTTGGCTACTTTGTGAAGATTGTCCATGTTGTCCTGCAGAATCTCGCGGGCAGTGTCTTCGGCCTGGTGGATGAAGGCACGTATCTCCTGATCGATCTGCATGGCGGTCACTTCCGAGTAGTCTTTCCGTTGGGCCATTTCCTTGCCGAGGAAAATGTGTTCTTCGGTGCGCCCGAATGTTACCGGTCCGAGTTTGTCGGACATACCCCAGTTACAGACCATCTTGCGTGCCAGCTTGGTGGCCCGCTCCAGATCGTTACCGGACCCGGTGTCCATCTGGTTGAACACCAGCAATTCCGACACGCGGCCGCCCATCAGCACAGCCAGAGTTGCCTGAAGATACTCTCTGGAGTGTGTGTGGCGCTCATCAACCGGCAGCGACTGAGTTACCCCCAGCGACAGGCCGCGCGGGATGATGGTCACCTTGTGGATCGGATCGGCGCCGGGCAGGAACTTCGACACCAGCGTGTGGCCGCTCTCATGGTAGGCGATGATTTTCTTCTCTTCATCCGAGATCACCAACGATTTGCGCGCCGAACCCATCAGGACTTTGTCCTTGGCTTCCTCGAACTCGTCCATCGTAACCTCGTCTTTGTCACGACGTGAGGCCAGCAGGGCCGCCTCGTTGACCAGATTGGCCAGATCGGCTCCTGACAGACCGGGTGTTCCGCGAGCCAGGATTTTCAGATCAATATCGTCAGCCAGCTTGACCTTACGGACGTGGACAGTCAGGATTCCTTCCCGTCCCTTTACATCCGGCAACGGTACTACAATCTGGCGGTCAAACCGGCCCGGTCGCAGCAGGGCGGGGTCAAGCACATCCGGGCGGTTGGTGGCCGCTACCAGGATAACACCTTCGTTGGATTCAAAGCCGTCCATCTCCACCAGCAACTGGTTGAGTGTCTGCTCGCGCTCGTCATGACCGCCGCCCAGACCCGCTCCCCGGTGTCTGCCGACGGCATCGATTTCATCTATGAAGATTATACAGGGGGCGTTTTTCTTGCCCTGTTCGAACAGATCGCGCACGCGGCTGGCGCCGACGCCGACAAACATCTCGACAAAATCGGAACCGGACATGGAAAAGAACGGTGCATCGGCTTCGCCGGCTACGGCCCGCGCCAGCAAAGTCTTGCCCGTCCCCGGCGGCCCCAGCAGTAACGCCCCTTTGGGAATTTTGCCGCCCAGCTTCTGAAACTTGCCGGGTTCACGCAGGAATTCAATTATCTCCTGAAGCTCTTCCTTGGCTTCGTCGGCACCGGCTACGTCGTCGAAGGTCACCTTGGGTCGCTCATCGGTCAGCAGCTTGGCTTTGCTTTTGCCAAACGAGAACAACCCTTTGGGTCCCGATGCCCCCTGCATCTGGCGAATGAAAAACAGCCAGATCAGTACCAAAAACACCCACGGCAGGACAGATATAAAGTAGCCAAGATAGGCTGATTCGGTCTTGGCAATGATCTTGGCTCCACTTTTTTCCAGTCGCTCCACCAGCAGGTAGTTGAGGTCGGGGAAGGGGATTCTGGATTCAAACTTCCCAAACGTCTTGCCTGACTCAATTGAGGGAAACGACCGGGCATCTTTCAGGAAGCCACTGACCTTGGTGTCTTCAAACGAGACCTCGGCGATGTTTTCCGCGTCGATTTCAGCCACAAACTCGGAGTAGGTGATTTTGGCGATATCAGAGCCGACACCGGAAAACAGGCTGTACAAAAACAGAAATACCAGCGCCAGGGCCACCCAGAAAACCAGGGATTTGCCGGGACCCCGCCAGTTCATCGTTTCTTTAGAGTCATCACTTTTTTTCTTACCAAACAAAGAGAATCGCCTCCTGTTATCGTTTGAATCTGTCATCTCGACCCCGTTTCGGACGGTCAACCCGTTGTATTATTATACTCACCAGGTACCATTATATTTGTTATCGGAACCGTTTCCTTATGTCTACTGTTCAAGTACCCGCCCAATAAAGGGTAAGTTCCGATATTTCTGGGTATTATCGAGCCCGCACCCGATCACAAAGTCGTTGCCGATGGAGAACCCTTTGTATTTGATATTCAGTTTAACCCGGTGGCTGGCGGGTTTGTCGATCAACGTGGCAACCTCCATCGTGGCCGGTTCCTGATCCTGTATCCGCTTCTGTATGGCTACTACCGTCTTTCCGGAATCGACCACTCCTTCCACTATCAGAACATGGCGTCCCTTCAGGGGAATAGCCAACTCGCCACCCAGGACCAGGTCGTCGGACTGCGTGGTGCCACGACGATATGAGGTAGCCCAGACGAATTCCAACTCCATCGGTAGTTTGATAGTACGAATCAGATCCGCCAGAAAAATGATGCCGCCCTTAAGCACGCACACCAGCACCGGCGTTTCGTCAGCATAGTCGGCGGTTATTTGACCTCCCAATTCCGCAACCCGGTGGGCAATACGTTTTTGATCCAGCAGGACCTCAAACGGCATCAGTTGTGATTCTTCTGTGTTTGGCGACTTCAATAGTTACCACCTTCTCAGTTCGATTGTCTATCTTCACCCGGTCGGCAATCTCGAACCCGACCAGCCACACGATACCTTTATCGTCACAGACTACCGGAATTTCGTCGCGGTACAGACTGGCCACCTTGCGATCGGTCAGGTAGTCACCGATGCTCTTGCTTCCTTTCATGCCCAGCGGCACAAAGCGGTCACCGCGTCGAATACTGCGGACTATCAGCGGCGGTGACAGCCGGTCCCGGTCAAGCAGCACCTTTCGGGCGCGACGCTCCCGAACAACTTCGTCACCGGTCGTCCTCGGCCGGCTGTAGTAAAAACTCAGCCGCAGTTGCGGCAAACTGCATCTCCGACCCGGAACCAACTCCTGGCTGTAGGCACCGATATTCTTGCGAAACAGGATCAACCGGTCGCGGATTACCGCCGCCTGTACTTTCTCGGGCAACGAAAACCCTTTATTACGGCGACGACACGACTCATCCAGGCGCTCCACCACTATCTTGTCAGGCATTCGCCCGGTGAGTGAAAGCTCTGACAGGCAGTACCTTAACAATCTATACCGTAACCATATATCATAACCATCAAATCTATTCAGATCAAGTTCAATCTTTCCGCCGACCGTTGTTCGGACGACTTTATTTCGAGCCTTCCACACAATCTTTAGCAGAAAGGCCTCCTCGCGATGGACCGTTTCCGAAAGATTCAAAAGCGCCCCATCGACATTGGAATTGAGATGGTCGCGGATATCCGGCAGCAGGCGGTGGCGGACAAAGTTGCGGGCGATCTTGCAGTCGGCATTAGATTTGTCAACACAGTACTTCAGCCGGTGGCGTTTCAGGTAAGCCAGGATTTCATTTTTCGTTACTTCATACAGAGGCCTGACGATCTTTTCTCTCTTGATCGGTATCCCCTGCAGGCCGGTACGGCCGGTACCGCGGAGGATGCGAAACAGAATGGTCTCCACTCGGTCGTCCTGGTGGTGAGCAACGGCGATGCGGTCAAAGTCGCGTTCTGCGGCCAGGCGTGAAAACAGTTGGTAACGGAAGTTGCGGGCCGTTTCTTCCAGGCTTTTCCTGGAAGTCCGGGCCAGAGCGGGGATATCCTCCGACACTATGATCAACTCCACGTCGAACTGATGGCACAACTTTCGGCAGAAGCGTTCTTCCCGGAGGGCGGCGTCCGGTCTGATCTGATGGTTGACATAAACCGCCGTCAGACTCAGTGCCATCGGTCGTCGCAGACGTGTCAATAGGTGCAACAGGGCGACCGAATCCGGCCCGCCTGAGAGAGCCACCAGCACCGCATCGCCCGGGTTGAGCAGCTGGTGTTCGTTGATAGTTTTTTTCACTTTTGCCAACATCGCTGTTTGCAAGATAGAGGTTTATGGAGTCAGGTCGAGGGAAAAAATACACGGCCGGACACGCCACAGATGCCGTGGGCGGCAGACGTCCCCGTCTGCCCCTTGATAATTCCCCTTAAAAGTGAGCCACCAAGCCGGAATTGCCGTCCGAGTGCATGCAATTGTTAGATTGCATCATCTGAATACCTTTCGGGCTAAAATAACCACAAATAAAGCAATACTCACAGCTCCTATCCATGCCTCAGATGTACTTAAGATTCTCATGTATGGTCGGCTGGCATCATACGATAAATCGCCGTAGCCTAAGGTCGCGAAAGTGGTGAGAGAAAAGTATAAAGACTCCAATATGGCGGCAACAGAAATATTATTATGGGACGGTGTGCCAAAAAACAAATATAGCATAGAGAACACAATAGTCACAATAACACTCATGAGTATCACTCTAAACGGTTTTGTGGAATATCCTGATATTATGCAGGATATATAATTACCAAGCCAACGAGTAAAACTAGCTAATGATTTTTCTTGTTTGAATATCGCCCAAAGAAGGTGCTTCCTTTGCACAACCTTTTCCTCAAAAAGAAACGAATCCATATGATTCCACAGTTCGGCTTTTTCATATGCGATTCGAATAGCTCGAAGAATATCAGGCTTCTGTTCAGGTGGCATCGAGCGTGTTTTCCATATTCCTGCAAGTTTTACATCAAATTTAGTTCTGTGATTCACTTTTATGTTTTCTAGTAATGCCCCCTCGAAATACACACCTGTAAAATCCGAGCCATTAAAATTGCAATCTCGAAATCCACTTTGAAAGAAACATGCATTTGTTAATACGCAATCATTTATACGGGTACTAAAACCACCAGATACTGCTAATATCACACCCTCCATATTGCACTTCTCGAAACAAGCATATGAAATGTCTGCCCTTTCAATATTTGTATTGGAGAGATTGCAGTTATAAAAAGAGCTATAAGATAATGCCTTTTTTTCCAAGCATTGTGATGATGAGAAATCTTCGTTGTAGATATGAATCCCTCGCAAGTCATCCTGTGTTAACACCCAAAACTTATCTTTTCCCATTTCACTTTTTGGGTAAACAGGATAACCATATGGCTCCATATTTTCTGGATGGTCTAACACGTAATCATCAAGGATTGCGCGAAGCTCAACAGAGTTTTTAATACCAGAAATTATCTTATCTCGTACTCTCTGTCCTATTTTAGTTTCCCATCGATTAATTAAAAATCGTTGAGTTTCTAAATCAAACTTGAATCCATCTCTTCCCATTATTCTTCTTTGTTTTTTGCGAACCCCCCAACATAATATTACACAACACTTGTTCACAGAGAAAAGAAAAGTCTCGCAGAGACCTGCCAGGCCTCTGTCGGAACCACAGGGAGGCGACATCCCGGACTGACTTCCCCCGGCAGAGACAAGTCTTGCTGTTACAGGGCCATAAAAAGGTGGTCTACCCAGCGCTTATCAGGGTATTTGCTGGGACAACTCACTAACAAATTCCCTGATCACCGCATCTATGGTCTTTCCACTGAATTGCCCTTGCGAGAATTCGGCAGATGCCACGATCTGTCCAGATTTCATTTCGACCACTGTTGCATTAAAGCCTTCAAAAACTCTGCCAGCCGGGAAATCAGCTCGTGTTCGATAGGTGAATCGAAGCGCATAGGCAGCTGGGATTTCTGTCACCCCTGCGACACTACCTCTCGTATTTATGCCGGAGTTGGTTTCTATTGTTGTTTCGCTGTATCGCAGTTCAGTGCCAGACATGCCTGATGAAATCACATTAAACCCTCGCTGAAACAATGCGGATTCCAGTTTTTCCTGAACTCCTTCTTCGTCACTTCCTGAAGTTGTAACCAAGACAGTACTACGATGAGAAAACCCAGAGTTGGGGCGAACTATAACCCGTGGAGCGCCGGTACATGACACGAAGAACAATACTGCAACTAACAGTAATCCGTTCTTATACCAAGGACCCATTGCGCATAACCTCATTTCATTATGCCAACATAATATTATACAACACTTGTTCACAATACTGTAGCCTGCTGAATAATCAATGTCAACAAGATTAGAATGCGGCGCGCGAGGACGTACGCCGCGCACAGGATCAAAAATGTCGGAACCGCAAGGGGTTTCGACCTACAAGACTTGCCCCCGGCAGAGACAAGCCCTGCCGCTACGCGATTAAGGGCGGCTTGCCGCTCGGAACCACAAGGGATTCAGACCTACAAGATTCAGATATGCAGCTCGATGATGTCGCCGTCGGCGAGGACGAAATCCCGCTGCACCCGCTGGCCGTCGTATTTGCCATGACCCCACACCTTGGCGTACTTGAGTTTGTGCGCGAAATCCTTGTGCAATTCAATCGCGGCATCCTCGACAGTCCCCCCCAGAGGCAAAATGATGGGGTCGGAGAAATCGGCCTGGCCGCCGATCGGCTTGGTGTAAACACGCATGATGTTCATACAGTCATAAATGGCCTGGCCAAAAGCAACCAGGCTGGCATCATCGAGAATCGAGGTCGCCACCATCTTGAAGTCGGGGAATGACTCCGCCAACAACCGGCGCTTCTCACCGGACTCATCGTCGTAAGATTTGTGGGCGCATATCAGCGTCTTCTTGTAGGAATATCGCGGATCCTCGGGGTGCTCGGTAACTTCCGGCATCAGCAGTATCCGCCTTTCCTGTAGTCTTTGCTGGACCACTTTGACATCAGCCAGCATCGTATTGGCCGATAGATCACATACCAGTGCCACCAGGTCGGCATTACGAACCAGGCCGTTTAAGTACGCCTCGTACGATTCCATTGAGATCGGTGGTGTGTCAATCAACTGGAATTGCACCGTTTCAAAGGTCATCATCCCGGTCACCGGCTGTCGAGTGGAGTAGGGGTAGTCAGCCACCAGCGGTCGCGCATTAGTGAGTGCCTCCAGCAGTGAAGATTTGCCGGAGTTGGGGGGACCGATAAGAATCACCTGCGCCGCTCCCTCCTTCTCGATATGATCCTGCGCCGTGACCTGCCGGGCGCCGTGGCTGCGCGAACCCTGAACCAGTTGTTTCTTGAGTTTGGAAATCTTGGCCTTCATATCGGCCTGGAGCTTGTCGGTGCCCTTGTGTTTGGGCATCAAAGTCAGCAGTTCCTGAGCCAGGCGCAGTTTTTCGCGCGGGTCTTTCTCCGTCTTGAACTCGCGCTCCAACTCGTAGTACTGTGGTGGCAGATTGGCCGGCATACAGGCAATTTAGGCTAAGACGGCCCATTTATCAAGTGGTGGTGTGATCGTGAAAATACGTCCCGAACGATCCGATTACCGGGCGTGTCTGGTGACCACGGCGGACAGTTTGTCACAGACGTAATCGACATCGCGCAATCTCAGTGTCGGAAACAACGGCAGACTGACCACCCGGCGACCGGCATAAGTGGTGTTGGGATAATGCTGCTGCTTCAAGCCCAAAGCCTGATGGTACCAGGTCAATTCAAATATGGGTCGGTAATGCACGCCGCACTCGATTCCATTCAGCGCCATTTTCCTGATAAACTGGTCGCGCGTGATTCGCAGCTTCGACAGGTGCAACTTGATAATGAACAGGTGCCAGCCGTGCCGGCAATGTGATTCGATCACCGGCAACTCGAGGAAGTCGGCCAGGCCGGCCAGATTCTTGAGGTAGCGTTCGGCGATGGTGGCTCGTCGTGCCTGATCTCGCTCAAATGTTGTCAGTTGTCCCAGGCCAACAGCGGCGTGGATATCCGACATGTTGCCCTTGAAGCCCATATCGACGGCGTCATACTGCCGACGGCCCGTCCGGCGACGCTGGTAAGTGTCGGTACTCAATCCGTGGGAGGAAAGTTGCCGCACCTTGTCGACAAGCACCTTGTGTCGTGACAGGACCATGCCGCCTTCGCCACAGGTGAGGTTCTTGGTGGAATAGAACGAATAGACGGCGGCGTCGGCCAGTTGCGCAATACTCTTTCCACGGTACTGGGCGGCAATAGCATGGGCGGCATCCGATACTACCGGCAGCTTTCTTGCCGCAGCCACGGTATTCAGTCGATCGTAGTCGGCCGGATAGCCCGCCATATCGACCGGCAGGATAGCTGACGTCTGATTAGATAACTTGCGCGCTACTTCTTCGACATCGATAGTCAGAGTGTGCGGGTCGATATCGGCAAAAACGGGCAGAGCGCCGGTCATCAGGATCGCTTCCACGGTAGCCACGAAGGTGAACGGCGTCGTGATGACTTCGCGACCCGGTCCGGCACCGAGAGCTTTCAAAATCAGGTAAAGCCCGGTGGTGGCCGAATTCACTGCCGCCGCATACCTGACTTCCAGCAAATGGCTGACCGCCTTCTCAAACAAGGCAGCCTGCGGACCAGTAGTCAGCCATCCCGATGCCAGAGTAGCCGCCACCTGGCGCCTGGCTGCCGGTGCCAGCGACAGATCGAACAGTGGAACCTTCGGTTCTCTTAGCTTACCCATCTGCCGGGTCACCGAGTAACTTTTCGTATAATCTGCACATCATGTCCAGTGACTTTCCCCACAGGTAGCGCCGCTTGACCAGGTCGCGACCGGCTCGCCCCATCTCTTTCTGTTTATCGGTATTATTGGCCAGTTCCATGATAGCCGCCGCCAGCCGTTGCGGATTCTCGGGAGGCACCAGCCGACCGGTGACCCCGTCCATAACTACTTCCGGCACACCGCCGACGTTGGAGGCAATCACCGCTCGAGAGCAGGCGGCTGCCTCCAGAGCAGCCAATCCGAACGACTCGGCCCGCGAGGGCATCACCATGAAGTGGTGTTCCTGCAAGAAGCTGTATATTTGCGGTCTTTCGACGAAGCCCACCATCTGAACTGCATTTTCCAGACCAAGACGAACGATCAGCTCGTTTAGTTGTATCGTCATCTCACCATCGCCGGCCATCGACAGAACTGCGTCGGGGATTGCCTTGCGCACCTCGACCATCGCCTCCAGCAGGATGTCAGGACCGTAGACCGGCCGATGTCCCTTGAGATAGCAGATTCGCAGCGGTCCCGCCGGTAGAGGTCTGGTATGGTCGGGGAGCAGAGCGCCGAAGGGGATAATGCTGATTTTGTCGGCTGCGGCAGGGTACAACTCACAGGTCTGTTTTGACAGCCACTGGCCGGTGGCGGTGATGTGGGTGGCCTGCTGCAACGTTGAGCCGAGAAGCCGGCGATAAAACCATTTTGGACGATGCGGCAGCAGGTCCGAACCCCAAACTGAAACGACCAGAGGACGAATACCGCAGTATCTCCCCCAGAGGCCGAATCCGCCGGCATAGTGAACATGAACGAGTGCCGGCTTAAAATCACGGGCTGCCCGCCCCGCGGCGGGTGCCTGCCGGATATACGACAGCTTTCCACGTCGCGGCAGCACCACGGTGTCGATGTCCGAGAGCGGTTCACCTCCCAGGGAAACGATACGGATCTGATAGCCTCGATCGCTCAATCCGCGCGCCCAGCGCTGTACATGCACTGAGTGCGCCCAACCGAATATGACGATACGATCTTTAGCCACGTCTTAGTCTGCTTTCAGTACCTGTGAATCCGTTTCCAACAATACGCAGATCAGAGTGGTTACACAACTTTTCAATGCACTTCGATAAACGGCAGCCGATCCATCATGATCGAAAGGCCGCCATTATCCTTGAAAAAACAGACGTTGCGGTGTAGCTTGAAGCATGGGCCGTTTCCGAGAGAAACTCGACTTACTGCTGGAATATGCCGGTATCAGTTCCCGGCACTACTATCATTCCGCCCGGCAGGTTGCCTACGATCCCGATCAACCGTTGGGCTACTTTATTGATCAGACCCGCCGGGCCGATTACGCCGGGCCTTTCGATGCTGATCGTTTGCCGTTGTATGTCCATCAGGGACAGACCGATCATTTGCCGGTCTTAACCTGCTTCTATGGTTTGGGCCACCTCGAATTGCATCGGCGCACCGGTAGAGAGGAGAACCTGGTTTCATTTCTGAAGGTGGCGCGGTGGCTGGTCGACCACCAGAGGCCCGACGGTCTCTGGCTGACTCCGTTTGCCATGCCCCGATTTGGAATGAAGGCGCCGTATCCTTCGGCCATGGTTCAGGGGTTGGGCATATCCTGTCTCACCAGGGCGGCGCTGGTCACTGGAGATACCCGTTTTACCGAGTCTGCCGTACTGGCCTTGAAACCTTACCAGCGGGACGTCCGCGATGGGGGAGTAGCCGGCCACGATGGGGGACAGGTGTTTTACGAAGAGTACCCGGCGATTCCCTATCACCACGTGCTCAATGGTTTCATCTACGCCATGTGGGGTCTGCATGATCTGGCTCAACTGGCGTCGGACTCGGATGCCGCCCGGCTCTTCGACGAGGGTCTGCAGACTTTGATCGACTGGTTGCCGCGTTTTGACATCGGCTACTGGTCGTTGTATCACCTCGCCGCCGGCAGTCGCAACCCGGCCACGGTGCACTATCATCATCTTCACGTGGCCCAATTAGAAGTCATGTATGCGCTGACGGGACAGGAACTGTTTCGGGAATATGCCTCACGCTGGCAGGAATACGGACGCCACTCGTTGAACTCCCTGCGAACACTACCGTCCAAAATGTGGTGGCGGTGGACCTACCGTCCGACCCGCGTTGCCAACGATGCTACCTGAGATCACCGGAGGAATCCGACGATCGCATCTTTGACGAAATAGACGCCAGTAGCTGCCGGGGTTCCGGCAGTCGCAGCAGCGCCGCCAGCAGGAAATACAGCAACGCCCCCGAGAAACCCAACAGAGCCAGCCGCAGGAAGACATTCCATAGCGAGTCGGTATCCGCACCCGGCCAGATATGAGCCATAATTATCCAATAAACACCGACACCCGCCAGCGCCGGTACAACCCTGACAACGAAAGGAAGCAGGACCGTTCCGGCTCGCAGCTTGAGGTGATAGTGCAAATCCAGTGTCATCACCAGGAAACCGCCCAGCCAGGTAATACTGGTGGCCAGCGCCAGACCATCCTGTTCAAGCGAGTTTACCAGGGCCAGGCTGAGGACAATCTTTACCGTTAGCATACCGATCAGGATCAGGCCCAGGCGTCGCAGCGATGCCGAGGCATAGTAAAACCGCATCTGAAAGAGATAGGTCGCATAGAAGACGACCCCCAGCGCAAAGAACAACAGCGGGGAATGCGTCAGGTTGGCTGAGGTTACGTCAAAAACACCACGCTGAAACGCCACCCGCACGATTTCCCGCGAGAAAAGCACTATCCCCACGGCCGCCGGCAGCATGACAAAGGCGATCAGCCGCAGGCTCTGCCCGTACAGTTTTTGCAACTGGTCTGTTTTTCCCGGTGCTGACAGATCCGAAATCCACGGAAATGACGCCAGAGCAAAGGCGGCGGCAAACATCCCGGTAGGGATATGCACCAGGAAGGCGGCATACCTGAGGGCTGCGATCTGACCTTCACCCAGATACCTGGCGGCTAAAAACCGGTCGACCACGGGGTAGATCAGAGCTACGCTCTCAATGGCGGCTACCGCCGTCGTAGCTTTCAGCAGTGGCTTGACGAGCGAGAGATCAATTTTGCCGGGCCATCCCGGTTTGAGAATCAGCACCGCCATCACGCCGTTCATCAACAGCAGTGTCGCTGCCGCCAGCAGCCAGCCATAGGCCAGCGCCTCTATATGCAACTCACCATAGTAAGCGATCATCAGCGTCAAAACGACAACGTTGGCGATAATCGGTGACAGGGACGGAATCACAAAGTGCTTGCGGTCATACAGGCAGGCGCGGAAGTAGGCCTCGACGCCACGGAAGAAAACAAAGCCGGACAATATCGTCAGGAGTTTCTCACCCAGCATTCGCTGGTCATCGCTTAGAGCGGGTGCCAGCAGGTCCAGTATGTCCGCCCGCAGCAGGTAGATCAGGATCGAAACAAAGCCAAAAATCGCTACGAACGTGACCAGACCTTCCCAGAATTGCCGTGATCGTGGTCCCGATGCCGTCTGCCTCATTAATGGGATAAGGGCTGATGGTAAAGCGGCAAAAATTATGAATGAAAAAAGCTCCGGGACAGTGAAAGCGAGAATAAAAGTGTCGAAGTCAGTACTGGTGCCATAATAGCCGGCAATGGTCGCCTCCCGCAGGTAACCCAATAACCTGCCGGCAACGTTGGTACCGATAGTAACCAGGGAGGCCGTGACCAGGCTCTGCCTGATTAGTCCCGACTTCAATCTTTCCCCCGCCAAGGCGGCCGGCTTTTCACCGTCGGCCGTAGTATTTACGAGAAGCCGTCAGCATTGGCAACGGCTGTTAAGACACCAGCTTCTTGATGGTGTCGATAACTTCATCCTGCTCGGCGTCTGTCATATCCGGATAGATGGGGATCGATAACACTTCCCCGGCCGCTTTCGTCGACAGCGGGAACTCATCCGGTTTATATCCCAGATAGGCGAAACATTCCTGGATGTGAAACGGCACCGGGTAATAAATGACGCACCCGATTTTAGCTGCTTGCAGCTTCGCCAGTATTTCATCACGGTTGGAGACGGCGACAGTGTACTGGTTGTAAATGTGAAAGGTGCTGTAGTCCTTTACCACCGGCCGCTTGAGTTGGGACATGCCGTCGAAAGCCTCGTTGTATTTTTTGGCATGTTCGATTCTCTTTTCAGACCAGGTGCGCAGGTGCGGCAATTTTACCAGCAGTATCGCCGCCTGCATGGTGGCCAGGCGTGAATTGTAACCCACAATTTTGTGGTAGTACTTCGGTTTGGCCCCATGAACCCGCAGTATCCGCACCAGGTCGTGATTGGCGTCGTCATCGGTGACTACCATGCCGCCATCCCCGCCGGCGCCGAGATTCTTGGAAGGGAAAAACGAGAAGCAGCCATAGTCTCCGATCGAACCGGCCGGGCGACTCTTGTACCCCGATCCGATAGCCTGGGCAGCATCCTCGACTACCTTGAGACCGTGTTTAGCGGCGATTGCCATGATCGGATCCATATCAGCTACCTGTCCAAACAGGTGCACCGGCAGGATGACTTTAGTCTTAGGTGTTATCGCTGATTCGATCAGGTTGGGATCGATGTTATAGGTGTCCGACTCGATATCGACAAAGATCGGTTTGGCGCCCAGGCGATGGATCACCCCGGCGGTAGCGAAAAAAGAGAAGTCGGTGGTAATAACTTCATCACCCGGTCCGACACCGGCGGCGCGCAGTGCCAAAAGCAGAGCGTCAGTGCCGGAAGCGACTCCCACCGCATGCTTCACCTTGCAGAGTGTGGCAATTTCCTCTTCCAGTTTCTTAACCTCGGGTCCAAGGATAAACTTGCCGTGTGTCAATACGTTAACTACTGTTGCATCAAGTTCTGGTTTAAGATGTGCATACTGACGGCTCAAATCTAACAAGGGGACAGCCATTTTTTCTCCTCAACAGTTTCCGCCAGGCAGGCCGGCAGTGCGGCCTGGGCGACATTTTGGCAGTAATCCGTTACAGATTGACCGGCGCTCCGCCGGCTTCCAGTGATTTCTGGGCGGCATCAAGCACTCTCAGCACTCGCAGCCCTTCCACGCCGTCGGAACGGGGTTTTTCGCGTTTCTCCATACATTGCAGGAAATGCCGGCATTCTTCGGCTAGCGGCTCCGACGATTTCACCTGCGGGATCCGGATTTCACCGGTTCGCATGTAGAGGTGTTCACCGTAGCTTTCGTAGTCCTGGCGCGTGTCCACTCCCTTGTCATACAGTCGGATCTTTTCCGAAGCCTGCACGTCATCAAAGGAGGCCATCTTCTTGGAGCCGACTATAACCAGCTTGCGGTCTTTGTGCGGGTCGAGCCAACTCACGTGGATGTGGGCCATGGTGCCGTCACCGAAATGAAGCGTCGTGAAGACGACGTCTTCAATGCCGGGTTGCAGGTAGGCTGCGCCGGTAGCCGTCACTCGCACCGGATCTTTTTCCAGCAGATACAGAATGATGGATATGTCGTGCGGAGCAAATGACCATAGCGAGTTTTCGATCTCCCGCACTTTGCCCAGGTTGACTCGACTGGCATACAGATAGTAGATCCGCCCCAGTTCGCCTTCGTCAATCAGTGACTTGAGGTATATCGTGGCCGGGTGGTAGACCATGATGTGACCGACCATCAGGATGCGATTGGCTTTTTCCGCCGCGGTCACCAACTTCTCGCCGTCGGCTACCGAAAGAACCAGCGGTTTTTCCACGAAGACGTCCTTGCCGGCCTCGATGGCTCCCATTGCCATTCGGTAATGCTCCGCCGGGGGAGTGGCCAGAACGACGCCCTCGATGTCATCTCTCTTTAGAATGTCGTCATAGTTGGTGGTCGTTTCCAGGCCAACGTAATTGGCCTTGGCATAAGCCAGACGATTCTCATCCGGATCACATGCCAATACCAGTCGCCCGCCTGAAAGATTATAGAAATTACGCAACAGGTTCTTGCCCCAGGCCCCTATACCGGCGATTGCTAAGTTCTTCATACCTCGTTATACCTGTGATAATGGTTTACGTTCTTTTGGTCTTTTTCATTCCCGGCAACCAACCGAAAAACGCTTCGGAGAAAAGGCGGAACCGGGCGTAGTCTTCAGGACTGGTTTGCTTCAAGCGGGCCAGATATTCCAGGAAAGCGGCAAGAAACACCGCCAGCAGGGCAGACAGTCCGAAAGTACCGCCGACAATTAGCATTCGCTTGGGACGACTCTTTACGTCCGGCGGCTGAGCCCAATCCAGGACTGATATGGTCGATGTCTTTTCATTCTCCTGTATCTTAACCTGTTCCAGTTGCTCCAGCAGAATGCTGTAAAGAGACTCGTTGACTTTCACGCGGCTGTAGAGAGCCTCATACTGTCCCCGCAATGCGGGAATCGCGGCCACCGGCAGGGAGAAAAACGAGCTGTCCGGGTTGCTCTTCTCCAGTATCGTCAATTGCTCACTGACCAGTTGACGACGATGACGCAGTTCCACCAGTTCGGTGTTGTCCGTCGAGAGGTTGCGTTCGCGCATCTTGAGATCGATATCCAGTTCGGCCAGTCTGATCTTCAGCACGATAGCCTGCTGGATGGCCAGCCGCGTCTGCTGGTCAAAATCGACCGTCCGATTGACCAACTGGAAATTCTCGAACTCCCAGCGCGCAGAATCGAGTTCCTGCCTGATTTGATTCAATCGTTGCTCAATGAAAACTCTGTTTTGGTGCACTCGTTCCGTTACGAACTCGCGATTCACTCGATCCAATTCTTTAACCAGAGAGTTGACCACCGCCGCCGCCGTCTGAGGGTCGCGATCTTCAAATGAAATCGTAAGCAGACCTTCGTCCGTTACCAAAAACCGGCTTCGACCCAGAAACTCCTGGTACGTTTCCTCAAACTTGTCGGTGCCAAAGCGGGTCATCAGGTCGAACTTCTCGATCGTTCTCCGGGCAATCGTGCGGCTCTCCAAGATTCGGGCATAAACGTCGGAGGGGATTACCATTGACGGCAAGTCCACACCCTCGGTAATGGACATCATTTCCGAAAGCCGACTCCGACCGGGGACCGGCAACGTCAGATCCTTGGGCGGCAGCAGCAGGGCTGAAGCGCGATACCATTTGGGCAGCAGCAACGACGTTGCCACCGCCAGCATGGTTGCCAGCAGGACCAGTGTCACGATGAAATGTCGCCGCCGGACCAGCACCTCCAGCAGAAGCCACAGGTTGTGGGTCGATGCCTGGCTCACTTGAGTTCCTCGCGAATATCAACGATCACGCGATCGCCGTCATGGACCAATATGGCTGGAGAAGCTGACATGGTCAGCTTGGAGATACGATTGAAGATTCTGATCCGTTCCGTGTCGGCCAACGGCAGGAAACCGCCGGCGGCATTGATGTAATACCGAGCGTCGGCGTCCTTACGGAAGGGCAGCAAACCCGGTTCCGCTACTTCGCCGGTGACTATCACGTAACCCATCATGAGGGGCACAAAGATCGAGTCCGCCGGTTGGAGAGGCAGTGAATTCAGACCCCGAGGCGACCCATCGGCGACACTCAGGGCATATCTGGCATCAGTAGTGCGACCCCATTCGTCGGCGGCAATCTTTCTGAAGACAGTGGTGCGGGCGCTGTTGGCTGCGGAAGTAAAACCGCCGGCCCGGTCGACGAGATCAACGATCGTCAGGTTCGTCTGATACCTGTAGCAGCCGGGATTGGCTATCGCCCCGAACACCGACAAGCACCGGGAGTCCTCACCGGCCGGTCGCGCCGGAACCAGTATTACATCTCCATCTCTGAGACTCTGGTCGTGAGCAACCTCAACGCCATTTATGCGGATTATTCGTATAGCCGCCGTGTCGGCGCCGGAACGAACGCTGCCGGCCAATGACAACAGCAGATTCAGGTCGTCACCGTCACGGAGTTCAATCTCGCGGGGGTTGTTGACCTCACCGGCGACATGCACGGTGGCCCGTGATCGTGCCGGCACGTGGACGCGATAGCCGGCGTACAGGCAGGGATTGGTGGTGTTGTCACCCAGAAAGTCCGCTCGATCAAGATCGACCGGAATCTCTTGCGGCCCGCCGGAGAGAACAATAAAGCGGCGGGATGCGTTCGAGGTCAGTCCGCCGGCGGAATCAATCACCTCCGACACCCGCTGCGATGTGAAGACCGAGTACCGGCCGGGCGATGCAACCGCGCCGGTAACAGCCATACTCACCCGGGCCGGGCCGGAAACGGAGATGGCGGTCTGCTCCACCTTAAACAGATCCTGCACGACGTCGGTCAGAATCTTCTTAGCCTGCGACAGAGTCGTTCCGGAGAGGTTCATGACGCCCAGGGTAGGATCGACAATGTTGCCCTCGGGATCGACGGTCAGTGTCAGCGAAGCCAAACGAACCTTGATGAAAGTTACCACTAATTGGTCGCCGGGACGGATCAGGTATCGGTCAGGGTCCACCGGTTCATCGAAATAACGATAGCTGCCATAACCGATAGCAGCGCTGTCACTGTCGGACGGCACCTGCCCGGTGGTATCCGCAGCTATAAACAGGCACACCAATACGAATGTGGCACCAATGACCCGCAATCATTCCTCCAGTCCCAACCGGTAGCGGTTGGGGTGTTTCGGATTCAGTTTAACAGCATAGCCAGACCGGCAGCCAAAGTCAACCGTTTCCATCGTTTACGATTCAGTCGGTACCAATCACAGTTCGTCGTCGGAACCAAAGCAGACAGACCAATGTCAGACTCGAAATCACGATTCCGGCCACCAGACCGGGCGGACGATACCGAAGTACCACCTGCTGGTGCCCCTGTTCAAAGGGAAAAGTAATCAGATTGTTTTCCTCTCCCAGCGGTCGGCCGTCAGTCGCTTGCCAGCCCGGGTCGTAGCCCATGCTGATAACCATTTCTCCCGTACTGTGGCCTTCGATTTCGTAGGTGATTTTATTGGGAGTGTAGTCTCGGCGTTTTATATCGGCCTGGCCGATCAGGACGTTCTCCATCATTACACTATCGTCAGGAGTGACCAGTGCCCGGCTGGGGTAAGTGGCCGAAAGCCAGTTGGTGATCAGCGATCCTCGATTGGCCAGATAATAATCGTAAATTCTGCCGTCATGATCAATAACATGTCGGAAAACCGGTGATCGGTAAATGTCCTTTGGCTCATGTCGGAAGGCTTGGTTCATGATCGGCCAGACCATCACCAGGTTGGTGGTGATGATGACTGTCGCTACAGTTAACAGGACGGTGCCTGAGAGCTTGGGCCAACGGAATCGACGAAATCTTTGCCAGGTCCAGTCAAGGCCGAACCCACCCAGGACGGACATCGACAGCATTACGAACTGGAATGATCGCCCGGTACAACGCGCCGACGAAAAACCGGGTAGATGCGAAAGCAACCGCCAGGGCGATAACGTTCCAAAGTCTCCCAAACCCAGCAGCAAGAAAAACATGGCCGTCACCAGCCAGACCCATCTCCGCCGGAATGCAGTCAGAAGAGCAATTACGGCTAAAACAACCAGCAGGGGAGAAAGGTAGCTGCCGTATTCATGCCAGTGCCAGAACTGTTCGGGGAAGTTTCTGATGAACAGTGAGTGGTCCAGACCGAAAAATATCGACCACAGTGCCGAGATTGGAATTGACTCGTCGGGCCTGCCCCCCCATTCAATCCGCATCATGTACAAAACCATCGGGACGAACTTCACTGCTGCCAGACCGATCCCACCCAGTATCGAGAAAAACAGGCGGCACAGTTCAGTGATTGAACGGTTCTGTATGAACCGCAGCCCAAACAGTACGGCTGTTAAAGTGAGTGTATATAACAGTGGAATGGCCGCCCCGTTGCCCAGTATCATCAGGGCCAAGACCAGTGACGCCAGGGCCACATTGCCTTTTCGGTCGACTGAGTTTATGACGAAATAGAGAAACCAGGGCAGAAAACAGAAATGTGTATATGGGATATGTCCTTCAGCGATATGCATCGCGAAGTGAACTGAGCCGAAATAGGCCACCGCCGTCACCACCGCCGCCCACTTCGATATCCCCAGTGCTGTGGCCAGCCGGTGGCTGCCCCAGAAACCGAGGAAGTAACATATCATAACCTGAAGCTTCAGTCCTACCACAGCCCCGAAGATCAGGTACAGCAACAGAAAAGGCGAAAGAACGGCAACCTCGGGGTGGTGAAACAGGATATTCCCGCCTCCAAGGTACGGGTTCCAAAAGGGGAATTGCCCATAGTGCAACAGACTACCGACCGGGACCGCGGCAATGGTCGTAAACAGATCCCAGTCACGTATACCCCAGTAGTCATATTTGAGGAGAAAAGGGAGAGTGTAATAGACCGACAGCAACAAAAAAATTGACGGAAACAGGACTTTTGACTTTATTAACGTCATTCTCTTTGATAGCTTTTCAGACTACTATGCATTCCATCTACTTATTAAAGAGCTATTCTTACTTTAAAAGCAAACGCTTTCTGTTACCCACTCTGTTGTGGCTGTTGTTTGTGGTCGGCAGCGTCACGCTGCTGCAGACGGGGACGTCCCAATACCACACTCTGGCGGCGCAACTCTTTCAGTGGGATGGTCAGCACTATCTTACTATCGCTCGTGACGGCTATGAGAGATTTCCCTGTCCCTGGAACGCCGAAAACATCTGCGGCAATATCGGCTGGTTTCCGTTCTATCCGATTATAGGTTGGCTGGTCGGACAGGTAGTCGGTCCGTTTGGCGGGGACACCCGGCTGGCCATGATTACCACCGGTTGGCTGGCCCTATGGCTGGCCCTGCTGGTCATGTACCGGCTGGTCGAACGGCGTTTCGGCAGCAGGTCGGCATTATTGTCGCTGGTGGCGATGCTGCTTT
>SDBU01002855.1_pt1 | contig 22484 bp, 17 predicted proteins | sample 2277071 | NCBI WGS metagenome assembly SDBU01 (sample SAMN10397929, study PRJNA504765) | marine sediment metagenome | isolation source: marine sediment core GS08_GC12, 126 cmbsf | place: Arctic Ocean: Gakkel Ridge, Loki's castle | collected 2008 | reverse complement strand
GCTCTGTTTTTTGCTTCTGGTAGGGGCGCATCGTCATAGATCCCGGTCGGAGGCCGAAGGCCGGAGATGCCGGGGCACATGCGCCCCCACGCCTGAAGACATCTTCAACGCTCTCGACTAGCGAGGGTGCGGAAGAACGCCGGCAATTCGCGCTTCCGCCGCAACAGTGGTGCTGTCGTATAGAACCTGTACCGGTCGTTTGCGTTTTGTAATGCCAGACCTTTTCTCAGCGCCCTCCGACTGGCATCGTTTGTTGAGACTGAGGGGCTGTGGTATAGTGGTGTATGGTTTGTGCCCCGTATGGGGTACTTGTGCCCCGTACGGGGTACTTGGGCTACGTGATCGGAGGCATGGCAGCGAGATGGGGAGTCAGATACGCGCCCACCCGAGTGGATTCGACGATTGGCTGGGAGAGGATTCGGTGTCCGTTGGCGAGGTTCCCGACGTAGAAGAGCTACCCGTCGTGCCGCTAAGGGATACAGTGATGTACCCGCACATGGCAGCGCCCCTTTTCGTAGGTCGTGAGCCCTCGATGAAGGCCATTGACGCGGCAATGGGAGAGGGCAGCCATCGGCTGGTACTTGTGGCCCAGCGCGAGGAGGCCACAGAAGAACCAGACGTCGCTGATCTCTACTCGGTGGGTACCGAGGCGGTTATCGTGCGCAAGTTGCGCATGCCGGATGGCACAACCAGCCTCTGGGTTCAGGGGCAGCGCCGCATGCAGGTGTTGGAGTATACCCAGATGCGCCCGTACATAGCAGCCCAAGTGGAGCCGCTGCGCGAGACGGGTGAGACCGGGCTCCCGACCGAAGCTCTTATGCGTGCGACACTGGCGCTTTTCGAAAAGGTTGTACGGTTCAGCCGCAACATCCCCGACGACGCCTACGTGGCGGCCATGAATGCTGAGGAGCCCGGTTGGCTCGCCGACCTGGTGGCCTCCTTCCTGGAGCTGGACGTGGCCAAGCGGCAGGAGCTGCTTGAGATAGGCGACTGCACCCAGCGGCTGCATAGGATCAGCATCATCCTCGCCTCAGAACTGGACGTGTTGGAGCTGGAGGACCGCATACAGTCGCAGGTGCGGCAGGAAGTGGATCGAAGCCAGCGCGAGTACTTTTTGCGCGAGCAGATGCGGATCATTCAGAACGAGCTGGGCGAGACTGATCCGATCATGCAGGAGATCAATGAGCTCCGTACGCAGATTCGAGAAGCGAACCTGCCCGACGAGGTGCGCGAGAAGGCGGAAAGGGAGCTCTCTCGGCTGAGCAGCCTGCCCTCGTCCTCGCCAGAGGTGGGGATCATCAGAACCTATCTCGATTGGCTGCTGGCTCTTCCCTGGAATCGCGAAACCGAGGACAACCTGGACATCCCGGCTGCAGCGCACATCCTGGACGAGACCCACTACGGCCTCCGCAAGGCCAAAGAGCGCATTTTGGAACACATGGCTGTGCGCCAGCTTGCGGGCGACAAGATGAAGACTCCCATTCTGTGCTTTGTGGGTCCGCCGGGGACCGGCAAGACGTCGCTGGGGCAGTCGATAGCCAAGGCGCTGGGCCGTAAGTTCGCGCGGGTGAGCCTCGGCGGCATCCGGGACGAAGCAGAGATTCGAGGGCACAGGCGTACCTACGTTGGGGCTTTGCCAGGGCGCATCATCCAGACCATGCGTCGCGTCGGGACCAGCAATCCGGTCTTTATGCTCGACGAAGTGGATAAGCTGGGCAGCGACTTTCGCGGCGATCCATCGGCGGCGCTGCTTGAGGTGCTGGACCCAGAGCAGAACCATGCCTTCTCGGACCACTACCTGGCCGTGGCATTCGATCTCTCGAAAGTCATGTTCATCACCACGGCGAACGTGCTCTACCCGGTTCCCCCCGCTCTCCAGGATCGCATGGAGGTGATAGAGTTCCCGGGATACATGGAGGAGGAAAAGCTCCAGATTGCCCGGCGCTTCCTGGTGCCCCACCAGCTTGAACGGAATGGTGTGCCAGCACTGAGCTTCTCTGACGCGGCCTTGCGCGCTCTCATTCGCGAGTACACCAGCGAGGCAGGGGTGCGCAATCTGGATCGCGAGATCGCCAACATCTGCCGGAAGGTCGCACGACACATCGCCGAGGGAAAGCCGGCGCCGAAACACATTGGCAAGCAGTCTCTGGGCAAATACCTGGGCGCGCCGCGCTACTTTCATGGCGAGGCAGAGGAAAACGATGAGGTGGGGGTGGCCACCGGTCTGGCCTGGACTGAGTCGGGGGGCGATACCCTGTCTGTCGAGGTGGTGACCATGGCCGGGAAGGGCTCTCTGATCTTGACCGGGCAGTTGGGCGAGATCATGCAGGAATCGGCGCAGGCCGCGCTCAGCTACGGCCGCTCCCGGGCCAGGGGCCTCGGAATCCAGCAGATCGATTTTGACAAGATCGATCTTCATCTCCACGTGCCCGAGGGGGCCGTGCCCAAGGATGGGCCTTCGGCCGGTGTCACTATCGCTGCAGCAATGATCTCTGCTCTGACTGGGCGGCCGGTGCGCCACGATGTAGCCATGACCGGCGAGATCACCTTGCGTGGTAGAATACTGCCGGTCGGCGGACTGCGGGAGAAGATACTGGCTGCGCACCGTGCTGGGCTCAAGACCGTATTCGTGCCCGAACGCAATCGGCGGGATATGACAGAGATCCCCAAGCGTCTGCGGGCACACATGGAGATCGTGTTCGTCGGTTCGATGGACGAGGTCGTGTCTGCGGTGCTATTGCCTGCCAAAGGGGACCAAAAAGGGTCAGGAGCCGCGCGCGCGGCATCCTGATGATTCGTTCGGGCAATTGTCCAGGACCCTCACACCGAGTGAGGGTCCCTTCTTGTCCCATTGCCTGTGCGCCACGGCGAGTCGCTCCCAGGCAGAGTTGCCCGGTCTGATAAGCCCTTGGCGGGTCAGTCGCCCTTTATCTGGCTGACGATCTCTCGGCAAGCCCGGGCAAAGATGCCTGTATCAACGCTCAGGGACATATACTGCACGCCCACATCGATCCAGCGCTTCGCCGCGGCCACGTTGTCCGCAAAGGTGCCGGCAGCCTTGCCCGCCGCGCGGATCTTTTTCGTGGCCATCTCCATCCCCTCGATCACGCGGGGGTCATCGACCTTGCCGGGCACGCCGAACGACTGGGAGAGGTCGTAGGGGCCGAGGAAGACGACGTCGATGTGGGGCACGGCGATGATCTCATCCAGGTTCTCCAGTCCCTTGACCCCTTCGACGTGGATGATCACCATCTGCTCTTCGTTGAGACGGTCGGTGATGCCCGAGAGCCCGTACACGGTATAGTCTCCGGCCCGAGTGTAGAGCGATAGTCCTCGCTGGCCCCAAGGGGAATACTTGGCGCTCCGCACCACCGCCTCAGCTTGCTCCCTGGTTTCTATCTGGGGCACCTGGACGCCAGCGGAGCCGATGTCCAGTGCTCGCTGGATCTGCGGCGCGTCGTTCTTGCGCACGCGCACGACGGGTGAGAGTCCCGCATTCTGCCCCGCGCGACACAGGTCCTCCGCTGTCTCCACCGACAGCGGCCCGTGCTCCATGTCGATAATGGCAAAGTCGAACCCAGCCAGCCCCACGATCTCCATGAAGGCAGGGTAGCTGCAATTCATGAAAGGACCAATCACCGTCTCGCCGCGCAGCAGTTTTCGCTTCAGCATGTTATCCCTCACGACGACACACCTCCAATCTCGGCAAGGTCGATGGCTAAGGGAAGGATATGAACTTGGGCCACCCCCGGTCGGCCCGAGCCGCCCTCACGGCCTCCCGATTGACCGCGCCAACCGGCTCCCGTCCCGACAGGATGCGACATGCCTCTTCGGCCGGAATGCGATGTATGCGCTCTTCCGAAGCCTCCGAGTACCAGGACGCGTGTGGCGTCAAGATGACCCGGTGGTCTCTCAGGAGCGGGTTGTCGGGGGCTGGAGGTTCCAGCTCCAAGACGTCCAGCGCAGCTCCGGCAATGAGCCCCTCGTCCAGCGCGCGCAGCAAGGCCGACTCATCGACGAGTCTGCCGCGCGAGGTGTTGATCAGGTAGGCTGTAGGCTTCATCTGACGGAATCGGGCTAGGCTCATCATGTGCTCTGTCTCGGGAGTCAGCGGCACGTGCAGGGTGACAAAGTCGGACATGGCAACAAGCTCCTGCAGGCCCACCGGGCGCAAACCCCGGCCGGAGATGGCCTCATCACTCAGGTAGGGGTCGTAGACCAGCACTCTCATACCCAGATCCAGCGCCTTGTTGCCGACGACACGTCCGATCCGGCCAAGCCCGACTATTCCCAGGGTTTGGCCCAGGAGTGGACGGATGGGCTTGAAAGCGGACAGGTCCCATCTTCCTTCGTGCACCGCTCGATCCATCGCACACAGCTTTCGGTTCAGGCAGAGAACAAGGCCTATGGCGTGCTCAGCAACCTCCTCATCGCAGTAGTCTGGAAGATTCACCACCCACACGCCAGCGGAACTGGCGCTTTCGACGTCGATGCTGTCGTACCCCTTGCCGTAACGTATGGCGCCCAGCACCTGGGGCAGGGCGGCGAACACCCTGGCGCTGATGAGGGTGTACTGACTGATCAGGATGTGCGCCTCCTTGCCGGCCTCGATGACCTCCTCGGGACTGCGACAGTGCGCCTTCAGGAGGCGCACACCATATCGAGAAAGGATCTCCTCTTCGATCGCCAGCGACTGGTAGTCATAGTCTGTGATAAGGACTGTGGGCTCGGCCAAGATACTCCTCCTGTGGACAGGGCTTGTCGCAACGGTGCAATCTTGAGGGGCACCCCCACGTCTTCGGCTCTTCTGGGGTCTCGATCCTACCCAACGTGATGGTCGGGTCAACCGCGTGGGAAGCCTCGATGCAATGCCCGGCACCACCCCTCTCCTGGCAACCGCTAATCATCAAGCAGGCCTTCCTCAAGACCCTGCGGAAGAGGGGTGGGCAGCTCGAAGGTGCTCTGCGTCTGGTAGTGCCTGCCCTCTCGCGAGGCGTCAAGGAAGCCCTGCATCACGTCCAACACGTGGTATCCCAAGTGACCAGTGGCCCGATGTGGCCGGCCCCCGAGGATGGCGTGGGCCATGTCTGCGACGCCGATGCCCCACATGTTCCTCGTGTCGGTGTGCCCATGAGTGAGCGGCACCTCAGACCATTCCCTGTCCCGCGCTGGCCAGATGCCAACAGGCCCACCCAGAGAATTGGGGTCGGGCGCGCTGAGGGTCCCCTCCGTGCCATAGATCTCGATGTGGGGTAGTCGCGAGCGCCAGACAGCAAAGCTCGTGACCACAGTGCCAATGGTCCCGTCGGCGAACTCGATGCTGCCGGCCACGTGGTCCGGCGTCTCCACGATGATCTCTTGGCCGTGTTTGGCCTGGCTAGTAATGGTGCGCACGGGGACTTGGATACCCGCAGACGCCGTGACTCGGGTCACCGGTCCCAGCAAGGTCACCAGCGCCGTCAGGTAGTAGGGACCCATGTCGAACATCGGCCCCGCGCCGTCCTGATAGTAGTAGGCAGGATCAGGATGCCAACTCTCGTGACCGTGGATCATCATGAACGCTGTGCAGGCGACCGGGCGACCGATGGCGCCGTCGTCTACCAGCTTGCGGCAGGTCTGCAGTCCGCCCCCAAGAAAAGTGCCGGGCGCACAGCCCACTCTGAGATCCCTCTCAGCAGCCAACTCAAGGATCCTCAGGCCATCGGCGCGGGTCGTGGCAAGCGGCTTCTCGGTGTAGACGTGTTTGCCGGCGTGAAGCGCGGCCAGACTCACCTCGGCGTGGGCCTGCGGCGTGGTCAGGTTGACCACGATCTGGATACCTGGGTCTGCCAGCAGCTCGTTGACACAGCACGCCCTGGGAACGCCGAACTCTTTAGCCCTGGCCTTGGCCCGTGCCGGAACAATGTCTGCACAAGCTACGCACTCCAGCACCTCAAAGGTGCGAGCCGTGCGCAGATAGGCCGCGCTGATGTCGCCGCATCCGATGATACCGATCTTGATCATTGCCATGTTGGGTCCCTCCTGAAAGCTGGCGAGATGGCTGATCTGCCCCGCACGCGTTGGGCTGGACGCAGGCTCGTTTCTAGCTCATCACCTCTGGGCCACGAGGCCCCAGGTTTGACCCGAGTCTCGGAGCCTTGATAGGAGCACGCGTTGGCGTCAATGTGGCCGTGGGCGTGACCGGCGTCCCAGTGGGAGTGACAGGCGTTGGCGTCAACGTGGCCGTGGGGGTGACCGGCGTCCCAGTGGGAGTGACAGGCGTTGGCGTCAACGTGGCCGTGAGTGAAGGCGTTGGCGTGGCAATCGCCTTCCAGCCGACCTCAATGACCGCTCTGTCCCCCCGCTCGTAGTACTCGACGACCAAGCTGTGCGAACCCTCCTCAACAAAGACCTCGCCTTCGCACCGCCTGGCTTGCGCATCGCGCCAGTCGTCGATGACCAGGCTGCCATCCACATAGAGCCGCACGCCGTCATCGGCGATGGCCCAGAATCGGTAAACCCTCCCTTCCAACGCTACGGTACGGGCCCATCCCACAGAAAAGTTGTCCGCCGGTAGCCCCAGCCCGGGTGATCCGTTCTGCCAATCAAAGCTGATGGCTTCATCGTTGCGCACAAAGGCTGGCTTGCCCTCCAGTTCTGGGTTGCCAAAGTACTCCCCGCGCCAGCCTTCAAATGCATGAAGCTCTTCCCACCAGATGCGCACGAGAGCGTCACCCCTTGCTTCAAAGTATTCTACCCGCAAACTATGCGGTCCGCCAGCAAGCCACCTGTAGCCAAGCTGATTCTCCAGGGGACTGACCCGCCAGCCGTCGATGATCTGAATACCGCCAACCCACATCCTGACACCGTCATCGGCACGCCCGTGAAACCGATAGGCGCCTTCCTGGAAGTGCTTTGTCTGTGTCCAGCGCACGCTGAAGCCATCCGGCGGCACCTGCGGGGCTGGCGAGCCTGCACCCCAGTCGAAATCGATGCTGGCGTCGTCGCGCACCAATGCCGGCTCGCCGGCCAGGTCCGGATTGGCATAGTACTCGGCTTTCCAATCGGGGTAGAGATCCTGGCGCTCCCACCACAGGCGCACTTCGGCGAGGCCGAGGGCGTCATAATACTCGACCTGCAAGTTATGCTCCCCAGCACGCAGGGGCAGATCTACATAAACCACGGCAGCCGCCTGGTCTCGCCACTGATCGATGACCAGGGCTCCATCCACCCAGAGGCGTAGCCCGTCGTCGAAGCGCGCGTAGAAGCGATAGCGCCCTTCCTGAAATGGCCAGCGGCCACGCCAGCGGACGGAGAACCGGTCTGCTGGCATGCCAGGAGCGGGAGAGCCGAGATGCCATTGGAAGTCGATGGAGGGGTCGGTGCGCACCACGCTGGGCGCTCCGCTCAGCGACTGGTTTCCATAGTACTCACCCAGCCAGGCTCGTTGCGCTAGTGGCGTCGGAGACGCGGGCGGCGGCACCGGCGTCGCCCACGTGGGCGTTGGCCCGGCATGGCCGGTGCGCGTTGGAGTCGCCACCGTTGCCGTCGGTTGTTCCCCATTGGAAGCCAGGATGATGCTGCTGGCGATCATACGACCCAGGCTATCGAGTGTCCCTTCAGCAAAAAGCGTCTCGCCAGGAACAATCTGGCTCGACGAGGCTCGGGTTCCATCCGCGAGGGTAATGGTCACGTTCTCGGTGACGATGATCTGCTCAACGTTGCCCTCGATGGGCGTCAAGACGATGATAAGCGCCCCAGGTGAGTACTCGCGTACAACGCCGACAACGGTGGCCGGGGGTATGGGCGTCTGCGTGTGAGTGGGGAGCGTCGTTGCCGCCGGACTGAGTCGCGCGGCGAGGCTGGGCAGGGGAGTAGGCGTGGGGAGAAACCGGTCTCGCGCCAGGCCCACGTACACGATAATGGCCAACCCCGCGGTCAGCAGAGCGATTACCGCCAGGGCGACAAGGGCTCTTCGCCACATTAGGCGCTTCCCGCTCGCGTGAACTAATGGAGGGTCTGCCATCTCGACGCTCCGGCGCTACATAACCAGGCGCAGGGGAAACGGAGTAAAGATGGACACAAAGAGCACCAGCACACAGATGGCAATGGCTATCTCACCAGGTGCGAGCTGCGACACATCATCCAGTGGGCGAACGCTCACCCGCGAGAACACGAACGCAAGGGCAGCCCACAGAAACCATCCCTGCCACCACATGCCCAACACCATGAGCATGCCCATCGTGGCCCAGTTGAGATAGCGAGCGCGGGTGCCAAGCAACGCATAGGCGACGTGTCCGCCGTCAAGTTGCCCGGCGGGAATCAGGTTGAACGAGGTGACCAACAGGCCCGCCCATCCGGCAAAGGCAATGGGATGAAGGAGGACATCGGTCCCTCCCGATGGGAGCAAGCGGCCGAAGGTCAGGAACTTTAGCGCCGCATAGAGCAGAGAATTGCCCTCTATCGAATAGCCCCCTTGGGTGGGCAGGGGGGCTACCTCGGAGAGGCTCAGCCCGAAGAGGAGTATGGGGATAGCCACGATCAACCCGGCAATGGGACCAGCGGAGCCGATCAGTAGCATGGACCTCCTGCTCGGCGGAATGCTCTTCATGCGGATCATGGCACCCATCGTGCCGAAGGGACTCAAGGGGAACGGAATCAGATAGGGAAGGCTGACGGCCACACCAAAGTATCGCGCAGTGAAATAGTGCCCCAGCTCGTGTGCGATGAGAATCGCCAGCAGGCTGAGGGTGAACCCCCATCCCTTGCGCATGTTTCCTATGATGGCGGGCCAGGTGAGGTCTGAAGCTTCCCAGAAAAGGGCATAGGACACCATCATCGATGCCAGGGTTGCCACCGCCAACACCAGAGGTATCCACCTGTTGTTGGGAGCAGGCCGGGCGCGCGCGCTCACCAGGAGAACAAGGTCGTCTTCTCCCTTCCGCCTGAAGAGAAGCGTATACCCTCGGGATCGGCACACGGGTCCGAGCCGCGCGTAGGCAGTGGCGGAATCGATCAGGAACCGCCCTCTTGCCTGCACGGCAGAGCCTCCTGCAGCGCCAAGGGTGATGTCCTCAATGGCAAAGACGCCGTGAAGCGCACGGCGCAGCCAGTTGAGTTCATCCATTGCACCCTCCTCAGCAGAGCCCGCTTTGGCCAAGGGTTCCATCCTGGTGGTGGTTCCAGCGCTATGATAGCACAGGAACCTTGTCTTGACAACGCATAGCAGACTCGGTGTATTGAGCGTTCGCCTCCGGTGGCTTCTGTTGGCCTTGGGCGACCCATGGCCCGCACGGTGCCACTGACAAGGCTCAGAGGCCCACGAGTGTACCCACACGTGGCGGTCAGCTCCATCGAGCCGTGTCTGTCGCCAGGTCCTATCGACAAGCCTGCTTTTGGGCTATAATGGCCCCGCTGTTGGGCTATGATGCCCCAAAGACTGTCCCTATAGGCGTTGGGTGCACGCATGCGCAGGCGAGCGATAGCGTTCTGGCTTGTACAATTGCTGCTTAGGCTCGGCTATATCATCCTGTTTTGCTTTTGCCTGGGCCTGGCGATCGCGGGCCTTGGCTTCCTGGTCTATCAGGCTCGATACGCCACGCGCATCTATCAGGGGGTTCGTATATTGGGTGTGGAGGTGGGGGGGCTGTCCAGAGACGCGGCGCTCGACCTCGTGGAGCGAGAGTTGGGCAACGACTGCCTGCCCTACGTGTCTCTCTATGCGGGGGATCAGGTCTGGACCGTTTCGCCGCGGGCATTGGGGGGGCATCTGAAGCTGGGTGAGGCGGTGGAAGAGGCCTGGAGCCTCGGGCGCACCGGCGTGTTTCGTAGTGACCTGAAGGCCAGGGCGAAGCTGCTCTGGTGGGGATATCGTATTGCCCCCGACTTGCACATCGATCCTGGATCAGCTCTTGTTTACTTGAGCCAGATCGCCGGCGAGGCCGGGCATCCGCCTCGGCGCGGGCAGCTTTGGGTAGCCGGGCTGCAGGCTCACGCTGAGGAGTCTGAGGCGGGCCGGGAACTGGACATAGGAGCCAATCGAGAGGCCATTCAGTGGCGTATTCGAGAGCGGCTAGGGTCCTCCTCGTGGGACCGGACCCCGCGCATCGTGCGCCATTGGCGCGGCCAGGTGCCCAGCACGACCGGCTTCTCCTCTGGGCCCGTGGAGGTCGGGCTTGTGTTCAGGGAGGTCGTTCCTCCTTTGACCGAGGTAGAGGGAGCCCGTGAACAGGTGGGTGTCATCTTGAGCTCTCCCCTGATGCTCACCTTCACCTACCAAGAGCTCCAGCCCGACGGAAAAGTGCGCACTCTTGCCAGACGTTGGCGCATTGACCGGGCTGTGTTGGCGTCATGGATAGCACTCCAGCGCCACCAGACATCTCAGGGGATCTCCTTCAAGGTGGGCGTCGATCGAGACAGGATGGAGGGGTTTCTGCAAGGGCTGGCTGATGAGCTCGCTCGCCCTCCTCGGGAGGCCCGCTTTGACTATGATCCTGAGACCAGCACTCTGGTGACGCTGACCCCAGAGCAGTGGGGGCACTCCCTGGATATCGAGGCGGCGGTTGAGGGGCTCGCGGGGGCCTGTCTCTCATCAGACCGCCAGGTTGATTTGCCGGTGCACCTGGTGCCACCGCGCGTCACTCAGGCCGATCTGGTGTCGCTCTTGCCCCTCAGCTTGATCAGCCAGGGTCAGAGCAGCTTTCGCGAGTCCGAGAGCGGGCGCCTGCAGGACATTCGTCTGGCTGCTGCTCGCTTTCACGGGGTTACCCTGCCGCCTCAGACCACCTTCTCCTTTCTGGACAACCTGGGCCTGATGACCGTGGCGGGGGGCTATAGCGAATCGTGGATCACGCACGGGGACAGCACGGGTCGCGGGGCGGGGGGTGGTGTGTGCCAGGTGAGCACGGCCTGTTTTCGGGCAGCCTTCTGGGGGGGCTATCCCATTCTGGAGCGATGGCCCCACTCCTATCGCGCGCCTTGGTGCGAAGAGGACGGGGCGCCCGTGGGGCTCGATGCGGCCGTCCTCTCCCCGCTTCTCGACCTCAAATTCCGCAACGACACCGACACTCCGATTCTGGTCCTGACCGAAGTGGATGAAGACGACGGCAGGCTCTACTTTCGTTTGTATGGCGCGGCCAGATCGCGCGAGGTGGAGACAGAAGGGCCCATAATCAGTAATCGGGTCGAAGCGGGTGAACCCATCTTTGAGGGTGATCCATCCTTGCCCCTGGGCGCCCGCGTACAAGTCGAATGGCCCCACGATGGACTTGACGTAACGCTCTACCGCTTGATCGAGCGGGATGGCAGGCTGATCGCGAAAGAAGAGTTCTTCAGTCGCTACCAGCCCTGGCCAGCACGGTATCTGGTGGGGCTGCCGAGAGCACGGCCACGCACGACACCGTGACCTCGACAAAACGCGAAGAGGGAGGTCAAGATGGCTCTGCAACTGGGTCTGGTCGGCTTGCCCAACGTGGGGAAGTCAACCCTGTTCAACTCGCTGACCAGGGCCGGCGCCACGGTTGCCAGCTATCCGTTCACCACTATCTCTCCCAATGTGGGCGTTGTGCCCGTGCCCGACACCAGGCTCGAGCGTATTGCTGAGATCATCGGGCCGAAACGCGTCGTGCCCGCCACTCTTCGCGTGGTGGACGTGGCTGGCCTGGTGAAGGGGGCCAGTCGAGGTGAGGGGTTGGGCAACCGGTTTCTCTCCCACATTCGCAATGTCGATGCCATCGCCATAGTGGTGCGCTGCTTCGAGGACCCCCAGATTCCTCATGTGACCCCCTACCTGGACCCGGTTGAGGACATCGAGACCGTAGAGCTGGAACTCATCATTGCCGATCTGGCGGTGGCAGAGAGACACCTGGCTGGGATCAAGAAGCGCGCCAGGAGCAGGTTGCGCGACATTGAGCAAGAGGTTGCCACCATCGAGCTGGCCGTCGCCGAGCTGCGGGCCGGCCGTCCCCTCCGCCTCTTTGTGTTCGACGAGAGACAGCTCACCTTTCTGAGTGGTGTTGCCTTGCTCACCACCAAGCCACTGCTCTACGTGGCCAACGTGAGCGAGAGCCAGTTGCCAGACGGTGGGGAACTGGCGCAACGCGTGCGCGCGAGGGCTGCTGACGAGGATGCGGAGACGGTGGTGCTTTGCGCGCCTCTCGAGTCAGAGCTGGCCATGTGGGACAAGTCTGAGGCAGCGGCATACCTGAGCGATCTGGGCTTGGAGGCCCCGAGTCTGGAGAGGTTCATCTGGGCAGGGTATCGCCTGCTGGACTATGTCACCTTCTTCACCACGACGGGTGGCAAGGAGGTGCGTGCCTGGACCTTGCGCCGGAGCCAGACCGCGCTGCAAGCCGCGGGCACAATACACAGCGACATGGAGCGGGGCTTCATCCGGGCCGAAGTGGTCAGCTATGACGACCTGGTCGCCGCCGGGTCCATCGACCGAGCCCGAGAAACGGGACGCCTGAGGCTGGAGGGGCGAGACTATGCCGTTCAGGACGGCGACGTGGTTCACATACGCTTCGCGGTCTGAGCGACAAAGCACTCTTGGTGTGGTGCCTCGGGTCTCGCAGAACGCCGTCCCTATCTCTGATCGCTACGTCTTGCGGCGCTGGGTCGCCTGTCACCATCAAGGTCCCGCAGCTCCTTCACGGTAGTCCTCGTTTTCCGCTCGTTGGCCCAGGTTGGATCCAGTTGCAAACCTTACGCGTGTCCGAGAAGGCGTGGGTTGCTCGCGCCCACGCGGTGTACCGGTACGCCTTGCTTGGTTCCCCGCTGGCAAGCATTGCCCCAGCCTGACCACCAGACCACACTCCCCGTCAAAGAACTGCAGATCAGCACAAAACGCTGCCCCACTCTCAAGTATGGGGTGCCGCTGCCGATTATTACTATGTACGGCGAGATCGTTGGTGCTCTGGCCGAAGTATTCGGTCGGGGCATCCCGATTTTGCCCGGGCAGGACGACAGTGTGATGCATCCTATCTTTGATACTTTACCAAGGCGTGGGTGAAGCAGGCCAGGTGTAGAGGAGATCGCGGGGCCTGCACCTGCCGCGGCTGGCGCGCTGTCAACTGCGGCGAAAGCTGGGCGGCGGTCGAGGAGTGGGTCTCGCATCTGCCGGCACCGGGGTTTGTCCTTGCCACGATACTGCCTAATTTGTGGTCGAGGCGTTCACTGGAGAGCAAGATGGAACCACCTGTTGGACAAGGCGATCGGTCGGAAAGATTCGGAGAAGCCGGCCTCCGCGAGGTCCTGGCGCTCGAACAGCAAGCGAAGGCTATGCTCCGAGATGCTCAGGCAGAGGCGAGTCGGATCGTGGCCGAGACGCGGGGGCGCGCCGAGGAACTCCTTGCGTCGATGGAGGTTGAGGCCAGAGAAGAGGGCGAGGCAGCCAGGCGCGAATCCCAGCTTCAAATCGACGAACAGGTGGGTCTCATTCGCGGCGAGGCCGAGCGCCTGGCGGAGGCCTGGGAGCGGGTGGCCGAGGCCCACTTTGAGGAAGCCCTGGCCTTTGTCCTTGCCGCAGTCACCATGAATGGGGTGGGCTAGCCATGGTCATAGGGTTGGACGCATTCCGCTTTGCGGCCGCCAACGCCCGTGTCAGAGGGCTGTACTCACGGCTGCTAGACAAGACAGACTGGCACGCGTTGGTGGCGGCTCAAGACCTTGATGCCGCGATCGCCCTGCTACGGACGTCAGTCTATGGGGATGCCCTCGGGCAGGCCGAGCATGGTGGAACCATACGTCTGGAGCTGGTCGAACGGGGCCTGTGGGCCACGGTGGCAGGCAACTGTCAGAGGGCCATGGCCTTCACCGGCGGTGGCGTCTACTCGCTGATAGTTGTGTGGTGGCGCCATTTCGAGTTGCAGAACCTCAAAGCGATACTTCGTGGCTTTGACCTGGGGATGTCACCGGAGCGGGTTCGCACCTTCTTGATCCCCTTAGGTGAGCGCTACACCTTGCCCTGGGACGTGCTGTTGCACGAACATTCAATGGATGGCTTGGTTGACCGGCTGGCCAACACGCGCTATGGCAAGGTTCTGCGCGCTGCCTACCCGTCGTACCAACGCGATGGCTCACTCTTTGTCATGGAGATAGCGGCGGACATCCGCTACTACCGAGATCTGGCGGCGGCCATCATGCGTTTCAAAGGTGATGAAGGCAAGGATGCGCGGCGCGTTCTGGGGACCCGGTTGGACATGCTCAACATCTTGTGGGCGTTCCGCCATCGGATCTACTACAACTTGTCGCCCGAAGAGATCATCAACTACACACTCTGGCATACCATTCGAACCGACACAAACCTTATTCGGGACATCGCCCTCGGAGCCGGCCCTCGCGATATCCTGGCCCGGGTCTGGGGCGAGGATGCGTTCGATCTCTCCCTTTTGGAAGGCGTCGAGAGCGAGGGCCAGATGATGCTCGGCCTGGAGGTAACCTTAAACCGCTACTGGCGGAGCCTGGCCAGTCGGGCCATGCGTGGCTACCCGTTCAGGTTGGGCGCCCTGCTTGGTTACCTGGTGCTGGCAGACCTGGAGGCTCACGATCTGGTGACCGTGCTAGAGGGAAAAGGGATGGGTTGGGATGCCGAGCGCATCAGCGAGTATTTGATAGGGTGGGAGGAGTAAGCTATGTTCGCCCCGGTCGAGATGTCGGAGCTGGACATCTTTGTTCCTGAAAGTGACATCGACGCAGTAGCGGAGACGCTGGCGCGTCTGAGCATCGTCCATTTACAAGATCCCAGCGCACTGGGCAAGTGGGGCGAGGGCGTGGGCCCCGAATGGCTCGGACGGGTCACTGCCTACACCACTCAGGAGCGGCGTGTTGAAGAGCTGCTCGGCCGACTGGGCATGGGACCAGGGTCTCGGCCCTGGAAGGGAAGACTGAATCCTGCCGATGACTTGGCGGCCATCGAAGAGGAATTGCGCGAGATCGAGACAGAGGTCCACACACTGACCCAGAGGGAAGCTGAACTCAAGCGCGAGATCAAGCGTCGGGAGCTGGTGGCCAGATCACTGGACAGCTTGGCGCCCCTTTCGGTCAAAATCTCGGATTTGCGCCAGCTCGAGCTTTTGCACCTGATAGCGGGAACGATTCCGACCGAAAACCTGGCTCGTCTGGAGGCCAGCCTTTTCCGTATTCCCTATGCCATTATCCCAGTACACCGCTACGATGGGCGCGCACTGGTGTTTGGCTTCTGCGCTCACGAGGATGCGGCCATTTTGGAGCGTGCTCTGCAAAGTGCCTTCCTTGAACCCTTGGCTCTGCCCGAGGAATCGAAAGGTACGCCCCAGGAAGCTCTTGCAGAAGTCGCCCAGAGTCTGGAGCAGGCCCAGAACGAACTAGCTGCAGTTCAAAAAGTCCAACAGGAGCTTCCCCAACGCTTTGGCCCTCCCTTGCAGTCGATGTTGACCCGCATTCGCATGGACCGTGCTATCGCGGACGCCAGGGCTCGTTTCGGGCATAGAGAAGGGACCTACCTCATCTCCGGATGGGTGCCCAAAGATCGGGCAACAGAACTGGTCGCCGCCGTGGAAGAAACGTCCGGAGGACAAGCCACCATTGAGGAACGCCCGATCGGCGCCTCTGGCGAGCGGACAAAAGTGCCAACCCTCCTCAAGAACTTCAAGTTGCTCACCCCCCTTGAGGCGCTGGTGACCACCTATGGCACTCCCGGCTACCGCGAAATCGACCCGACGCCTATTCTGGGGATCACCTTTGTGCTCATGTTCGGCTGGATGTTTGGTGACCTGGGACATGGTTTGGTGCTGGTAGCCCTCGGTGCGCTCTTGGCCCTGCGAGTCATCTCACGGTTGGCCGGTCAAGCGCAGACGGGTACCATCCTGATAGCCTGTGGACTCTCGTCTGCCATGTTCGGCTTGCTCTACGGCAGCGTGTTCGGCATGGAGGATGTCATTCGTCCTCTCTGGATCAGTCCGATGCACGATATGTGGACTTTGCTGGGAGCATCTATTGCTTTTGGTGTGGTGGTGCTCAATATCGGCTTTTGGTGCCGGGTGGCCTCTGCGGTGCGCAGTGGGAACATTTGGGAGGGGGTCTTTCACACGAATGGTGGTGCAGGTCTACTGCTCTACTCGTGCCTGATAGCACTGGTGGCGTTCGTTGCTCTGGGCGTGGCAGTGCCTGGATGGCTTGTCGTGGTCTCGGGGCTGCTGGTACTGACCCTGCTCTTTGCTCAACCCCTCACCAACTTGCTCAGCGGGAAGCGCCCTATCGTGCATGGCAGTTTGAGCATGGAGGTGATCCAGGCTTTCTTTGAGCTGTTCGAGGCGCTTATCGGCTATGCGAGCAACACGCTTTCTCATGTGCGGTTGGGAGCGTTTGCCATAGCTCACGCTGGGCTGAGCCTGGTGGTCTTTATAATTGCTGACATCCTGGGCTCTGGCCCAGCGGGCGGGGTCTTGCGCGTTCTGATCATCGTCGGGGGCAACATCGTGGTCATCGGCTTTGAGGGCCTGGTAGTCCTCATCCAGACCTTGCGGTTGGAATATTATGAGTTGTTTGGCAAGTTCTTTGAAGGCGAAGGAGTTCCCTTCAAGCCGCTTACCCTGTCCGGACTGTAGGAAGTCGGTGGGCGATTCTTGTTCTAGTCAAGAGACTCTGAAAGGAGCAGTTGGTGATGCACACGTTTATGACCTTCCTGATGACGGCGGTGGTCGCTCTGGGTGTGGCTGTCCTGCTCGCGTCTCGTAATTCACACCGTCCAACGAAGGTGGTGCGGACCGCGATCGGCGGCCTACTGAGCGTAAACGGGCTGGCCGGGTTGCTTTGTATTGGCATGATGGTGTTGTTGTTGAGCGCCCCCATGCCCGTTCGGGCTGACGAAGGTGTGACCGGTTCGTCGAGTGGGGCAGACAACAACGCGATGGCGGCGGCCATAACGATGAGCGTGGCATGTATCGCAGCAGGCGCCGCCGTCGCCATCACCGGCGCTGCCGCCATTGGGGGCATTACAGAGAAGCCCGAGGTTTTTGGCCGTGCGCTCATTTTCGTGGGTCTGGCTGAGGGAATCGCTATCTATGGTCTCATCATCTCGTTCATGATTCTGACCGGGTGATGGCTTGGACGTTGCCTTCCAAGGTAGGGCTGCAATGCGAATGTACGTGATTGGCAATCTTGCTTGTGTCTTGGGTTTCTCGCTGGTGGGCGTAGATGGGCGGGCCGTTGGCGATGCCGTGCAAGTGGCCAATGCTCTTGACGCCTGTCTGGCCGATGACACGATTGGATTGCTTCTGGTGACCACAGACGTCGCCCAGTTGGCACGCGAGCGGATGGATGCCCTGGAAGCGGAGAGCATGGCCCCGTTGGTCGTAGAGATACCGGGTGAGGGGCCAGGGCCCACCGGTCCGTCCTTGCGCGATTCTGTGCAGCGAGCCGTCGGTGTGGGTCTGGGAGGTGGCTGATGACCTCGATCATAGGTAGCGGGTTGGAGAGCTACGTGCATAGTCACGCGCGCAGACGGGCACTTGGCCTGATCGGAGAGGCCAAGGCGGAATCGCGCCGGCTGATTGAACAGGCCACGGCTGAAGGGGAGGCAATGCGCCAGGAGCTCGGCCGGCGCAGCGCGCATAGCATCGAGGCACACCGGCGGAAAGCCATTGCTCAGGCGCGGCTGGGGGCGAGACAGATCCTGCTCCAGCGTCGTGAGGGGTGTCTCGAGAACGTGTGGCGTGAAGCCGAGTCGCTGTTGCGGGCATGCGGGCAAAGGAGCCCCCGCGAGCGACTGGCTTTGATCGAGCGTCTGGTGAGCGACGGAGTGGAGCAGCTTTCGGGGGGTGCTTTGGAGATCAGTGTGTCCGAAGAGGACCGCGAACTGATTACGGACGAGGTTTTGCAGGAACTGGCGCGGCGCCTGCGAGCGACTCATGGCGTGACGAGTCTGACCATGGTCGGGGCGATGGTGCCTGCCTGGGGGGGCGTTATCATGCGCCGGGCTAACTCCCAAGAGATCGTGGACAATTCGCTCGAAGGACGACTGGCATTAGCCAAAAGGAGTCTGCGCGACGAGGCGAGTGCTCTGCTCTCGCAAGGGCCCGATTTGGCCGCGGGCGCGAGGCGAGCCGACGGGTCGGATACTCGGCCCATTCATTAAAGCGGGGGAGCGGCAAAGTGGAGAGTGTTGGTCACCTGACCTGGATCAGTGGCCCGGTGGTGCGTGCGCGGATGACTGGCAAGGTGCAGATGCTGGAACAGGTGCACGTGGGCCATCAGCATCTGGTGGGTGAGCTGATTGCCATGCACCAGAACACGGCCGTCGTTCAGGTCTACGAGGACACGTCTGGCGTCAAGCCGGGAGACCCGATATATGGAACGGGGATGCCCTTGAGCGTCGAACTGGGGCCAGGGCTCATGGGCGGCATCTTTGATGGTATCCAGCGCCCCTTGGAGACGCTGGCCCAAAAGTCGGGTTCGTTCATTCGGCGCGGCGTGACCGCGGACGCCCTTGATCGCAACCGTACATGGTCCTTTGTGCCCCTGTTGGAGCCAGGGACCAAGGTGCACGGGGGCGAGATACTGGGCACTCTCCCAGAAACCATGCTCGTCGAGCATCGCGTGATGGTGCCGCCCAATCTCTCTGGCACCTTGATCTGGGTCGCCCCAGCCGGAGAGTACACGGTGACCGAGCCCATCGCCCGCCTTGACGGCAGAGCTGATGAACGAGAGCTGACCATGATGCACCATTGGCCAGTGCGCGCTCGCCGACCGATCGCCGCAAGGCTGAGCCCAGAGACTCCCCTTATCACCGGTCAGCGCGTGGTGGATACCTTGTTCCCGATTGCCAAGGGGGGAACCGCTGCGGTGCCCGGCGGGTTCGGTGCAGGCAAGACCGTGCTCCAACATGCCTTGGCCAAGTGGTCGGACGCGGATATCGTCGTGTACATTGGCTGTGGCGAGCGTGGCAACGAGATGACCGACGTGCTGGTGCAGTTTTCCAGGCTACGGGACCCCAAGACGGGCCAATCGCTGATGGAGCGGACCATCCTCATCGCCAACACATCCAACATGCCTGTAGCTGCGAGGGAGGCCAGCATATACACCGGCGTCACCCTGGCAGAGTACTACCGTGACATGGGCTACCACGTTGCCCTCATGGCCGACTCGACTTCTCGCTGGGCCGAGGCCCTGAGAGAAGTCTCGGGCCGCCTGGAAGAGATGCCCGCCGAAGAGGGCTTCCCGGCCTATCTTCCGTCGCGACTGGCCGCCTTCTACGAACGCGCTGGCCGCGTGACCACCCTGAGCGGGCGCGAGGGCTCAGTGACCATCGTGGGTGCGGTTTCTCCACCCAGTGCGGATTTCTCTGAGCCGGTCACCCAGCACACCCGTCGCTTCGTTCGAGTCTTTTGGGCCTTGGACAAGACGCTGGCGGCGGCCCGCCATTTCCCCTCGATCAACTGGCTGGATAGCTACAGCGGCTATGTTCCTCAGGTGAGCGGTTGGTGGGCCGAGAACGTGCACTCAGAGTGGGCAGAGCTTCGCGGCCAAGTGATGGACATCCTTCAGCGCGAGGCCCAGTTGCAGGAAATCGTCAAGCTGGTTGGGCCGGACACTCTGCCCGACTCGCAGCGCTTCGTTCTGTTGGTGGCCAGGCTTATCAAGGAAGCATTTCTGCAGCAGAACGCCATGCACCCGATCGATACCTACTGCCCGCCCGAGAAGCAAGTGGCCCTGCTCCGCCTGCTGATGCACGTCTTTCACAAGGGTGGCGAGATCATCGCCAAAGGCGCTCCTGTGGGGCGGATTCAGAACGAGGTGGATGTGTGGCCCGAGCTGATCAGGGCCAAGGCCAACGTCCGGAACGATGACCTGTCTCCTCTGGAGGAGTTGCGCAATCGAATTGACCGGCAGTTGGATCGCATCGAGAGGGACTATGTGGCATGAGCGACAAGATGAGCCCCGAGGCGATAGCTGGGCACTCCAGGTTGATCACCAAACAGTATCAGGGCTTGAGCGAGATCTATGGTCCCATCGTCGTGGTCGAGGGAGCCACCGACGTGGGCTATGGAGAGACCGCCGAAATACTGCTTCCTAGCGGTGAGCTTCGTCGAGGCCACGTGTTGGAGGTCGGTGAGCGGAGGGCGGTGATCGAGATATGGGGCGGCACAACGGGCATCGAAAAGTCTTCGGCTCGTGTGCGCTTTGCCGGAAGACCGCTGCAGATTCCGGTCACCTCAGAGATGCTGGGCCGGGTTTTCGACGGGCTTGGTCAGCCCATCGATGGCATCCCGATGCCCGTCTCTGAGGCGCGGCTCGACGTGAACGGGTTCCCCATCAATCCAACTCGTCGCGCCTATCCTCGCGATCTCATTGTCACCGGCATCTCGGCCATCGACGGGATGAATACCCTGATTCGCGGACAGAAGCTGCCCACCTTCTCAGCCAGCGGGCTGCCGCACAATGAACTTGCCGCCCAGATAGCTCGTCAGGCCCACCTTACCGGGTCAGATGGGGTGTTTGCCGTCGTTTTCGCGGCTATGGGCGTGAAGCATGACGATGCCGAGTTCTTTCGGCGCAGCTTTGAAGAGAGTGGCGCGCTAGGGAACACGGCCATGTTCCTCAACCTGGCCGATGATCCGCCGATGGAGCGGATCACCACCCCCCGGGTCGCATTGACCCTGGCAGAGTTCCTGGCCTTTGAGAAGGGCATGCACGTGCTGGTAATCATGACCGACATGACCAACTATGGCGAGGCGCTACGTGAACTGGCCAGCCAGCGGGGTGAGGTGCCCAGCCGCAAAGGCTACCCTGGCTACCTCTACAGTGACCTGGCCTCGTTGTACGAGCGCACGGGCATCCTTGCGGATAGGGCGGGGTCCATCACTCAGATGCCCATCTTGACCATGCCCAATGACGATATCAGTCATCCTCTCCCTGATCTGACCGGCTACATCACCGAGGGACAGCTCGTTCTAAGTCGCGAGTTGTCGCGGCGTGGGGTGTATCCTTGCATCAACGTGCTCCCATCGCTATCGCGCCTGATGAAGGACGGCATCGGCGATGGGCATACCCGGTCAGACCACCCGGCCCTGTCCAACCAGCTCTATGCTGCGTACGCCCACGTCCAGGACGTACGCTCGCTTGCATCCGTGATCGGCGAGGAGGAACTGTCGGAGGCAGACAAGTGCTACATCGCCTTCGGCGAGACCTTTGAGCAGCGCTTTGTGAATCAGGGCCTCGACGAGATGCGTCCTATCGAAATGACCCTGGATCTCGGGTGGGACGTGCTGGGGCTGTTGCCCAAGGACGAATTGACCAGGGTCAGCGAGGAGGAACTGGCTGAGCACTATGTAGGGGCTCTGGAGGCGGGGAGTTAGCATGGCACGGATTAGGACCCCGGCCACGCGCAGTAGTCTGCTGGCCATGAAGCAGCACCTGAAGCTGGCCCAGGAAGGCCATCGCCTGCTGGACAAGAAGCGCGACGTGCTCATCATGGAGATCCTCAGCCTGATAGGAGATGCAGAGCGCGCCAGAGAACAGGCCGACGAGCAGTTCGCAAGAGCGTATGCCAGTTTGCAGGAGGCACGCGCGGTCATGGGTACCCAGAGGGTGATGCGCATCGCTCTGTCGAGGCCACGAGAGGTCCGTGTCCGTGTGATACCTCGCAGCATCATGGGGGTGGTCGTGCCTTCGGTCAGTTGCGAGGGGGCAGGCAGGGAGCTATCTTATGGCTTTGGCGACACGAGCGTCCTGCTGGATCAAGTCCGAGAGGAGTGGGCGGCAGCGCTGGACCTGATAGCCCAACTGGCCGAGAAGGTAACCACCGTGTGGCGTCTGGCCCTCGAGCTGCGCCGTGCTCAGACGCGGGTGAACGCCCTGGAGAACATCTTTATCCCCTCGTATCAGGAGACGGTAGCCTACATCCAGGAGACGTTGGAGGAGAAGGACCGGGAGGAGCTATTCCGCCTGAAGCGGGCAAAGGCCAAGTTGGGCAAATGGCGGGCGAGGGAGTAGCCAGCTCGCCGCCCGGAGCGCGGCGCGTTCCGCCGCCGCATCGCCGGGCCCGAGACCCCGCCAGGATCAGCATCCGTGGCGAGACGCGCGTTCTGGCCCTCAGTCCAGGTACTTGCTCACCAGTAGCTTGAGCATCTCCACGCGCTCGGGTGGTATGGCCTCGCGACGGGTGATGATGGCATCGGCCAGGGCGTGGCCACACTCGCAGCCCCGCTCTGCCGCTGCGATTCGAGGCAGTGCGGCCATGATGATGGCCTTTGCGGTGTCTGCGTTGGCCAGCAGGTTGGCCACCACCATCGCCACGGTGACCGACTCCTCCGATTCGTGCCAGCAGTCATAGTCGGTGACCATGGCCACGGTGGCGTAGCAGATCTCCGCCTCTCTGGCCAGCTTGGCCTCTGGCAGTGCGGTCATGCCGATGATGTCGCCGCCGATTCCCCGATAAAAGTGCGACTCTGCCTTGGTGGAGAACTGCGGACCCTCGATCACCACCATGGTCCCGCCCTGGTGAGCTGTGGCTCCCGCCTCGATGGCAG
>SDBU01002854.1_pt1 | contig 22485 bp, 23 predicted proteins | sample 2277071 | NCBI WGS metagenome assembly SDBU01 (sample SAMN10397929, study PRJNA504765) | marine sediment metagenome | isolation source: marine sediment core GS08_GC12, 126 cmbsf | place: Arctic Ocean: Gakkel Ridge, Loki's castle | collected 2008 | reverse complement strand
GCGACGCAGATCAGGTTGGTGAACGCGGCGACGAAGGCGGGCGTGCGGCAGCTCGTCCTCGATATGTTCAACGAGGGCATCGCCCCGGACGTGGCGGCACGCCAGATCCGCGAACTCGTTCCGCTTCACAGGTCGCAGCGTGCTGCACTCCGACGACTCGAACGCGAGCTGCGCAACCCAGAGAACTTCGGTAGGCGAATCACGCGATTTGCTCCGCGGCCCGGCGTGCGCGAGACGGCTGGCTTCCGTGTGCGAATCCCCAAGAAGGGTCTCAGCGAAGCAGCGCTGCAGCGACGGCTCGCACAGTACAAGCAAATGCAACTGAACTGGCGAGCACGCAACATCGCACGGACGGAGTCGATCAGAGCAGCGAACGAGGGTCAGCGCCAGATGTGGAAGCAGGCTCGGGCTCGAGGCGAGATTGGCATGGACGCGCTTCGAGAGTGGAGCGCAGCTGGCGACGGTCGCGTCTGCCCGATCTGCATAGAACTCGACGGCGAGACGGCGACGCTTGACGGCGACTTTCCTGGCGGGATCGACGCGCCTCCCGCGCACCAGATGTGTCGTTGCAGTACGTCGCTCATCAGTCCTTCGCGGCCGGACCTGGCCGCTGTAGCAGCATGACGGAGGGAACGAAATATGCCACCTGAACTCAGGATGCTGAGAGCGACCGCCAACGGCGCGAACTTGCAGACCATGAAGTTCGAGGGACGTGACCATCTCGTCGTGCCCGTCGTTCTCATGGTTGGCGACATCGTCGTCCGCCCGATGAACACGGATGCCGGCGAGTTCGTTCCGGCAAAGGTGCTCGCGGAAGCGCCGAAGCAGTGGGACGGACGGCCTGTCGTACCTGGTCACCCAGAGGGCGGATCCGCGAGCGCCAACGAACCCAAGATCCTGGAATCTCGGCGCTTCGGCGTCCTGTTCAACTCGCTGTTCGAGAACAGCCGACTGAAGTGCCAAGCGTGGATCGACGCCGATCGAGCCGTAGCTGTCGGGCCTGAAGCCGTCGACGTTGTCGACCGCCTGAAGCGCGGCGAAGTCGTCGAGATTTCGGTCGGCGCGTGGGTGACGTTGGAGAACAGGACGGGCTCGGCGGGCGGCGAGGATTTCCGATTCCGCTGGACGAACGTGGCGAGCGATCACCTGGCCATGCTCGCGAGCGACGAGCGAGGAGCGTGCAGCATCGACGAGGGCTGCGGAGCTCCGCGGTCGCATCAGGATGTCAGCGCTGGCAAAGCACAGCTGCGCGCTGCGAACGAGGAGGTAGGTGTGCCAAAGAAAATGTTGTTGACGCGAGTGCTCGAAGCGCTTGGGCTCGTCTCGAAAGAGTCGACGGGCGACAAGGGCGTGAGCCTGGTACTCGAAGCGCTCAGGCTGAGCGCGTTGCAGGAGACGGGCGAACAGAGCGTGAGCGATCTGATGAACGCGCTTCATCAGGCGTTGCGTCGCGATGAGCCCGCCTTCGAAGGAGTCGTGGAGGTCTTCCTCGACACGTCGACTGTCGTCTATGCGGCGTCGCCCGAGGGACCGACCGAGTTCTTCCTGCGCGATTTCAGTCTGAACGGCGAAGGCGAAGTCACGTTGGGCAAGAAGCGCGTTGCGGTCGAACCGCGCACGACGTTCGTGCCGCTCAGCGAAAACGAGAGTTGCGATTGTCAAGAGCCGTGCGCATGTGGCGCCGGCGACAACAGTACGGGTGACGAAGCGCCCGGCGAACCAACGGAGCAGGAGGTTGCTCAGATGGACAAGCTCAAGAAGCTGGCGACCCGCATCATCGGGTGCAAAGCGTCGCCGTTTAAGAAGGGCGACGAGAAGCAGCTCATCGCCTTTGGCGAGGATCGTCTCACGGAACTGGCGAACGATCTGGAGACGTCCGGTGCGTCGGATGGCGACACGTCCGACGACGGCGATGCCGGTGACGGAGCCGGCGGCGATACAGGTGACGATGCCGGTGACGATGCAGGTGACGATGCAGGTGACGATGCCGGTAGCGGCGCCGACGCGGGAGCCGGCAACAACGACGACGCCGCCGACGGCGTCAACGTTTCGCAGGAGGACTATGACGAGATGAGGGACGCGCTTGCCGAACGGCGCGCCGCTCGCGAGTCTCGCCAGAAGGCTCTGGCCACGAAGATCGTCGCCAAGACGAACGTGTACAAGGAGGCCGACCTCCTGAAGCGCTCCGTCGAGAATCTGCAGCTGCTCGCCAAGGCTCTGAAGTGCGACGAGCCGGTGCGCGACTACAGCACCCAAGGCATTCCGATCCACGAGGACGACGACAGCGTCCCGCCGCCTCCGGACCAGGCGACATACGCCCGGGCCCTCAAGTCCGGGAAGAACCGTCAGGAGGCGATGGAGGAAGCGCGCGCGGCCGCGACCACTCACTGACGTCGACCCAAGCACGCAGGAGACGGAGACAAGAAAGAACACGCAAACCTGAGGAGGCAACAAAGTGGCAAATGAAAGGGTGATCGTCCTTCGAGGTACGCCCACGATCGACGAGCAGAACCTGTGCGGGGCGACCGGTATCACGCCCGGCATGCTGATCGACATCGATACCAGTGTGTGGGTGCCGCACCCGGACTCGGCGGTCGGCGCTGTGGTGTTCGCGCTGGAGCGTGACGAACTCGGCGACGGCATCGACGTTGCGTATGTCGAGGACGACCGCGTGAAGGCCGCGTACATGCATCTCGGTGAGCGCGTCAACGCGCTCGTCGCCAGCGGCCAGACGATCGTCGAGGGCGCGCAGATGGAAGCCGCGGCTGGCGGATTGCTCGTCGCCGGCACGACTGCCACGCAGATCGTCGGCGTCGCAGCGGAAGCTATCGACACCACCAGCGGCCAAGGTCGCGGTGCTGTCATCATCGAACCGGGAATGTAGCAGGACCTGACGACCGAGGTTCCCGAAAACGCAAAGAAGCGGAGGTAAGAACAGATGTCGCAAGCAATGGTTCAGAGGGGTCGCGACTTCGCCGCTATGGCGGGGGGTCGTTGGGCTGGCGAGCGCCTGTCGAAAGCCCTCAAGAAGAGCAACAGGATTTCGCCGGCCGTCTGGCGAACGAACGACACGCTGCGCAAGGACGAATGGATCCACCTCGATGAAGCGCTGGTCGAGGAAGGCGTCATTCGCCTGCGCGGCGTTCAGGATCTGATCGATGGCGGTCAGGTCATCCCGGTGGCCAACGCGATGGGCAAGACCATCGTCGAGTACGAAAAGGTCACCGACATGGAGCCGGCCATCGTGTCGCTCGATCCCGCCGCGCGGTCCGATCTGGACCGCCAGGAGTTCGAGCTGGCGCGCGTCCCGCTCCCCGTCACCCATAAGGACTTCGACCTCTCGTTGCGTACGCTGGCCGCGTCGCGCGAGACGGGCGAGGCGCTCGACACGACTCAGGCCCGCACCGCGGGTCGACTCGTCAGCGAGCGTCTGGAGCAGATGTTGTTCCAGGGCCTGAACGGTAACTTCGGTGGCTTCCCGGTGTACGGGTATACCACGGAACCAGCTCGCAACGTCTCCGCCTTCGGCGCGGGCGGTGCGTGGTCGGCAGGCGTCAAGACCGGCGAGCAGATCCTGGCGGATCTCCTCAGCGGGATCGGCGTGCTGCAGGACGATCGGTTCTTCGGTCCGTACCGGGTGTACGTGCCGGGCAATACGTCGACGAAGCTCGAGGAGGATTTCAAGGCCGAGAGCGACAAGACCATCAGGATGCGTCTGATGGAAGTCGACATGGTCGAGGAAATCAAAGTCGTCGACCAGCTGCCCGCCGACAACGTCATCATCACTCAGGCGACGATCGACGTGGCCGCGTGGGTCATGGGCGAAACGACCCAGACGGTTCAGTGGGATATCTACGGTGGGTTCAAGGTCGCCTTCAAGGCCTTCGCCATCCAGGTGCCGCTGATCCGAAGCGACGCTCAGGGACGATCGGGCGTGTTCCACTACAGCTAAATCCAGGCCGTACAGGAAGGCAGGTAGGTTTTATGTGGTACCTGAAGCTGGTCGATCATTCGGGCCGGGAAACAATCCACCCGTGCGATCATTTCGTAGTGACTCGGTACTTGCCGGGCTCGGCAGTGCTGGCGGACTTCGTCGAGAGGTTCGGCGGCACCGAAGAGGAGGCGGCAGGGATCGAGGTTCAGCTGATCGAGCGCCACGGCATCGACGCGGCGACGCAGGCGCTGATGGCCGAAGGCGACGAAGCGGGGCGCGGTTGCGACCTCGCGGAACTTCGCTTGGAGGCCGCAGTCGAAGCGACGCTGCGTGGCAACGTTGAACTCCCCGACGGATGTACCAATCCGGTCGGGTTGCTCGCTGCAGCCAAGCTGCCGGAAGTCGAGCGCAAGTTGACCGAGAGTCAGGCGAAGGCGCTCGCCGAGTATCGCACGACGCTCGAGGAGTTCGTCACTGTTTACCGGATGCTCCAGGACCGCGACATCGGCACCGAGAAGCACACGATGCACGTGCCGCGCGATGGACCGGTGATCTACGTGATGAACCAGACGGGCGACGTAGTGGACGGCTACCGATGGCCGCCACGTGACAAGCAAACCAAACGGATCAGGGAGACAGGAAATGCCGCAGGCACGCATTCGAGAAGGTAAGCGCTACCGCTATTTCCGCGAGACCGGAACGCGGATCAAGAAGACGCGGCTCGGCGACGTCGAGGAGATCGTCGGCGAGTTCGTGTACGCCGAGGAGGGCGAAGTCATCGAAGTCGCGACAAGCTCGCTGAAGGGAGCGCGTGACTTCCTCGAGCGGGTCGACGAAGTGGAGCCCATCGGCGAGCAGGACGAACCGTACAGCGATACGGAAGCGGTGCTCGATGGCCAGTGGCAACACGTCTGCAAACGCGTGTTGGACATCGACGACCCCGACCTGTTGGTCGCGCTTCGCGAAGCCGAGAAATCGGGGCGCGTTCGCGGTTCGGTACTCGACGCGATCGACGAAGCGCGGGACGAATGCGACGACGACGACGGGAAGAGCAACGAGAGCGAGGACGAGTGAGGATCCTTCGACGACGCAAGTGACGGGATGACAGGGAGGGTGCCGTGGGCATCTACAGGTTGTCGAGCGGTAGGCATCGACGCTTCGAGGAAGGGACGCTCTGCGAGTACACCGCTGGCGACCTGATCGAACTCGATGAGAGCGAGGTCGTTCGGATCAGGCATCGCATCAAAGCGGTCGGTCGAACGGCGAAACCGACGACGTTACATGTGGGAGACATACAGGAACACCCAGACGGTACGCTCACCCGGCCGCTGTTGGTATTCACGCCCGGTGACACGAAAGCGATGAACGTCGCGAAGTTGAAGACGGTCATCGCCAACGCGAGGGAGCCCGCTCAGCTTACCGACATCGAGGAGCAGGAAGCGCGGAGCGACAAGCCGCGCGTCACTGTTTTTCGTGCGCTCGCGCGTCGACGGAAACAGATGAGCGACGACGACGACGAGGCCGACGAGGAGTAGGAGGCGAGATGACTTGTTCCTACAACGCGGGCGATCCGACAGCGACGACTCGGGACTATGTCCGGCTGCTGACGGGCGATACCGACGTGCCTACCAACTGTCGTCTCACGGACGAGGAACTCGATGCGTTGATCGCCGAGTCGATCGCGCTGAATCGCGATGGCGAGTGGACGAAATACTGCGCCGCTGCAGAAGCCATCGCGATCGCGGCGCAGGCCGGCACGCTCGTTCAAGCCACGAGTGGCGTCGAGCGCAAGCGCGTCGGACGTCTCGAACTGGAAAGCGGCGGAGCCGCGGAAGCGATGGCCGGATTGCTCAAACGCGAGCAGCGGTTCCGTAGGCGCTGCGCGGGACTGATGCTGCGCAAGCCGGCTGCGTTCTCGACGCTGGGACGCAAGCGAGGGAGGTGCGGGAGCTGTGGCTGATTTCCTCACAGAGCTGCTGGACCTGATGCCTCACACGCTAACGGCGCAGCCGGGCACGACGGACGCGAAAGACAACTTCACTCCGTCGGGCTCGGCGCTCGCCATCCCGTGCAACATCGAAGGCGAAAGCAAGCTGGTACCCGATCAGCTGGGTCGGCAAGTGACGTCGCGCTTCCTCGTCTACACCGGCCAGTTCAACAGCTTGACCATCGAAGGATTTCGGTACTCGCTTCCAGTCGAGTTCCCAGCGCCGCGAATCGAGCTCAAAGCCATCCTGGTCGACCCTGTATCGGACGAAGATGGGACGCTGTACGAGATCGTGAGGTTTCCGTGAACGTGTTCGTGCTTGGCACAGGTCGCTGCGGCACCGTGACGTTCGCGAAGGCGTGCAGTCACATCACGAACTACACCTGTGCTCACGAGTCGCGCTCCAGCCTCGTCGGGGGTGCGCGTTTAAGCTATCCGCCGAATCACATCGAGGTCGATCCGCGCCTGCCTTGGTTCCTCGGCGGCCTGATCCATCGGTTCCCGGATGCGTTCTACGTCCACCTGGTTCGGGAGCCGGTGGCTGTCGCGGCGTCGATCGAGCGACGATGGGGCGGGCGCGCTTCGTTCGCTCGCGCGTTCGGCGAGTCGATGCTGTACAGGGGCGATCAACACGGAAGCCGTCTCGCCATCGCGCGGTTTCAGATCGAGTCGATGACGGCGAACATCGAGCTGGCGCTGTCGACGCTCGACGACGATCAGCACATGTTCGCTCAGCTCGAAGAATCCGCCGACTGGTTCCCGAAGTTCTGGAAGCGCATCGGCGCGCAGGGTCGACGAAAGGTCGCTCAGCGCAAGTTCTCCACCCGGCACAACGCCTCGAGGCGGGCGGCATGAGCGGACGACTCGAAATCGGGCCCGGCCCCCACCCGATGGCGGGCTTTCTCGCCGTCGACGTAGTGCGACGTGTGGGTGTCGACTGCCTGGCCGACGCGACCGCGCTCCCGTTCCGTGACGACTCGTTCGAGTTGGTATACGCCTCGCACATCATCGAGCACGTCCCGTGGTGGTTGACGGACGGCGCGCTCCTCGAGTGGCGTCGAGTTCTCGCGCCCGGTGGCTCGGCGGAAATCTGGACGGTCGACGCTGCGAAGATCGCGCGCGAGTTGCTGTCGATCGACGAGGGCGGCCAGTCGCCGATCAGGCACGATGGATGGCGACGGAACAACCCAGACGCGGATCCGTACCATTGGATCAACGGGCGAATCTTCGCATACGGATCGTCGCCGTCGGACCCGAATTGGCATAAGTCGCTTTGGACTTTGAAGTCGCTGATGGCGGCGTTCGTTCGAGCTGGCTTCAGTCGCGTTCGACCGTTGCTCCCGCAGCGACCGCGCGGCTACGATCACCGGTGGATCAACATGGGAGTGACGGGAACGTGCTGAACTTCCGAACCATCCAAGACCTGTCGCGCGCCCTGGCGCACGCCGCGCCCGATCTGCTGAAGGACGTCGATGCAGTCGTCGGCATCCACAGGTCCGGTGTGCTCGCTGCGTCGATCCTGGCCCTGCATGCCCAGGTGCCACTCGGAACGGTCGACGAGTACTGTGCGCGCACCGGTCCTGCCGGCAACGTCAAGCGCGTGCTGCTGCTCGACGATACGGCCTGCGGTGGCGGTACGATGCGGCGCGCGTTTGCCCTGGTCTCGGAAGCGCGTCCCGACTCGAAGATCATTACGGGCGTGGTCTATCGCGCTCCCGGCACAGGGAAGGGCGGCGTCCAGCGCTTCGTCGAGACGCTACCAACGCCGCGCGCCTTCGAGTGGAACATCTGGCGATCCGTTCACCTTCCCACGATCGCGTTCGACATGGACGGCGTGTTCTGCGATGACCCGAGCTTCGTCGACGACGACGGTCCGAAGATCAAGGCGCACTGCAGCGGAGCTCGTCCGTTCAACCTACCGAACCGTCCCGTCGCTGCGATCGTCACCTGTCGACTCGAACGATGGCGACCGCAGACCGAAGCGTGGCTGAAGCGGTACGGCGTCCGATTTAAGCGGCTTCACATGATGAGGTATCCCAGCGCGCAGGCCAGGCGCAGAGCAGGTGGCCACGCGCGCTGGAAGGCTGACGTGTATCGCGAGTCGGGGGCCAAGCTGTTCGTCGAGTCCTCGGTGGCTCAGGCACGAGCAATCGCGAAGCAAAGTGGCAGGCAGGTTTGGTGTATTCAGGACAGACAGGTATACGGAAGGAAAGGCTGATGGAGAGTCTCAAAGAACTCGGGCTGACCGGCGGAATGTCGCAGCACGAGATACTGGCGCGACTGGCGCGAAGGATGCAGGTGAAGTCCTACCTGGAGGTCGGCGTTCGAGACGGCGCGACGCTCTGGACTGTCGTCGAAGCGGACTATGAATCGCTGCGACTCGTCGCGTGCTCCGATACGTGGAGCGACGCTCACGGCGGGACGGATCGAGGCAGTCACGATCACATCGACCGACTGCTGAGCGCGGTCCTGTTCTACTACCGAAAGGGCGAGGCGATGTGGCTTGACGGCGACTCGGCAGAGACGCTTCCCGCGCTGCTCGATCGCGAGCCCGACAGGCGGTTCGACCTCGTTCACATCGACGGCGATCACAGCGAGGGGCACGCGCTCGTCGATATGAAGAACGGCTGGAATCTGACGGGTCGGATTCTCGTCGCGCACGACACCAACTATTCCGAAGTCAAGAACGCATGGGAGGAGTTCGTGGTCGGCGCGGAAGGGCTGGCGTACTGCCAGCGTTATCTCACCGGGCGCGGCACCGGCGTGGCGGTTCGAGCATGAGCAAGACAGTGGCGATCGCAGTTAAGACGATCGACCGAGGCGCCTGGCCGCCGAAGGCGAGGAACTACCTCGGAGCGACGCTCGCGAACTTCGAGCGCTCTGGCGTGTTCGAGTCGGAGCATCTGCACTCGCTGGCGCTCGTCGACTCTGGCTCGCCGCACGTCTGCGACTTCCTCGAAGCTGAGGTCGGTCTCAGCTACGCCTGCGGCTCGATGATCCTTCACGATCGCCAGGTGCGCGTCGACGTTCCGAGCAAGCGTCGCAACCTCCACCGCAACGCGGCGCGCGCCATCCAGCTCGCTGGCTCAGCGGGCGCCGATTGGGCGATGGTCGTGGAGGACGACATCGACGTCTGCTCCGACTTCCTTGAGAGCGTCGTCGCATGGCTGAACGATCACCGAAAGCCGAGTCCGATGATGTACGTGTTCGGCGCGAACTACCGACAGATCCGCACCGCGTACCGACGGCGCCAATCGGTCTGGAAATATCCCGTTCGGTCGTTCTACGGCGCGCTCTGTTGCGTCTGGTCGCCCGAGGACGCGCTCGACGTTGTCGACTGGTACGGAGACGATCCGGCCTACCTCAACGAGGAGGGCGGAAAGATATACGGACGCGGCCACGATCTGATGCTCGGGCGCTGGGGTCAGGATCGCGGCGTGACTCACTTTCGAGCATCCGTTCCGTGCTTCATCCAGCACATCGGGCTGGACTCGGGACTCGGCAACCGTAAGATCCAGTACGCTGGATGGCGCGGCCTTGGATATTCGTACGTGAACGGCAGGCAGACGACAGGATACAGAGCATGAAGAAGGTACTGTGGTGCGGCGACTCACCGAGAGCATCGACAGGTTTTGCGCGATGTACGCGAGCTGCGTGCGACTCGCTTCACGAGCGCGGCTGGAAGGTCGACATTCTGGGAATCAATGACTTCGGCGACCCGGGCGAATATCATTCGCCGATCTGGCCTTGCCGGCAGCCGCTCGACGGCGGTCACGACTTGTTCGGCGTGACGAGGCTCCCGCGCATGATCTGTCGTCTGAAACCCGACGTCGCGGTGATCCTGAACGATCCGTGGAACATCCATCCGTACGTCGACCAACTTGATCGGTATGCGGACGCGCTCGACTCCGACGGTCTGAGGAACGAAGCAACCCTACTGCGCCAGACTCCGATCGTCGCGTGGCTCGCGGTCGATGGCGACAACCAGAACGCGACAGCCCTCAATCGGCTCGCGCACGTGATGGTCTGGACGGACTACGCCGCGCGGCAGCTCAAGCTCGGCGGATACGAAGGCGTCAGTGACGTAATTCCACTCGGCGTCGATCGTCGCATGTTCTCTCAGCGACCTGTCGACGAGGCGCGCGCAAAAGTTCTGCCGGAAAAAGTTCCGGACGGCGCGTTCGTCGTCGGCGTCATCGGTCGCAACCAACCGAGGAAGCGTCTCGATCTGACGCTGGAGTACTTCGGTAACTGGATCAAGAGTCGCAACATTGAGGACGCCTATCTGTACCTTCACGTGGCGCCCACTGGAGACAGCGGAATTGATATTCGGCGCGTCGCGAAATACTACGGGCTGGAAGGCAAGCTGATCATCATGAATCGCGACGTTTCGTACGGAGTCGACGACGACATGATGCGGCTTGTTTACTCGTCGCTCGATCTGTACTTCACGACGACTCAGGGAGAGGGATGGGGCCTGCCGGCGCTCGAAGCGATGGCCTGCGGCGTGCCGGTAGTTGCTCCCGACTGGTCCGGTCTCGGCGACTGGGCGCGAGACGCAGCCTGGCTCATCGAGTGCACCGGTCGTGCTCCGACCGCTCCGATCAACGGGCAAGTGTACACGATCGGCGGAATCCCGGATCGCGAGAAAACCCTGGAGGCGCTCGACTGGTTCTATGCGCCCGCGACTCGCGACGACCGCCGACGGGAATACTCCGATCGTGGCTTCGCTCGTGCCGAGAAGTTCGATTGGCGGGCTACGGGCCACGGCGTGGCGGCTGTTCTGGATCAACTGATAGGTAACGTACGGGTGGGGGTGGCCTAATGGCTCGTTCGATGTCCTTCCAGCTCAGGGGCGTCGAAGCAGTGAGGCGACGTCTGGGTCAAATCGGACGCGGCTTTGATAAAGCAGTCGAGAGGGCACTGCGCGAGGAAGCCGAAGAAATCATGCGGCGCTCGAAGAACGAGTTTGTACCGATCGACAAATCCACGCTGAAGAACAGCGGCTTTGTCAACGACGTCGTGCGGAAAGGAAAGAACATCTCGGTCGTGCTTGGATTCGGTGGCGCCGCTGAAGCATATGCGCTCGCTGTTCACGAGCATCCGTCTTCAGCCTCGCCGCCATCGTGGGGCGATGGCCCGGTCGATTTCAAGCGCGGCGGGCCGAAGTACCTCTCGAAGCCGATGGACGAAGCCGTACCTGGAATGGACAACCGAATCGCCAAGGTAGTCGAGCCGAGGTGACGTAATGGCTGACACATGCTATCTCGAAATCACAGACGTTGCGCGACCGTTCCCCATCGACGTCGACGCTGGCGAGACGCGGTCGATGTTCAGCGCGAACTTCGAGGCGACGAGCAGCGGTGCGGTCGAGGAGTGGGAGGAAGATTTGATCCGACTCTGTCAGACAGCGACGCCGCCGATTCCGCTCGTGCTGAATGTCGATACGCTGATCGGCCGGCGGAAGGCTTGGCCGGCAGGCAAAGGTCCTTTCCATCGGTTCATCGACACCAGCGGGCTTCCATCGGAACTGACGCACAACAACGACGTTCAGGAAAAGTTGTCAGCTCAAATCGTAGTGATAGGCAGGGACGAGAACGCCGCGCGCTCCCGCGTGCTGGCCATCTGGCGCGCGTTAAAAATCGTGCGCAACACGACCGTGACCTCTCCTTGATGAGGCACGAGAACAGGAGGTAATGCAATGCCCCAATGCTCAGGCGTACAGAGCGGGCACGGTGCGACCATCGCCATCGAGTTGGATCCGGTCAGCTCGCAGGGAGCGTTCACCACGATCGCTCAGCTCAACGGCGACATCACTATCGGCCTGAATCGTCCCGAGACGGACGTCACTCCGCACAACGACGACATAGATACCTGGTCGCTCGGCGTGCTGATGCGCGACCCTCTGTCGTTCGGGATCAACTTCATCTTCGACGATCCGACCCACGATCATTTGACGGGTCTGGTCGGGAAGCTGCGGGACAACGAATGCATGGGCGTTCGGTTCCGCGGGCCCGACGGCTCGGTCGATACCGACGAGTGGCTCGGGTCGGGACAGGTGCAGGCATTTGCGCAGACGGCGCCCGTACGGACCGGTGCTCGGACCGCCGATTGCACGATCCGCATGAGCGGCCCGATGTTCTTCGACGGCGACCTGCAAGCCTAACCTCGGCGACGATTCGTCGAGCGCATCATTCCACAGACAGGCGGTAAGAAAGGTACGGAAGGCGACATGGCAAAGAGAGCACAGAATCAGACCAAAGCACTGACGAAGGCGCAGCTGTTTGGAGGGCCGAAAGCAAGTCGACTGGAGTCGATCGACGTTCCCGAGTTGGGGGGAGTGATCTACCTGGCGCAGCTGAAGGCGTCGGAGATCCTGCCGTTCATCTCGGTCGGCGATGACGACTCGATGGAGAAGATGAACGCTCGGCAGAATCAGATGCTCGTCAAGGCGTTGGTCGACGAGAAAGGAACTCGGATCTTCGGTGACGAGGACGCCGACAAAATGAACGACTTGCCCTGGGATGTTTACACGCGAATCGTCCGTCACCTGACGGGTAAGATCCAGGGCACAAAGAAGGAAACGGAAGCCCCTTTAACGGATGGCGAAAGTTCGCCTTTCTCCTAGCTCTGGAGCTGAAAGAGTGGGACGTTGACAAGCTGTTGGAGGAAATCCCATGGCACCTGTTCTGCGAATGGAGACAGTTCTATGAGCAGGCGCCGTGGGGCGATCTCCGCGACGATATGCGAGCAGGCATTATCACCGCGACGATCGCGAACGTCAACCGCGACTCGAAGAAAAGACCTTCAGCCTACAAGCCGGAGGACTTCATGCCGTTCCTCAGAGAGTCGACGCAGGTGTCGCACACCTCCACCTATCGACCGATCACCGATCCGGCGGAGTTCAACAGGATGAGCAGCGCGGTTCGAGCCGCGTACGGAAAGCCGAAGCGACTGGCCTTGGTAGCATAAGGAAAGGACCCGACTGATGGCTCTGATGGTCCTGGAAGAACAAGAGAGAATCTACAGCTATGTTCCGTTCGACGTCCGCGTGTCGCTGGGCCTCGTTCCCGGATTCGAGGGGCTCCAAAAGTTCGGTCGCAACGAGTCGATCAGTTCGGCGGTTGATGAGGACGTGTGGTCGGTCGGCGGTACTTATGTCTTCCCAACGGCAGCCGAGACTCTGAGCCTAGTATCGACCAGCGACGAGGACCTACCGGGCGGCGACGGAGCAGGCATCGTCGAGGTCTTCGGTCTAGCCGACAACTATGCAGCGCAGACGGAACTGGTCGAGCTGGAAGGAACGACACCGGTTCTCACTACCAAGTTATTTCTGCGAGGGGATCGGGCGATCTGCCGAACGCCCGGCAGCACCAGTACGCTGGATCGGAACCTCGGGATCATCACCGCGACCCAATCGTCCTCTGGCATCGTAATACTCAGAATCCTGGCGCAGTTCGGCCAGACCCTGATGGCAATCTACACGGTTCCTCTCGATCAGGTCCTAGTCCTGACGCGCGCGTATGCCTCCGTCGGCAAGCAACAAGCCTCCGCCCTATCGGCTGAGCTTATTGTGCGACCAATAGGTGAGTGCTTCCAGGTGAAGGGTATCGTCGACGGCAACTCTCAGGGCGCGTCGATCACGCAGGCCACGTTCAAGCCGGGAGACTCGTTCGCAGCTAAGACGGATATCAAAGTTACCGCCGGAGTATCCTCCAACGCAGTCTTTGTCAATGCTGGATTTGACGGGTACCTCGTCGAAGCCGACAGATTCATCGCAGGCAACTAACGAACGGCATCGAACATGGCCAAAATCGGCGACGTCGAAGGAATCCTGAGGCTGCGCGACGAGTTCACTGGTGTGCTCACGCGCGCCCAGTCTCAGCTCCAGGCTGCCGGGCAGCAGATGATGGCAATCGGTGCAGGCATGTCGCAGGTCGGCGGTACGCTGACTCGCAACGTCACGCTTCCGCTTATTGCCATCGGCGGCGTTGCTATCAAGACGTTCTCGGATTTCGACGGGGCGATGACTCAGTCCATGGCGATCATGGGCGACCTGTCGGACACGATGAAAGCCGACCTGGCCAATACGGCGCTCGAAGTCGCGAAGGTCACTACGTTCAGCGCCAAGGAAGCCGCCGACTCGTTCTTCTTTCTCGCGTCTGCCGGACTCGACGCGGCGACCTCGATCGAAGCGCTACCGACCGTGGCGACGTTCGCGCAGGCGGGCATGTTCGACATGGCCACCGCGACGGACTTGCTGACCGACGCTCAGTCGGCCCTCGGCCTTACGGTCCGTGATACCGAAACGGGGATAGTCGACGTCACTGCGACGATGGAGAACATGGCGCGCGTCGGCGACGTGCTCGTCAAAGCGAACACGTTGGCCAACGCGACCGTCGAGCAATTCTCCACAGCTCTGACTCGCGAAGCTGGCTCGGCGTTGAAGTCGTTCAAGATCGACGTCGAGGAGGGCGTGGCGGTTCTCGCCGCCTTTGCCGATCAGGGCATCAAAGGTGAGATCGCCGGTACGGGCCTGAGCAGGATCCTGCGACTAATGACCTCGGCGGCCGTGAAGAACAAGGAAGCCTACAAGGATCTGAACGTCGAGGTATTCGACCTCGCCACGGGAAACATCAACAATCTCGCGGACATCATCGGCGATCTTGAAGAGGCGTTCAAAGATCTGAGCGATGAGGAACGTGTTGAAGCGCTGACGCTGTTGGGCTTTAGGGCGCGCGTCCAGGGCGTGATTCTCCCGCTGATTGGAACGAGCGGTGCCATCCGCAGGTTCGATGCAGCGCTGCGAGACTCCGGCGGAACGATGCGTGAGATCGCAGACAAGCAGCTGGAATCATTCCGCGTCAAGATGGGGCTGTTGAAGGACCAGTTCATCGACGTGGCGATTGCGCTCGGCGCTCAGATTACGGCTGCGCTCGAAACATTGATTCCTACGCTGGTGAGGGTGGCGGAGGTCCTCAAAAAGGGAGTCGAGATATTCGGTAGAATGCCTACGGCTGTCAAGCTGGCAGCCGTCGCCGCTGTCGGACTTGTCGCTGCGCTCGGGCCGCTGCTCGTGATCGGCGGTAGTCTATTGACGATGTTTGCGAGCCTGGTCATTATCTTCGGGTCGGGGATGGGCGCCGCCGCGGTAGCCACAGCAGGGGCTTCGATCACCGGAGTGTTCGGCTCGATCCTGGGCGTGCTCGGCGGCGCCGGCGGTCTCCTGGGCGTGCTCGGCGGAGTCGTCACGTTCCTCACCGGACCCGTAGGCATCGCCATCGCCATCGGAATCGCGCTCGTCGCGTTCAAGCCTTTCCGTGACGTCGTGTTCGAGCTGGGCGGGCTCATCGTCAACATGATCAAGATTGCGCTCATCCCCTTCGTGGCTATCTTCAAGGTGATGAAGTCCCTCATCGGTCCTATGATCGGCGCCATTGGGGAACTGGCCGGTGCGGCTTTGGGCGCCCTGGGCAAGGCTCTGGGATGGGTAGCCACCAAGATATCTGAGGCGAATGAGAGCTGGGATGAGTGGCTGAATCAGACGAACCAGAAAGCCTTTGAGGCCGCCAGCAAGGGAGCCGACGAACTAGCCTCCAGCGCCCAGGGCATGATCGACATCTTTGACAAGTTCGGAAAGGAGAGCCTGAAGCAATGGCTGGAGAATCTCGACCAGTCGGTCATCTCCGTCGATGACCTGAAGGCGGGTCTGGGCATCCTCGGGAGCGCTGGGAAGGTGACCGGCGAGGACTTCGAGTTTCTGCGCCTGGCGCTGGTCGCGGCAAGCGACGCTGCCGCAGGCGCCGAGGGTCCAACAGACGACTTCCTCGCAGCGCTCGCGGCGCTCGACGAGGAGGCAAACGAAACGAAGGAGACGCTGACCAAACTCGACAAGGCGATCCAGGATTTGGGCTTCGTGACTGCGAAGGATGTCACTGGCGAAATGGATGGCCTTCGTCTCGCGTTCGAGTCGGGCATTGTTCCTATCGGGCAGCTGGAAACCAAAGTCGAGGAGCTGCGCAAGAAATACAAGGAACTCGAACTGCTGACGCCGGAACTTGCCAAGGAACTCGACGGCATGACCGAGGCGCTCAAAAGGCAGGAAACTGCAACCGAGCAGCTGCTCGTCGACATTCCGGCTGCGAAGAATGCTATGGACCTAATGAGGGGCGCGGCGGGTCAACTGCCGCCCGTGCTGAAGGCGTCGACCGAAGGTCTGCGCGAGGTCGACGAGCAAGCGCAGGACACGACCGTCAGCTTCGGCGAGTTCTTTCAAGGGATCCAGACTGGCATCCCGGTGGTCGACGGTTTTCTTGGGAAGCTAAAGGGCTTTCTCGGAATCTTCACGTCGATCACCTCGGCGCTGAGTGGAGTCTCGAAGGGCTTCGGAAGTTTCTTCGGAAAGATCGCCGGCGCTCTTGGCGGTGGCGGTGGCGGCGGTGGCGGTATTCCGGGCCTCGGGGGCATCGACAAGTTGATCGGGTCCTTCACCTCGATGTTCAGCGGTGCAGCGGCGGCGCTTCCCGGGGTCATCACGACCACCTTGGCTCCCGCCATCGGGACGGGCGTGTCAGCGGCGTTCACTGTCGGTCTTCCCGCTGCCGTTCCTGCGCTCACCAGCGCGGGCGCGTCGGCAGGTACGGCCGTTGGGGGCGGGATGGTTTCCAGCTTCGGCGGGATGATGTCCAGCCTCGTTCCGCTCATGACCAACCCCATCACCATCGGGGTGGCTGCAGCGATTGCCGGTTTCTTCGTCATCAAGAAACTGTTTTTCAAGTCTCGTGAGGAGGTTCGCGGCACCCGGCAAGAGGGAATCTTCGGGGCTTTTACGGTGCCGCAAACCGTCCTTGACGGGCTCGTGAAGCTGAGCGTCGCCGCAACGAAGGCGGGACGCTCCCTGCCCGATACGATCGCGTCGCTGGTGGGATTCAAGGACGTGCTCACCGCGGTAGGCATCCAGACGTTGCCTCAGTTCATGTTCGCGATGAACAAGGGCGACGAGGCTGTCGGAAGGATGCGGGAAGGGCTCATCACCGGGACCGAGGCGGCCAACTTCTTCGGCGGCGAATCGTTGCGGATCATGAAGGAGGCGGCCATCGCGCTCGGCGGTACGGCGGTAGCTGAGTTCGACAACATGATCCGCAAGGCGGTCGAGGCGGGCATCATAATTCCAAAGGAATTTAAGAAGGCTTTCGAGGTTGCAGCCGGCTCAGCAGATCAAGTTTCAGAGGCGCTCGTCAAGGTAGGAGACGAGATCACGATCCAGATCCCGAAGATGTTTGGCGGAACCAAGGATGTGATCACTACAGTCACCCAAGAAATGATCGACGCCATGAAAAAGACCGCCGCTGAGATCAATCTGACGACGACGAAAGTTGGCGACACGATGATGGCTCAAGTAGCCATCGTCGGTGGCGGTACGAAGGAAATGTCTGTAATCGTTACTCAGGGAATGCTCGACATGGCTGAGGCGGCCCAGAGCGTGACTAGTGGAGTAGCTGATGCTGCACAGGAAGCTGCGGACAGGATCGTTGTTACCGAGGCCGAAAAAGAAGAGGCCATAAAAGTCATCGCAGAGCTAGGATTACAGTCGGCGATCCGTCGGCTGGACGAGCAGCAAAAGGCGCAACTTGAAGCAGCTGCGTTAACTGTAAAGACATGGGAGGAAGCTACAGGAAAACAGGTTGACATACTGGATCAGGCTACGTCAACCATGGGCGGTGCGGTGAGCAAGCTTGCGAGTATCTTCACAGGTACTCTGGCAGACTCCGCATCCACCGGCGCTGACGCCGTCAGCGAGTCCATGGCTCGTATGGCTGAGTCCGCAAGCGCTACGTTCGACAGAGTATCCGAGGCGTCACGTCGCGCCGCTCGCGAGTCGATCGAGGCTTGGGAGGAGTGGGAAGAAGACATGGTCGGCGAGTCGATCATTCCCGACACAGTCAACCAGTCCGTCACCTGGATCCACAAGATGGGCGACGCATCCGAGGACGAAGCGAAGCGCATGACTGATGCCTTCTCGGACGGGGTCGGCGACGGGCGCGGCACGGTCCAGCCTGGATCCTTTACGTCGAGCCTGACCGGGCTCACGCCGTCGATCGCAACGCCTGCCGGAATCGGCGGCGGCGTACGCCAGCCGATCCAACTTGTCGTCGAAGGTCAGGTGCTCGCGACGGTGATGATCAAGAACATGCCGCGCGCGCTCGCCAACGCAGGCGTGGCGAACAGCCAGAGGTGACGTCGTGTCGATCACGATAACCGTTGCCGGAGTCAACCGAGATGAGTTCGTCTCGCAGGTCCAGCCTGCAGGGTGGACGGATACTCTCAACGGTCGTGGTACCGGCACCATTGTCTTCAACGTACGGTTCGCCAAGCTGGCAACCTTTCGCCCGATCGACGGCCAGACAATCCTTATCGAGGAGGATCTCGGCGGCGGGGACGTGGCACGCTTCGGTGGCTTTCTCGTCGAGCCCCAAGCGACCGAACTTCCGGATGAGAAAATCGTCAGCTTCAGCTGCGGCATGCAGGACAACAACGCGATCGCGGACCGCCGAATCATCACGGCGTCGTTCGATGAAGTTGCGGTCGAGGATATCGTTGACGCCATCGTCTCGAACGCGAACGGCGACGGGCTGACGGGCGAGGGAATCACGCAGACCGGGGTCGTTCCAGGCGCCGCAATCTCGATCGAGTTTCCAACCATCTACGTCACCGAGGCGCTCAACGATTTGGGGGTTAAAGCCGACGGCAGGTGGTGGAATATCGCCCACGACAAGGACCTGACCGTCGCTCCGCGTACGGCTGTTCCGGCACCTGGTGATCTGACGGGGGCGAACACGCTGAAGAAGACCGTCAGGGTGCGGCCCGTCAAGGAAAAGTACCGCAACGTCGAGATTGTCTTTGGCGGCAAGGACGACTTCACGATCTCGGGTAGGTTTGAGGACGCGGTCGAGATCGCAGCGCGCGCTGCGATCGAAGGAGGAACGTCGGGTCGGTACGAGCACATCGAGGAGCGTCAGGACATTCTCGACAGCGTACTGGTCGAGGAACTCGCAGAGGATCTGGTCACGCGATTCGGTACCGTAACGCTGTTGTTCGAATGCGTCACGCGCGATCCTGGCTATGCGTCGGGCCAGGAGGTCGACGCTATTTTTCCGAACCTGGAGCTGAATCCAACGACGTTCCTGATCGACTCAGTATCGGCACAGATCGTCTACTCGGACGAGGATGGAACCGAGCCCGAAATCTGGTATAGCATTCAAGCGATCACCGGCGATCCGTTCGGCGGTTGGATGGAGCATTTTCGCAAGCGTCCTGGTTCGTCTCAGGAGCGCGACATCACACCGCCGCCTGGCGTCACGATCAACTGTGATCCCGGTGTCGTCGTTCACGATCCTCCGCCCGGACCGTTCGAGTGGTTCCAAGGACCCGCCGACGATCCGACGCGATTCCCGCTCGCCTTCGGCCTGGCTCAGTCCGGGACTCACCTGGTGGCGATGCGTCAGGGTGGGCTCGCCGGCAGCGGCGGCTGTGGCGGCGGCGTATTCCCCGGCTGCGGTCCTCCTACCGAGCCAGTTCAGGAGTGCTTCGCCAGCCGCCAGACAATCCTGGAACTGTGGGCGATAAATCCCGTGACGCGCGCTCTCACCCTCTCCGCTTGTGGTTCCCTGGACCAGCCGAACGCGGGGGCGAACTACAAGAAGCATATGCCGATGAACGCGAATGCGCTCATCGGAATGGTGCAGGCCAGCGTCAGCGACACCACCTTCCTAGTCGGGCAAGTGGTCTTCAACAGCACCATCGGTTTTCTGGGCCAGACCCCTTCTACGATGCCGAACAATGGCAACCTGTCGGAGGCCGTCTGGGTGGGCTCGCACTGCTACTTCATCGACGGCGCCTCCGGCGATCTCTTTACCTACGATTGCACTACCCCCGGCTCCCCGATCGAACGCGCCGTAGTGGCTACCTCCTGCACCGCCATCCGTAGTCTCGTCGCGTCGCCCGACGGCAACTCCCTCTACGCCGCCGGTGGCACGATCGTCTCGGCCTTGGATATCAGCGACCGTAACGCCCCGGTAGAAGACAACACTCTGGCGGTCGCGAATTACCTGAGCCTGGACATGAACGACGACGGCGACAAGCTCATCATGTTCCGTCGCAACAGCTCCACAGTCGTCGGGTACACCGTCATCGCTATGACCCTCAACGGTACCGACATAGCATTCGAGGAAGAGTCCGGTACCGTCTCTCTCTCGACTTCCGTCATGGAGGGAGTCGGCTGCGTCTGGCGAGGAAATAAGGCGGTTGTCTACAACGAGTTCAACGTGAACTCTGGAGTCAATGCGCTGCGAGCGCATATTTTCGACACGACGGATACATCTGCTCTCGTTGTAGTCGAGACGCTCCTCTACAATCACGGAACGGTAAACAACAGAGGCCCGATTCGTCAGCAAAACGTCCCGAACTCCTACTACTATTTTGGGGGAGTTACTCACCAGATCACGTACGGCGTTCAGACCTTTCCCAAGTGCGTCGACCTATCAACCCAGTTCCCTCTGGAGGCCGACTTCGGCGGAACGGGCCACAAGGAATACGATCCCGGGGACATACTCTTTGCCGATACCGAAGAGACGCTCGCCCGTCGAGTCATCGGCAACGAGGGAGACGTCCTGACGGTTGCCAGCGGTCTTCCCGTCTGGGAGCCTGCCGTCGTGCCCAGTGGTCAAGTAGGCGCGGGAGTCGTCGTGGCCTGCATGCTCGCCGATGTTCAGTTCGACAGTACTTCGCTGGTCGATATTTCGGGACTCAGCCACGAAGTTCTCTCTGGCGAAACATACTACTTCCGCGCCGACCTATTCTTCGACATCACCGCAGCGGACTCCCACCGATACGCCATCGGCGGTACCTGCCAGGGAGACATCCGCTACCAGGTTCGCGCCCTGGACGACGCAGCCGCTGGTGGATATTCCATCGTGGTGTCCGGGCAGCATTCCCTCCTCGGCGGGGAGGCTTTCGTTCCGTCCGGTGTCCTGATTGGCTATACCGAAATCTCCGGGTGCATCGCGGTCTCTGCCGATGGCACTCTGGTTCCACAAGTCGCCTTGAACGCATAAGTATGAGAGTCAGCTGATGAGTTCGATCGTCCAAAGCGCCACGTCCTCCAACGGTCTCGCCGTTACCTTCAACACTATCTTTGGGGTGACTCCGACCGAGGGCAATTTCCTGGTTGCCTGGATCTGGCATGACGAGGTGTCGACCGACATCGAGGAGCTGACCAGCTCTGGCTGGGTACGCATGGGGACGTTCGCCGCGGCGCTGGCAGCTACCGTGTACCGGCTCTCCGTCTACGCCAAGTTCGCCGGTGCCGCCGAGTCAACTACCGTAGCCTGGGATCTGAATGAGGTCAACCGGCGCGCCATAGGTTTTGTGTCCGAGTTTCAGGACGTCCCCCTGACCGAGCTACCCGCTGTCGACGCTGCTGCAATCTCCTCCAACTCCATCGACGCCGGCGGTACTTCCAATCAGGTTGACGACGCGATAGATGTAGGATCCGGGCAGCTCGGGCTGGTCATGGTGGGGCTCAACGGTACCTCTCCAACCGAACCCTCTTGGGCTACCGAGGTCACCTTCATTCGTGACTCGTCGACCAACTTCCGATGCGCCACCATCGGCTTCGTCGACCCCGCTGCCACGGTCCAGCCTGATGCCGCATGGGGCACTACTCGTTTCTCGAATCACGCTATTTTTGTTCTCGGAGATGCGACGGTCCCGCTGATCATCAAGGCCCGTTCGTCATTTCAGATAATCAAAGGGCCATGAAGCGAGACAGGGGAAAGAAGTGTCAGAAAGATTGATCGAAGTCGAGGCCGCAATCCGCGCGATCAAGAAGCAGCGGGACGAAGATCGCGCGGACGCGACCAAGGACAACGATCGTCGACACGGCGAAGTGATGGGAGGCGTAGGTCGCGTCGAGGATCAGCTGGAGGAAATGAACAGCACCGTCCGCGAGAATCGCGAGCGCATCATTGTCGTCGAGACTCACCAGCTGCGATCGAAGCAGGATAAGGATCGAGCAGCTCACGGATCGGCTCGGGTTGTCGAGCCGCCGAACGTCAGGGCTCAGATTCAATGGGCGGCGCTCGGTGGAGCTGTGATCGTAATCGTCCAGAATCTGTCGGAAGCGATCCTCGCTCTGGCGAACTTCATCATGGAGGCAGCATCGTGAACAATGGGAGACGAACAATGCTAGATGAACCAGAGTCCCTACTTCCGATCGTTCGCGAGGAGCGAGCGAAGTATCCGACGCCGATTCCGAACGAGCAGCTCGGCGAGCTGCTGAACGCGATCGCTCTGCGCGGAGGCGTGGGCTGGGGGCTGGCGGCGAAGAGCACCGGAGCTCACACGGCCCAGCCAGTCACCGGAACGCTCGTCTCGCCAGACCTTCTGATTCACGCGCCGAGCAATATCTGGTATGACGTTCTGATTGATTACGAGAACGCGGCGACGCCATCGTGGCAGAACCACGGGCAGGCGACGATGGAATGGGTCGCTCCCGTTCCTACTG
>SDBU01002853.1_pt1 | contig 22489 bp, 30 predicted proteins | sample 2277071 | NCBI WGS metagenome assembly SDBU01 (sample SAMN10397929, study PRJNA504765) | marine sediment metagenome | isolation source: marine sediment core GS08_GC12, 126 cmbsf | place: Arctic Ocean: Gakkel Ridge, Loki's castle | collected 2008 | reverse complement strand
TCGATTGCGTGTTCCCGTCGTCACAAGTCATGTTTGCGCTCATGGTTCTGTCCTTTCGTTGTTTGCCTTCATTATTGTTCATCACTATCTCCTAAAATGCTTGCTCGGATGATTTTTCCGATGCAAGAGTTCCAAATTCTCAAGACGATTGTCTTGACGATTACCGTTTATGTGATGCACGTGTTCATATGGCTTAAGGTTACGACCGAGGTGGTCTGCCATGATGAGGCGGTGTTCGGCCACATAGCCTGTTTTGCGAGCCATCGGGTGCGTTGGGTTCCAGATGACGACGTAACCATGCTCCATAGCAAAGCCTACATGACCTTTTCTTTCACATTTTTCTCCCACAGGGAAGGGAACAGATCGACGTACTATCCTCAAATTATCAATCGCGTCATTTGTCTTATCACCATCAATATGAATTACAATTTCATCTTTAGAGAGGAGCCGATCCAAGTGTTTAGCCATAACTTTCCTGGCGTAAACGACGTAACCCCGCAGATTTGACATAGGATTATCTGGTTCGAATACTGTTTTATAACCCTGCCTGAACTGAACGCCCGATGGTTTTTTTATGTGCTTACTAAATGATTTATGATCAATACCTACATCTTCACTCCAACTCACTGTAGGCCAGTGGTGACTGCTGTGATCAACACGTGTTGTAATTTTGAGATTCTCGGGATCATTGTTTAACTTGTCACCATCGATATGATGCACAGTCTCGTTATCGGTATTCAGTAGTCGTCCGATTTTCTTTTCTGCCAGCAAAATGTGCTCGTAGTAGTAACCCCGCTCGTAAGCTCTTGGATGATCCTCTGCCTTGATACACCAATATCCATTTTTCTTGAACCTAAAATTGGAATTGGCTTTCTCACATTTATGAGAGCAGTACCGACCCCATGTAGGATTTTCAATTTGCTGGGTGGTCATTCGTTTCTTCTGCTTGCAGACTTCACAAGTCATCCAACGGCATTCTTCACAATACTTTGTGTCTTTTCGAACCTTCGGTTTTAGCACAAATGATCTACTACATTTTTGACATTGTTTCGTCATGTCATACCTCCTATGAATTATACAATACATTCAACGGGTGCGTGACAAAGTCCTCTATAAAACCCCTAAAAATCTTCAAAATCCCGCTTTTCGGACATTTCTTGTGCTTTTTTTCGAAGCCGTTGGAGCGCGTTGTCGATTGTCTTTTTACCAAGGTTTCTTTTGGGGAACACTTTTTTTAATTCGACAACGATTTCGTCATAGTGTAGTTGACGCATATACTGTCTATAAACTTCTTGTTCAAGTTTGGAGAGTCTGGATAAGAGTTTATTTTCTCTTCGAGAATTTGACTCACTTTTCGCCAGTTCATCAACAACTTCTGGTCGATCCTCACATATGATCGAGATCAACGACAGAGAATCATGATCTCCAGGTCGTTCTTCATTCAAGGAAAGGCTGGTATTCAGTACCTTTCGTTTCTGTTGATGACTCCCTTTAATGAGTGAAAATAAGTGCCGCTTGATACATAGTATAGCGAAGGACTTAAATTTACCCCGTGTAGGGTCAAAATCTTCAATTGCTTTAAATCGGAGAGCAAAAAGACATTCTTGTTCAATTTCATCAGAGTCCCTACCGGGAATTCTATATTTCTTTCCACAGATCTTAATAAAGTAATTCAGATAATCCTTTATGTCTATGAACGATTGTTCATCATCAAAATCTCTTATTCGGTTAATTAGTACCAAAATTTTCTTTTCTGCTCTCCCTGAAGTGCCTTCAGAGAGATAATCCATAGTAACTCCTATTGTCTAAATATAAATACACTCTGCAAAAACCATGTCTGCAAAGCAGTTTCGGCGGATAGCTTATGAGATACAGCTATAGGTGTTTGGTTGAGTTTGGTGATACTTTCCACAATTGCTTCCAACCCACCTCGACGAGTAACCTTCTTTAGTTGTTCACGCAAGCGTTTTTTTCCTTCTTCGCTCAAGTGTATGAATTCGTAAGCATTTGACGCACTAAGTCCAACCATTAGATTCCGTAAGTGATCTGCGATTTCGCCATAAACCATAGAAAAATCTATACCAGTTGACAGAATCTCATTAATGATCTTGAACCCGGCTGTGGCATCCGCTTTACCAGAGTCATCTCCAAGAATTTGGTCCACCAAATCGAAATATTTCATTTCTCCAGCAGAACCAAACATACTTTGTGCGTTACTCAAGGTGCAACCGTCGTCACCAAACGATGCTAGTTTCTCAAGGTGTTGTAACCCGGACCTCATGCTGCCACTTGCCATCTTTGCACAAAAATTTAAAGCAGCCTTTTCATAGACTAAATTCTCTTGTTTGGCAACTACCTCTAATCTATCAGCGATCTTTGACCAGTAAATCTTCAAAAAGTCATGGCGCTGGCACCTTGAAAGAACGGCAGGACGCATCTTTTGTACATCAGTCGTACATAAAATGAACCTGCAATGGTCAGGTGGTTCTTCGAGAAGTTTTAAGAGCGCATCATTAGATGCAGAAGACATGGCATGGCAATTAGACACCAACAAACCGTCAGCAAAATAATTCTTGTTTATTTCATCCTGAGATTCTACCTCTAAATTGTAAACAAATTCATCTTCACAGACGATCTTTTTAATGGATATTATTTTGTTCGCCACTTCCGTTTCTAGATAAACTCTCAGCCCCAGCTCTAAGTCCTGTGCTTTAAGATAATGAACACGCATATCAGCAGCAGCAGCAATGTAAACTTTATGATTACCCGTAATCCTCGCAGTATGTTCCCTACCCGATTCATCCCCAATCTCGATTTCATACATTTGTTTGTCATTATGAATCTTAATATATCGGAGGATTTTCTGTTTAACAATTTTTCCCGTAGACATGTCTCTGCTACGAACTGCACCCCATACTTCTAACAGCCGCTCTACTCCACATAGAAATTGTTCAACAGCCTCATTTTCGCCACTATTTGTTTCTCTTTCTCTTTTTCTTATGTGTTCGTTTGCCTTCTTCATGCTCTCCATAATCTGTGATAAATCGTATAATTCACCAATGGGGATTTGGCTCCCATCTAACATGGTGACCATGGACTCATAAGGCAGGCACTCGTCAATGATGAAGTATTTTTTCTTGGCTATCGTAGCATGATAAAGCGCATCCCTTTTAAGTTCTCGAACTTGATCTACCTTGCCCGCGCCACTTGCACCGTCGATCTCGGTAATATCTGTGTGGGAACCATCGAATATTTCTTTACAAGCACTACACTTACCACAGGGATGTAGACCCGGCGACACTTCACAATTCTCAACTGCCGCCAAAATTCGGGCCGCGCTCGTTTTACCGGAGCCGATCTGGCCCACAAAAAGGAAAGCGTGATGAAGTATATTTCTGTTTATAGCATTGGAAAGTGTTTGTACCACGATTTCTTGACCAATTAGATCATCCAACACCTTTGGTCGATATTTGCCTGCAAGATCAGTATTCATATTACTCCCCGATTAGACGGTCAACAATTTCTTGGTAACGACTTTTAATTCTTCGAACGATATCATCTGGAATTTCGGGTCCAGGTGCAGTCTTGTCCCACTTTCCTTTATCCACTAAGCCCTGTAGGTAGTTTCTCAAAATCTGTTTATCAAAACTATCTTGATCCCGTCCAGGTTCGTAGTCTTTCAACGACCAATACCGGGAAGAATCAGGCGTGAGTAACTCATCAATCAATACAACCGTGTCATCTATCATTCCGAATTCAAATTTCGTGTCAGCGAGGATGACGCCACGGGTCAAAGCATGACAACGCGCTTCACTATACAATCGAATAGACATTTGAGCAAGCGATTTCATTAGCTGTCGAGCAGCATGTACACTCCAATTTAAGTGTTTGGCACAAACACCCACAGACTCGTCAAAGGTTATGTTTTCATCATGCCCCTCAGATGCTTTTGTGGATGGAGTAAATATAGGCTCAGGCAATTCGTCGCATTGTTTCATTCCCTTTTCCAATTTAATATTTTGGTCGAGCCATTTTGCTGCGATGTACCCTGATTGCACATACTCTTTCCATAATGAACCTGCCATATACCCACGTACTATGAACTCTACCGGGATGACGTTTACCTTCTTGACAATCATCGTATTAGCGGGATAGACATAATCCTGGCACAAAGCGTTAGGCACATCAAATTCATAACTCAAAAGATTGAAATTTCTCGTCCACCCACGCGGAGTATTGCCTGTAATTAGATGATTGGGGATTTGCTTGAAATAATCAAACCAGAAGTGTGACAATTTAGTAAGCAGTTCGCCCTTTCCCGGGATGAGGGTCGGCATTACCACGTCGAACGCACTTACTCTGTCAGTAGCAGTAAGGTAGAGGACATCATAACCTTCGACGATATCACGTACCTTGCCACGTCGAAACTTAAACTTGCTGTCTTCTCGTAATTTAAATGGTGGTTTTACCATGATGATGGACTCTGTTTTGATTCTATACAATCTGGATAGTCATTTGCTTCGTATTCAATACTAAAATTGATTCCGTCAAAACTAAGCACCCACGTCTTATTTTCCTCTTTGCGAACCAACTCCACTGGGCGACCCCAAATACGCCCGACGTACCGTAGAACGTGTTCCGCATAACTAAGGTCAATATTGACGGAGTCATCCATTATATGTTCCAGTCGCAGCAAGCCTGCCTCATCGACCCGACGCACGACTATTGTTGGTACACCATAATTATTACTAGACTTCGCAAACAAGTTGACGATATCCTTAACGTCCTTGCTATCTACGGCAATAGTTTTATTCTTGATATACTGCTCATCAATCGGTATTTGACCTAAATGCTCTTCTTTGTTATCACGCAATCGTTTCTGAATCTCTTGCTGTACCCCATAACTATCGTCGTAACCCTCAATATTTCCATATCCGAACAAGTGAAGCTCTTCAACTAGTTCTTCGGTTAGATAATTTCGGAAGAACGAAATGTCGTCCTCCTCTTCCATGACTTCTCTGATTTTCTGTGCTCCGTCGATGGTCACAGGAATTTCTTTACCCCATTCATCCTCCATGTACCCCTCTTTATGGTATTCATCCCATCGTTTCTTAATATCCCGCAACATACGAAAGCCAACGTAGTACGGGTTCAGTTTAGTGGCTTTCGAAAACAACCCAGGATGGTTTATAACTTGAGGGTTCCAAGCCTTTATGGTACGACCAGTCGGACGACCTTGTTTATCTAATTCTGGCACTTCCACTTTCAGGGGCATTTTTAATCCCGGTTGCACTACCTTTTCATGGGCCGAAAGAAAGTCCAAATGTTCCTCATCGGTCAGGGGATGTTTTATTTTGACCCCGTAATCATTGTCATTACCCAACCAATATTGATGCATCAATTCAGCATGCCAATAACTCGCCCAACCTTCACCTAAAATCCGAGTACGGAACTGTGGGTAGAAATAATACGATTCACGTCGAACAATTTGAAAAATCCTCTGCTGCCACGGTTCCAAATTAGCGTATTCCGACAGGAACCATAACAAGTCCTTCTCAGGGTGTGGTGGTAAATAGATACCCTCTACGATTTTCTTCACCAGAGGCTCCGGGTTGCGCTCTACGATATCTTCCCAATCCGAGTGAGTACGTTCTTCATATCGAACGTGTCGTTTATCATAGCGTTTTCTAACTAACCCTCGATAGATATCAATATGCCGTTCCAATGCAAGGGCTACGTCTAACCATTCATCGACTTCATCATCACCGTAGTCATTTCGACATTGGTCAACAAATTCAGCATGTCGCTTTGCCACGCTGATCATGTTGCTTTCGTTACTCTTTTGGAATACCACATTGTTTCTGAACATATCCGCGTGCGCAAAACAGTGTGCTGCTATCAATAAATTGGTAGTCGGCATATTTGATTTGTCTAAGAAAGCGTAAGATGGATCATTGTTGAGAATGAGTTCATAAATCTTGGAGAATCCCATCTCACCTTGGGTTCGTTGGTACTGATGGACTCGACCGAATGACCAGTGTGAATACCGGGTTGGTAATCCATAACTAGCTACTTCGTATATCAGTGAAGCAGGCACTTCAAAGAAGTGTACGTCATAGGGTCGAAGACCGGCAGCCCGGGCGAGGGATTCCAGTTCCGCGAATCTTTCCTTCAATTGGTCAGTTGCCATTATAAGATCGTCGAGTAGAGTGTTTTAAGAAAATTTCCAAAGAAGCGAGGATATCAGATGTTTCCTCAATCACAGAGACAAGTATTCCATCGTGTGTCGTCATCTCCTTCTTGAAGAGTTGAAGTAGGTCACTTTCTCCATCACGGTAATTATCCATATTTATTTCAGTGTAAGCGAATAAAGTTGCTCCCAATTTCAGAATCTCTTTCACCAACTCAACCGCACCAGCCTCATCTTCCCATGAGTCACCGTCCGAGGCATGGAAACAGTAAATATTCCACTGCGAGTCAGGATAGTTATGCTTTATCAGGTCTCGACACAATTCGTACGCCGAGGAGACTCTCGTTCCACCACTGTCAGATATAGTAAAAAATTCCTTCTCTTGTAATTCTTTGGCGTAGTAATCGTGTGCAATAAACCTAATTTCTACGCGGTCGTACTTTCGCTTAAGAAATTGAACAATCCAAAAATAGAGACCTTTCACTGCGTAAATTTTGTCTTCCCACATAGAACCTGAACGATCCATCATTAAGAAAATAACTGCATTACTGTGCTTCTCTTCTCTTACCACCCACGTTCGAAAACGAAGGTCATCATCAATGATAGGTATGGGCTCAGTTTTACCTAATTTTGCACGCCGTTTGATGTTGGCAAGCACAGTTTGTCGCTTGTCGATAAGTGATCTGATACCATGTTTGGGGCGACGATCTTCCCATTCAATAATTTCCTGAACTATTTCATTTTTCTTAGTATCATCAAGGTCTGGTAATTCCAATTCCTTGATCATCATTTCAGTGAGTTCATCAAGAGTGTATTCAGCCTCGTATAACTCATCACCACCGTCAGAGCCCGGTTTCATTGGTTTCCCACCACCGGACACGGGCTTAGAAAGAACCTCTCCTTCATTCAGTTCATCAAATTGATCTCGACCGACTTCATCCACTCGATCTCGTGAATGAATGAATCGATATTGATCGAGATATTTCAGTCGAACTTTAATTTTACGATTACCCTCAGACGTAATTATATCTTGCTGACTAATAATATCTTTGAGTTGTTTTCGAGTTGCTTCTTGTACTCGTTTATTATGACGACGCTCATCACGTTTACCTCGATGAAGGATGTCATAAGGAAAGTCTTGTTCTATAATTGTTGAACCCATTTTTATCCTTGGTAAATAGTGCCATCATTCAACAAAATCACGTCCGAAGCAGACAGTAGGTCTTGTGGTATCCTGTGGATCGGGTCACTGCCGGAATCAACAACAATTAGTACACCGTAATGTTTAGTTTGTAAGGCATTCCCTAACTTGTCGGCAACATTTTTACTAAGATCCGGCGAGCCTAAAATGTCAATAATCATCTCTACTCCTATTTATCAAACAAGTGCGCTGTAGCATACTTCAACAACTCATTTGCTGAAGCCGGAGTATACCCCTGTTGTTCCTCCATACGGGAGATAACCTCGTTAAGACGACGAAGAGCCTCTGGGTCAGGATTACGACTTGATACCGTCAATCGAATGGTACCCTGTCGCTCTTCAAACAACTGTGCCTGAATTGCTTCACGCAGGTGTGCGTGCTGAGTGTAATCAAACTCCTTCTTTTTGCGAGCAGCGCTTCCTACAGATCGAAGTATCTCGTTACGGAAGTCCTCTTTACCACTTTTAGAGATGTCGATGTGATCTTCGATCTCATCCATCAACTTCTCATCCAGTTCCTTCTCCTCATTAGTTATCGGGTCACGAGGAGCTTCACCAGAGCAAGCGGCCTCAATCATGTCGATGTAGTTGTTGCACAAATTGCGTGCTTCATCTTCAAACGAGAGGAAAAATGCTTTCTGGATATCGTTTCGCAACATATCATTCCACTCGGTACGAGCGATATCCACAAACTCCTCATACTTGTTCTTCTGATCAGGGTCAAAATTGTCGCGGCCACGAATACCCTTGTTGAGTTGACGCAGTACGTCTAACGGAGTGACAAAGTCTCGGCTTTCATTGCGGGCAATTTCAATTGCCGCGCAAATCTGATCAATTACAAATCGGGGTGAGGCACCCGTCATACCTTCTCTCGGGCTCCTCTTCTTGATGTCAGGAACTTGCTCTGTCTTATGTCCCTTGACATGTTGCCCATCGTACAATTTCATCTTCTTTACGAGGGTCAACTCGTCTTTCTCAGTCGGCTCCAGACGAGTCAAGACGGCGAACATGGCAGCCGACTCAAGAGTGTTTGGAGCAACATATATATTCTCCAAACTATCACTATTATTTAGTAGTTTCTCATATATCTTTACTTCATCTGAAACACCCAAGTTGTAAGGCATTCTAATAATAATCATCCTATCATGATACGCCTCATATTTTTTCTCTGCCATGAAATTTTTGAATTCTTCTTCATTGCTGTGCATAATCAGAAAAATATCAACATAGATGAGTCCGAATCTTGGGGCTTTGATTGATTTTTCCTGACTGGCTGTCAAAAGAACTCGCAGAAACCGCTCATCAGATTTTAAGCCCTCAATAAACTCCATAATACCACGATTCGCAACATTTAATTCTCCATCAAAATTAAATGCTCGGGGATCATCTTCTTTACCAACTTCTTGAATTTTAGATAGATCGATACTCCCCACTAGTTCTGCTTGGTCAGCACTTTTGGGATCTTGAGGAAGCCACGTTCCAATACCAACCCGATTTTCTTCGGATAGATAGATTTGTTCAATCGGGAAATCCATAAACTTCCCATGAAATTCATGTTCGAGCCTCCAACGAGAAAGGGGGCTCAGCTTGCCTTCGATCCGTAAACCATATCGTTTACTAAATTCTTCCCGTGCCTCTTCCGGCACCAACAAAAAAGGATTCTCATGCATTTTGCTATTAGCAAGAGCAAAAATGGCTCCCCTTTTTGTATGACTATAACTCTCAAGACCTTGTTTCAGCAAATTGACCAAATTCGATTTTCCCGATGAGGGCGGACCATAAAGAAGCAACATACGGCGAGCCGTTTCCGTCCGTTGCCCAGCAGCATAGATATAGCCCATAATCTGATCAATGCTATCTTCAATTCCATATAGTTTGTCCTCGAAGAATTTATACTTCTTACGGGTGATACCAAAATGATCACCCTCTTCAATTCCGGCATCGTTAATCATATGTGCAATACGGGCGTGAGATAACACACCCATATTTTCATATTCCTTCGTTTCAAAAAGTCTCAAGAACTCCCTGAAGGAACCTGTCCACCGGTCCTTCAATCGATCATTCGATTCATTGCTCAAACGCTCAAGATTATCAAAGAAACTCATTTACACGCTCCCTTGTCCTAATATTTGTTCTAATATTGGTACAACTGCCTCATTCTGTTTATTAATTGTCATCTCACTGTTATCTACAGTATAACATTTATTGCGTTGCCAGTCAAATCCATCTAAAGAAGCTTCACTGGGGTGTAAATCTTCAACACCGAATGGACTACGAGTAAGACGAATAACGTACCCATTAGGTTCGGACAACACCGCTTCAATTTCGCTGGGAAATCGATTATCCGTGATTATAGAGAAAGGTTTGCCTCTTTTTTTGACAGACCTAATGGTCGCCGATGCCCAAACATTGCCAAAAACTTCTCTCACACATTCCGTGCCAAATATTTGCATGACTTCTCGCCCACTCATGGGTCCAGACCTTATCTTGTCCGGTAGTAGACCATATACGGGGCTATATAAATGTTCATAAAATCCTTGAACATCATCTATTTCTTTGAATTGTTTGGTGCTATCACCCCATCTAAGCGTGCGATCACTAAACTTCCACCTGAAAAATTCGGGTGCAGATTCCCATAAGTACTCTGTAGGTGTGTTCTTTTCTTCGTCAGTGCCATAGCATTGTTTTTCACTCAAACCAAGTGTTTCAATACAAAACTGTTTCAAATTATCGGCAAAAGAACACTCAAAACACTTGTCATTACCGTACCATTCTTGAATAAAAGTAGCGAGAGTGTTCTTTCCCGATCCCTTTCGTCCCGACAATGCGATAATAATTTGCTTCATAATTTAAGTGCCAGGTACGGGCCTCACAGCAACCTGTGTTTTTCCTTCAAGTTCGAAGTATTTTGCTTCTACTACGGCAGTATGCTTTTCATGAACAACAACAGGTTTGCCATCCTCATCTTTGCCCATAATGTCTTTAGGATAAGTCAAGTACCAGTCTTTTTTATCCAAAACACCAAGGAAGCACCCTCCGTCAGTCATCATAAATGCTTCAATTGCGCCTCGCTTTTCGATATGGGTAAGTGCATTATCACAGTTAAGTCCTGTAATATATACAGTCGCTGCCTTGGTTGCTTCTTCCTTAGTTTCAAACCGATCTGCGGTATTGCGCTTGTCATCACGGACAAGCGCCCAGTCAGTTCCGTAGTCATCTTTCTCCACGACTTGAAATTTCATATTTGTCTCCTATAAACCTTGCGGTTCTTCTATAAATTCGATGTCGTCATTTAGTAAATGCGGCAATCGAGCCTTACTTTCCCAGTCCGGACCGAACGTCCGCACCAACTCACCCTGATCCTTGTAATCATAAGGTGCAAGCTTGCCCGACTCGGGCTTATCTCGATCAATTCTTTTCAGAGCAGCATAAACCATTGCCAGCTTCGCTTCATCAGATCGAACGTCCCAGTCAGCCAAAAACACGGTGAAGAAGTATTTCTTCGAGTTCGTGAACGCCATTGGCTCTTTCTCGCCCGCCATTTCCCACGGCTTTTTACCATCGGGCTTGTCTTTGTTGGCGGCAGCGTACCCTACTATCCAGTCGGCTTTGATGCCGTCAAACTTCTCAGGGAAGTGTTCTATCAACTTCTCAGCAATTTGTACTATCTCAGGAATTTCTTCCCATTGGATTGGTGTTTGCATTTTCAATCTCCTTTATCACAAAAACAATCTTCATCGTGAAAAGATTCACAATCATCACACCTGGAGGTGGCAGTCTCAAGTCGAAAGTTCCGACCTCTGTGATTATCATCCTCAGCAACATACAACTGATTAGGACCAGTCACAATCTCGATACCGGACACATTCTCAAATATGTCCTTGTCATTTATTTTGACTCGCATGGTTTCTCCCTGTTATTATACTCATTGCGAAGACCCAAAATTTGATTAAACCTCAAATACTTTCGATCCAACCTCTGTCCTTTCATCGTGTAAAGCCATTTATATATTGCTTTGAAGTCATGAAAGGAGCCGTAACTCAAAACAAAAATTCCACGGGTCTTCCGGATCGCGGGAACCACTTTACACCCAGCAAAGTCGCTAAAACTTGTTCGAATCCAATGTAATAATTTGTAAGTTCCATTGAAGGAAACCAATTGAATCATACAACCCCTTTTTTGGATACTCGATGTTACACAGCCATCACCGTCAAAGTAACCCCGGATATAATCCCTTGTTTGGGATTGGGACAAATCCACAGGCGGCATCAAGGTATAAGTCTTACGGGGAGTAATGCCGAGTGTGGCAAAAAAAGACACTACTTCAGACGCATTATGCATGTCCCAAGTAACACGTTCATCCGTAACATAAAAAGCACCACCAGCAACCTTGTGCAATTGCAACAAATGCTCGGTGTCCTTGCTGGCTAAAGTGATATTTACATGTCGATGGGACTTCACACAACCATCAGCCGCGAAAAACCCAGACCAGTAATACTTATCCTGACTCGATAAAAACTTCTCTGGGTAAACCTTGATAACGGGCAGGGATCGTTTCCATAAATTGTTGCGCCTCATAAAGTGTATAGCATAGCTGCCATACTTCTTTAAAGTAGCACGGTGTCCAAATTCCTTACAATATACTTGCATCTCTTTAACTTGTCCCCAAAGTGGGGTACGAGAATAAGGAGCGCGCCCATCTTGTTGCATATAATGATATTTACGAGATACAGCTTGCTCTGTAGATCGTCCTAATCGTTTAGCAATAATATGCCATGTAAGACCTAATGCTCTTAATTCAATCAGTTTTTCTTCCTCTACTTTATCCCATTTCTTCCTTTTCATACATCAATCTCCTAAAGTAAATTATTAGTAGGTTGATATATAATTCGGATTAAAATTCAAAGTTCCTTTATTTGATTTCTGAAAAGAACCCATCTATCTAATAGTGGCTTAGAACCATTATCGAGAGACACCAATTCTTTTACTACATCACCAACGGAGGCAAAAAACTGATTATGATCACAAATTCCGAATAGCCAGGCGGGAACTTTCTTCTTGCCGCCCTCTACGATGATAAAATACGGCTTTTTCTCTGTGAAAGCACTCTGCATCTCAAAATAACTCCCACAGGTGTGTACAGACGGGTCTAAATGTATGACAACAAAATCACTTAAATCAACAGATCTGTGATCCTCACGTACTATGCGTCTCATAAACACACGTAATTCGTCCCACTTTCCCTGATCCTTTAGTGTTGTGATGGAGTCGTGTTCTTCTTTTGACTCACTTTGTAATCCAGTAACCTTGTTAGTGGGATCAAGGAACTTAATATTCAGCCCACGGCTCCGACACAAATCGACGAACTGCTTTCGCCAACCTGAACCCAAATCATCAGCGTTATCGATTGCCCCAATTAAATAGCACAGCGAACCGTTCAGAATGTTTTTGTTGGACATCAGTTAATTCCCGGAGGGTCAGACTCAATGAGCAATTGGTCGGCGGTCGATTTCAAAAGAGTAGCGATGCGGACTCGACGATCATTTGTTAATACATTGACGGGGGTACTACGAGTAAGATCTATTAATTGAATATCCGGCGTTGGGTGATCAACACCCAACCACAAGTATCGTTGCCCATCAATAGATAGACACACATACTGTATTTCTATTTTTGTCATTATTTACTCTCCTGCATCCGAGAATTGAATGTCTTGTTCAATATGAGTATAATCTTGGTCATTAAGACGATATTTAAAAATGCCATCTCCAGTCCACAGACATTCACCGTTTTGAATTTTATCGTCCAACAAGGCGAGTAGTTTATCATCTTCTATCTCAAATGTTATATCGCCCAACTTAAAACACTCACCAGCAAAGAAACTGTACCACCCCTCAACGTCCTGATGTCTCCGTTTTCTAGCTTCCACCAGTAGGGACAGCAGAGTCTCTGCTGTGTTAATATCGCATTCAAATTGTACTTTGACAAGGTCCATTTCAAAAAATTATCGAGCATCCTCTAACGCATTAATAGCCTCATCAACAATTTGCTGAAGTTCAGCTCTAATCATATTGAGGTTACCCTTATAAAATCTCAAGGGCACTTCTAATTTGGCTTCCCCATCCGACACAACAGCAGGGTCGGAAGCAATAATACTCCCATGTGCAACGAGCGCAATACCAACCAACGGTCCTTGCTCTGGCGATAATTCTTGTACTTCTATAGGTTTCATTTATATATCCTCACAATCCATGTCAATATACCGACGAGTTCGTGGTTCATCAACCGTTACACTACGGCCTACACTAATCTCATCAAGTAATTGATCTAAGTATTCATCTTTGTGTTTCCACTGTGCACGAATTATACCATGATCGTCGTCCACCCAGTCCTGTAACAATTGAATGGAAACAGCAGGGTTGCGTTCGGTGTATATAAAATCAATGCTCGATAAACTAAAAAATTCAGCTTTGTGGTCATAAGCATTAACAATAACAAGATCATGGAGATATATATTAGAACTTAAAACCTGCTTGTGTTGACCCTTAAAAGAATATCCAGCACACAGTTGATTAATGATAAGGGAATTTTCCTTTGGCACATCAAATTTGATGATCTTGAAACCTCTGGTTTCTTCGAACATCACACGATTACCATTGGGTTTGCGTAATAACTTATAAGATGTGGCACCACCTGTGGGACTCCGCAGACCACGGTGCTTCTTGAGTAAATATTCGACCATTTCGTCAAGTGTTTGGCAGGTTTTCATAATCAATCAGTCTATTCTGCTAAAACTAATTCACATTCATTAAAGACGCCATATCTTTTGTTGTTTTGATCAAACCATGCGCACGTGTATTCATCATCACCGAATGATGTAATGGTCATTTTCGGACCGCCCGATTTCAACTTTACTACTGTTCCTAATTCAAAATTTTGTTTACACATAATAGTTGCTCCTTATAAAATCAACTAAGCCAATTATACATTGCTAAGACCGCATAATCTTAGCAATGTATTGTCCGTCTTCAAAAATAACTTCACCAACAGCGTACAGCACAGCAGCACATTGCTGCATCGATTTGTGGGCTTTTAGGTGCTGTGATATAGTCATCAACCACAAATTATTTTCTGCGTTATTAAGAGTGTTTCCATCAACATGATGAACCACCTCATTCCGAAATAATCTGCGACCAACCACCTGCTCTATTATTAGAACATGCCTCATTCTTTCTCGTTTGGCAATGGGACACCAGCACCGTTCATATTCTAAATTTCCATATTTTCTTATATGCACCTTTTGATCGATACGAACTTCCATTTTAATCCGTATCGGCTTACATCGAATTAAAGTGTACTCGTTGGTCTCGCTATTGAACCATATTTTTTTACCAAATAGTTCAAAACCACATTGCTCCATGCTGGCGTGAACATATTGATGTTGTTGCTCAGAAGTACATAAAAACAAGTTACTTAGATCGTTATTGGTTTTAACCATATCTAAATGATGAACTATTTCAGTTTTTTTCAGTGTCCTATCTAGATGTTTAGCGAGTATTAACCTATGTTCTCTCTCTTTACAAGGTTTGCCGGTTTCAGGATCACGCCAATAGACAATCTGGTAACCTGCGTTTAATCCTCCCCTCCATCGAGGACTGTTACGTCCAACGGGTTGAGGGTTCTCTCTATAAAATTCCTTCGTACCACAGGATCTGCATAAATCTTTGACGGTTCCACGCCTCCTTCTATTTACATATACTGAATGGGCTCTTACTTGATCGTGTCTGCCACATAAATCACAAACACGTGTTACATATTTAGAACTGCTCTTAATGTCTCCCGTTAAACCAATTATCATCTCACAACCTCCAAAATACACATAATGTGTCAATTGTTTAGTTGCGAGAAATACAGATTATCCCTTCTTTTTATTCCACTTCTTCTTGTATTTTTTAGGTTCTTTGAAGGTGCCTTGTTCGTCAGCGACAGCGCGACAGGAGGGGAACTGAGAACATCCAAAAAACACACCATACTGGCTCGTTCTCTTCACCATCTTAGATCCACATTTTTTACACGCAAACTTGGCATATTCTTTGGGTTTAACAACTTTCTCGATAGGTTCACCGTGTTCACCAACTTTACCAATAAACCCGCACGAGTCTGGCTGTTCAACCTTCTCTCCCTTTACCTTTTTTGGTGGTTTGTAATTCTCACATGAGTAGAAGGGACCAAATTTGGAATGTTTCAGCAGTAACTTACCTTTACACTTCGGGCAGTCATACTCCGTCACTTCTTGTTTCTTCTTGATGGACTTCCCATTTTCGATGTCTTTCTTTAGCCTCGTCCAAAATTCAGTCAGCAGATCTACCTTATCTTTAGTGGCATTTTGAACTTCATCTAAGAGATCTTCCATCTCCGCTGTAAATTGGACGTTAACAAAACAAAAATCTGCTTCAACAAGGAAGTCAGTAACCTTCATTCCAAGTTCGGTTGCCTGAAATGAATTCTTATTCTTGGTAATGTACTTCCGATTCTGCAACACTTCCAAGAAATTACTAAACGTCGCCGGACGGGCAATCTGCTTGTTTTCGCACTCTTTTCCGAGTGAAGCCACCGAAAATCGATTGGGAGGCTGTGTCCACTTTTGCTCTGCAACCAGTCCGGGGTGCTTTTGTATTTTTTTAGGTTCCATTTTTAATCTTCCGATCTTTGCGTAATTGATACGCCTCTCGCGACTGACGATTTTTCCGTTCTCTATCCAATGTGTATATTTGGTCTGAACATTTTCGTGCACCACAACTCTTTCTTGGTGCGAACCCCCAGCATCTCACTTTTTTACCACAAAAAGGACAGGTAAGAGACCGCTCCTTATAACCACGTAAATGCCATTTATAGGCATACGACTTGACTGGGGACGGCCCGATATACTTCAAAAAACTGATTACATCTTTGCCAAAAATACGAATGGTACATTTGGTTTCTCCGTCCTTACGGTAACCTACGAGACCAACTTTTGCTGGAATTCCAATTCCATTAAATTTACGACAGAGATTTTCAACTTCGGGCTTCAAAAATCCATCAGTATGTAACGTGATCTGCATACCTTGAGTGCTTCTCATAGAACCGTCATCTATGTACCATCTCAAACATAACTCGGGTGACAACCTGAGATCATTCGGCACTCGTTTACTACCATTTTTATACCAACGTTTATAAAAATGCCCAAAAATGCCAATTCTACCATACCTGATCGAATATGAATCATGTGTATTCCATGTCTCACCATCATCTCGCATTTCACTCTTCGCGGCATTATGATTAATGCGAGCGGTACTTTTGAGCTTCTTTCCAAAATAGGATTGCAGATGTTCTAAATACTCCTTATTAGCAGTACAGAATGACAGTGCTCTTCCGGGGCGTGGAATACACGCGTCACCCAATAAACACCCATCTACTTTTTGGGTAAATTTTTCATCTTGCAATATTTTTTCGCATTCTGTCGGAGATAAAAATTGACCACTTTTTCTTCTCGATTCTTTAGACCTGTAAATACCAATTATTTGACAATGTTTCTTAATGGATCTAATAGTTCGATGTGGCAATATCTCCCGTAACTCAGCATACGTTTTATCTCGATCACCGAGTAAATCAAGTTCCTCTGGGCTCCATCTGGGTCGTTTATTTTGCATCATAATCTATCCATTTCTATTCTTCATATTGGAAGATCACGAAGCACTTTCCTTTTTAATCCTTGAAGGTGCATTTTTCCCCTTTGTGTAACTCGGGCAACAACTTATCTTTACCCTTGCCCATATCCCATACTTTTCGGAAGCCGTCAAAGATAACTCGATTGCCGTTGGAGATAAAGTCGTACCCAGATATGTCTGTGACAACCTTCATACGCTCATCAATACCCGGGGTCATCTGAGATGATATAGTTCGCTTCCATATCATTTGATACAACTGATGCTCGTCGCCACTCAGATGAGGCTGTGCATATATCTCGGTCACACGACAGCACTCGTGCGCCTCCTGTGCTCCTTTTTTGGCCGAGTAAAATGGAGGCTTGGCTGGTAGATATTGCGGACCGTGTGAATGCTCTATAAAAGCACGCACCATAGTCACTGCTTCTGTCGCCATCACTGGAGAGTCAGTACGCATATAGGTAATATGCCCCGCCTCATAGAGTGTTTGGGCGGTTTTCATTGTCCTGCTGGCACTCCACCCCAATACCGTAGCGGCAGTACCTTGCATCGGAATAGTGGTGAATGGCGCAAAGGGTTTGACGTTGACTTGTTTGACATCAACTTGAATAACGACAGGTGATCCCTTGATTACTTTGTCGTAGATTTCCGTTGCCATCTTCTCATTCGGAACTTTTATTTTCTCGTTGAGGCGAGCTTCATATGGTTTGCTCTTGCTGTTTAGCAAATGAGCAGTCAATACCCAAAATTCTTCGGGGATGAAATGAATGATTTCCTTCTCACGATCCGAGATAATGCGAAGAATAACACTTTGTACCCGACCAGCACTCCGACCACCAGTAGCTTGATAGGTCAAATATGAGGTTTTGTACCCACACAATCTATCCAGCAGTCTGCGACAGAGGTAAGCATTAATTTTGTTGGTGTCAATGTCAGTAGGGTTGTCAATCGCCTTCTTTATGCCGCTGGTAGTAATCTCGTTAGTAGTGGCCCGAAGTATCTTGGCTTTGGTGCTGCCCTTGATCTGTTCAGCAACGTGCCAAGCAATGGCTTCCCCATCTCGATCCTCGTCTGTCATCATGTATATGGTATCTGCCTTCTTGGCAGCAACCTTTAGATCCTTGATGACTGATTGTTTCCCATCCTTTACTTCCCACGTCGGCTCAAATTTCTTCTTAATATTGATTGCGAGAGACTTCTCAGGAAGGTCAACACAATGACCTACAGTTGCCATCACACTATATTCTGGCCCAAGAGCCTTCCTGAACTTTTTTATCTTACCAGGAGCCTCAATAATAACCAATTTCTTAGACATGGTTCACCTTAAAAAATGCCTGGTCAGATTTCCAACCAGGCACCCTCCTCCACCTCATGTTTTAACATCCGTTGATCACGCATTAACAACGGTGGTCGGAAGCTTCGCCAGCGGGCGGCGACCAATCGCTGCTTGGATGTGGTTTCCAACAACGCGAACGCCACTGATCTGACCCTTCGAAGCAAGACGAGTGGACTCAGCAACGTTTTGGCGCTTACCGTTTACAAGGTAAGCAACAGTATGTCGTTTAGAGTCAACGAACCGTCGCGTAATCCTCATTTGCTTGATCTTCTTCGATGCAGGACTCTTCTTCAAGCCGGGGCCACCTTTCTTGGTGTTTTTGCTTTTGCTTTTCTGCTCCATTATCAGGTCTCCTTTAGATAGGTTACAGTTTCAAGCACACTCCGATCTCCGTCGATCGGACGCCCTATTATACACTGAATTGCCGATCTGAACCACTATTTTTAGAATTTATTTCCCACCTGAAGCAATAAAATTGACGTGGTAAGTGGAAGAGATTCTTGCAGTACAGATAGTGCCTGTCTGTATTCTCCTACATTGTTTCGAGCCATATCGACGATTACCAAATCTACGGGGTCATCCCAATGATAACCCACAAAATCTATCCGATGGAGGATGTCAACCATCTGGTGACATCGATCTGGCTTGAGTATTAGATCGGCATATTCCCCTAAATGCATTAGGCTCGTTGCGTACACTTTTGTTTTTATCGGAAACGACTTATTGGCAGCAGCACGAGCGAAATAAGTGTGCCCCGATTGCGGCCCCATATTGATCGATTTTATAATGTGTTGGTCAATCTTGACCTTAAACTTATCAGTGTGTAGGAGTGTGTGCCAATCAAGCAAATTTTCAAAAAGTGCTATCTGCCATTTTTGGAAACCCATTTTTTCCGCATAATACGCATATTTCGATGATATCGTATCGACAATCATATAATTCCCCTTTGATATATTTGGAACTTCAATCCTGCGTCAATCGGAATGATAACGTTCATTTTGGTCGGTATTCTTCCGTTAACCGCACGAAACCCGGCTTGTATTCTTCCACCATGCCCATATCAATGAGTTGGCGTATACCACAAGCAGCCTGTATATTTCGGCATGCCCACTCCACTTCATCTTCGGTCAACCCCTGTGGATCATCGAAGTGTAAAAGTAAAACCGAGGCAATATCATCTGAATCGTCAGTGTCCAAATCATCCTCAATGATATAATCAACAATCTCCCCAATCTTCCCATCCAGCTCGGTCAAAACAAAGTCCCGAACGCACCAGTCATCACAAACATTATCAGCCATATTACACCTCATTATTTATTCGCCAAGTGATAACAAAAATAAGACAGAGTGTCTACTCCCGTGCGATTTGGTTTCAACACACCATCTCGCAACACGGTGTTCACCAAGTCAATGTATTGCTTCATATTATTTCTCGAAAGAGACACGATTGTGGATAAAACGTACACTTTTCGCTTCTGGTATGGCACGTAAAACTTCGGCTTCTATATCACTCTTATCCACTCCATCATCGTCATGCTGAAAAGCCACGACAACATCCTTATTGCGGAATTCAGAGACATCATAAAATTCAACATGCATACGTTTCATTAAGGGAAAATAAATACCATCAGGCTCAATGGTTTCAATGTGTTCCACTATCTTACGTAGACCAGCCTTGTCCAGTGTGCCATATTTATCCTCGTCGAGACATACGAACACAATTGAATCCTTCATTTCCTTTTTCTTTGCTACAAGAATTTTGAGATGACGGCTGTCAATTAAGGCGGTAGCTTTGGTTGGTTTATGCATTTTCTTTCCTGTTGTTCATTTTATCTGAAATTGATCCGTCCGAATATACTCTCCACCAAATACAATATAAAGCACTTGATGGATACTCTCCCGCAGCGACCTCTCGATGATGGTTTGGACACAACGAAGACATGTTGGCAACATCATTATTTTTACGATTTCCATCAATGTGATGCAAGTCAATATGCTTATGATAACCACATAAACAGCACTCTGCCCCAGCTGTACCTTTGCTGATTTTGCTCTTCAGTGCGTAATAAAAGTCACTACTCCTAAAATGAGGTTTCAGATGTTTATCACTTCTGAATAAACCCAGTTTTCCAGCATGCAATCTTACGGCATCCTCCGAGCGATGAATCCGTTTTGAAATTTCCTTCACAGACTTATTTTGATTATACAACGTCAACAACATTTCTTTTTCTTTGTCTGTCCATTTCTTACATCTCCCGCCCTTAGTGGGCAATCCGATTAACTTAACTTTATGTCTAACTGCTTTTATAGATCGCCCACACTCCTGAGCAAGCCAACTGAAGCTCTTCTTGAGATAATTTTCTTCCAACCATTGTAATTCACTTCCAGACCAAGCGTTTGGATAAACACGCTTTCCCTTGAACTGTGTAAGAAACAAATTACCTATCGTGTTGTCGTCTTGATTATGATTTCTATGAGTCACAACCATGTTTTCAGGTATATTTTTACCAGATGCTAACCATACCGCCCGACAAACATAATATTGGAAACACTTACCGTTGCCCCTCAAGCTAAATAGGTGATCTCCGTTTTTGTCTTTAAATCCTACACGTCCACGGCAACCGCTTATATCCTTACTTTTTCCAAGGACAAAACCATCATGGATTTTAACTTTGATTGTACCCATTTTAATTGCGATAAGAACTTCAGCGTCCATCCTGTCTCGTTGTGGCATAATTCCCTCCTTTTATCCATTCGGAGGCATTTGCAACAGCCCTTTGAAAATATCAATATTTTTCAGGCACTCAAATTTACCCTGGTATTTCTGTATTTGAGTATTGCCACTTTGAGAGAGCATGGTAACACAATCCTGTACATCCTTTTGCACGCAACGAGAGGTTAGTGGACCATACACAACCTTGCGTACACCGGACTGCATAATCTTGGTGAAACACTTCAAACAGGGAAACCCGGTAACGTACATCGTATAGCCATCTCCAAGCAAGAGATTTTGGCTATTCATTAGACAGTTATCCTCGGCGTGAACCATATACCCGTACTTTAATGGCCGAGTGAGGGGTAATTCTGAATCTTTGCAACCGCGAGGAAAACCGTTATACCCAACGCCCAGTATCTGGTGTCGGTTATTACACAAAACTGCGCCGTGCTTTGTGGACGGGTCGGGAGATCGCAAGGACACCCAGAAACACATCCCCATGAACCAGTCATCCCATTCTGGTCTACTTAGTGTATTCTTGATCATAATTTTACCAGTATTTGTTAAACAGGTCATTGTGTCGGTGCCTCCGTCAGTAGCCACTTGACAAACTGCGACGCCACCACGGTGTATATTATTCCGACCATGAACCAATTGAATCGTATTTGGTTGTCCCGTTTCATTCTCTTGACCCGTTCTCAGATAGCCCAAAACGCATCAATCGTATCCTCCGGGTTTGAGTCCACTCCCGCCACCCGGATTGGAGTACGGACTCGGACTTATAGATTTATGGCGCGGGTGTTCTTTGCCTAAAAAGATGCCCTGCGATTGCAACACTTTAACAAGATCAGGAGGGCTGTAATTTGGTCCCTTCTGAATCTTACCAGAGGCATCTTTTCCCATCTTGCTCATATTCGAACGTTGCACCTCTTCAAAAAACGGCTGAAGATCAACACCCATAACATCGGCCGTTCCAAAGGTAACATACAATATATCAACGAGGGCGTCAATCATTTCCACTAAATTTTGATGGGTCGCTGCATTTAAAAATTCACCAGCTTCTTCAACTATCAGACGCGATCTAAGTAGTAGTATGGCTGGATCAGGTAGTGTAATCTTATCTCTGGAAAGAATATCATACTTCCGATGAAAATCCTTCACCATCTGCTGCATATTGTTCATTATCTTGATCGAAGGAAACCCCTTGGTCTTCAGCCAAGGGAAGGAATTCCCTCTCCTTTCTAAAAAAATCTCATTTTTCCCGAAATTTCTTAAAGGACTACATCCCCTCTAAGAAGTAAATATACCTGTTCTTTGATAACTGAGATACCAACGGTTATTGG
>SDBU01002852.1_pt1 | contig 22492 bp, 22 predicted proteins | sample 2277071 | NCBI WGS metagenome assembly SDBU01 (sample SAMN10397929, study PRJNA504765) | marine sediment metagenome | isolation source: marine sediment core GS08_GC12, 126 cmbsf | place: Arctic Ocean: Gakkel Ridge, Loki's castle | collected 2008 | reverse complement strand
GGGTTATGATCACACCTGCGCTGCTTCCGGACAGTAATGCCGAGAGAGAGTTGATTTATCGGCGAATATCCGACTTAACCGGTGTTCCTCTCGATCATATCGCAGATGCAGCCGCTCCCTGCCTCTCTGATCGTGGTGTTATACAATTGGTCAACGAGGGTGACACAAATCGACCTTATGAAGCCTGGCCGATCGCCTGTGACGTAGATGAAACAGTTGCTAGAGTGCTGCGTGAGGAACAGATCGACCTCCCGGGAGTGAGCGTAATCGCAGTGCCCGTTCGTGATTACACGACCGGCGAGCTCACCGCCGCCACGATCGGCTATATGGGTCCTATCCCTCGCAATCTGGCAGACTATTACGAGGAGCAGGGCTTCCTCACGGAGCGCGACAAGATCGGTTATGCCGGCATCGAAGTTGGTTACCTCGGGATGTACCAGGAAATCCTAGGCGGTCAGAACGGTCTCAAACTTGTCGAACGCGATGTCGCCGGTCAGTATCTGCGCGATGTTGGGTCTTTTACTCAGCCCATTCCCGGTAACAATATGAGATTGACCATTGACACGCGGCTTCAGGCAGCAGCGGAAACAGCACTGCGCAATCGAATGGACTTTATAAATCGTTATTCCGGAGAAGAGCGCACTCCACTCGGCGTTGTCATCGCCATGAACCCGCAAACCGGAGAAATCCTAGCGATGGTCTCCCTGCCGACGTACGAGAACAATCGTTTCGCCCGCTTAATCCCCCAGGATTACTACCAACAACTGGAAAACGATACGCGCGGCAGCCCGCTGACGAACCATGCCATCGCAAGCGAGTTTCCGCCCGGTTCGACGTTTAAAATGGTCACAGCCATCGGTGCCCTCAATGAAGAGGTGATCACACCCGATCGGAAATTGTTCGATCCAGGCAAAATCACGATCGAGAATAAATACTTCCCGCAAGACCCTGGGAAGGCGAAGGACTTCGTCTGCTGGAAACGCGAGGGGCATGGGGACGTCGATTTTGTGCATGGGATCGCGTGGTCCTGCAATGTTTATTTCTATAAGATCGGCGGCGGATACCCTGGTGAAATCGAGGACGGTGGCATTGGGGTGACCGGTATTAACAAATATGCTCCAGCGCTAGGTTACGGTGCCCCTCTGGGGATTGATCTTCCTGGTGAGCAGGACGGACTTATTCCGGACGAGGATTGGAAACGCATCAATTTGGGCGAGAACTGGTCAACCGGGGATACCTACAACACCGTGGTTGGGCAGGGCTTCGTAGCCGCAACACCGCTGCAGGTGCTCACTTCAGTCGCTACAATTGCAAATGGCGGTCGTGTAATGTGGCCTCACATCGTGCAGGAAATCCTCGATGGTGAAGGCAATATCATCCAGCGCTACGAGCCATGCGTGCTCTGGGATATCGGAGACGGAGTGCTCACCCCGTTGGAAGAGATCGGTGCAAACTGTCCGACAATGCCTGCTGAACTTCGAGAACTTGTTCAGAATACCCGCTCCGAAAGCCCTGACGTGCTGGTCGACCCAGCGGTAATCGAGTTAGCCCAAGAAGGAATGCACCTGGTCGTCACCGATCCGGATGGGACCGCACATGGTCGCGCCGATCTCGAAACGATCTCTTCCGCCGGTAAAACCGGCACGGGTGAATTTTGCGACCAGGTGGTTTACCAGCAAGGGCTCTGTAAACCTGGTGAATGGCCCACCCACTCCTGGTACGTCGCCTATGCACCCTTCGAAAACCCTGAGATCGCGGTGATTGCCTTTGTCTATTACGGCGGTGAAGGAGCTGTTACCTCAGGACCTATCGTGAGACAGGTGCTGGAGGCGTACTTCGAAATCAAATCAATTGATGCCGCCCGCGCCCAATGATCGCATACCTGACGACAAACCTAGCCAGTTCTTTGCTCGTATCGCGCAAACTCATTCACCCAAGCTAAAGGAACCCCATACGTCGGAACCCGAATGGCTTGCTGTTAATCGGCACTTTATCCACATAAGTGCTCAGGATGTTGATCTTTCAAGCGACTGCTCAGGCCCCTCTTGGCATTGTTGTTCTGAGGAGAGCAGCGACAAAGAAACTCACCCAACTACAGTGATCCTATAAGCTTACCGGACGATCCTTCGCTTTCTATGGAAGCTCAGAATGACATACCAGAGTTGTTACCCATTCAATATGAATTGAGAAGGGACGGCTGTTTGCTTTACATAATGGCTTTTCTATGCGGGGTCTGCAAGTTGGATAGCACCGAAAACCTTCGCATGCTATAATCGCCAATCGAGACATTGATGAAACCATCGCTTACGGTTAAGGGTATCCAAAACGGTCTTTTAATCACTTTGCCCGCTGGAGAGTGGTCGAATGTTACCGACCAGCTATTATCGACTGTCGCCGCGCAGGACGACTTTTTTCGCGGGGCTCGACTCGCAATCCAGCTGGATGATCGTTCTCTGGGCGCCGCGGAGTTGGGCAGCTTGCGCTCAGCATTGTCAGACCACGAGGTTACACTCTGGGCGATTCTCTCGACTTCCGAAGCGACCCAGTCTGCAGCAGCCGACCTTGGGCTTTCAAGAGATCTTGAGTCGCGCCGCGCGGCAGATAATGACATCCCGGTTGACACCCAACTCCCTGGTGAGGATGCGGTTCTACTTCAAAGGACTTTGCGTTCTGGGCACAGCGTCCGTCACCCTGGGCACGTTATTATCATCGGTGATGTTAACCCCGGCGCCGAGATTATCGCCGGAGGGAATGTCATTGTCTGGGGACGATTACGGGGTATGGTCCACGCAGGAGCTGCCGGTGAAGAAGGTGCGATCGTATGTGCGCTCGACCTGGCGCCAACCCAATTGCGAATCGCAGGGCACATCACAATATCGCCTTCGCGACGGGGAAAACCCAAGCCTGAGCGAGCCTTCATTCGAGACGACCAACTTATCGCAGAACCCTGGCAGACTGGTCACAAGTAGAGAAATAATCGACAAACGGAGAAGGGCATGAGCGCCACAATTGTCACCATAACTTCAGGCAAGGGGGGAGTTGGTAAAACAACAGCGACCGCGAATATCGGCGTAGGCCTTGCCTCGATCGGAGACCGTGTCGTCTGCATCGATGCAGATATCGGGCTCCGGAACCTCGACGTCATCATGGGCTTAGAAAATCGCATCGTTTATGACTTCGTTGATGTTGTCGAGGGTCGCTGCAAGCTCCGACAGGCAATGATTCGAGACAAGCGCCTGGATACCTTGTTCTTGATCCCTGCCGCGCAAACGCGGGACAAAACAGCGGTATCTCCACAAGATATGGTCCGTCTTACAAACGAACTGCGTCAGGAGTATGACTGGGTCCTGATCGACTCTCCCGCAGGGATTGAGCGCGGCTTCCGAAATGCAATTGCTCCTGCCGATCTGGTTATTATCATCACTAACCCTGAAGTCTCGGCGGTCCGAGACGCAGACCGCATCATTGGGCTTATCGAAGCGGAGGAGAAAGGACCAGGGAAGCTGATCCTGAACCGGGTTAAGCCGGAAATGGTGCGCCGGGGCGACATGCTCGGCACTGATGATGTCCTTGATGTCCTCGCTATTGAACTAATCGGCATCGTACCCGAAGACGAGACAGTCATTGTAGCGACCAATCAAGGCATTCCTGTTGCGATGGAATCGAACAGCAAGGCCGGGCGAGCGTTCCATAACATCGCCCGTCGTATGAAGGGGGAGGATGTTCCATTCGCGGATTTTGGAGGACGCGATGGGTTCTTCGGTAGGATTACCCGTATGATCAGGGCGGGAGGCGAATCATGAATTTCTTTCAGAAGGCAGGTTTTGGCCGTTCCCGCAGCGCAATATCCGCCAAAGAGCGGCTCCAATTGGTCCTAATTCACGATCGCGCCGGCATATCCCCTGGAAAACTTGAAACCTTGAAAGATGATTTAATCAACGTGATCTCCAAGCATATCGAGATCGAAACCGAAGGTGTAGAGATTACACTGACGAAAGAGCGAAATCAGCATAGGCTCGTAGCGGACATTCCGCTCGCGCCGAATCGCAAACGAAGGCATAGAATTTCTTAATCGATGCAAACAACCCGTATCTGGCGCCACTTCGATATATGGCTGTTGGCGGCTGTCGCCTTATTGACAATTGCCGGTGTGGCGATGATCCAATCCGCCATCGGCGGGAACGAGGATCTCGCACAGACAGTGCCGCGGCAGGCGATCTACGCTTTGATCGGCTTGGTCGTATTAATCCTCACTGCCGCGATCGACTACCGCATCTGGTCCGCGCTATCCCGTGCATTGTACATGGTTGTCATAGGGTTTCTGGGGCTCATACTGGCGGCCGGGGTTGTCGGCTTCGGGTCTGCGCGTTGGTTCAACATCGGCATCGTCAATGTCCAACCATCCGAGCTATCGAAGATTCTCATGACCCTCGTCATCGCAGACTACCTAGCCAAACACAAGTTGGAAATCGATCAACCAAAAACTATCCTCCGTAGTTTGGTGATAGTCGGCGTACCCGCGATGCTTGTATTCCTCCAGCCAGATCTAAGCACTGCAATTGTCTTGGCAGTAATCTGGGTAGCGCTGGTTTGGGCGGCAGGCGCGAGACCGAAGCACCTCCTTGCCCTGGCAGGTGTTGGAGCAGTGACGCCACTGATTGCCTGGCCTTTCTTGCAGAATTATCAGAAAGCGCGCATGATCACCTTCCTCTTTCCTGATCCAAACGCGCAATTCGGGTTAACCTATAATGTAATTCAGGCGCTTATCACCATCGGATCCGGGGGCTGGTTTGGCAAGGGCTACGGAAGCGGCACCCAGGTCCAACTGCGTTTCCTGAAAGTGCGCCATACGGATTTTATTTTCTCGGCGATGTCAGAGGAGTTTGGCTTTGTGGGTGCGCTCATCTTTATCTTGGTTTTTATTTTCGTGATCTATCGCTGTTTACGAGCGGCAAGCATCGCCCGTGATCTTTACGGCGCTTTAATTTGCTACGGGGTTGCCATTTTTCTGGCCTTCCAGGGTTTCTTCAATATCGGCATGAACCTTCAACTTCTTCCGGTATCTGGTCTCCCCCTCCCATTTTTAAGTTACGGCGGCTCTTCTCTGCTTGCCAGCCTACTAGGAATCGGCCTCGTAGAGAGTGTGCTCTTGCGTCATAAACAGATCGAACTTTAGCAAACTATCATCCGTTGAGGCATTGTAATGGCCGAAGGAAAACCCGCACGCGTTCGCTTTGCCCCCTCCCCAACCGGTCGCTTCCACATCGGCAGCGCCCGTACAGCTCTCTACGACTTCCTTCTGGCGCGCCAGTCGGGAGGTCAGTTCATCCTCCGCATTGAAGATACCGACCGCAACCGCTTCGACCCCCAGGCTGAGAAAGAATATTACGAAGCCTTGCGCTGGTTGGGTTTGAAATGGGATGAAGGACCGGATATCGGCGGGCCGTTTTCACCCTATCGCCAGTCTGAACGGATGGATATATACCGGCAGCTCGCCGAAGAATTGATCGACAAAGGCCATGCATATTATTGCTTCTGCTCCCCTGACCGGCTTAAACAGGTACGTCAACTCCAGCAGAAACGCAAAGAACCGACCCGTTACGATGGACTCTGCCGCCGTCTGTCACCGGAAGAAGCTCGGGAAAGAGCCCTGGGAGGCGAAAGCCACGTCATCCGCTTCAAAACCCCGAAGGAAGGGCAGACAATCGCGGTGGACCTCCTACGAGGTCCGATCACTGTGGACAACCACACGATCGACGATTACATTCTCGTTAAATCAAGCGGTATGCCCGTGTATCACCTGGCGGCGATGGCCGATGATCACCTGATGAAGATCACACACGTTTTACGCGGCTCGGAATGGCTTCCCTCCTTCCCGCTCCACGTCCTGATCTATGAAGCTTTCGGCTGGCAGCAACCAACTTGGATCCATCTCTCCGTGCTTCTTAACCCGAGCGGAAAGGGCAAACTCAGCAAACGTTCCGCCGCAGACCCGAAAAGTGGGGCAAAGGCGGTGTTTGTGCATGATATACGTGAAATGGGATACCTCCCCCAAGCTGTGATTAATTGGATCAGCCTAATGGGCTGGTCTTACGACGACCACAGCGAATTTTTCCCGATGGAAGACCTGATTGAGAAGTTCTCAACCGAGAAATTGAGCCCCAGTCCGGCGGCGGTTAATTTCAGCAAGCTCGACCATTTCAACGGCCTCTACATCCGTAGTTTGTCAGCGGACGAGCTCGCTGAACAGCTGCTGCCTTTTTTCACTAAAGCAGGGATTAATACCGATCTAACCGAGATCAAAGTTCTCGTTCCATTAATTCAGGAACGCATCCGCACACTGGATGAGGCAGCAGACATGGCTGGATTCTTCTTTCAATCCGACGTGCATCCAGAGCCTTCGGAACTGGTCGGGAAGAAAATGTCTGCGCAAGATTCTGCGCGTGCTGCGAAGAGAGCGTATGAGATCATCCAAGCTCTCCCTGAGATCAAAAAAGAGCCTCTCGAACATGCTTTGCGTGACTTGGCGGACGAGTTGGAGGTCAAAGCCGGCCAGCTCTTTGGGATCTTACGTATCGCCGTGACTGGTCAGAAAGTCAGTCCCCCTCTCATCGAAAGCATGGTGATTATCGGTGAGAAAATCGTCCTGGAGCGTATTAAGCGCGCCGAAGAGATGCTTAATTCGCTGGAGTGAGGGCGATAGACAGGCGAACTTCCGCTATGTTACAATTCTCCAAGCACTGGGGGTTCGTCTAGTGGTAGGACAGCGGACTCTGAATCCGTCAGCCGAGGTTCGAATCCTCGACCCCCAGCCAAACATCGCCCGGTGAAATAATCGCCGGGTGATTTTATTTTCCTCTGCCAAACAATCCTTTCAAATAATCAGGGAATACACCCTCCAACGAACGACTGACCGAATGTAAGCCCAGCAGCGTAATTGGCGGCTGTAAACTCTCGATTATGTGTTTCGAACGCAGTGCATTTATTCGAGAAGTACGATAAAATAACCAATCTACTCACTGAGTGACTAATACGTATCGATGTCTTCAAAACACACTTATGCTAGTGCTCTCTCGCCCGAATATCCATTGCTTGGCCTGCTTATTCAGCAGCCAACACATGGATACAGGCTTCATCAGCGCCTTACCACCGATCTCGGTCAAATATGGCGTATCAGCCTGAGTCAGGCGTACAACATCTTGAAACGGATGGAGACGTACGGCTTCATCATCGGCCAAATGCAGGAGCAGGTTGGTACACCTGCGAGACGCCATTTTGAAGCAACGCCAAAAGGAGTCGATCGATTTGAGGAATGGTTACATACACCCAGCGGATCAAGCGTACGGGCTATTCGCGTGGAATTCATTACCCGTCTATATTTTGCACTATCAAAAAACAAGAAAGCTGCCAGTCACCTCATAGCTGAGCAGGTAACGGAAAGCCATAAGCGCCTTGTAATATTAAAGGAGGCACTCGATTTACTCCCACGCGATCAAGCTTTCAACCGATTGGCTCTTGAGCTGCGCATTCACCAACTTGAGTCGATCCTAGACTGGCTGCCCCAGTGCAGCACAATGATTGGGGAATAAATACACCTTTCTTTGGAGGTTAAATAAATGCGCTACCGACACACCTTACTATCCGCCCTGGCAATTCTGATAATCGCCTCCGCCTGCAGCCCAACGGTCGTGGAACCCGAAGCGCAACCTACAAACGAGGGAGCATTTGCTTCAGAGACCGACAGCAGCTTTACCATCACCGACGCTCTGGGGCGTGAGCTCGATTTCGAGCAGCCACCACAACGCCTCGTAATCGCAGGACGTGCAAGCTCGCTGCTGTCGAACGCACTTTATTTGTTCCCCGAGGCCAGCCAACGGATCGTCGGCATTGAAGATCGCACGCAATCTGCGAGCCCGATCCTTCCGGTGATCGATCAAAACCCAAGTGATAAGATCTTTTTCGAGAAAAATGCTGGACCGGAGCAGATCGCACCCGCGCAACCAGATGTGGTCATCCTGAAGAGCTACATGGCTGAATCACTCGGTGAGCCGCTGGAAATATTGGGCATCACCGTGGTCTACCTCGACCTGGAAACACCAGAGCAGTTCTTTCGTGATATCGAAACTCTAGGTAAATTATTCGGTAACTCAGAGCGCGCCCGGGAGGTGCGGAGTTACTACCAACAGCGGCTGGACAGCATCCAGCAGCGTACAGATGGCATCGGTGAAGCACAGAAGCCGAGCGTGTTAATGATCCAGTACAGCGACAAGGGCGGTGACGTCGCTTTTAAGGTTCCACCAGCCTCCTGGCTGCAAACCACGATGGTGGAATTGGTCGGAGGTACGCCTATCTGGACGGAAGCAAGCGTGACGGGTGGATGGGCCATCGTCAATTTCGAGCAGATAGCCGCCTGGAATCCCGATCAGATCTATGTCATCTATTACCCTGGTGATGCCAGTCCTATCACCGAACACCTGAAACCTGATCCCAAATGGCAGTCCCTCCGGGCGGTCCAACAAGACCAGCTCTTCGCCTTCCCGGGTGACTTTCTCAGTTGGGACCAACCCGACACCCGCTGGATTTTGGGACTTTCTTGGCTGTTCACCAAAGTACAGCCCGAGCTCGCCGAAGGTATCGACATCATGCAAGAGGTTAACCAGTTTTACGAACAGTTATATAGACTGGACCCGCAAATCATTCATGATGAAGTGAATCCCGTTTTAAACGGCGACCTTCCTTGAGAACTCCGCCCAATGGAAGCCTCATGATGCCGCAGCGATCGCGATTAACCCGATTGTTTTGGATGCTTGGGCTGGCGCTTCTGGGGGTTCTGGTTGTGTCAATTTTCATCGGGCGATATCCATCACCCTATTGGATGTCGCCCTCGTTGCTTCGCGAAGATGAGTTAGCCCGCAGACTGGTGTTTTCGCTGCGTTTGCCAAGGATCCTAACTGCCCTATTGATGGGAATGTCTCTTTCTGCTGCTGGCGCTGTGCTCCAGATGATTTTTCGCAATCCCTTGGTTGAACCCGGTTTCCTTGGTGTATCGCAAGGCGCGGCGTTCGGCGCGGCGTTAAGTATTTTATGGGTAGGGTCATCCCCCATCATTATGGAGATATCGGCCATTCTTTTTGCGTTGATGGGGCTGATGCTGTCTTACTTTCTGGCACGCCGAATGCGCCACGGCAGCTGGGCGCTGCGTTTAATCCTCTCCGGCATCGCCGTCTCAGCGCTCTTTTCAGCCGGTAATGGCATCATGAAATATCTTGCCGATCCTCTGTCCCAACTGCCAGAAATAACCTTTTGGATGTTGGGCGGACTTTGGGGAATGACCTGGAACAAACTCCTTTTCATTTCACCCTTTGTCGTCGTCGGCTTGTCGATTGTTTATCTAATGCGCTGGCGACTTAACCTGCTTTCCTTGAGCGATGAAACCGCCTTTTCGCTGGGTACAGCTCCTGCACGCGAACGAACACTTTTGCTAGTCGGTGCCGTATCCGCCACAGCCGCCATCACTGCGGTGGGTGGCATCGTTGGTTGGATAGGACTAATCGTGCCCCATATTGCCCGCCGCATCTTCGGCGCAAACGCCCAGTATACGATCCCGGCATCCATGATGATCGGCGGCATGTTAACCGTAATCTGCGACAATATCGCCCGCGCTCTTCTACCCGGCGAAATTCCCCTTGGCATAATCACATCACTAATAGGTGCCGTTGCTTTCCTGGCATTGATGATCAGTCCCAAAATAAGAATGCGAATATGAAAACTCCTGGAATCATCTCTCTCTCAAACCTGACTTTCAGCTACGATGCTAACCTTCAAGACGCGATAAGTGATCTGTCGCTTGAAATCCCAGCCGGATCGATTGCCGCCATCTTAGGGCCGAACGGCGCCGGCAAGTCCACACTTCTGCACATCATCCTTGGCATGCTTGCCCCACAGGGCGGCCAGGTACTTCTCGATGGAAAAATCCTGTCTTTTTATTCGCGTAGGGAGATGAGCCGCTTGGTTGGGCTCGTTCCACAAATCGAGCATATTCCGTTTGAATTCTCGGTGATGGAGTATGTATTACTGGGCCGTGCCCCCTACCTCGGCATTTTGCAAATGCCTTCGGACGAGGACTACCAGACAGTCTCGGAGATCTTACGGACGTTGAAATTAACACACCTTGCCCATCGGGTGGTACTCGACCTTAGTGGTGGCGAACGCCAGATGGTCCTTTTGGCTCGTGCGCTGGCGCAGCAGCCACGCATTCTGCTGCTTGATGAGCCCACATCCCATCTCGACTTAAGCAATAAGGGTCACATACTACGGATCCTCAAGGAGTTAGCCGAACAAGGAGTTACCGTAATATTTACAACGCATGATCCATACACCGCCGCGCTCAGCGCCCACTATTTGATCTTGATGCGTGAAGGCCGCATACTAGACACTGGTCCGATAGAGCAAGTGCTCAGATCCGATAAGCTAACTTCAACCTACGGCGTGCCCGTCCGCGTAGTTAAAGTCAAAGGCCAACCCGTCATTCTGCTCGATGAAACTCTGTCATGACTCAGAAATCCTCGATACTGATCATCAGCGGGACGCGAGCTTCAGGTAAAACCACATTCTGCACGCTCATAGCTAAAATCCTCGAATCAGACGGCTGGGATGTCGCCGGTTTACTCTCGCTTCCAGTTATCCAGGAAGGTGAACAGATCGCCAAAGATGCCCTTGATATTCGCTCTGGAGTTCGCCGAAGCCTTGCGAGAATTGATTTCCAGCGCAGAGCAACGACTGAGGTTCAAATCGGACGATGGGTTTTCGACACGAAGATCCTCGCTTGGTGTAACAATGTGTTTCAATCATCCGTTCCCTGTGATTTTCTGGTCATCGATGAAATCGGACCTCTTGAATTCAACCAGGGGCAAGGTTTTCTCGATGCTCTAACCGCCCTGGATTCCGGGGAATTCATATTCGCTATGGTCGTTATCCGGCCCCATCTGCTTGCAACCGCTCTAAACCGATGGCCGGATGCGGAAGTCGTCAAGATCACGAATACCAAGCATGCCGAACAGCAAGCTGTTCAATGGGCAGTAGAAATGACCAAAGATATTCACCCACCCAAGCGATAGGTAAGATCGGCCTTCTTTACTCATTCGAGCGATGCATGAATGTCACCCGCCAACCTATTTATCATCAACCACGCCGTTTCATGGATGGACGCCTCGCAAGAGCGCCTTATATCCATTTAACGAAGCAGCATAGGCCTCTGGCTAATTGCGCATCCCCACTGTTGGCTATGCGCAGCCCGTATACCTTTTCAATGTACATACTGCCCTCCGCTCCTACGCCAGCCCCAAAGGCCTGAATGGTATAATCCAAGCGTGGATCCGAAACAATGGCGCATCGCGCTCGCGAAGACACGCAGATCGACTTTTGGTCACATTGCGACTCTCCTGGGAGCGACGGAGTTGACACCAGATTTCTGGGAGGAACTTGAGATAGCGCTGATTCAGACCGATATGGGAGGGAACCTTACCCAGAGATTGGTGATGGAACTTCAGGAAACTGCCAGCCTGGAGGGGCTCCTACGGGGTGAAGAGATCTACACACTCCTCCGGAGCCAACTAATAAAGCGTTTGAACGCTCCAATCGAACTTGTGCTTAATCAGAAACCGCATGTCTTGATACTCGTCGGGGTAAATGGCACCGGGAAGACAACCACCGCCGCGAAACTCGCTTTCGCTCAAAAAAATTCGGGGCTTCGAGTATTATTGGCAGCGGCGGACACCTATCGAGCCGCGGCGCAAGAACAGCTATCGATTTGGGGAGAACGCATTGGTGTAGATGTACTCACCGCCGAACCAGGCAGCGACCCCGGCGCCCTTGTGCACAACGCCTGCCAAGCAGCGCATGCCAGGAACATCGATGTAGTAATCATCGATACCTCGGGCAGGATGCACACCGAGCACAACCTCTTGGCGGAGCTGCAGAAGATAGTTCGAGTCGTAAGTAAAGTCATCGACAGTGGCTCTCATGAAGTGCTCCTTGTTCTCGATGCGACTACCGGACAAAATGGGCTGGTGCAAGCGCAAGCTTTCGCAGAAACCATTACCTTGGATGGGGTCATTTTGACGAAATTAGATGGATCTGCCAAAGGTGGGGTCGGATTCGCCATCGTCGATTCACTGGGCATTCCAGTGCGCTATGTCGGCATGGGAGAAAGATTGGAAGATCTCGCGGCCCTCGATCCGCATGCTTTCGTCGATGCGCTTATACTTAACCCTGTATCATCTGCAGTCTAAACATGCGATCATTCATATAGGCAAGGTTATCGAATGATGAATAAATTCCTGTAACGAGAAGGTTAAATAATGGAAGATATAAAAGCACAACTTAATGAAGTCCTAACACAAATCCAAGATCTCCTGGTGCGGCTTTGACTTCACTAAAAGCGAAACCCAGCTAGAGAAAATCCAAAAAGCCGCCGAAGCCCCAAATCTTTGGGATAATCCCGCTAAAGCGAAAACGACGATGCGCAGACTCGCTCGCTTACAACGAGTTGTCGATGGCTGGCACGCAATCCAAGAGCGAGCCAAAGACGCTGTTGAGCTAGCTGCCCTCGAAGATGAGGATATGCGCGGGGATCTTGAAAAAGAACTGGCAGAGCTTCAGGACGAAGTTAATCGACGTGAGACTCAAGCTCTCCTCTCCGGTCCGTACGATAAAGAGAACGCAATTCTTGCCATTCATGCAGGCGCCGGGGGAACTGATTCACAGGATTGGGCTTCTATGCTGCAACGAATGTACCTCCGCTGGGCGGAGGCGCACAATTATGATACCGAATTGCTCGACACCAGCGAAGGTGAAGAAGCGGGCATTAAAAGCACAACGATATTTGTCGAGGGGAATTTCGCCTACGGATACCTCAAAGCAGAGAAAGGAGTCCACCGATTGGTGCGGTTGTCACCTTTTGATTCTGCGAACCGTCGGCACACTTCATTCGCCCTGGTGGAAGTCCTTCCACAGGTCGAGGCGACAGAAGAATTGCAGATTAATCAATCGGATTTACGCGTTGACACATATCGATCCGCTGGTGCAGGTGGCCAGAGCGTTCAGAAGAACGACACTGCTGTGCGGATTACGCACATCCCAACTGGCATCGTCGCTACATGTCAGAACGAGCGGTCCCAGTCGCAGAATAAGGAAAACGCAATGCGGGTGCTTCGAGCCCGTCTGCTAGACATCCAACACCAGGAACAAGCGGAAGAACTGGCCCAGATAAAAGGCGATCACATCAAAGCTGAATGGGGGAATCAAATCCGCTCATATATTCTACATCCCTACCAGATGGTCAAAGACCACCGGACCGAGTTCGAAATCGGAAATGCAAATGCGGTTCTTGACGGAAAGATTGATGCGTTCATCGATATGTACCTCCGGTCTACAATCGGAGAAAAGTCCTAATGGACGGTTCGAAGTTATGCTGCAATCTTGTCGGGGCATTGCGCCTCTGCTATAATCCGGCGGCTCACGAATTCATGCCCCATTCATAAGAACTGGATGGGATCCCATAAGCGGACATCCCGTTGATTAAGAAAAACATCTTTCTTTCGGGTTGACCGGGATACTTAGGAGGAACTTGCGTGGCATTCTATCTCAACGTTGTATTGTCAATTGTCTCCGTCGCTCTGATTATGATCATCATTCTGCAGAGCCGCGGAGCTGGTCTTGGAGGTCTGGGTGGCGGTGGTGACTTTGGAGGTGCTGGCTTCCATGTTCGCCGGGGGATTGAACGCCTGCTCTTTAATATCACAATCGGTCTAAGCGCCACTTTCTTCATCCTGGCCCTGGTAACCGTTATTCTGGTCGGATAACCCCGCTCAGATCTACTTCGCTTTCAATTACCCCACCCTTTATGCGAAACATCCGCTGGCAATTACTTATTGCAATAGGTGGTCTTGCCTTGGTGGTCGTCATGTTGATAGGTCAGACACCTAACCAGGTCACGACGCCTGCCCAACCGGTTGCCGGCGGTGTCCACAGCGAAGCACTGGTGGGTCAGATCATTCGCCTAAACCCCATCCTCGATTCATCCAATCAGCCGGACCGTGATATCGACCGGTTGATCTACCATGGGCTCCTACATTTCGACTCCCGTGGTATCCCTGTTCCCGATCTGGCGGAATCCTGGGCGATTTCAGCAGATGCGACGCTTTACACTTTCACATTACGCGAGGATGCAGTCTGGCACGATGGCGAACCCGCCACCGCGGATGACATCATCTACACATATTCCAAACTTCAGGATGATGACTACCTGGGACCAGAAGATATTCACGAACTCTGGAGCCAGGTCAACATCATCCGACTGGATGATCGGCGCGTGCAATTCCAGCTACCTGAACCGTTTGCGCCCTTTCTAGATTACTTAACCGTCGGGTTACTTCCTGATCACCTCCTTCGCGGAGTGAGCGCCGGCGATCTCATTGACCATCCTTTCAACTTTGACCCCATCGGAACTGGACCCTTCCGCCTGGATCAATATATCTTGGAGGATAACCTCATCGCAGGCGTGAGCCTGGTAGCCTTCGATGAATTTTACGGTCAGCGGCCCTTTCTCGAGCGCATCGAATTCAGGCTTTTCGAGAATGATCGTGACGCGCTTGAGGCGTACCACAATGGCGAGGTTAATGGTGTGGGGCACATAGGAGAGAGCATCCTAGACGAAGCTCTATCACTTCCTTCGCTGAATATTCACTCCGCACGACTCCCGCGCATAGGTTTGATCTTTCTAAATCTACAGAATCCCGAGAAGGACTTTCTCTCCGAGAAAACGATGAGACGAGCGTTAGCCATAGCGATAAACCGCCAATGGATTATCGATAATGTCTTCCTGGGGCAAGCAGTTCAACCCATTGGCCCCATCATGCCCGGCACCTGGGCTTTTGCTGATGGCATCAAAGCTCTTCCGTTCGATCCCGACGAGGCCGCCCAAATTCTTGAGAGGGAGGGTTGGGAACTTCCAGCTGGCGCTTCACCGGGAACACCTGAATATCAACGCGTGAAAGATGAAGAAATCCTCTCCATCGAATTGGTCCACCTTGAAGATTTTGCACATACCCAGATCGCCGAATGGGTTAAACGATATTGGGAAGCGATTGCCATCCAAGTTGATCTGATCCCTGTCTCATCCGATAGTCTTTTCGAAGACTTCCTCCAACCTCGCGCTTATCAGGCCGTCCTTACTGAGTTGGATCTCGGCAGTTATCCGGATCCTGACCCTTACCCGATTTGGCACGACTCGCAAACAGAAACAGGGCAGAATTACAGCAGCTTTTCTGATCGCAACATCAGCATTTGGATTGAGCTAGCGCGCACCACACCGGATCGAGGGCAACGCGCTGAACTATACGCCAGCTTCCAGTACCGGTTCCAAGATCAGGTCCCGGCAATCCTCATGTATTACCCCATTTACAATTACGGTATTGATGCTCAGGTACAAGGCGTGACTGTTGGACCACTTTACAACCCTAGTGATCGTTTCAACACTGTTTTTAACTGGTACCTCGTTGCACGCCGGAGTGTCGCGCCAGAAATCGGAGAAGAAACACCACAACCATAGACGCTGCGTCTGTTAAACCCTTGACCATCGCCATAACTCATTCACCGGTGAAGCCAATCCCGAGATCCGGGCGAGAAAATTGCCGTGGTATAATCCGTCCGCTCTGCAAGCTCCTATGCAGACCCAGAAAGGTGCATACGTGACCGTAAAAGAAGAAACAAAACCCATTAAATCACTAAAAGACCTCGTGCCAGCCCAGAAACTTCATGGACGGATTTCCAAAATCGAACTCTTCGGTGCCTTTGTCGATGTTGGCATAGAACAGCAAGGTTTAATTCATATCTCGCAACTGAAGCGAGGGCAGATCAACCGGGTTGAAGACATCGTCAAACAAGGGGATGAAATTGACGTCTGGGTTCTCCGAGTCGATCATAACGCCGATCGTCTAGACCTCACCCTGCTCAAACCACTCGCACTCAAGTGGAAGGATATTCGACCGGGCAATACATACTCCGGTGAAGTCATTAGGCTTGAAAAATTCGGTGCATTCATAGATATAGGGGCTGAACGACCGGGATTGGTTCATGTTAGTGAGATGCGTGATGAATATGTCTCCGACCCAGGCGAACTCGTTAAAGTCGGGGAAAAAGTGGAAGTGAGTGTACTCGAGGTAGATAGTAAGAAGCGACAAATACGCCTGAGTATGAAGGCAGCGGAAATGGTTGAAGCTCTTGATGACGAACCCCAAGAAGCGCTTCCAACCGCGATGGAAATTGCTCTTCGACAAGCCATCGATGGTCCTGATAACACCGTGGAAACCTCGGCGATAAACGCGAAAACGACAAGTAAAGCCCGCAAGGAACTTGAAGATATTTACAGTCGAACCCTTAACCACAAGATTCAAACTGTGACGAAGAAAGAGGAAAAGTAATCCGTTATACTCCCATACATACACCTACAAAAAGCGCCCTAGAGGCGCTTATTTTTTACCGAGTTAGAAATATGGTTTTTTTTACAATATCACTCGCGTCTTCTATGAAACACCGTGTCTTCCCACTAATCGTCCTCCGTCAACCAATCATCTGGCTCGTCATCCTCGGCGTAGATGCCATCTTCATCTTCATCCCAGATTTCCTCGAGATTCTCATCATCCCAGTCTTCATCATCAAGTGATTCACCTAAACGTCTATAAGTCCGGCATCCTTCATCGGGATCAATCTCAACGTATACTTTTCCACAAAGTCCATCTTCGAGATGGACACAATCGATGTAATGGCATCGAATTCGAGGCACCGTCTGGAATCTCCATTAATTTTCTTATCCCAGTCTGCGCAGGCGAATTACGCTGATTACGAAAAGAAGCAACATCACGACCGCCGAGATCACGCAGTAAGGGCAGATGGCTTGTAAAACAGCGATCTCTATATACGTCAGGTACGCTGAATATATCGTCCCTGCCAGAGTAAACCCAAAAACACCTAAATGCAAGCCATCTTTCCAACTCGGGATTCGTGTTTCAAGAACGAGGAATGCCAGGATTGCGAGATATCCGAGTAAGCCTAGGAGGCCGAGCGGAATCCCACCGATTTCTGCGTACTTGCTGTTATTGACCGCTTCACAATTACCAATATCCGAGCATGCGGCCAGCGTACCCGTATATTTAAGGAATGCCAGGTAAGCGGAATCAACTGCGCCGACTAATACGAGCAAAACGGACACAAGCCAAATGGGTTCAGATTTGTATTTTTCTTTCATGTACCGTCCTGCCTTAGGATATTGAAAGACATACTCACGAATTCTCCTCACGCCGTCCGGCTTTACCTCGCCGCGAAATCGCAATAAGATTCAAATTTCCCGCTTGACGCCACAGGTCCGTCAGCAGATCAAACATCAGACACATCCATCGCTGAATTGTGGTTGAAGGCGAAATTATAACACGCTATCAGCGGGCTCAGCCCGGACGTATGCGACGGGCTTCGAGGACATTCGGAAGAGCTTCCAGCCGGTTTAAAACACGGCTGAGCTGCGAAACATCCGTGATGCCCATTATCATATCGAAGACCGCCAGGCTGTTCTTTGTCGACACCTGGATCGCCGACATACTTATTCCCTCATTCGCCACGAGCGTGGAGACATCACGAACAAGTCCATCTCGATCGTAAGCACGGATCGTAACAGCGACAGGATACGTCTGGTGCGGTATACCCCATGAGACCTGGATCAGTCGTTCACGGTCTCTGATCCGCAGCGCATTTGGACAGTCCTGCCTATGGATCGTCGCTCCTCGTCCACGTGTAATATATCCAACGATCGGGTCCCCAGGAGCCGGTTTGCAGCAGCGACCGAGCCTTGTCAGCAAGCCGGATACGCCGAGAATGTTCACCTCGCCCGTGTCCAACTCGGCCAGAAATTCTGCCGGCTCTTCCAGTACCTCTAATTCCCGTTCAAGATCTTTTTCTGGAATTAACTTTGTGACGATGCGGTTGATATTAAGATCACCACATCCGATGACCATCAGGAGATCATCGACGTTTGAATAGCCCAAATCGCGTGCGATCTTCTCGTATGCCATTCCATCCAAACCCAAACGGCGGATTTCTCGTTCAAGAAGCAGCCGCCCGTGAGATACATTCTGCTCGCGGTCTTGGCGTCGATACCATTGACGGATCTTGCTCCTTGCACGCTGGCTTTTAACCATTTCCAGGCTCGGGGTCAGCCAATCCCGGCTAGGGCCACCGTGCTTTGCGGTGAGGATCTCTACTGCATCGCCGGTATGGAGTTTCGTGTCTAGCGATACAAGTTTCCCATTCACTTTCGCTCCACGACAACGGTGGCCAACGGATGTATGAATATGGTAGGCAAAGTCGATCGGGGTTGAGTCTGCGGGGAGATCGATGATGTCACCTTTAGGTGTGAAGACGTAAACACGATCATCGAACACGTCCGATTTCATCGCCGCGACGAAATCGCTGGCATCATCGACATCCTGACGCCACTCCATTAAGCGGCGGAGCCAAGTTACACGTTGCTCGAATGCATCGTCTCGCGACCGACCCTCCTTATATCGCCAATGTGCCGCGATCCCATATTCTGCATTCTCATGCATTTCAGGCGTTCGAATTTGTACTTCAAGGGTCTTGCCATCATCATAGATCACAGCAGTATGCAATGACTGATAGAAGTTATCTTTTGGGGTGGCGATATAGTCATCAAATGTGCCCGGCACAGGCTTCCAGTGGTTATGAATCACACCTAATGCCAAATAACATGAGGATTCGCTCTCGACGACTACCCGGACGGCGCGAACATCATATACCATGTCAATGGGCACACCCTTACGCTCCATCTTCCGATGGATGGAATAGAGATGTTTGGGTCGCCCGGTGACTTCCGCTTCGATTTCATGCTCAGCGAGGTATCGCTTCAATTCAGCCGTGACTTTTCTAAGCTTTTTCTCACGGTCTTCCCGTCTCTGGGAAACGAGTGCAGCGATCTCTTTGTATTGCCCAGGGAAGGTATAGCGAAACGCCAGATCTTCAAGATCCCACTTCATTTGCCAGATGCCGAGACGGCTGGCCAGCGGGGCAAAAATCTCGAGTGTTTCCTTTGAAATCCTTGTTTGCTTCTCCAGTGGCAAGTGAGAGAGCGTACGCATATTGTGCAATCGATCTGCCAATTTGATCACGACGACACGGACATCATCACTCATGGCAAGAAACGTCTTCCGTAGGGTTTCTTTCGCCAATTCACCTTTTAAAGCGAGTGGGTCTTGAGCCCGCTTCCCACTGTGACTTACCCTTGGAAGTTGGGTCAGCTTCGTCACACCATCGACGAGTATGCGGATTTCTTCGCCGAAATCACGCGTAATGTCATCCAGCGTGATCGAAGTGTCCTCGACTGTGTCATGGAGCAATCCAGAAACAATGACGGGGATCGGCGCCTCTAAGTCGGCCAGTATGCCAGCCACTGCAAGGCAGTGATTGATATAGGGCTCTCCTGAGGCTCGTTTCTGCTTGCGGTGAACTTTTTCTGCGACCTTGAATGCGCGCTGAACAATCTCCCGATCAGCAGGAGATGTTATTTCTGGCAGAGAATCGAGAAGACCTTGAATATCCACGTGTTTCTTCCCTATGAACAGTATAGCGCCGTCCCAGAGCACACTCAAGTGTTTATCTCAAATAAAAAGGCTGAGTCTAGGATCGACCCAGCCTACTCTGAATCCCGAGTTGATTTGGAATTCATTAAAAGAATATGTATCGATCAGATACCCAATGGGCCGGATGGGGGGAGATGATCCTGCCAATCATCGACGACGGTTATCTCTGCGTCCGTGTTCATATCATCGATCCAAGCCTCGAAAGCATTATCCACAGCTTCCTGATAGGCAGCTTGTGAGATCTCTCGATCCTGCCGATCGATTACGCGCAAGATATGCCAGCCCTGCCGCGACTCAATCGGTCCGACAACTTCCATAACCGGCGCAGAGAAAGCGGCAATACCCATTTGGCCAAAGAGTGCAACCAGATCGTTCAGAGAATTCCACCCCAGATCCCCGCTAAACTCACGCGAGCTCAGATCCTGCGAATACTCCAGGACAAGGTCATCCCAAACATCCCCCGACTCAACTTTTTCTAGCACTTCTTGAGCTATTTCTTCATCGAAGGTGATTATGTGTTGGACAAGAACATGCTCGGCCTGTTTATCAATCTCTGGCTGAAATTGCTCCCGAAGCTTATCTTCAAGCAGCTGTGCCTCGACATATGCAATGAAGTCTGATTCGCTTACTTCGAAATCTGATAGCGAATCAAGGAATAGCGCGTAATCGTTTTCATATCCCTCCAGCACATACGGAGTCCCTGTTGGATAAGGAGTCTGTGGGAGCGTGGATGTCGGCGATGGGCCTGCAGTCGATTCAGCCGCAGCTGCAATCTCCGCCATGCGGGTTGCGTCAGGTGTAGATGTAGGGAATGGAGTAGGTGTCCCCTCCGGGTAGAAGCCGAAGTTGTGTTGGATCTGACGTTCGACATCCTCCGCTAGAACGTGAATACCCAGCCTCTCCGCTTCTTGCCGGACCAAGGTCTCGCGGATCATCGAAACGATCACATCCTGGCCGATGATTTCCGGATATGCGAGTTGCGTTCGGAGCTGATTCTGGAGTTCACGGATACTCGCTAGGGTTTGAGGATCGGATGCGAAGAATTGCTCCATTTGCACATAGGAATTCAACTGGCTCATAAGTTCACGCTGAAAGATCCGCACCCGTCCTTGAAACTCGCCCTTCGTGATCGTATCTCCATTAACAATCGCGATGGTCTTTCTAGGTTGCACATATGAACTATCAAACCAGCCATAGCCCAAGATCCCAAGTGCCACTACAGCTATTACTATGGTAACTCCCAAGAGCCAGCGGCTTTGTATTCGTTCTCGCTCTGCACGAGCCATGTGCTTTTTCGTTATGAGCTGTGGAGCCCGCTTCTTCGTCATGCCACATTAACTCCTTCGCGTTTCGTGAGCTCCTATTTATTCACCCTCAAGCAATCAAAGTCACGATTTAATTCAAGAAAGTCGACCGAGAGAGCGCAGACGTTCGAATGACTCCCCACCGCCCACCTGCCGAATCTAAGTTGCCCCTACCGCAATCTCTCTACCGTGAAGGGAAGCAAGGCCATATGGCGCGCCCTCTTTATCGCACCGGCAACCATGCGTTGGTGCGTTGCGCAATTCCCGGTCTCACGGCGGGAGCGGATTTTCCCCGATTCCTTGATATAACGCTTAAGGAGCTCGTGTTGTTTGTAATTAATATGCGTGGTCTTATCCGCACAAAACTTGCACAGTCGAGGGCGTCTACGATACTGTCGACGCGGTCCACCTCTTGATCTTGTGCCTGACGAGCCTCTTCCCGATTGATTTCCGTGTTCTGTCAAAGCAATCTCTCCATTCTTTTCTCAAACTTAGACTCAATGGCCTTTAGAAGGGGAAACTATTCTCTTCCTCGTCCTGGTCTAAACTCGTATGCAGGGTCTCTTTCTTCTCGCCGAGAATTATCATTTCTTTAGCGACAAGTTCCGTCGCGAAATGCTTATTCCCCTCGGCATCTTCCCAACGCCGGGTTTGCAGCCGGCCTTCAACATAAACCTGCATACCCTTTTGAAGATGTTGATTACATATCTCAGCCAGTCCCCCCCACGCCACAACATTAAACCACTCTGTGTCCTCATGGCGTTCACCATCGGCGGAGTGCCATGTACGCGAAGTGGCGACGCTGAAGGTTGTAACCGGTCTACCAGAAGGTGTATAACGCATCTCGGGATCACGCCCTAGGTGACCGATGAGCATCAACTTGTTCAAACCTCGACTCATGTCGCTTTCCTCCTACAGATGATGTAGGTTAATCATCGAGAAAACGCATTAAGTCGTCTCTTGGAGCGTCACCATAAAGCGCACGAGTTGTTCATTCAAACTCATATCTCGTTCGACTGCGATGGGTGCGTCCGTTGGCATTTCGGCTTGAATGAAGATGTAAAAACCTTCATTCTTCTTGTTGATAGGATAAGCTAGTCGACGCTTTCCCCAACGGTCGATTTCGCCGATCTTGCCACCGGCAGCCTCAATCCAACCTTTGACATTTCCCTCGAGTTCATCAAGGCCTTCTTCATCTACATCGGGGTCAACAATATATGCAACTTCGTAGTTGCGCATAGAGGTCCTCCTTTCCTCGGGTTTGCCCTCCATACAACTTCGGGCGAAGTTGTATGAGAGCGGAAAGAACGCCTGGGTACAGGCGTCGCAACGAAAAAAAGTCTATCACGAACACCTATCTTTGACAACCTTCTCTAGTCCCATTGCTAGCGCAAAGTAGTAATGTCCCCTTTAACCAAAGTTAAAATGTCCCCTTGGTGGTGAACGCCCAACCGCCTGAGGGACAGGTAAAAGTGAGTGACA
>SDBU01002851.1_pt1 | contig 22495 bp, 21 predicted proteins | sample 2277071 | NCBI WGS metagenome assembly SDBU01 (sample SAMN10397929, study PRJNA504765) | marine sediment metagenome | isolation source: marine sediment core GS08_GC12, 126 cmbsf | place: Arctic Ocean: Gakkel Ridge, Loki's castle | collected 2008 | reverse complement strand
TCTCTAATCTCTCTTTTTGCGACACTCCCTGCAGGCAAGGACTCTACAACATCTAAGATAACCGGTTCTTGCCGGCTTGCTGCAGCTACTTCTGATGAGGAAACCGCATAACCATCCATTGCCGAATTATCAAATGGCGGAATGTCATCTTTCGAATAATAATCTTTAGAAATAGTACGTCCCAGACTCTCAAGGATAGAGATCTCTTCGCTACCAGTTGAGCTTATATTTTCCAATATAACCTTTTGCGCTTCTTCTACACTTATCATTTTGAAAACTAAACTCCCTCTTCGAATCTAGAACTGAAGCTGGAACCTGCCAAACACTTCGTATAGATTATCAGGGTCCTGCCCGCCGCTCTTGTAGTAGTCTCCTAAGAAAGCAAGGGCCGCACCAAACTGTAAGTTTAGATTTTGTGCCACAGCATAGGTAAGCATACCGCCGACCTCAGTGCCCATGTCGTTATTACCAGCAGAATTGTCTTCAGAAGCCTGGAACCATCCTAGAAATAGCTCGCCATCGAGTTTATCAACTAATGACGTCTCAAGCTTAGCCTGAAGGCTAATGAGACCTCGGCCCCCATTATCAATCCCTACTCCCAAATCATTCACATCAGAAGGGCCATTGGCAGTGAAGATGTGTGTGTATGCCCAGTAACCTTCTGTGCCGAATATGCCCTGGATGGTACGGAACTGATCCTCAGATGCTGCTCCCTCACTGTCCCCACTAGAGTAGATGCCCAAAACTCTCAATGTCCCAAAGACCAAAGGCACTACCCCCTCCGCCTTTAATGCCAATCCGGTATTGTCGTCATCTCCATACTCGCCATTGTTAATGCAGGCAAAACCATTGAGCGTTGTTGACTCAAGGTCTGCTGTTCCGCTAAGAGCATACCAACCTTGCGACACTCTCCCGGGAAGACCTGCCTCCAGAGCCACACCTTCGGGAGCATAGAGGTAATAGATATGTCCTCCAACTTTAGCTGTTTCTCCTACCGGCCTGTTTACATCGGCGATAAAAAGATTTGCATTCTCGCCAACTACATCTCTATCCGCAGAAGCCACACCATCCATGAGTCGCACAAAGCCCAAGCGATAGTCCGTACTTCCGGCCACACTGCTGTAAGTCACGCCGCCAACATTGAAATCCCAATCAGCGCTAAACAGAGTATCTCCAATCTGGTCAGAGACAGGGATGACCCCAGCTGCTAAATAGGTTTTCTCCTCCGGGGTATAGTAGATATACCCATATCTTACTCCTCTTGCCTGTAACCGGTTGAAGGCATTTAAAGTCAAACCTACACCCCTGGGATCGCTACTAGTTGGACTCGTACCACCCCAACCACCTCTGTATTCTAATTGCAGGAACCCACCCACGTCTTCTACCGGCTGGACGTCAATGTTAAAACGCATCCTCTGCCGAAAGAAATCGTAGTCTTCGGTATCGACCGCGGTCGTTACCCCCGATATAGGAATATTGCTAAAATTCCACATTACCCGGTACTGAAGACCTATCTTGACATTAAGTTCGTCTATCAGCGTTACCTGGGTATCCCCCTGGCCAATAGGACCAGCAACTGTAGAGCTGACCATAACTCCCATAAGCAGAACCAAAACACCTGCCACTACATTCAAAACCTTTCCCACCTCCTTTCTGTCTCCTTCAACACAGTAAATATTCAGCGTAGGGGTGGGGCTTGTCCCCACCCTGGGCGACCGCAAGGGTCGCCCCTACGCGGCCCCAACAAAGTGCAGATTTCGCCGTTCCCCGACGGAACGGGTGCCATAAATGTCGCCCCTACAACCTCTTGATAGCTCTCATGCTTCTGCCTCCACCCTTTTGGCTGGCCCTATCTGGCTATAACATAATCGGCCAAATTCAGAAGACCTCTCTTGAGCGGAGACTCATCTAACTCCTCCAGCTGGTCTTTCGCCTTTTCTGTATAAAACCTTGCTTCCTTCTTTGCTTTCAAGACTGCAGAAGAACCGGTGAGTCTTCCTCTTAATTCATCAAATGCATCTTTATCCTGCCTGCACAGTGAAAGTAGCCTCTTGAGCTCTTCAGCTTCACTAACACCGGATTTATCAAGTAGATATAAAAGAGGCAGCGTTAATTCCCCTGCTCTAAGATCAGCTCCCGTGGTCTTACCTAAAAGCTCTTCTCTCCCCACCAGATCTAAACAATCATCGATTATCTGAAAGGCAATCCCAAAATTTAATCCATATTCCTTAAGATTGCTGTGCAGACGCTCCTGGGGATTAGAAATTAACGCTCCTGCCTGACAGGAGGCAGCAAAAAGGCTGGCAGTTTTCTTCTTCACGATAACGATATAACGCTGCTTTGATAAATCCACATTACCCCTTTCGCAAACTTGAAGCAGCTCGCCTTCGCACATCGCTTTTGTGGCAGAACTTATACATTGCAGAATATCTGTATTGCTACACTGAGAAATCAACTCAAACGCTACAGAATAAAGATAGTCCCCCAGAGCAATGGAAACATCCTCCCCCCATTTAGAATTAACCGTAGGTTTATGATGGCGAAGGGAAGATCTATCAATCACATCATCGTGAACAAGGGAAGCCATATGGATTAATTCCATCGCGGAAGCGATCTTAATCAACTGATCGCTTAAGGCCGGGGACGGGCAGGTGCGGGTAGAGCTTAAAGAGGCTTTAGCTGAGAGGATTACCAGTGCTGGCCTGATTCTTTTGCCACGAGCATCCAGCAAAAATCTGTTAATTTTTAAGATAGACTCATTTCTTGATTCTTTAAGACAGGATTCTAAAACTTCTTCCACTTTTCCAAGCTCTTTTTCAATCGGTCGATAGATCTGTCTTAGTTCCATTGCCATTACCCCAAATAACTATTCCCCGGCCTTTATATGCTCTCGAAACTTCGTCATCTCCGGTTTGCCAGGACCTTTGCAAATAATATGTTCTTGAACCGCAGGGCTTCTACCATTGACCCCATTATCCTGATCTTTCTTCTAAAAAAGGCGCTGTCAGGGTCAAGTTCGCCGCTCAAAAGCTCTAAAAACGTTCTCTCGGTAGCTTCAAATTTCAGGGTGAAATCTCTCCTCTTTCCCATTTGCCCAATCATAGCCCCATCAGCAAAACTTATGGCTATAGCTTTACCTGTATCAGTTGTTTCAAATACCATGACTTTGCTATCCCAGACTTCAATCTCGTCTCTCAATTCTTCGTCGAGGTTTACCAGTTGGACTATCTCATCCATACAGCGGAATAAATCGAAAGCCGCCAAATCTTCTTTAGCTGCGTCCACCATTTCTCTCAGTTTCCTATTTAAGACTTTTACCATTTTAACTTCCTACAAAGAATATAACAAGAGGCGAAATCCCTATTATTCAAGAATAAAAAGACCTAAGAAACTCTGGGTCTTTAATCCTAAGAACCGCAACCCCTGAATTCTCCAACAAAGGCAACTCTTCGCTCAGGCAATGAATCTCTTCGCCCAAAATCTCTTTGCCATTTATCCTGAAGCATGTATCCAGAGATAATCCATCCGGATGTTTAAGGCAGTCCACACTACATGCATGATCAGGTAAATCCAGCGCGCGAAGGGAGTAACATCTCCTTGATATGCCAAGAGTCCTTCTGCCCTGGAACATAACTTCTATCTCAAGCTCGCAATTTCGCGTAATATCTATCACGGATTCTAATGATAATTCTGAAGGTAATACCACTCTCTTGAATCCAAGCCTCGCAAGATAACTTGCGCTCTGTGAATTATATATGTTTAGAAAAGGACCTGCGATCAGGGTTTTGTCAAAATCTAATTCTAAAAAAGCAAGGTCATTTATCTCTAATCCGTCGGCAAATTGCAACAAATCCACTATGTCATCAATTTGACTCATTTTGGTAACCAGGGCATAGGTGGAAATATACAACTTCTTTCCACTCTTCTTGATTGTGCGCGCAATCTCTAAAAGCAGCTCCTTTGATTTTACTCCACGCTCGGGGCACGATACCTCGCCTAAATAGAAATCATCAATCGTATTGTTCGCAGCATCTTTATAAAATTTAAAAAGCCCTTCTCTCCCCAGATTAAGTGCGGCTGGCCCTAAAGAGGTTCTCATAAAAACTTGTCCCTTCTATATATGGAAACAATTCATTCTTATGATCCACAATATCGCCTTCGTATAATTCATCTATTGCCGAGCGAAATATCTTTGTGACACCCTCAATGTAGCCAGCAGACCGCTGTCTTCCCTCTATCTTTATGGCATCAATACCTGAATCTATAAGCTCCCCAAGGCACGATACCAGATTCAAAGACTCAGGATCCCGAAATGCGTAATAAGGCCTACCGCTTACCGGGTTCTTGAACCTGGCTTTACATGGAGTGGGATAACTGCAAGACTCATCTTTTTCGAATCTGTTGAGAAGCACGCCATTCAACATAAAAGACAATCGTCCATCTTCTTCCTGATTAAATTCAACAAACTCTGCCGGGGCGCAGGCACCTCTGCTATTACAGGACTCTCCGGTAATATAGGAAGAAAGGCTGCATCTCCCTTCATAATTCGCGCACAGCGAGCCAAACGCAAATACTTCAAGCTGGATATCTATATTTTTCCTGATCTCCCTCATCTCATCAAGGTCTAATACTCTCGACAGGATAGCGCACTTTATCCCAAATTCGTCCACATAGAATTTGATAGTCCTCCAGTTCGACACCCCGGCCTGGACGCTCAGGTGAATCCCAAGCTCAGGATAATTGGTGTGCGCATAGCTGATAACCGCAATGTCAGTCGCAATAATGCTATCGGCGTCAATCGAATATGCCCAATCCACCGCCTCAAAGCATTTCCTTATCTCAGTGTGTTGAGGATAGGTGTTGATAGCGATGTAAACTTCTTTCCCTTTACTGTGGGCGTATTCAATCCCTTCTCTGGCATGGTCAAGAGAAAAATTGAGCCCGGGGAAATTCCTTAAGTTTGTCTCCGATTGGAAACCTATGTAGACGCCATCGGCGCCAGCATCAACTGCACGTTTAAGAGAATCCAGATTTCCAGCCGGGGACCTTAGTGCGATCTTCCTCATTTTTTCCACAAAATCCTCATGAACGCATTCTTTTCTTCAATCCTGACTTGAGCCAAACCCATTTCCTGAAGTAATGGTTGGAGCTTTCTGAAATATTCCTCTGTCTTGAGCCCATGGAACCTAAAAGCCCATCTCATATATCTGGCAGCTGGAGCCCCTTTTCCCAAGGAATCAGTGATTTCCTCAGTCCTGGCATCCCTTCTCAAATCATAAATCCAGGCGCTTCCCTCTTTCCTCAAGAGCCGGTTCAACTCACCGAATACCTGTTCCGGATTATGCCAGTGGTGAAGTGTGCCTGTGCTTATAACAAAATCAAAAGAACCATCACTGAAGGGAAGTTTATTTGCGTCAGCCAGTCGAAATTCCACATTCGATACAGACTCTGCCCGGGCATTTGCCTTTGCCATCCGGATCATCTTCGGACTCAAATCTATACCTACAATGTCTAAGTCAGCATTTAGCTTGCCAATCTCTATCGGAAGGTGTCCCGGACCTGTCCCAACATCCATTATCCTGCCTCTGGGAAGATGCTCAACCACTTGGCGGGCTACATCCCTGTAGAAATTGCTGAATGCCCTTGCCGGCACCTTTTCGTAAAAGAATGCTGCTAATGCCGGTATCGCCTCAAAAGTCCATTCAATCATCTAACGAATTAACCCTAATATTCCATGGGCATCTTGTTTAAATCAGCCAATGAGAATACAGGCCCGTCCTTGCAGACATAGACCTTGCCTATATTACAACGTCCACACATCCCCATCCCACACTTCATCCGCATCTCAAGGGTAGTTATAATATCCTCATCTTTAAACCCCAAATCCACCAGTTCCTTAAGGACAAACTTTATCATTATTGGCGGACCACAGGTCAAGCCCACTGCATCTGTCGATTTTGGGGCAACCTCTTTTAAAAGTTGGGGCACAAATCCCACCTTCCCTTTCCATTCATCATCCCCCTTATCCACAGTGACGTGGTATTTCACATCACTTCGTCTTTCCCATTCCGCAAGTTCATCTTTGAATAAGAGATCCCCCGGAGAGCGGGCACCATAGATTATTGTAATATCCTTGAAGTCCTTGCGGTTTTCATCATCCAGCATATAATTTATTAAAGAACGTAGTGGCGCAAGTCCAATCCCGCCAGCTACGAATACAATATCTTTTCCTTTTATCACATCTACGGGAAACACATTGCCATAAGGTCCTCTTATCGCAATTTTTTCTCCTTCGCTCATGGAGTGGAGTGCCGTTGTCACTACGCCTATCCCTTTGACACAGAATTGCAAGCTCTCCTTTTGTGTTGGCGAGGAAGTAATCGATATTGGCGCCTCGCCATATCCTAAAACTGAAATCTCAGCAAACTGGCCCGGAGAATGTTTAAAATCAGCTCTCGCCTTTTCGTCATCAATTACGACATCAAAGGTTTTCGTATCTTTAGCATCGGACTCGATCTTTATTTTCGTTAACGTCGCTATGTGTGGGGAATACGGATTTTTCATAACAGCCTCATCCGACTAACGAACATTTAACCATTTTTAAAGTTTTGCTACTTCCTCCACCACTTCTCTAATATCCAGATTCACAGGACATTCTCTTACGCACCTGCCACAGCCTGTACAACCTATAACCTGGCAGTTATCGAGTAGATACTTGAATTTATGCATCACGCGTTGTCTGAATCTCTCTTTCCCTGTCATTCTCGGATTATGACCGGATGCGTGCAGGGTAAAAAGTCTAAACATACACGAATCCCAGCTTCTGAGTCGCTTCCCTTCGGTTCCACGCATCTCGTCAGTTATGTCGAAACAATAGCAGGTAGGACATAGATATGTGCATATTCCACACCCAATGCATTTATCATGAATATTTCCCCAAAATTCACTGGAAAAATTCTTATCCAGGCTTTTCTTAACACCCTCTGCATCGATTTTGGTATGTATCTTCTTTGCCGCATCCTTCACCTGCTGATCCGCCTTGTCCAAATCCGATTTCGTTACATCTTTTAATACCTTGCCACAGTCTTTTATGAAATCTTCGCCACTTTTTGTGATCGGCTTCATAATGATAGTCTCGCCAATGTCAAAGGCCATCACATCCGAACCGTCTTCTTTTGCTGGCCCACCACCTATACCAGCGCAGAAACAGGTCTCGCAAGGGTCATTACAGGAGAGTGATACAATTATCCCGTTTTCTCTTCTTGCCAGATAATTCACATCCTTAAAATCCTCAGCCACATAAACCTTATCCACCACGAGAATGCCCTGGACATCACAGGGTCTTATGCCGAAAACTACAAATTTTTCCTCAGGCAACGGTTTTGATATCACCTCATCCTTTTTGAAATCAAACAATACCTCGGACTGAGGAAAGAACAGTCCTTTCGGGTTAGTTTTTGAATTCATATAATCGAATGTGATATCACCTGATTCAGAGACATCTTTAAACATAACATTCCCATCTTCATTGACCGGGCCAAAGAACTTATATTTCTTCCCCGCCACCTCAATCAACTCCCTGAATTTCTTTTTCTGTATCGTTTTCTCTTTCATCTCTTGCATGGATGTTCAGCAAACCACCTCATTGCCAGGAGCGATGGAACGTAGGGGCGACCCTTGCGGTCGCCCAGGGTGGGGACAAGCCCCACCCCTACGCGTCGCCGGAAATGACACATGGTTTAGTGAACTTTCTGTCTCTTCCTGCCTAGCCATTTGACCAAATCATGGCTCTGTAATAAACTTCTGTATGTCGTCCAGTTTAAAGACCGCCAGTGGCGGCGCCTCCTCGATTGAAACCCCTGCCTCATATCCATATAAATCCGCTACATCCTTCAAAAGCCCCTGCAAAAACAGCCTAAGATCGATTCCCACAGGACAAACCGAACTGCATGAACCGCAGTCAACGCAGCGCCCAGCCTGATGGAATAACCTTCCCAGTTGAAAGTACATCACGTCAGAGATATCACTTGATACACTGTGCCATTTCGGTTGAGTTTCCTCGGTGAAACATTCTTTACAGTAACAGGTAGGACAAACTTGTCTGCACGCATAACATCGAATGCACTTTCCCATCTCTTTCAGGAAGTATTCCCATCTTTCCTCAACCGGCTTCTTTCTGAATTCCTCAATTCTCGTAAATCGCGAAACTGTCTCTTTTGCGACCTTTTTTTCATCGCCAATCAATTCATCATAAACTGTGGGAGACGGATACACGCATTCCTTGCAGGATTCCCTCTTTTCAGCCTTTTCTCCTATGGAATCCATCATCCCTTCACAGGCAATTCCCACAATATATAGATTTTCCCTCGGCATCTGGTTCTCTTTGATTAAGCCGACAATCGCTCTGCCGTCGCAACCCTTGGCGGCAATGCCAACCTTTGGAAATTTCTGCTCCTTATCACGAGGATTGATAACAAAGAATCGTGGAAGGTAAGTTGCCAGATTATTCACGCAGGATTCATTCCACACTAATTTATCCGCATCATCCTTGGTCTTTACAAAAACAGGTGAGGTCTTTCCCGGCACTGACGTTTTCCCATATCCGATGAATACATCAACTCTTCCATCGTCGAATAGTTTTTTGACTGTTTCCTGTAATTTTTTTTCCACATCGTTCATCTGACTTTCACCGCCTTGGTTGCCGGACCAAGCTCCTTGATTTCATTGGTAATCTTATCGACAATCTGGGCAAACCTTCCGCCTTCTGATGCTGAGACCCAGCTAAACTGCACTCTTTCCGCTTCGATTCCCAGATCCTGCAAAAAATTCTTCAATAGCGCAAATTTTCTACGTGCCACTAAGTTCCCGCTCAGATAGTGGCAATCTCCCGGATGGCAACCTGAGACCAAAACACCATCGGCTCCATTTTGGAGTGCCTTAAAAATGTACAAAGGGTTAATCCGTGCTGAACATGGCACACGTATTATCCTTATATTTGTCGGGTACTGAATCCTGCTCACCCCGGCTAAATCTGCCCCGGCATAACTGCACCAGTTACACAAGAACGCGACTATTTTGGGCTCAAATTCCATTTTCCTAATTCCTTAAAGTGCGTTCAACATTGCCAGAACCTGCTCATCCCTGAAACCTTTCAGGTCTATTGCTGCCGGTCTGCACGATGCTGTGCAGGCGCCGCAGCCTTTGCAGAGCCCTTCATTCACCACCGCCACGCGGAGGGTCTCATCCATCTCAATCGCCTTAAACGGACAAACCGAAACACAGAGACCACACCCTATACACCGCTCCTGTCTAACCTGGGCAACTTTTCCCTCAGCCTCTATTTTGTCTTTAGTCAAAAGCGTCATGGCCCTGCCTGCTGCCGCCTTTGCCTGAGCAATCGATTCCGAGACATCCTTGGGATAATGCGCCAGACCTGCCACAAATATGCCTTCAGTAGCAAAATCTACGGGCCGCAATTTGACATGCGCCTCCAAGAAAAAGCCGTCTTGATTTAAAGGGACCTTCAGCAATTGCGAAACTTCCCTGTTCTCCGGGTGAGGGACTACTGCTACGCTCAATACTAAAAAGTCAGCGCTAAGCTCGACTTCTTTATTCAATATTGGCTCATTTACTTTGACTAATAAGCTACCATCCCGCCTCTCTACTTTTGGCTCAGCATCTTTTTCATAGTTTATAAAGAGAATACCTGAGTCCCTCGCCTCCTTATAAGCAAGCTCCTTCAACCCATATGTGCGAATGTCTCTATAGAGGACATATATGCTCGCATCCGGATTTAGTCCTTTAAACTTGAGGCTGTTCTTCACTGCTTCACTGCAGCAGACCCTTGAACAATAGGGGTGTTCATCATCTCTTGAATTTACACACTGAATCATGACAATCGACTTTGCTTCCTCTAGACGCGGATCTTTATGTGCAATCATATCTTCAAATTTTCGTTGGGTGACCACCCGTTCATCCTCACCGCGCATATATTTTTTCGTCTCATATTCCACGGCCCCGGTAGCTACAATCACAACTCCATGCTCGATTTCCTCAGTTTCGGGATTTGTACTCTGGGATTCGGAATCCTTCCCTGTCTTCCCGTCACCGGCTGCTATCCTGGTCTTAAAGTTACCCACATATCCAGCCACTTCCACTATGCTGGCATTTGTCATTACTCTTATCTTTTTGTCACCCATAACTCTTTGTATGAGAGAATCCAGAAATGGTTTTGTATCAGCCCCGTCAATTGTGTAATGTACTTTCTTGAAGTTGCCACCCAATTCACCCTCTTTCTCAACAAGATATACGTCAAAACCCTGATTGGCAATTTCAGATGCCGCAGTCATGCCCGCCACACCTCCACCGATCACAAGAGCAGCCTTATTCATACCTAAAATCATCTTGGAAAGCGGCTCTAAGTATCTCGCCTTGGCAACCGCCATCCTGATTATATCACCGGCTTTCTCCGTCGCTTTTTCATGCTCTTTCTGATGCACCCATGCACACTGTTCTCTTATATTCGCAAATTCGAAAAGATACGGATTTAGACCTGAGCTCTGAAGGGTCTTTTGAAAAAGCGGCTCATGCGTCCTCGGGGTGCAGGCGGAGACAATCACGCGGTTCAGCTTATTTTCCCCTATCTTCTCGTTTATAAGTTTCTGAGAATCCTGAGAGCAACTAAATAGTAGTTCCTGGGCGTAGACTACTCCGGGCAGTTTCAAGGCATATTCCACCGTTTTCGGCACATCTACTACAGATGCGATATTTATGCCGCAGCGGCATACAAAGACACCTATCCTTATAGCCTCTCCCTGAATATCCGTTTCTTCAGGATAGTCCATCTTTACATTATATGCCGGAAGCGAGGTAAGAAGTCCTGATGCGCTGGAGGCCGCACCGCTCGCCTGCATAACGGTCTCCGGAATGTCCTTAGGTCCGGAAAGAACCCCGCATACGAATACGCCGGGCCTTGAGGTGGCTATTGGTTTGAATGGAGTTGTGTTTAAAAATTTTGCCTCATTTAATTCAATTTCTAATTTCTTAAGAAGTTTTATTACATCATCACTGGGAACAAGACCGATGGAAAGAACCACCATATCAAATTCTTCTTCATTCAACTTGCCTTTCCCTAAATCATATCTTATCCGCAGATTGTCGTTCGAAGAGTTAACTGCAACTTCGGCTATACGCGCCCTTATAAACCTCACCCCGTAATCTTCTTTAGTCCTATCCACAAATTTATCAAAGTCTTTGCCGAAGGCGCGTATATCCATAAAGAATATCGAGCTCTCAACACCCTCTGAATGCTCAGCTATAATGGTTGCATCCTTTGCCGCCTGCATACAACATATGCTGGAGCAGTATCTATTCTTAACCTTTTCATCGCGTGAGCCCACACATTGCAGGAATGCAACCCTCTTCGGCTCCTCACCGTCAGAGGGCCTCAGCACATGACCCTGGGTCGGGCCCGATGCGCTCAACAATCGTTCTAACTCAATAGAACTTATGACGTTCGAATAGGCTTTGTATCCGTAATCGCCTTTAAGTCGGGCATCAAACTCTCCTGAGCCCAGGGCAAGGATAACGGAACCCACTTCCAATTCCAGGACTTCGTCCTTTTGTTCAAAGTCTATCGCTTTCTGCTCGCAGGATTTTTCACATATGCGGCAGGTTCCCCTCTGATGATATAGACAGGTTTCTTTACTCATTACCGGAATTGCCGGAACAGCCTGCGGAAACGGAATGCGGATGTTTTTGGTTTTGGAAAGCCCCTTATTATATTCATCGGGAATCTTTACCGGGCATTTGGACATACACACGCCGCAACCTGTGCATTTGATTTCATCGACAAACCTTGCCTTTTTCAAAACCGAGACCTTGAAATTTGGAGCTTCGCCTTCTATGTTCTGGACTTCAGAATTTGCGATAATATTTATATTGGGGTGACCGCCCGTCTCGACCAACTTTGGAGAAAGTATGCACATTGCACAATCGTTGGTAGGAAAAGTCTTATCGAGCTGTGCCATCCTGCCCCCGATGGATGGATTCTTATCAACCAGAAAAACCTCTATTCCCATCTCGGCAAGATCAAGGCTTGCCTGTATACCAGCTATACCTCCCCCAACAACCATTACCCTTTTATGCATGAATCCCTGCCTTTGCCAGCGTTTGGTCCGACCTCTCTTTTTTTCTCTTTGTAAACGCAGTCAGCTTTGCCATTATTTGTGTTCTGTGAATCACCCTATCCTCACTACTCTTATGTTTCAACTCCTCAATAAATCTATTCTGCTTTGCACCATTGTAGACTCGCTCCCCTGAAGTGGTCCTTAAGACTGTAGTGGTGTAACCGTCCGGCGAACCAAGCCCACCCACTGAAATATCTGAATAATCATTTGCAAAATCAGGACAGGCAAAACATGCAGGCCGTGCTACATGGTCAATCAATTCAAACGGAAGGTGCACTGTCTTCTTGTTTTTCAATGTTACAATAACATCGTCTTTAATGTTCAGTTTTGCTATATCTTTCAATTTTAGTTTGATAGTTTTTTCCAATGTTTTTCTTGCCGCGTCATCAAAAGAAAAATTCTCCATACAGAACAGTCCTATAGTGAATGTAATCATATCTGCCGGTAGTATATTCAAGAGCTGCATCTTCTTTATGGTGTAAATCTGGCACGGCGTTCCCACCATGGCAATATTTTCCATCCGCCGCTTCCCCAGATTGCTTATCTCAATTATCTCGGCCGAATACGTAGAATATTTTTCCCCTATATCTTCCACATGGTAAGATTCTTCGAAAGATGAACCTGCTGCATCAATTACCTCCTCTGGCTTGGTTACCAAAACGGGCTCTCTTTTAAATGGGCCTATCTTTTTCGAAACAAGAACCCCTTGAATTATATTCTTCTTTAGCGCATAGACAAGGAGTGAAGTAACCACACCACCATCAGTGGCAACCTTCAGTATTTTCTTATCCGTAGCCCTTGCCGAGGCAATATACCTGAACCCCCCTATGGGGGCGCGCCAGCCAAAGCGTTCTTTCAATTCAGGATTCAAGACCTTAATCTGAGGACATACCAGATAACAAATACCGCATTCGAGGCATTTATCTTCATCGATAAATTTAGGAGTCCCATCTTCACCTAATCCCAATGCATTCAACTCACCAGCCGAACAGAACGAAACACACCCTCCGCATCTTCCGCAGATCTCCTTTTCCTGGACCTCGGTCACAAGATCTCGAAAACTCTTTATCTTCCCGCTATTCTTCTTAACGGTCTTTTTCATCTATTCGGTCCTCTCGCCTATGGCAGCTTTAATCTTATCCCACAATTCCTGCTTCTTCTCAAATGTGCATTTTACAAGATCATGTCTAATATTCTGCGCAAGGTCATCAGCTTCTTCTATCTTCTCAACTATATCCGGCGGAACATAGTTTCCTTTGATAGCCATATGCCGCAGGATCCTCATAACATCCGGAAAGTCCACCTCCTGTGGACAATGCACATGACAGCGTGCACAAATCAGGCACAGCCATATTGCAGGCGATGACAGAACTTCTCTGCGCATCCCAAATAAAATCTGCCTGACAATTCTCCTGCAGTTGAATTCACTATCTATCGCGGTTACAGGACATATCGCTGCGCATGTGCCGCATGCAAAACATCGCTTAATATGTTCACCGCCCGCTTCGGCAGCAATCTCCTCACGAAACGTAAAATCGAATGCAGTTGCCTGTGCCTCAGTCCCCTCTTTAGAGGGGGCCTTTTCCTTTGCCTTTTCCTTTGGCGTTTCCTTTGGCGTTTCTTTTACTGTTTCTGGCTCTTTCGATGCTTCTTTATCTTTCTTATCCTTCTCCTCGGCCATTTTTACCTCCCCTAACCTATCGACATCAGGACCTGCCCCGACACAAGGTCGGGGGTGGTCTCACTAACTTTCAACTTCCCCCAGTTCATCTTCCTTAAATGTAGTAAGAGGCAGCTCTTCCTCTAAATTCCTGCCCGCTTCATATCCCAACGAATCTTGCACCTCTTTGCTAAGATAGTGATAGAGCTTTGCCAGGGGAATATCATTGGGACAGGCGCTCTCGCACTGCCCGCACGCAACGCAGGCCGATGCGATATGGCTCATCCTTGTAAAATGAAATAAGTAAGTGTCCGGAGGCATCTTAAGAATGCCTTTCTTTCCTGCCCACGGGATGAATTTTGAACTCTCATACTTAAATATGGAACCTTCCATAACGCACTGATGACAGTAACAGACAGGACAGACTCTCATGCAATTATGACAGTTAATGCACGTTGTAGAAAAATAGTGCATGAAATCTACATCTTCTTTATTATCATGCTTTGCCTTTCTCTTAGCAAGCTCATTCTCCACTGCTTTCTTATGTTCTTCCGTCTCAGTTGTATCTTCCAATTCCATTGCCTCTAAGATTTTCTTCCCCTTATCAGATGTCGCACGAATTGTGATCTCTTTCTCCAGATCTGTGTCCATTAGATCTATCGTCAGATCACTAACAGTCGGAGCAGGATACAAACACATCTGGCAGGCAGACCTTAAGCCTTCAATTTCGCTATTTGACCGTGCAAGTTTAATAAACTCATCTGTTACCGATTTATCCTTGCTCTCTTTTGCCTTCTCTGCATAGACATCTACGGGATACGCGCCCCAGCAGTCAAGCCCTATTATAACCACGTTATCCAATATTGCCTGCTGTAACTTCACTAATTCCACCAATGCCCTTATTTCGCATGGGCGCAAAACTACAGCAATATTTCCCTCTACTTTTTCTTCACCTTCTTTGACAGGTGTCGCACCCCCAACCCCCCCGACAGTCATCATGGAGACAATCCTGGCGGAATTTACAGGAAATACGGGCGCTATTGGGTCAGGACTCTTCAAATTAGCCACATCCTGGACCAATGTCTGTGCCACAGTCTCTTTATCATCGGTCTCCTGTGGAACCAATATCGCCGTAACTGCTTTTGATTCCAGAAGTTTCTTGAAAACTTCTCCCAACGCTTCAACTATCTTTCCATTTTTAACTTCTATCTTTGCCACTTATATCCTCCCTTATACTGCCCATTGTCTTGCTAATGGATTCGGGCCCATTTGTTTTGTTTTTTCTACCATCTCCTTTATAGTCTCGGCAAATAGTTGGCCTTCGGAGGCGCTGATCCACCTCAACCATACTCTGTCTTCCTCCAACCCCATCTCTTTAAGTATCTTCTTTATGACCGCTATCCTGCGCCTCGCCTTATAATTACCATTAGTGTAGTGACAATCTCCCGGATGACACCCGCCAACCAAAACTGCGTCATTACCTTCCAAAAGTGCTCTAAAAACATACATCGGGTCTAAGGCACCACTACACATCAACCGGATCACCCTCATATTGGGCGGATATTGCATCCTTGAAGTTCCCGCAAGATCTGCACCCGCGTACGAACACCAGTTACACAAAAATGCAATTATCTTTGGTTCAAAATCTGCCATGATTATCTCCTCTATTCTTATTTCCCGGATAAGGCATCAACAGCATCCAACAATTCCTTCTTCGTAAATCCAAACTGCTGGCTTGCACCACTGGGGCATGCAACCACGCAGGCGCCGCAGCCCTGGCATAATACCTCTTTCACTTTTGCCTTGCCTGTCAGATTATCTAATTCGCGCGCTTGATACGGACATATTGTAACACAAAGCCCACACCCGGCACATAACCTCTCATCAACCTTGACTGTTCTGCCCGTTGCCGAAAGAGTATCTTTAGATAGAAGAGTTACTGCCCGACCTGCTGCAGCACGACCCTGTGAAATCGCCTCATCTACCGTCTTCGGGGAATGCGCAATACCACATAAATAAACCCCATCAACTGAAAACTCCACAGGTCTGAGTTTTATATGTGCTTCCAGGAAGAAGCCGTCTTCGTTAAGGGGGACCTTTAAATGTTGACCCAGCTCTTTGTTTTCTTCATGAGGCGCAATACCTGTGCTAAGAACCAGAAGATCCGGGTTTAATTGTATCTTCTCCTGTAAGATTGGATCTATCAATTCTACCGAAAGATGCGAATCTCTACCGCTCACTTCTCTGACAATGGGCTTTGACTCCTTCTCAAATCTTATAAACATAACCCCTTGATCTCGAGCCTCTTTATAGAATAACTCTCTAAAGCCATAGGTTCTAATGTCGCGATAGAGTATAAATATATCGAGTTTCGAATTTATCTCTTTAAGTTTAAGTGCGTTTTTAATAGCATTGGAACAGCACACCCGGCTGCAATAAGGAGCATTGTCCTCCCTTGAGCCCACACACTGAATCATAACCACACTCTTCAACTTTTTAATCTCATGCTCAGTTTCTTTTTGAGAAAGCCTCTTTTCTAACTCCTTCTGGGTGATTACCTTATCGTTCTCACCCCGCAGATACTCGCTGACCTCGCGCTCCTTCGCGCCCGTGGCCACAATCACAATCCCATGCTCAATCTCCATCTCTTCTTCCTGGTTGCCCGCGGTACCCGCCGAAGACGTGTCAGGTTTCCCGTTACTTATCGCTATCTTCGTCTTGTAATTCCCAACATATCCGGCAAATTCTTTTATCCGGGCTCCCTTATGCACATGTATATTCTTATTGCCTTCCACCTCCACAATGGTATCGCGTAATAATCTTTGAGGATTGCCTTCATCTAAGGCAAAATACAAATTGCGCAGGTTCCCACCCAATTCATTTTCTTTTTCAACTAGATAAACTTCAAAGTTCTGTTCAGCCAAAGAGAGCGCTGCCGACATACCGGAAATCCCTCCGCCAATAACTAATCCTTTTTTATTTACGGCAGATGAAGCCCTTAGCAAAGGCTCCAGGAGTCTGGCCTTGGCCACTGCCATCTCCACAAGTTCCTTTGACTTCTCAGTCGCCTTTTCTTTCTCAAACATATGGACCCACGAACAGTGTTCACGTATTGAAACAAACTCTAATAAAAATGGATTTAAGCCAGCTTCTCTGATCGTATCCTGAAAAAGCGACTCGTGCGTGCGCGGTGTACAGGATGCGATCACTATTCTGTTTAATTTGTGTTCCTCAATTAATTCCTTTATTCTTTCCTGGGTATCCTGTGAGCACGTATATAAATTATCCTCCACGTGTTCTACATTTGTAAGCGTCCGGGCGTGCTCTGCTACTCCCTTCACATCTACTGTGCCGGCAATATTTATTCCACAGTGACATACAAATACACCGATCCTCGGCTCTTCCTCACTTACATCTTTTTCCGGAGGATATGTCTTTTCTTCAACCAGGCTACCGCGTGCTTCAGCCAAAAGGCCCGAGGCAGAACTTGCGGCAGCGCTCGCTTGAATCACTGTCTCAGGGATATCTTTTGGCTCCACAACCGCACCGCAGGCATATATACCTTCTTTTGAGGTGGTCTCTCTAAAAAATCCCCTGGTTTCAGCAAAATTGAATTCATTCAAATCTATGCCCAGCTTCTTCGCAAGAACTTCGAAATCCGGGGGCGAAACAAGTCCTGTAGAGAGGACCACTAGATCATACCTTTCCTCTTCCAGTTTCCCTTCTTCGGTGACATATCTCACCATCAGATCTCCGCTCCCATCCTCAGCCTCCTCAACCCTGGGAAGGCGGCAGCGTCTGTAATCTACATTGTACTCGGCCTTTGCCCGTTCATAATAACGGTCGAATCCTTTGCCATGCGCACGTATATCCATAAAATATATGTGTGTCTCTAAGTCACTACCTGCATGCTCTTTAGCTACAATCGCTTCTTTTGTAGCGTACATACAACAGACCGAAGAGCAATACGGATTACAGGTCTCATCCCGGGAACCCACACACTGAAGAAACGCAATCCTCTTTGGTTCCTTATGGTCAAGTGGCCTGACCAAATGCCCCTGATATGGACCTGACGCGCTGAGGATCCTTTCAAACTCAGGGGAAGAAATTATATTCTCAGAGTGCGTGTAATTGTATTCCGGCTTCAATCCTGGATCAAAGCGGTCATAACCGGCTGCGACCAAAACCGCCCCTACTTTTATTTCTTGAAGCTCTTCTTTCTGCTCGAAATCTATTGCCTCAGGCCCGCAGACCGCCTCACAGATTTGACATTTCTCCTTATTGAAGTAGACACAATGCTCTTTATCAATAACAGGGGTATTCGGAACGGCCTGCGGATACATAATATTTGCAACGGGCCTTGGTCCTATGCCCCAATTAAACTCCGAACCCAGAGGCACAATATCCTTCTGGCAAAAATCTTCCGCTTTTATTGCTCCTGTAGGGCAGATAAATGCACAGGCGCCACAACCCATGCATATAGGGGATGTTTCATCAAACGGCGGGGAAACCTTTCTTGAGCTGCCACGCTCCACAAATCCCAGTACAGTCTGTCCCATCCGCTCTCTGCACATCCTTACACAAAGACCGCAAAGAATACAGTCTTCCGTTTCTTTCTTCTTTATCCTGGTATGGGTAACTCCGTATTCCCTGGCAAGTTCTCTGAGTTCTTCCGAATTCGGCGAACGTGCTAATAATAATTCCAGAACAATCTTACGACTCTTCTTAACTCTTTCTGTATCTGTTTCAATTACCAGGCCTTCCTGCACACGGTATTGACATGAAGTCACAAGAGCAGGTTTTCCTCCCCCTACTACCTCTACCAGACACACACGACAGGCACCGTAGGGAGTTAAAGCTTTGTGATAGCACAGGGTAGGAATTTTCATTCCGGCCTCCTGTGCAGCTTCCAGAACCGTAGAGCCTTCCTCTACCTCGAGTTTGCGTTTATTGATTGTTATAGTTATCATTTTCTTGTATCCAGCTTATAAACAGTCTCACCATTCTTCTTATGCTCATATATAAAACGGACCTCCGGATGCCCTGCAATTAAAGTGGCCATCGTCTCATTCATATCACCCAATGGCTTTCTGTCAAGGTGATCATAGCGAAAAGTAGCCAGCACATCTGTGCCTTTTCCAATCTTGGAATCTAATTTGATATCGCCACCTGCTTCTTTAGCTGCCTGAGCAAGCATTGAGAGACCCAGACCAATTCTGCGATTTCTCTTTGTGGTGAAGAATGGGTCAAGCGCCTTTTCTAGCGTCTCCTCATCCATGCCTACCCCGTCGTCTTTTATCCGGATACTCAATAGATTTCCCTCAATATCTTCAAAGATTCCTATTTCAATCTTCCTGGCCCCTGCTCTTATGGCATTCTCAGCTACATCCAGAGTGTGTAAGGACAGATCTTCCAACTCTCTTAGATCATCAACTTTCTTCCATCGACACCACGAACAGCCTTCTTTATTTCCAAAATGGAAGGCTGTTCCAGAAAAAAAGTGGTGGTTGATTTCCCAACATCTCTTAAGCAATGTGCATCAGAGAAAGAAACCAGAGGAATATCATTCAATGCTTTATTAAACTGACGATTAAAGTCTTTTAACGATGTATTCATAGAAACCTCAAGAGCGTCTATCTCTAAGCCCCTCGGAACAAAGCCAAGCTGAGAGATTATGCTAAAACTTTCGCGGTCTACATGAGAGGCGATTACAAGTCCGCCTAAGGAATTGGAAAAACCAACTGCCCTTTCAATCGGTAACTCTGTTGCTCCTATTAAAAGCATCTCGTTTCTACCCGACACTTCATCTTCTTCATTAAGAATAAGCTGCTGGCCAAAAGCCTTTTCATCGTTTTCTCCGGATAGACTGTCATAAACAATCCTCTGAAGCATCATCAAACTTTCATCGTTATCAAATAGCGCCAATATGTGTACTTCTTCTCTCGTGCTTATCTCAATCCCTCCAAGGACTTTCAAACCTTGCATCTCGGCTGCCTTCTTTACTGAAAGTACATTATCAGATGAATTATGGTCACAGATCCCTATTATATCCAGGCCTTTGTCTCTCGCTTCTTTGACTATCGACCGCGGTGTCATTTCAGACTCCCCGCAGGGCGAGAGGCAGGTATGTATGTGTAAGTCTGCCTCAAATTCCCTCAACTTCGTCTCTTCCCGGAGATGCCAAGCGCATAGAGCCGGCCCACCACCTCAAAAGCAGGTTCTTTACTCAGTAAGACAACAATGCCTGCACCTTCAGCCTTGTCCAGGACATCTCTCTCCGGCTCTCTCCCGTTGACCATAATAACACCGCAAAGGCCGTTCAGACTGGTAACCGCTACCATATTCTCATGAGTCTGAAAGGTAACCCACACATCACCAGGATGAGTATTGGCCATAACATCGCTGATTATATCACTTGCATACCCGCCTTTTACATCGCTATCAAGTTTGTCATCTCCCGTTTTTACTTCCAATTTCAACTTTTCAACTATTTCTCTCAGCTTCACTTGGTCAGACCCCCTTCTCCTATCAAGCTTTTCCGACGTCCGGTTGCCGGTCTCTGCTTACTGGTTTTTCTATCCAATGCAATTCTTACTTCAATGCGCGTACCTTTGCCCACAGTGGATTCCAATTTCATCTTATCAGAACAATTCTTAATATTACACAACCCCATCCCTGCCCCAAAACCCAGTTCCCTCACCCAGTCAGGCGCTGTGGAAAAACCAGGCTTCATGGCCTTCTTTATATCAGGGATGCCCGGCCCCTCATCACTTGCCTCAAGCAATATCTGTTCCGGATCCACTTTGACAGTAATCTTGCCACCATCAGTGAATATTACAATGTTCATCTCTGCTTCATAGGCAACAATTGCTACCCGGCGAACAATCTCAGGATGTATGCCCAGGCGGCCAAGTGCCTTTTTAATTCCACTTGCACTTTCGCCTGCCCTTTTAAGATTACCTCCCAGGACATCATGTTGAAAAACCAGCATAGTCCTGTCAGCTCCAATATCCTCAAATATGTGGCTTGCCCGGTAGCGGTGAATTTCCTCTTCGTGATACTCAATCTCCAGTTTCTTAAGCAATCCTTCGATAATGTCTCCTTTGGTAATAACGCCAAGTAATCTCCCGTTTTTTCGATCCAGAACCGGAAAGCGGCCAAGCCCGCTTGCCTCAAATCTTCGGATGGCATAGGTTAGTGGCTCATCATTATACAAGACCTTTACATCACGAGTCATTTTCTGCTCTATCTGGCAATCTGATCCCCTGCCTGCCAGATGCTTTATTAGATCTTCGATACTAATAACGCCTACCAGTTTCTTACCATTCATGACTGGCGCCCCTGAAATACGCTCGGAACGCAGAATCTCTCTGAGCCGGCTCATCGAAGTCTTCGGGGAGACCGTGATAATCTCTTTCCTTATCACATCCACCACCTTAAGTTCATACACGAGCTCTTGAATCTTTGTATACTTTTTACGTTGGGCCATTAATCGTCTTCTTTACCGGGCTTTATATTCTGAGCAACCCGGGAGCCCTTTTTCGTAAAGCCTGCCACAGGATTCATACATCGGCAAATCAGTAGATATCAACGGAATCCCCTTTTGTCTGGCCAGTCTTATTGTTTCAAGATCGGGCTTCTTGCCTCTCACAAAGCAGATGGCAACGATATCAGCTACCTCAGCAGTGCGAATTACCTGAGGATTCGTAAGTCCTGTGAAAAGAAGTGAATTCTTCTTTATAAAAGCTAAAACATCGCTCATCAAATCTGAACCGCAGGCCATACTTATTTCTATTTCATCTTGATCTTTTGATTCCAAGATGTTCTTGCCGTTAATGATTCTCTTTATGTTTCCAAGCTTGATTCCCAAAGGATCCTCCTCCTCCCTTCTGTGCCTCAGGAAGCCTCTGCTTCCTTGCACAGAGGGCAAGTTTACTCCACAACTACCGCTTCAAACTTACAGACCTCAGAGCAGGCGCCGCATTTTATGCACTTTTCCACATCTATCACTTGCGGTTGTTTCTTCTCGCCGCTTATCGCGCCAACGGGACAACTTTTCTTGCAGAGCATGCAGGCGGTACATTTGGCCTCATCAATCCTGTAGCTTATCAATTTTTTGCATACACCTGCCGGGCATTTCTTTGCCTTTATATGGGCATCATATTCCTCTCTGAAATAACGAATGGTGCTGAGAACCGGGTTAGGGGCAGTCCCGCCCAGCGCACACATTGAGGCATCTTTGACCGCTCCGGCAATCTCTTCAAGCAGACCCATATCTTCTTCTGCACCTTCCCCTTCGGAAATCCTACTCACTATCTCATACATTGCCTCAATTCCCTCGCGGCACGTCGTACACTTACCACAGGATTCTCCCCTCAGGAAATCCAGGAAGTATCGAGCAACATCCACCATGCAAGTACCGTCATCCATCACTATCATGCCGCCGGAACCCATAATTGATCCCACCTCAATCAGCTTCTCGTAATCAATAGGCAAATCAAGTAAGCTGTCAGGAATACACCCGCCAGAGGGACCTCCTGTTTGAACGGCCTTGAATCTCTTATCATTCTGGATGCCTCCTCCTATATCAAAAACAATCTCCCTCAAGGTTATTCCCATGGGAACTTCTACAAGTCCGGCGTTCTTT
>SDBU01002850.1_pt1 | contig 22497 bp, 22 predicted proteins | sample 2277071 | NCBI WGS metagenome assembly SDBU01 (sample SAMN10397929, study PRJNA504765) | marine sediment metagenome | isolation source: marine sediment core GS08_GC12, 126 cmbsf | place: Arctic Ocean: Gakkel Ridge, Loki's castle | collected 2008 | reverse complement strand
ACGCATATGTTACCTCCAGCCACCCCCTCGATTTCAGCCGATGGCGAACCATCACCAGCCCGACCGATTCTATCATAGCTCACGCCAGCCGACAAACCCACGAACCGTCCACCAGGATCTCCACCTGCAGGAGATCCGGCGACGGCAAACCGATCAGCCTCGCGAAAAGGTCATGATCTGGCTCGCATGGGAAATGGATCAGATGGCCCGGGCAACCGCAGTCCGAGGACCCAAATCTCCAAATCGGCACCCTCGCTCCAGGAATCCTTTGGGCCGTGCGGGCCCAAGCGCACTCCAAACGATCCGTGGAGGGAAAGCTCCACACCCGCAGCACCCGAGCGCGGGGCAGGAGGTAGTCGATATGCCAGTGTCGCCGCCGTGGCAAGCTCCCATACCGAGCCAGCCGCTGCCGCAAGCCGCCCAGGGCGCTTCCCACATAGAGATAGTAGCCCTCCGGCACCTCAAAAGCGCCCAGCCGCCCTATCTCGATCTCGGCGGAGTCATCCATCCTCAAGACGAGCGCGTACGTTCCCGGCACTCGCATCAGTCGACACTCTTCCCATCACTCGGACCCTTGAGGCTCAGGTCGTAACGATAAACGTTCACTCGGGCGAACTCCGCGCGGTCGGTGAGAGCCCCATACTCCTCCAGCCACCCCTGGACCAGACACCGTCGGTCCCACAGGTCGGACTCGGAGGAAATCAGCCATAGGGTGTCGTGCCCCTTCGCAAGCCCCTCCATCCGCGCCGAGAGCTCGCCATCCGTCATGCCGCTGTTGGTATAGGGCGCCTCCAATCCCTGAAGGCCATCTCCATAGTAACGCCGGAAGGTTTTCTCTATGTAAGGGATCAGGAACAGAAGTGGTTCCTCGGGATTTGCCCTCTCGCGAACATATCGAGCCACAGAGCGAAAGTCCGACTTTATCGGAGTCTGTGACTGAAATGCCAGCGAGCGGACGTCGACCAAGGCCACCAGGAGAAGGCAGGCGGGAAGCAGAAACCTGACCCGATCCCCCACTGCAGCCAGTCCCATGGCTAGGAGAAGGAAAAACGAAGGGATAGCGATTATCAGATACCTGTCGGTGAAAATGGGCATACCCAGAGAGATCAGATAGATCCCAAGGATGGGCACGACCAGATACAGCCCCAGGAAAATGGCCGCCCAACGATCCTCCACCCATCGCCAGAGCTTCCAGCCCGCTGTGCTCACGCCGAAGCGCCGTCTATTCCCCTCCAAGGGTCCCGATCGATACAGAAACGATCCCACCAGGAGCAGGAACACGAACAGGCTCACCGGCAAGATTTCCCCTCTGGGAGCCGCGTTCATGCTGAAAGCGAACAACAAGGAGGACAGCATCGAGCTCAGAGGCACTTCGGGGTGGCCCGTACTGAAAGGTGATATCCAAAGGGGCATCTCCCATGCCGCTAATGGAAGGTAGGGGATCAGCAGAAATCCGAACCCCACCAAACCCCGACGGAGCAGATCGCGATCCTTTCGGGGCCACATGGCGAAGACCGCCATCCCGAAGGGTATGACCAGCACGGCCAGAAGGTGGCAGAAGAGGTTCAGCGTCGTCACCACCACGAATCCGATCCAATAGCGCCACCGATTCCGGAGAAGGGCAGAGGTCAGGAAGCTGGCCGAAAGCGCTGAAAGAAAGGCGATCAGGGCATACATCTTGAGCTCCTGTGAGTACCATATCAGATAGGGTGATACACCTGCCAGGAGGGCACCCAGAAGTCCAACGCGATCGCCAGCCAACCGCTTCCCCAGGAAGAATATCAGCGGAACGATGAGCACTCCGAAGAAAAGGGAGGAATATCGCAGGGCGAAGTCGCTGCTTCCAACCGCATAGATCCAGGGACGAAGCAACGCGAAGTAAAGGGGGCCATTTTCCCCCTCCTTGAGGAACATGCTCGCCACCAAGGAGAGATCCCGGGTGGCGAAATGGATGGAGTCTACCTCATCCCTCCAAAGGCTCTGGAAATCCAGACCATGAACCCTGAGGATGAAAGCGCCGAGGGTCAGAAGCACCGCGGTGCCCTTCGCCCCCAGCCGGTCCGCCGAGGCCATCAAAGCGCTCCTCGTCTTTCCAGAAGGCCCTGCCTAATCCTCGTCCGTTCCGCTTGCGCCGGCCCTGGCGTTGGCTCCCAGAACTGAGAGAAGGATGAACACCAAAGGAACCACGCAAAGAGCCATCACACCACAGGCAAGCCATACATAGGAGAACCCACTGAGACACGTGACGGCTGTATCCCAAGCCGGCATCATCGACGACGTATCGGCAGGCTCTTCTGGAGCCTCCTCTTCCGGCGGCGTCTCTGCGGCAAGCTCCTCACTCATCGTGGATTCGGGCTCACCGGCCGGCACTTCGGTCGGCATCTCCGTCGGAGTATCCAAGGGAGCCTGGTCGGGCGGGGTCACAGGCGAATCCATAGCGGGCTCGACAGGGGAGACGGGAGACTCGAAGGAAGGCCGTGCCGAGACCTCCGGAGTCGACCCAGCGACAAGGACCGTCAACAAGACGGAAAGCACCAGCAGCATGGGGATAGGCGCCAGCCGCAGAATCCGATTGGATGAGGATTCGGAAGGCGCTCGCAGTTCTCTCACAACGATTTCAATCCTTTCTCGTGGCCGGGGCCGAGCGATCGGAGCCGGCAGCGCAGTCGTTATCGTTTCGAAATGCTTCTATCCCGGGCCATCTCGCGTCACGCGCCAGACGTGCAAGGCGCGCTGAAACGCGGTCACGTTAGTGAGGACGGCCAACAAGACGAGAGCGATAGGAACCTGGCCGATGATGAGCGCGATGACCAAGATAGCCAGGCGCTCGAAACGGGTCAGTAATCCTTGCTTGCATTCAACCCCCAACCCCTCGGCCCGAGCCCGCGCATAGCTCACCAGGAAAGATCCCACCACCGCGATATATATCATCAAAGGCTCCAGCCAGGTGCCGCTTCGCACGTAGAAGTAGAGCAATCCACCATAGATCGCAGCCTCGGCCACGCGGTCTATGGTGGAATCCAGGAATGCGCCGAAGGTGCTCGTTCGGCCTGAGATTCTGGCCAACGTCCCGTCCAGCGCGTCGAAGCCGCCCGCCAGGACTATGAGAAGGCCCCCCATCCATTGGCGTCCAAGGGCTAAAACCACCATGGCAGCGAAAGCCGCCGCCAGGCCCAGGATAGAGAGGACATTGGGAGAGATCCCCAGCCGACGGGAAAGGTTGGCTAACGGCAACACTATTCCCTGAGACCACTTCCTGGCCCACTCACTGATCACCGCTCTCCCCCTCTCGCTTCTTGCGTATCAACTGCGCATAGTAATCGAGAAGCCGATCGGACACGCGATCCCAGGAGTACCGAGCAGCCGTCGCCCAGCCTTTCCGGCCCATCCCTTCACGCAAAGGGGCATCGCGCACCAGGGTGAGCAAGGCTTCCGCCAATGCTCCTGGATCCTTCGGCTTCAGTAAGAAGCCCTCCTCACCGTGCGTGACCACGGTGCGATAGCCAGGGATATCCGAAGCAACTATGGCTTTGCCGGCCGCCATCGCTTCCAGCAGCACCATGCCAAAGCTCTCGAAGCCAGTGGAAGGCGCGCAGAATATGTGGCACGAGCGGTAATAGTGCGGCAAGTCGTCCTCGCTCACGTATCCCTCGAAGAGCACATCTCCAACCCTGTACTTCCTGACGAACCGCTCGAAAGGCCGCCGATCGTACTTATCGAAGGCACCTACCACCACCAGCCGCGCCTCGGGCGCCTCAGTCTTGACCTGAGCAAAAGCCCGCAGGAGATAGCGAAACCCCTTTCGCTTCTCCAGCCGCCCCACAAACAGGATATTCACTTTCCCGTCAGCCAGCTTCTCGATCGGTTTGAGGTTGATATCCCCGAACCGCTCGATATCGATGCCGTTAGGAATGATGACATACTCGCCGGGAAAGTAGCGACTTACGCTCTCCAAGGCGGCCGAAGAGACCACGATCTTGCCATCCAGCTTGTTGACGAACCTCTTGGCGACGCGGCGCGTATAGCGATAACCGAGATGAGAATCCCGGTATGCATGAAAAGTCGCCACGTTCACGCTCTTCGAGTGGCGAAGCGTCACCAGGGGGAGCGCAGGCATGAGCGGCTCATGCAGGTGCACGATATCGAAACGCTCCTCACGAAGGACCCGTTTCACCTTCGTGTAGATGCCAGGAGACAGGCTCACCCGCGCCACCGAGCCACTCACTCGTATGGGAATGACCACGCTCGCCACCTTTATAACGTAGTCGTCCAACTCGGAGTCGGGCAACGATGACAGGGCGATGATGCGGACGTCGTGGTTCTTTCGCCTGAATTGGATGGCCAAGTTCGAGACGTGCTTCGTCACCCCGCCCGGATAGGGATAATCGTAGGCCGAAACCAGAGCGATCTTCAACCCCGATCTCCCTTGCCCACGGACCGCACGGCCCGCTTGAGCTTTCGCCCCGGCAGGATCACCCAGCTCTTGAAAGTCTGCTGCATCGCGATCCCCGACAGCTCTTTGTGTTCCCGCAATCCCCAAAACTCGCCCTGCGCAACAGTCATGCTCCCGCGCAGAGCGCGCCGGAAATCATCCGCCGTCCGCCCGGGAAACAACGTTCGCCCCGTCCCGATCAGGTTCATGGTATGGGAATCGCTCCCCCCGGTCTCGGGCAAGTGCCACCGAAGCCTGTTCAGCCGCTTAGCCTTCTCGTGGATTATCTTCCCCGCGAAGCTGGGATTGACGATCTCGATCCCGTCCACACACAGCTCATCCGAGCTCACGATCGAGTTCAGGCGACGCTCGCCCACGCTGGTGGTCAGCCAGCTGGTTGGGTGAGGAACTATGCAGAAACCTCCCTGCTCGTGAACCATTCGGATGGTTTTCGAAAGGGAGCGATACATGGGCACGGGCTCCTGCAGATCATAGGCCAAGAGATGGCCGCCCAGGGTGCTGATCTCCATACCTACGATGACTTCGACCCGGTAGCCACCACTTGCGGCCAGATCCCACGCCTCAAATGCTCCCCGGATTTCATCGTGATCGGTTATAGCAATGAGGTCCAGATCGGACTCGTGCTCGGCGTAGTCCAGTATCTCCCGAACGCTGGCCATGCCATCGCACACGGCACTATGAATGTGCAGATCCGCCTTCCCCCAGCCCTCGGATGGAACCGGCAGGGAATCCATCACCTGATCTCCTTATCTCTCTCCAGCCCGCTGGATCTTCATATCCTCCCAGACAGGCTGAAACATCACCCACTGTTCCGGATGCCGCGCTATGAACTCCTCGATATGAACCAGGACTCGCCTCAGGTTTTCCTCTATCTCACCATCTGCTTGCAGCTCGACTGGCGGAAGAATTGCTCCCCGATACGAGTTATCGTGAAGTCTCAAAGAGTGGACCACGAGGATGGGTGCCCCGGTCCTGAGGGCCAGCTGTACATGGCCCGATGGCAGACGAGCGGGCGACCCAAAGAAGTCGACCATCACTCCGCCATCAGTCAGATCGCGATCGGCAGCTAAACCGACGATCTCATTCCTCCTCAAAGCGCGGAATATGTCGGTCAGCGGACCATCCACCGGGATCATCCGCATCCCCTTGCTCGCTCGCAGATCGCATATATACTGGAAAAGCCTCTCTGGTTTCAGATGCTCCGCGGGGGCGGTCACTTTGTGGCCGCGGGCCATCAGAATCTGTCCTACCACATCCAGGTTCCCAAAGTGGGCGGTTACCATGATCGCCCCCTTGCCGGCAGTCAGGGCCCTTTGCAGATGCTCGTAACCCTCCACCTTCGTCACCCCTTCGATCTGTCTTTCATCCATCGAGGGAAGGCGAAACAGATCGAAGTAGTTCTTGATTTGGTTCTGAAACACCCGCACAGCGAGCTCCCGAAGGATACGCTGATCCACATCCACACCAAGCACGTGGGCCAGATTGCCCATCACGATCTTCCGGCGTCCCCTGGCCAGATTGAAAGCCAATCTCCCCATCCGGGAGAGAAGGGCGTATCCCACCCCAGGTGGCACCAGGGGAAGCAGGGTCCCCGCCAACCTATACAAGAGATACGCTACCATCGCTCTTCTACGAGGCTTCCGGCCACATCTGCCGGAACATGCACCACTGCTGTGGATAGGCTCGTATCGCCTCTTCCAGCATCGACGCGATCTCCTGGGTCAGCGCCCTGACGTCATGTTCCATATGGCCAGTTATCTCGGTCCCGTCCACAGGCTGCAACTCCCCCTCGAAACGACCGTCCGGACGCCGGATGATATATCCCACCAGGATCTTGGCCCCCGTCCGAATCGCCAGACTCGCGGGGCCAGACGGCCACCTGGTCTCCTTCCCGAAAAACGTCACGGGCACCCCGTTGTCGAAGGAAGGGCGATCCGTCACGATCCCGACCGCCTCGTTGGCGCGCAGCGCCTTGTAGACGAGTCGCAGGGCACGGTCCATGGGAATCGGCTTCAGACCCCATCTGGCACGCGAGCCTTGCACCAGCTTGTCGATCTCCGGCCATTCGAAGCGCTCCACTATGGCGCTCATCGGGTAACCATGCATAGCCACGATCAAGGCAGACAGATCCCAGTGGCCGATGTGAGCCCCCACCAGGATCGCGCCCTTTCCATCGGCCAAAGCTTCATCCAGACACTCCCAGCCCGAAAAGATCAGGTTCCGCTCCAGCTCCTCGCGATCCAACTGGGGCAGCCGGATGAAATCTCCCATCACCCGAAGATAGTGCCGGAAAGACTTCCGAGCCAACCTGCGGGCTTCCTTGGGATCCCCTTCATCGCCCAACAATACGGTCATGTTTCGAATGGCATTGTTCCGGCCCCTAGCCCATAAAGCGTAGGTGATGTCGCCGAGCAGAACGGTTAGTCCATTCACCACCCGTTGAGGCAATCGTCGCACGACGAAGACCGGGACCCTGATTAACATCCCCTGTATCACGAGCTCCGCCTCTCCCGAGTCAAACAAAGGGAGCAAAAGGGGTCGGAAGGACCGAGCTTTGCCCTCCCCAAACCCACTCATCCGCTCCCTTTTTCAGCAGCTTGCAGCGCACAGAATGCAATTCGCCTTAGCCTGCGATGAATTCTTCCACCTTCTGCCTCGCCTCGCTATCCGTATACTGAACCGGGGGAGACTTCATGAAGTAGGAAGAGGGGGCTTCCAGAGCGCCCGTCATCCCCCTGTCCAGAGCCAGCTTGCAGCAGCGCACGGCGTCTATGACCACACCCGCTGAATTGGGTGAGTCCCAGACTTCCAGCTTCAACTCGACGTTCAGGGGAACGTCCCCGAAGGTTCTACCCTCCATGCGGATGTGGGCCCATTTCCTATCGGTCAGCCACTCCACATAGTCGCTGGGGCCGATGTGGATATTCTCCGAGCCGATGTCGTAGTCGAGCTGCGACGTCACCGAGTTGGTCTTGGAGATCTTCTTGGACTCCAGCCGAGTCCTTTCCAGCATATTGTAGAAATCCATGTTGCCGCCAACGTTGAGCTGGCTGGTCCTCTCCAGCTTCACCCCTCGGTCGCGGAACAGCCGGGTCAACACCCGGTGGACGATGGTCGCACCCACCTGGGATTTGATGTCGTCCCCGATTATGGGCAAGCCACTCTCCTCGAAGCGACCTCGCCAGTAGTCCTCACGCGCAATAAACACGGGGATGCAATTCACAAAGCCGCAGCCGGCTTCCAGCACCTGCTCCACATACCACTTGGTGGCCATCTCGCTGCCCACGGGCAGGTAGCTGACCACCACATCCGTATGGGTATCCTTCAGGATCTGCACGATGTCGGAGGTCTTTCCCGGCGCCTTCTTTATCACCTTGGACAGGTAATAGCCGAGGCCATCGTGGGTCATACCCCGATAGACCGGCACGTTCAAATCGGGAACGTCGGCGAATTTATATGTGTTATTAGGGTATTCTAGGATCGCCCGAGAGAGGTCCTTTCCAACCTTATTCGCGTCGATGTCGAAGCCGGCTGTGAACTCGATGTCCCGGATATGATATCCCCCCAGGTTGACGTGCATCAGACCGGGGACGAAGTCTTTATCATCCGCGTTGCGGTAGAAACTGACCCCCTGGACGAAGGATGAGGCACAATTGCCCACCCCAACTATGGCCACCCTCACCTTGGAGTCCTTCTTCTCTCCATCGGCATCGGCATTGTCTTTGGCCACTTTCAGCCTCCTTTTAGCGAAGATTGAAATCTAAGCCCAGGAAGCGCGCCAAACTCCTTCCGAGGCGGATGGATACATCATATCCCAAAAGGAAGGGGCTGTCAATCCGAGATTCAACTCGCTCTGTGATATGCTATAATATAATTGGGAGCATGGTCGAGAACCCGAAAGGAATCTCATGAACATCGCAGCCCCTCACCCCTGGAATGTGCAACCGAAAGAAGCTTTCCGCATCCAACGGGACCTGTCTCAGCGCCTCTCCGCTCATTTCGACCAGCACCGCGTGGAAGTGGTCGCGGGGGTGGACGTAGGCATAAAGGACGGTATGGCTCGGGCGGTGGTTGCCGTCCTCACTTATCCCCACCTCGTGCCGTTGGAATCTCAGATCGCCGAGCAACCGATCGAGTTCCCCTACATTCCTGGACTTCTCGCTTTTCGAGAGGGGCCAGTCATCCTGAAGACGATGGCTAAGCTCTCCGCCAAGCCGGATCTATTCATCTTCGATGGCCAGGGAATCGCCCATCCTCGACGGATGGGTATCGCCACCCATATCGGTATCATAATTGATCGGCCATCCATAGGCTGCGCAAAGAGCAGACTGTGCGGTGCCCATAGAGACCCTGGGCTGGAAAGAGGTTCTACCGAGGACCTTCACCACAAAGGGGAGTTGATAGGAGCTGTGGTTCGAACGCGCACCAAGGTCAAGCCCATCTTCGTGTCCGTGGGCCACATGATCGACCTGACCACCGCTGTTGACTTCATCCTGCGATGCTGCCGAGGCTACCGCCTTCCCGAGCCCCTCCGTTGGGCCCACAAGCTGGCCGCCGACCCCGAGGCGGCAGGAAACGAGAAGTTCCAACAGATCCCTCGCCAAGGGTCATTCTCGGATGAGCCGTGGGATCAGGGCGCACAAGAGAGCCAACGTGAGCGAGATTGACCAGCGCGTGGCAGAAGCGGCGGCTCTCCTGGCTGGTGCTCGCCACGCCATCGCCCTGACGGGAGCGGGGATCAGCACTCCATCCGGCATCCCCGACTTCCGCAGCCCTTCCTCGGGCCTGTGGGAGAAGGTCGACCCCTTCGAGGTGGCCTCAATCTGGGCCTTCAAGGTCAACCCAAGAGCCTTTTATGACTGGATTCGCCCCTTGGCCCGACAGGCCGCCCATGCCAAACCCAATCCCGCCCATCATGCCCTCGCCCGCCTGGAGGCAGAAGGTTTGCTCAAGGCGGTCATCACCCAGAACATAGACGGGCTGCATCAGCGGGCCGGATCGAGAGAGGTTCTGGAGCTCCACGGCCACCCGCGCGAGGCCATCTGCCTGCGGTGCCACAAGGTGGTGAGCACCGGCCGTCTGATCCAGGACCTGCTGGCAGGCGACGACTTGCCTCTCTGCGCATGCGGAGGAGTGCTCAAACTCAAAGTCGTCCTTTATGGGGAGGCGTTGCCGGAGGACGTGCTGAACGATGCCCAACGCGAGATAGAAGCCTGCGACCTGCTGCTGGTGGCTGGTTCCTCCCTGGAGGTCACGCCCGCCTCCCGGCTTCCGGAAGCCGCCGTTCGACAGGGCGCCAGGCTGATCATCGTCAATTTCCAGCCCACGCCTTGCGATGGGATTGCCGACGTAGTGATCCACCAGGACGTGGCCGAAGTGCTGCCACGAATAGCAGACTCGGTCGCAGGAACTTGCGAGGCCTCCGGATAAACCGTTCGACCGATAGGACAGGCTCGCCCCCTCTCCCCATCACACCCCTCGTTTCTCCAATGCAAACCCAGAGCCACGCCCACAAAAACGAGGCGATCGGTCAGCACCAGGTGATGCCGCGCCAGAAAAGTCTCACTCTCCCATCGCCAAGCAGACGATGATGCCGCCCGCGCCAACCTCCACCAGCGCCCAGGCAGAGTTGACGATCACTGGCAGAAGCGGATACTCGGCAACCCCGTGCAACACCAGTCCAAAAGGAAGGCTCCACAGCAGCCCCACCAACGCGCCAACCTTGAGCCCTCGAAGCACCCGTGGCCCGCTCACCCTGGATTGCGCATAGGCGACGGTAAGAAGCAGAGACAGAATCAAATACCCGATGACAACCCACTGGGTCATCGGGACATCTCGCATGATCGAAGGCCCGTACTCCCGCACGAGATCTCCCATGACCAGGGCGTTCCAGGCCACCGAAAGAGCAAACATCACGATGAAGCTGAGTATCACAGCCACCACAAATCGCTTGTAATCCATGGTGAGCCTCCTGTCTCATTTTCCAGCCGACCGGCCGAGGATTCAGAGGGATTCTAACGATCCTTCAGGCAGAAGCAAACAGAAGGCGAGAGGATACCGCCTCCCCTCGCCTTCGAACTGACCGACCGCCAGTTTACTCCTTGGCTTTCACCTTGATGGTCTTGGGCTTCGCCTCTTCCGCCTTAGGTATCGACACCGTAAGCACCCCGTTGTCGATCGTGGCCTCGACCTCGCCCGCCTTCACCGGCACGCCCAACCTCAACGTACGAGAAACCGGGCCATACAATCTCTCCTGCATCACGTAATCGATGTTCTCCACCGGCCCCGCGATCTCGCCCTTGATGGTCAATATGTCCCCGTCAAGGGTGATCTCCAGATCGTTGGGATCCATCCCCGAAACCGGGGCCATCACCACCACTTCCCCGTCGGTCACGTAGGCGTCCACGGGCAGCGAGCAAGCCCCTCCTAGACTGCTATCAGCCCCCCCAGGCCTGACGAAACTATCCTCGAAGAGTCTGTTCATGGCTTCCCGCAAGGTCACACCACCTCTCGCCGGCCCCCAATCCAAAGCCATCCCCACACCTCCTCAAGATTCTGTTCGATCCACGAAACGCCCAGCCAAGGGGGCGCTCTACTCGTAGAGCGCCCCCCCAGAAAGCGACTAGACTTCCTCGAATTCCCCTTCAACCACTTCCTCGTCGGATGGAACCTGCCCGGCTTGAGAGCCCGCGTCCGCCGCTCCGCCTGGAGCACCCGACCCAGCCGTCTGATAGGCCTTCCGTGACATCTCCTGAACCGCCTGCTCCAGTTGCTGCACGGACCGCTGAACCCTCTCCACATCCTGTCCCTTCAGGGCTTCTCGAACCTCGTTGACGCTCGTCTCCACCCCGCTTCGATCCGCAGGATCCACCTTATCTCCGAGATCCTTGAGCGTCTTCTCCGCCGTGTAGGCCAGGGAATCAGCCCGGTTCCGGGTTTCCACCTCCTCGCGACGTTGCCCATCCTCTTCCGCGTGCTGCTCTCCTTCGCGAACCAAGCGCTCCACGTCAGCCTTGGAAAGGTTGGTCGACGCCGTGATGGTAATCCGCTGCTCCTTCCCGGTAGCCTTATCCTGGGCCATCACGTTCAAGATGCCGTTGGCATCGATGTCAAAGGCGACCTCGATCTGAGGCACACCTCTGGGAGCGGAAGGGATTCCCTCCAAACGGAACCTGCCCAGCGTCATGTTGTCCGCCGCCATCTCCCGCTCACCCTGCAGAACGTGGATGTCCACCGCCGTCTGCCCACCCTCCGCCGTGCTGAAAATCTCGCTCTTGTGGGTAGGGATGGTCGTGTTGGGCTCGATCAGCTTGGTCATAATGCCGCCCAGAGTCTCGACACCCAGCGAAAGTGGAGTCACATCCAGCAGGAGAACATCCTTCACCTCTCCGCTCAGCACCCCAGCCTGCAGCGCAGCGCCGATGGCCACCACCTCATCGGGATTCACACCTTTGTGAGGCTCCTTGCCGCCGGCCAGTCGCCTGACCAGCTCCTGCACCGCGGGCATCCGGGTGGCGCCGCCCACCAACACGACCTCATCGATGTCGCTGACCTGTATCTTGGCGTCCTCCAACGCGCGCCGGAACGGCCCCTCCAGGCGATTGGTCAGATCCTCGGTGATCTGCTCGAACTTGGATCGGGTCAGCTTCACCTGCAGATGCTTCGGCCCCGCCGAATCCGCCGTGATGAACGGCAGGTTGATCTCGGTTTCCGTCACCGTAGACAACTCGCATTTAGCCTTCTCGGCCGCCTCCTTCAACCTCTGCACCGCCAGCGGATCGTTCCGCAAATCTATGCCCTGATCCTTCTTGAACTCGTCGGCCACGTAGTCCACGATCCGCTGATCGTAGTCGTCTCCACCTAGATGGGTATCGCCGTTGGTCGCCCTGACCTCGACGACGCCCTCCCCCACGTCGAGAAGGGAGACATCGTAGGTGCCACCACCCAGGTCGAACACCAGGATGGTCTCCAGCTCCCGCTTGTCCAAGCCATAGGCCAAAGAGGCCGCCGTGGGCTCATTGACTATCCGCAGGACCTCGAGCCCCGCTATTTGCCCGGCGTCCTTGGTCGCCTGCCGCTGCGAATCGTTGAAGTAGGCCGGAACCGTGATGACCACCTGTGTGACTTTCTCTCCCAGATAGGCCTCCGCGTCGGTCTTCAGTTTCTGGAGGATCATGGCCGAGATCTCCTGGGGAGTGTAGGTTTTGTCGGTCTCAGGGATCTTCACCCTGGCATCTCCATTGGGCCCCTCCACCACTTCGAAGGGGACCATCCCCCTCTCCTGCTTCACCTCATCGTAGCGCCGGCCCATGAAACGTTTGATCGAGAACACGGTATTGCTGGGGTTAGTCACCGCCTGGCGCTTGGCTATCTGCCCGACCAGGCGCTCACCCGTCTTGGTGAATGCTACCACCGAGGGCGTCGTCCGACCCCCCTCAGCGTTGGGGATGATCTCCGCCTCCTGCCCCTCCATCACTGCGATGGCGGAGTTGGTCGTCCCTAAGTCGATTCCCACGATCTTTCTCATTTTCTGTAGTCTCCTTTCGAACGATTTAAGGGGGAAACGCCCTGAAGCTACTCTCGCTGCGAACCAACGTCACGCGTATCTCCTCCTCCGGAAGACGTGCGTAATCGCATGTGCAGGGACCGCCCTGACTGCATCCCACACAGCAATAGGTTCGCCCGTCCACTATCGTGCCAGCCCACCGGATCGAAATCCCGCAGTTGGCACAGACTCGTTCCTCCATGACATTCGCTCTTGTCGGTCACTAGTATTTGACTGAATTATAGGGGAGGGCTATTAGAGGCGCGCTAGAGGAGTGTAAGACTTTCATTAGAAAAGGGGAGGAAACGGATGCGGAAAACGAGGGGCCAGTCGACAGAATGAGAGTCGTAGACAAAGCTACGGGCAGAGCGACGTCACCTGAACCGCGGGGCAGAGCTTTAGTTCCCGCGGGCGGACCGTGCAAAGGCGCCGAGGCGCTCTCCAACGCACCTGGAGGCGGCAGCAAGCTCCGCACCGCCGGCCCTCATTCGCTCTGACCTTTCCGATAATCCACGAAGCGGTAGCCCACTCCCCTCTCGGTAAGGATATACTTCGGATTGGATGGATCGGGCTCTATCTTCTGCCGCAGATAGGTTATGTAAAGTCTCAGGTAGTGAGTCTCGTCTCGATACTCCTGCCCCCAGACCTTGGCCAGCAACATCTCGTGGGTCATCAACCAGCCCGCGTTGTTCACCATATGGTAGAGCAACCGATACTCCGTGGGGCGCAACTTGATGTGCTTTCCCCGGGCGATGACCTCCCTATTCCGGAAGTCGATGGTCAGATCGTCATCGATCTCGATCCCCGCCTCGTCGGAGGAACCAACCACCTCCGTTCTCCGCAGAACCGCTCGAATCCTGCTGGACAACTCCCTGGGATCGAAAGGTTTGGTTATGTAGTCGTCCGCGCCCAGCTCCAGGCCACGAATCCGATCCGACACGTCGCTTCTCACGGTCACCATGATCACAGGCACGTTGGAAACGCGACGAATCTCACCCAGAGCCTCAAATCCATCCGCCTTGGGCATCATGACGTCCAGAACCACCAGATCCGGAAGATCCTCCCGCACCCGCTCGATGGCTTCCAGGCCGTTCGCTGCTTCGATGACCCGAAAACCCTCCATCTCAAGATTCATGCGCATGAACCGGATCACATGAGGCTCGTCGTCAACCAGCAGAATCAGTTTCCCTTCTGACGAGGTCAAGGTTTCCCTCCTCTGCAACCTCCTGCAACGGCAGGAAGAAGACGAAGCGAGACCCCTTGCTGGGCCCGCTTTCCACCCAAATTCGTCCTCCATGAGCTTCCACGATAGCTTGGCAAAGATACAGTCCCAATCCCGCCCCCTGGGTCTCCTGGCCAGCATCGCCCTCCACCCTGTAGAAAGGCCGGAAGATATTCTCCTGTTCCCCCTTGGGGATCCCGATCCCTTCGTCGGCCACGTAGACCAGGACCCCACCCGAGCCTACCTGGCCGCCAACTTGGATGCCCCCCCCTTGGGGCGAGTATTTTATGGCGTTGCCGATGAGGTTGGCGAACACCTCCTCCAGTCGCTCGGCATCCCCCTGAACCAGCGGAAAGCAGGGAGGGAAATGCACAGCGATGCGATGCGTCTGAGTCTGGGGTCGAAACTGTTTCGCCACCCTCTCCGCCAGTCCAGGCAGGTCGACGTCGCCTACGTCCATCTTAAATGCCCCCGACTGGATTCGAGAGGCATCCAGAAGATTGTCGATCAAATGATTAAGGCGATCCACCTGCTCCTCCACAGAGGCCAGGCTTTCCTTCAGCGTCTTCTCGTCCCAGTGCGCGTCTTCGCGCCGCAGGGTTCCCACATAGCCCTTGATTATAGCGACCGGGGTTTTCAGCTCGTGAGATATGACCGAGATGAAGGTGGACTTCATCTCCTCCGCCTCGCGGAAGCGAGTGATGTCCCGCACATTGGCCAGCACGTTGACCAGTCTCTCCTGCTGGTCGTACAGGGGCGTGTACGCCACGCTCACATCGGTGCGAGTGCCATCGGAGCGAAGGATGTAACCCTCCTGAATCAGCCTGCCCTCCAGCAGTTGCGAATTCTTGACGGGACATGACTTGCGGCACAGCTTATCCCCGTTTCGGTCGCGCAGATCCAAAACCCGCCAGCAAGGCTGCTCCCGAGCCGCCTCCTCGGCCCAACCGGTCATCTGAGACAGAGCGACGTTGAAAGCCTGGATGCGCCCCTGAGGATCGAGTATCATCACCCCATCCGCACTGATATCGATGATAGCATCGAGCCGGCTCTTTTCCCTGGCCAGATCCTGGTAAAGCCGGGCGTTCTGCATCGCGATAGCGGCCTGATCCGCGAAGCTGGCCAGGACTTGGCGGTCGTTGTTGGAGAAAGCGACGTCGCTGTCCCCAAATATGAGGATGACCCCCACCAGATTGTCCTCCTGCAACAGAGGCAGCGCCACCACCTGGCGCAGGCTTACGCCCGTCGAGGCCACCACCAGAGCGAGCCTGGATCGAAGCCCGGGAATCCTCCAGCGGGATGTGCCCCCTCCCCCCAAGGACACGGGGAGACCCCCCAAAAGCGCGTTCAAGTGAGGGAGCAAGTCGGGAGACAAACCGTAGCTGGCACGAATGGAGAAACTGCCATCCTCTTCCTTCAGGGCGATCAGCCCACTCACCCCCCTGAGCATGTCCACGGCGTGTCCCAGGATGAGCCGCAGCACGGATGGCATATCCAGCTTGGATGTCATCGCCCGGCTGATCTGCAGCAGGTATTCCCTCTGGCGCAGCCTGTAATCGTCCGCGTACATGCCACGTATTGTAGCATCATATGGGCAGAGGTCAATCGCCCGCCGCCGGAGGCCCCTTCCCGCCCCAGAGGGAGGAGCGAGTCCGCCGCACACACATCGTTGGTCACCGGAAATCCAATGTGGTATCATGCTCCTCCAGATGGAATGCTCAACCCAGGAGGCACCATGACCACCTTTCACATCGAGTTTCAACCCATCGGACGGCACTGGCCCTGCCAGAAAGGCATCTCCCTCCTGGAGGCCGCGCGTGAGGCCGGACTGCAATTGGTGGCCGATTGCGGAGGCGCCGGCACCTGTGGCCGCTGCCGGGTCAAGATAATAGAGGGGCAGGTCTCACCTCCTACCTCCGAGGAGAGCCTCCTGCTCAGCGCGGCCGACCTGGACAGCGGCGTTCGCCTGGCCTGTCAGACCAGGGCGCTGGGAGACCTGGTGGTGCACATCCCACCCCAGTCCATCGTCGCCTCCCAGCGGCTCCAGATCACCGGCGCCGACGAGGGCGCGATCGTCCTCGACCCAGCCGTAACCCGCCGGACGGTTGAGCTGCTGCCCCCCGACCTGAGCGACCTCCGCCCGGATTGGCAACGCCTGTCCGAAACGCTCGCCCTCGCCCCCAACTCCTGCGATGGCCGCGCCAACCTGGCCGTGCTGCGAGAGGCATCACCCTCCCTGCGGGAGCACGGGTGGAAGGTCGCGGTGTTCATACGAGGCCGGGAGATCGTGGGAGTCAGCGGGCCGGAAGCCCCTTGCTGGGGCGTGGCGGTCGACTTGGGAACTACCAAGATGGCCGGCTATCTGATGGATTTGACCTCCGGAGAGATCTTGGCCGCCGACGGCGTCATGAACCCCCAGATCTCCTATGGGGAAGATGTGATGTCGCGCATCGAGTACGCCAACCGAGCGCCCGAAAACGCAACCGAGCTGAGCAAAGTCGTCGTAGACTCGCTGAACGACCTGATCATACAGCTATACGAAAGGCAAAACGGGAACCCCGCTTCGGTCAAAGAGATCGTCATCGCGGGTAATACCGCCATGCATCACCTTTGCACGGGCCTGTCGGTGGCTCAACTGGGAGCTGCCCCTTATGTGCCGGCGATCAGTCAGCCCATCGACCTGTTGGCGAGCGACCTGGGCCTGAAAGCTTCCCCTGGCGCCTACGCCCACTTCCTCCCCAACATCGCCGGCTTCGTGGGAGGAGACCACGTGGCGATGATCCTGGCCACGGGACTTCAGGACTTGCCCGGACCCGTCATGGGTATCGACATCGGCACCAACACCGAGGTGGCCCTGGCGCATCAGGGGCAGCTCTTCACCTGCTCCTGTGCCTCCGGCCCCGCTTTCGAGGGGGCGCACATCCATCACGGGATGAGGGCCGCATCGGGAGCCATTGAGCGCGTACGCCTCAACGGCTCCTCCATAGAGGTGGCCACCATCGACGACGTACCCGCCGTCGGAATCTGCGGCTCGGGCATCCTGGACGCGGTCGCCACCCTGGTCCGCGCGGGAATCTTGAGCGCGCCGGGCCGCATGGACCAGGATCACCCACTGGTCCGCGAGGGCGACCACGGCGGCCTGGAGGCCCCCCTCTGCGCTGGCAAAGAAGAGGAGATCGTGGTCACCCAGAAGGATATCAGGGAGATCCAGCTGGCCAAAGGAGCCATCCGTACCGGCATCGAAAGCCTGCTTCAAGAGGCGGGAATCGATTTCAACGACCTGCGGGAGATCATCATCGCCGGCGCCTTCGGAAACTACATCGACCCGGCCAGCGCCGTCGCAATCGGCCTCTTCCCTCCGCTGCCACTGGGCCGCTTTCGCCAGGTGGGCAACGCCGCCGGCGCGGGAGCCAAGCGGGTGCTGATCTCACGGGCCCAGCGGGCGGAGGCGGCAAGGATCGCCTTAAAGGCTAGTTACCTGGAATTGATGTCTCTCCCCCATTTCAGCCAGCTCTTCGCCGAATCCATGTTTCTCTCGCCTGACCCCATCGGTCAACGGTGACGACGTGGAAGGAAACCCTCCGAGCGAGATCTGGGTGATCGGGGGCGGCCTGGCGGGCTGCGAGGCGGCCTGCCAGGCCGCCAGTCGGAACGTCCGCGTGATGCTATTCGAGATGCGTCCCCAGCTCTCCACCCCAGCCCATCACACCAGCAACCTGGCGGAACTGGTTTGCAGCAACTCCCTGGGATCCAACCTGGTGGATCGCGCTCCCGGCCTCCTGAAAGCCGAGCTGCGACGGCTGGGGTCTCTCATCGTGAGCGCGGCCGATGCCACGGCGGTTCCGGCTGGCGGTGCGCTCGCCGTCGATCGCCAGGCTTTCTCCGACCTGATCACGCGAAGGCTGCTGGAGAATCCTTCGATCACCGTCCGACGGGAAGAGGTAACAAGCATCCCACAGGACGTGCCGTGTGTTATCGCCACGGGCCCGCTCACCTCCCCAGCCCTCTCCGATTCCATCAGCAAGCTCCTGGGGAACGACAACCTGTATTTCTACGACGCCATGGCGCCCATCGTATCACGCGACTCCATCGACTTCAGCAAGGCGTTTCGCGCCTCCCGCTACGGCAGGGGCGACGACTACCTCAACTGCCCCTTCAACCGGGAGGAGTATCAGCGATTCGTGAGGGAACTGCTGGCAGCCGAGACCATCCCCTTGCGCGACTTCGAGCGGGAGGATGAGCGCTTCTTCGAAGCATGTCTGCCCGTGGAGGTCCTGGCGCGACGTGGAATGGACTCACTGGCCTACGGCCCCATGAAGCCCGTGGGGCTGACCGACCCTCTGACTTGCCGCAGGCCCTATGCGGTGGTCCAGCTCCGACAGGACAACCTGGCGGGGACCCTCTACAACATGGTAGGATTCCAGACCAACCTCCGATGGAAAGAGCAAGAGCGCGTCTTCCGACTCATCCCCGGCCTGGAGCGGACAGAGTTCATCCGCTTCGGCCAGATGCACCGGAACACCTTCATCAATGCGCCTCAGGCCCTCGATGCCACCATGCAATTTCGGAAATTGCGCACGCTATTTTTCGGGGGGCAACTGACGGGCACCGAGGGCTACGTCACCTCGGCGGGCAGCGGCCTCGTGGCCGGAGTTAACGCGGCGCGCCTGGCGCAAGAGCAGGAACTCTTGCGCTTCCCAGCCACCACCATGCTGGGCGCCCTATGCGACTACGTGTCCTCCGCCAGCCCCTCCAACTTTCAGCCCATGAAGCCCAATTTCGGCCTCCTACCACCGCTCAGAAGCCGCGTCCGCCGAAAACGGGACCGGAACCGAGCCTACGCCGAGCGATCGCTGGCGGACCTGGAGGCGTTTCTGCGCGGCATCCGGGCGCCCTGAACGCGTGCAGGACGGGCGCGCCTCGCTCCCCACCAGCAGCCGCGAACCGAGAAGCCGGCCCATCGGACTTCGAGGTGCCCGCCATCAGCGGCGGCGCAGGAAATAGAGGGCCGAGTCCCTGATCGCCTCGTAAGGCGCCTCCTGCACGTCGAACCACCGAATCCGCTCGTCAGTCAGTCGAAACCAGTTATATTGCTGCTGCACGTAGCGTCGGGTATCCCGCTTGATTCGCCTGACCGCTTCCTCCAGATCACATAGCCCCTTCAGGTGATCGATCAGCTGTCGGTAGCCCAGCCCACTCAGCGCCGGAAACTGAGGCGAGTAGCCACGCGCCAGCAGACCCCGGACCTCTTCCAGCAGCCCCCGCTCCATCATACGATCCACTCGCTCGTCGAGGCGACCATAAAGCAGAGATCTCTCCATGGTCAGTCCGATGCGATGGACCCTATAAGTGACCTCACGCGCCCCCCCTATCTGCGAGAAGGGCACGCCGGTGGCCCGATGCACCTCCAATGCCCGGATCACCCGCCGCAGATTTCGAGGGTCGATCCGCCGCGCGGCGACAGGGTCTACCTGCTGCAGGCGACGGTGCAGCGCCTCCACCCCTTCAGCTTCCGCCATCGCCTGCCACTCGGCCCTCCAGTCGGGATGGGGAGGAACTCGGGGAATCCTGAGGTTGTCGATCACGGCTCGAACGTAGAGGCCGGTGCCTCCCACCAGGAGGGGCACCTTTCCGCGGCCCAGGACGTCATCGATGACCCGAAACGCCATCTCCTGATACAGCGCCAGCGAGAAAGGCTCATCGGGATCGACCACGTCCAGGAGGTGGTGAGGCACCTGCGCCCTCTCCTCGGCGGAGGGCTTCGCCGTGCCAATGTCCATATAGCGGTAGATTTGGCGCGAATCGGCGGACACGACCTCGCCCGCGAGATCGCCGGCCAATCTCAGGGAGAGAGCCGTCTTCCCCACCCCCGTGGGACCGACGACGGCTATCAGTGACGGCTTCTCCGGCGCTCCCATGGAGCTAGCCTGATACCGCATTGCGAATCAAGCGGATTCGCGGCCGGCCTCGATCGATCGAGATGGCCACCACGTCGATTCGCCAGTCCACATCGCTCAGCTCACGTTCCTGCAAGTACGTCTGCGAGACCTCGATGAGCTTCCTCTGCTTGGCAAGGGTGACCGATTCTTGAGGGGTTCCGTGCCCTAAGCTGCGACGAGTGCGGACCTCGACGAAGACGACGACGGGACCATCCCGCGCCACGATGTCGATCTCTCCGCGAGGACAGCGGTAATTCGTCTCCTCGATGCGGTAGCCATTCTCGCGGAGATAGTCGGCGGCCGCCTGTTCGCCCCACCTTCCCAGAGCCCTGCGCGAGTCAGGCATCAGGCACTATGACCTCTCACCGTCTCCCATCAGAAACCTGACGGGAGCGAAGCTCAGGCGATGTATGGCCGATGGACCGTGGCAGTGGAGAGCCCACCGGTGGCGCAAGGTCGCATAGCCCTTGTGGGAACACAGGCCGTAGCCCGGGTACAGCGAGTCCATGTCATACATCAGCGTATCTCGGGCTACCTTGGCCAGGATCGAAGCCGCAGCAATGGAGATACACTTGGCATCCCCGCCCACGATGCCTCGCTGAGGGATACTGACCTGGGGAAGCATGAGGTAGTCGATGAGAAGGAAATCAGGGGAAAGTCGCATCTGCATCAGGGCGAGCATCATCGCCAGTCGCGTGGCTTGCACAATCCCCAGCACATCGACGATGGTGGGATGCACCATGCCCACGGCCCAATCCATGGACATCTCCCGGATGCGCCGGTAGAGAGAGCCTCGTCGTCGAGCCGTGAGTCGCTTGGAATCCCGAACGCCTTCCAAATCCGAAAGTATGGACCGCGAATCCACCGGCAGAATCACCGCTGCAGCTGCCACCGGGCCTGCCAAGCAGCCGCGCCCCACCTCATCCAGGCCAGCGATCCGGCGATAACCGAGAGCGCGGAGCGCCAGCTCCTCATCAAGAGTGGGAGTTTCCGGGACCTCCCGCGACAAAGTCACCCCAAAACCCCCATCAAATGAAAAGAGCCGCGGCCCCGTTTCGTGGAGCCCGACCCTTCTTCGATTGGCCGGAAGACGGCAGCGACGCCGAAGCCGCCATCGCTCACATCCGCTTTTCCTTGAGCCGAGCGGCCTTTCCTCGACGATCCCGCAAGAAATAGAGTTTGGCACGACGGACGTGGCTGTGGCGTACCACTTCCACCTTCTCCAACCGCGGCGAGTGCAAGGGGAAAGTCCTTTCCACCCCCACCCCATGCGCGGCGATTCGTCGCACGGTGAAGCTGGCGTTGGCTCCCCCTTTTTTCAACCGCATGACCGTGCCTTGAACCACCTGGGTGCGCTCGCGATCCCCCTCCACGATCTTAAAATGCACCTTAACCTGATCGCCAGGTCGAAGTTGGGGGACATTCGGATTGCGCTCCAACTGGTCGAACGAACGCAGCAGCTCGGACATCTCTCCATCCCTTCACTGATGATTGCAGGTTGCGATTATACAGTGGCCATCCATTCTTGGCAAACCGCGAGCCGTAAAACGCTAAGCAGGAGCCAATCGATTACCGTCGATGTCCCAACTCCCAAGGTTGACGTCATGCCGCTAAGGTGGTAGACTACGCCTGCAACTGCCTTGAGGCGAGGGAAATGACCACTCAGGCCCTATACCGCAAGTGGCGGTCCAAGAACTTCGACGAGTTGGTCGGCCAGGATCATGTGGTCCGCACCTTGCGGAACGCTGTGCTCAGGGATAGGGTGGGCCACGCCTACCTCTTCTCCGGGCCGCGAGGCACCGGCAAGACCAGCATGGCGCGCATCCTGGCCAAGGCCGTGAACTGCCTCGCCGACGAGGCCGAGCGGCCCTGCGGCAAATGCGCCATGTGTCAGGCCATCGATGAGGGCCGCGCACTGGATCTGATCGAGATCGACGCCGCATCCAACCGCGGAATCGACGAGATCCGCAAGCTGCGAGAGCAGGTCAGTTTCGTTCCCACCGAATGCCGCTACAAGGTCTACGTGATAGACGAGGTTCATATGCTCACCCCTCCCGCGTTCAACGCCCTGCTCAAGACCCTGGAGGAGCCGCCAGCCCATGCCATCTTCATTCTGGCTACCACCGAGCCGCACAAGCTCCCCCAGACCATATTGAGTCGTTGCCAGCGCTTCGACTTTCGGAGGATCCCCCTCCAGGCGGCCATCTCCCACTTGAGCAACATCGTCTCCCAGGAGAGTCTCAAGATCGAGCCTGCGGTTCTGGAGTTCATAGCCCGCACCTCGACAGGCAGCCTGAGAGATGCTATCAGCCTGCTGGACCAGCTGGCTGTCTATGGC
>SDBU01002849.1_pt1 | contig 22499 bp, 65 predicted proteins | sample 2277071 | NCBI WGS metagenome assembly SDBU01 (sample SAMN10397929, study PRJNA504765) | marine sediment metagenome | isolation source: marine sediment core GS08_GC12, 126 cmbsf | place: Arctic Ocean: Gakkel Ridge, Loki's castle | collected 2008 | reverse complement strand
AAAATAATTACTAGGCACTTGTGTATTTTTGATATGGTTTAAAGTGTTATGTTGTGTTGTGAGGGGTTGTTTTTTTCACTCAATTTTTAAAGATTTTTTTATATATAAGAACAATAAAAAAACTACTCCCCAAGAATCCTATTAATAATACACTTAGATTTTAAGATTAAATATGCTTGTGCTTATTTACTCTCTCTTGTTGTCACTCCTTAATGTTTGTTACTATTAGAAAGTTTATACACCATCTTATAAAGATTAAAAATATATAATATTATGGAAACAGAAAAAGTAAAAGCATCAATAACACAAGCAAAGGATAGCACATTAACTTTAAGGTTATGGCTAACAGAAGAACAAAAACAATTATTCCTTTTAGAAACAGGAAAACTTGTTAATAGTATAATGAAAAATATAGTTATTATGTAATAAACTACAAGAAAAAACAAGAGCAAGGGTTTTAATTTTTTTCGCCTACTCAAAACCTTATAGTCTTAACAGACAGGAGAAATAAATAAATGGAAACAGAAAAACAATGGGATGGAGAAAAGATTGTAGAATTAAAAGAGAAGGATTTATTCCTTCTTGTATGGAATGGGGAAAAAGGATATTTTGAAAAATATATCTTAAATCCAGCATTAAAGCAAAATGTAGAAGGGGAGTTTCACTTCATCGCAGGAATAAGAATGGGAGAACTTTAAATTAATACTCTACACCTTAAGGTAGAGGGGGAAGATAAAACTTCCCTTCCTTTTATAATCAAAAAAAAGAAGATGAAAAACAAAAACCAAACAAACGAAATCAAAATAAGTTTTGATAGTATTAAAGAAATGACTATTAAAGATATTATTAAAATTGAAGATTGTTTAAAAAAAAGAAAATGAAACAATACAAAATAATAAAAGTTGAGTGGGAAGATATAACTTTTTTTAAAGGGTTTTATAATGAAGAAGATTTAAAGAATTTAGTTAGTCAAAGAATAGAAACAATCGGACACTTTATCAAAGAAGAAAAAGAATATCTTATAATTGCTTTAAGTTTAGAATTAACAGAACCATATAGAATAATAGATTTAATTAAAATTCCTAAATCAAATATAATCAAAAGAAAATGGATTACTCAAAAATAAAAAAAGAGATTGAAAGAGAACAAGAACAAGAGAGAGAACAAGAGAGCATAAGAAATAAAGATAAGGCTCTTAATGAATTAAACATAGAGGTTATACAATGAATGATTGGATTAATTTTAGTATTGTTGAAGATATTTTAAATGAGAAAAGGATTGATTTTGAATATGATGAGTTTGGTTTAAATGTAAATAAAGGAAAAAAATTATTTCATTTAGATATTTATGATGGTATGATATGTAATAAAAATGGAAATTGGATTCCAGATTATGCAGGAGAAAAAGAAGACCATAATGGATTTGTGGAATGTAAATCTCAAGAGGTAGACTTTTTATTAAGAGATGTATTTGGAGAAATAAAAGGAAACAAAATTTTTAAGGAGATTTTAAAATGAAAACTAAAACTTTAGAATGTGATATGTTAGATTGCTTTGGAATATGGGGAGAAGTTAGATTAATAAAAAGAGATTTTAAGTTTAAAGATTATTATGACAAAGACAATAAAGATATTCAAATTTGGAAAGGGAAAAATAAAGAGTTATTTATATTAAAAGATATTAAAGAGGTTTTGAAATGAAAATTATAATTGAATTAAGAGATTTTGATTTGAATAATAATAAATTAGATAATAAAAACGCAGTAGAAGAAATTACAAATCATGTTAATAAATATTGGGATTGTGAAAGTGTGGAGGTTTTAGAATGAAAGAAGAGGTTAAAAAATCAAAACATGATTATTATTGTTTTTTATGCAAAAAATATCATAGATTATTTGATGAAGATGAAAACAGATTATTTAATTTTCATCATAAATGGAAAGATAAAGATAAAGCAGAAGAACAAATAAAGAAAAATAAAGAAGCAGAAGTAGAGCACAAAAGGAAGTTTAAATATTAAAATGAATATCACAGAAAGAAGATTTTTAGAATTGATTAAGAAATGTCATCTTATCATAAAAAAGGATAAGGGCTTTTCCGTTAGACTTGAAAATTATTGGGCAGATAAGGAATATAATAATTTTGCTATGTTCTTTAATTTTGAAACAGGTAAGTGGAAAGAGTATGTTAAGATTTACCTTGAAAAATATAGCAAACCATTAAGAATTTCAGTTTATCTTTATAGGGATAAGAAAGATATATTAATTAATAGCTTTACAGATTACAACGAGTTTAAAGAGTGGCTCATTAATTTATCTAATAACATTAATAATTATGTTGTGAAGGAATTACAGGAAATTAATAAAAAATATGAAAACTAAAGAATTAAATTATTATGAATATGAGGAAGTTGTTAAATCATTTTGGAAAGCAAATATTAAACAAGACTATTCTAATTTTAGTTTTATTAAAGCATTTGAGAGTTTTGAGGGTTTAATTTATTCTAAGGTTTCAGAACACGGATTTTTAACTTTTAAAGATTTTCAAAATTGGGAAGATGAACTCGGATTATATGATTCAGATAATTTAGAACAATTCGCACAAGAAACAGATTATATTCAAATCACAAAACAAGAGTTAATGGAAGTTATACAAAAATACAAATATGGGAGAATGAAAGCAAAATTTACCACAGGTAATTATTCAAATTTAGAAGATTTAAAAGAGTGTTATGAAGAAATACAAAAAGCAAAGAATGACGAATTAAATCAAAAAGAAATGGTTTTACTATTTGATAAAATAATACACACAGAACACGAAACAGGTTTAATATTTGAAGATTACTTTAGTTTAAAAGAATTAAGAGAAGAGTTTGAAGAAGAATTAAAAGGAGGTAATAAAGAATAATGGAATGTAATATTAAATATAATAATAACATTACTATAATTAATGATGATGTTAAAGGATTAAAAGAACCTCTTAAAAAAAATGAATGGTTTGCTTTAATGGTTGTTGATGATGTTAATTGGACAGATAAACAAGATAATCGTTCTTGGTTTGATAAGAAAAAGGGTTGGTTAGGTTTAGAATGCACTAGTGAGATAAAAGTATATATCTCTAAAACAATTAATAATAGAACAAATAGAGGTAGAGGAAACACACAAATCATAAAGGTTGAATATTATAAATTATGTTGTGAATTAACATATTAAGATTTATTATTTTATATTAAAACCTCTGAATAGTCGCAGAGTAAAACGGCTATAAATGAAAGGAGTAAAAATTGAGAAATGGAAAAAATAGAAATACAAGACGAATCAAAGCAAAGATGTCCTAAATGTAAAAATAGAGATTTAGAATTTGAAAGTTATGAATTTGTTGATGAATTAATAAAACAAAATGCTACCTGCAAAAAGTGTGATTTTAATTTCACATATTGGGCAGATAAACCGAAGTTTTGGGAAGTTTTTGGAAAATTATAAAAATGGGAAAAGTAAAAATGGGAGTTTATGAAGGTAAAGAACTAGTAGATTTTGGAGAATATGAAAGTGTAGAAAAAGCAAAAGAAGATTTTGAGAAATGGGATAAACCAAAAGGAAGAACCTACATAATAGAAGAATAAATTTAATATTTAAATAGAATCAAAAGGAGGGTATAAATAATGGAAGAAGAAACTAAAGAAACTACGGAAGAAGAAACTAAAGAAACTAAAGAAGCTGAACCTAAGAATTAATAATAGGTAAATTTTTTATATTTTTTATTTTTTAAAGATTTAAGAGAGTGGTTAGTGAGAAAGTAAGGAAACTTATTTAATCAATAGTAAATACTCTCTTAAATCACGGGGGAGAAATCCCCCACCTTTATTTTTGTGAGAATATATAAATACTTTTAGTCTAATTTATTTATGGATTTGTTTAAAAGAGAATTAGAGGAAGAGTATAACGCAGTTGGTTTTAAAAATCAAAGGAAGAATTTAAGAACCTTAAAGCAAGTTGGAACTTCTAATAAATCAAGAGATGAGAAAAGAAATGCCTTGAGTCCAGGTAAAAGAGTTAGTAAATCTGGAAATGTCTATTGGGAAACCAGAAAAAATCGTTCTGATGCTGTGGGTTCTAATGTCTAATGCCTTGATATAATTAAAATGGAAAATAAAAATACACACCCCTTTGAGAAGTCAATAAATGACTGGATGGATAGACTTGGAAAAAGAAATCAAGAATGGAGAGATAGAGCTGATAAGGTTTGGGAAGAAAATCAAAGATACTATTAATTTCTAATGCCTTGATTTAATTCTTCTTTCATATTGTTTGTTGTTTCTCTTTAAATGCTAAATTGAATATCTTTAGTGATAATTTAGGGTCTACACAATTTCTTAATATTGTTTTCTTTTCAACTTTTAATTTATAACTAGATAAATCAAATCCAAACTTCTTTTCCCAAAATTCTATCTTTCCATCTTGTATATTATCTGAAGTAATATCAAAAGATTTAGGAATTACAAAACTACTCCAAAAATAATGTCTTTGAATTTCAAAAGGTTTTATTAATGGTTTATAAAAAGAACAAACATTCTCAACAACCCATTCTCCTTTAAAATAACTCATTAAAAATAATATTTCTTCATATAGTTTCATATCCGGGAAGATTGGTTTAGATTGCCCACGATTAACACTTGTATATCTTCTTATCTTACTATGGCTTGGACAAGGAGGACTACTCCATATAAAATCAAACTCTTTAAAATGCTCTAATAAATATTCATGTGCATCTCCAACAACTATTTTATCTCCCGGGAAAAAGTCTTTGTATATTTTAGCAATTTCTGGGTTAATTTCAACTGCAGTTACTTCATGTTCATCTCCCCATAGTTTTCTATTTCCTCCAATTCCAGCATATAAATTTAATATTTTCATTTTACCTCCTTTTGTTTCTTCTTCTCCCTTGTAATTCTTTTCCTCTTATTTCTCTTATTTCTTTATTTGATACAACTTTACCACAATCTTTACAAAATTTATCTGCTTTAGATTTTCTACCATGTGAGAAGTTCTTTTTTATTCTTTTATGATTACATTTTATTTCATTCATTTTAACATCTTTAAATTATACCATTAGTTCCAAGACCATATATCTTTCCAAAAAAAAATTGATGTAATGGCATATTCTCATTCGCACATCTTTTTCCTTCTTCACACCTTTTCCTATATTCTTTTTCCCATTCTTCTTTTTCTTTTTTGTCATTTTCTTCTGTCATATTTTTTACCTCCTTTCTCCTATTTATTTCCATTCTTCTTCACCCCACCAACTTTGAATCTTTCTAACCCTTGCAACTTCAAGAGTTCTTAAATCATGTTTTTTCCAATGTACTTCTCTTAAATGTTTTCTTAATTCTTTTCTAATCATATACTTTTTCCCTTTGCATTTTTTACACCAATATTTTTTCATTTTCTTTTCACCTTTCTATATTTCCAAGATTCTTCCTGACAATCTGGACATAATTTTTGATATTGTCCAGTAGGTCTATATATTTTATTACAATTTCTACATGGTTTTTTAAATTTCACTTTGAATATTTATGAACAACTGATTTAGATAATCCAACTTTATTTGCTATATCTCTTAAAGACATCTTAGGATTTTCAATAATACATTCTTTTATTTTTGTTCTCATTTGTTTTGATAGTTTTTTCCTTCCCCACTTATTTCCTTTATAGGAATATGCCTTCCCTTCAATATATATTATAGTAGCTTTCACTAAGTCTGAAGAATATATCCTATACTTTGGGTTGGCATGTAAATACCAATGACAATACTTACAAAGAGTTACTCTCCAACCATCATATTTATTTTTCCTTAATAATTTTGGTTTAAAATGATGAACCTCTAAATTATGTTTGTCTCCACACATTACACATTCATTATTATCTCTTAATAGTATCTTTTCTTTTGCAGTACTATTTAAAAATGTTAGACCCTCATTTTTCTTTTCTTTTATAATATATTTTATTATAATCTTTTTCAACTCTTTTTTTGTTTTTTTAACCAAAGATTTTTTAATCTTACAAATTATTTTTTTTGTTAGCATTTTTTACTTCTCATCTTGTATAAATAAGCAGGTCTATATTTAGTCCTTCTTTTCCCCCTTTAATTCTTTAGATTTTGAGGGGGTAGTTTTTTTAGGATGCCATTTAGCTTTCTTATGATTAGCCCACCTTTCGTGATATCCTTTTTTGCTTCTTTCAGACTTGTCCTTAGCTCCTTTTTGTCTTCCTAATGGTTTTCCTTGTTTTTTTCTTCTATTAAGCCCTGCAATGATTCTTTCTCTAATCATATTCCTTTCTAATTCTGCAACAGCCCCAATTATTGTAAAGAAGAATTTACCTTGAGAAGTTCCAGTATCAATATTCATATCTGTAACAATCAATCTAATTCCCTTATTATTTAGTTCTTCAAGTATCTGTAATAAATGTTGTGTGCTTCTTCCTAGTCTATCCAACTTCCAAACAATAATACTATCAAATCCTTTCTTTCTCATATCTTGCATCATTAAATCTAATTCTGGTCTTGATGTTTTTGCTCCACTTACTCCTTCGTCTTTATAAATTTTTAATATTTCAATATTATTCTTTTCACAATATGCTTTTAATTCTAACTCTTGATTTAGAGTTGTTTGTTCACTTGTGCTTACTCTTAAATATAATGCTGCTTTAATTTTAATCCCTCTAAAAATTTCTTTTGTTGTTGTTTTTGTTGTTCTGCTTTCATAGCAAAGTATCTTTTTCTTTCTTTTTCTGAATATTTTGTTTTGCTCTTTTGTTTCTTTAATAATTCTATATGTTCATTAACTTTATCCCAACTTCTATACTTAATAAATAATCTTTTCTTTTCTAGTTCTGTTATGCTATACTTTCCAATATAATCTCCTCTCTTTTCAAAAGGAACATAAAATATATTATTCCCTATCTTTTTATTACACGTAGTACAAACATCTTTTTTTAATACTCTATTATGATGGAAACATTTTGTTCTCTTTAATATATTACAATTTGGACACACTCTTTTTGGATTAGTCATTTTAGTTCTTTTTCCTTTAGTTTTCTAGACTTCTTATGATAAATATAACTAGCAATTCTCTGATACATTTTTGAACAATCAGGAGAACAAGTTATTCTTCTACTCTTTTTGAACCTATTATGTTTTGATGAATGATTCAATTCATTCTCACAAACTATACATTTTATCATTTTTTTCATTTTTCTTGATTCATTTGCGAAACCTCCTCATACTTATAATCAAAAACTTTTAAATCTTCTTTGTATCTTTCTTCAACTAATTTTATTGTTTCTTCGTCATAATAAATTTCATAAGGTTCTCTATTTTTTGAAGTGTTTAAGTGTTCTAATTTAGAATCTATATTAAAAACTTTACATATTGAATTAAAATCTTCATCTATTGTTTCAATTTTACCAATAAAATTAGGGATTAACTTTCCATCTTTCATTAAGAAACAAACTTGTGATTTAAAATGTGTGTCTGAATATTCGTCTGGAATCTTGCTTATTGCTTTTACAAATTCTTTAAAGTTCATATTTGAATTTATATTATATTTTGAAACATTATCAAGAAACATTTTATTTTTCCTTTTTAATCTATCAACATAACAAGAAACTAATCTATCAAATGGATTTCTAACAAAAGCAAAAACATAATAATTATCTGTATTAATAAATCTTGGAAGAGGTGGAACATTTATTGAGTAATCTTTTCTTTTTTCATAAAAATATACTTTCTTTCTAAATGCTTTTTTAAGTGAAACACAAGCAACCTTTGGAATTGGTATAAAAATTATTCTTGTTTTCAAATAATAAAGATTTTTTATATCGTGTTTTATATATCCAAAAAAATCTTTAAACAAGATAATCGGTTTCCAAAGTAATCTGTTTCTTTTTGATTCTATAAATTTCTTCATTCCCATTTTAATCCTTTTGTATCACAATCTTTACAAATAAATTCTCCATATCTAATTCTATCATTATTTAAACTACTTCTAAAAAAAGAGAAATGATATCTAATATTTAAAATAGATTGAATATCCTCCACAAATTTACATGGTTTAAATTCTTCACATTTACTACACTCTTTCATTCGTCCACCCCCTTTTCTTTATTTGATTCATTTACGAACTTCATTTCCACCACCTATGACCTTCCCACAAATTTATTAATAACCAAGCAATAAAAACACTAACAACTACTTTTAATATAGGGTGTTCATAAAACCAAAATGCTCCCCATCCTAAAAAGAATACCATAAACATTTGTATTTTTCCTCTAAAATCCATTCCTTCTGTATTAATCATTCTCTCTCCACTTTTGCGTCTTCTTTTATTTGTAATCTCTTATATTCCCAACCTAATTTATATCCTTGATAAATTAAAGCAACTTGCATAAGAATAATCGTAGGAATTATAATTACTTGTAAAATTATAAATTCTTTATATATTGAAATTCCTAAAATCAAAAGATTTAAAGTATTAAGAAAAAAATATAATGCTAACTTATTCCAAATCCTTTTTTCTATAATTGTTCTTTTCATTTCCTTTCACCTCTTCTAGCTTGTGCGACTTTTTTCTTTTTAATTAAGAAATAAATTAAAATTGTTAATAACCCCCAACTAATAAACATAATTGGAACACAAACCCAAAGATATATGTCTTTACTAATGTTTTGGAATGTATCAATTAAAAAAAGATATGCCAAAGAGAACACTACAAGTGCAGAAATTATTTGGCTTAAGAAGATTTTAATTCCCTCACTAATTTCTTTCCTCATTTTTTTACCTCTTGATTCTGTTTCACGCACTTTTCTGGAACTTTCCAGTATCCATTAGGATAACCAAATTGTTTTCCAGTAGTTATTTTTCTTATTGGGGAAAAATTAAACCATTGTTTTCTTACTTTATGGTAAAACTTTTTTTTAGTATTCTCAACTTCCCAAATCTCAACATCTGTTCCTTGCCTATTCTCTCCATTTCCATAAACAGGAGATAAATCAAGTAAAAAATGTTCTCCAATTTGAATTATGTTATTACAATCATCTCTTCCAAAATGACTAATATCTTGAATCGTGTGAGCTTGATTTTCTTTATTCATAAACCATTCTCTTGTATATTTAATCTTTAAGTAGTCTATCATTCTTGTGTTTTCTCCTCTGGCATTTCATAGCATGGTTCTTTTGATTTTTTAGATTCAAGTAATTTAATATTCTTCTTATAATTATCAGCAAAACTTCCATGTATCATGCTATCTGGAAAGTTCTCTTCTTTATTTAATAAAAACATTATCCACTTTTGATTCTCAAGTACTTGTTTTTCTATTGGTGTCATTCTACTTTCTTAACCTCCACTATATCTTCTTTATCTGCATCTAGAATTTCAAGATCCTCTTTTGTAAAAGTAACTCCTTTAGATGTTCCTGTAACTTGTCTAATTTTCTTATTCACTTTTTGTCCTTTCTTTTTTATTTGTTGTCTCATTTTAACAATTCCATAATTATGTGATTATAAACTTGTTCTATTTCTTCTGGCTTTGCTTCGTGAATTTCCATATATTTTTTTGCTTTTTCTTTAAGATTAGCATAAATATGAGCTCCATCTTTTCTTGCAACTTCTAAATTAAATAGTTCTATAATTTCTTTTTGAATTGCTGACCTACTTCCACTTGATGGTTTTAGAAGTAATCCTTTTTCCATTATCTCAGAAATATTTGTTCTCTTTCCCAAACCTTCAATAAATTTAAGGATTTTCTTACTTCTCTCATTAAGAATATTAATATCATTTAATACTTTATTCTTAGCTTCTTCTAAAAAATCTTTTTTAATCTTCTCTTGAGGAGCAACTTCATAAACAATACTTCCAGTGGATTTCGGAACTCTCAATAAAACTTCTTTAATTATCTCATCATTATTTAAACTTTGGGAAGCTATTGGTGTAGAAGGCATTTTTTGAAGAACCTTACTTATTAATTCATCTTCATTTATTTCAACCTTTTGAGATTTTAAATTATATAACTCACTTGCTAATTTTTGTTCAAAGTTTTGTAATTCTTGAATCTTGTTAAAAAAATCACTTCTTAATTCAATTAAATCTTTTCTTATTTTTGAATCATCAAATCTAATCTCTACTTTATCTTGGCTTTTTTCTTGTATTGGTATTGAATTTGGAACTAAGTTCTCTGGTGCTTCAATTTTATCAACATTTAATTTTCCTTTGGATATTTTAATTGCATCTTCATCTGAAAGCCAAGAAGGTTGAACATAAACATTAGAAACCCCTTCATAACAAGATAAAAAGAAATGTCCTTTTCTTAGAGTCATAATTTCTTGTTCTGTTGGTTTCATTTTCTTAGGTAAACTAATTTGGTCTAGAGTATGTTTAACTTCATTTCTCTCTGATTGATAACCAAGAATCCATGTTGATATTTGTTTTAATGGGACTTTATCTACTCCTGCCATATCTTGAGAATCAATCCAAATAAAGTTCTGATTAGTTGCTCCTTGCCTTATATAACTCTCTACAACCCTCTTACAAGGATTATTATATTTTTGTGGTATAAACTTCCATGCTTCTGGAATAACTATAATCACTCCTTTCATTGTCTTCAAAACCTCATCTGCAACTGATTGAATTATTAATGATTGTGCTTCTTCTGAAAATCTTTCTAAGTTCATAATATTTATTCCTTCTCTAATTTCTAATGTGCTTGAAAGATTTGCATATTGGATTTGTGGAATAAGATTCTCTAAATAATGTTGTAATCTTGTATGGATTTCCTCTTTTAATCCTCTAAGTTTTCCTTCTGCTAATTCATCATCAACTCTCTTTTTAATTTCAATTAAACTTGCTGAACCTTTACATAATCTCATAAGAGTTCCTTTCTCTAAAAATAACTTCTCTTTTGCGTATGCTTCAATTAAAGATTTAACAAATTCATAATCACTTCTATCTCTAAAAAATGGAGCAACTTCTGTTCCTTCTGTAAAAGATTTCTCTCCTATTTTAGTTTTAAAAATCACTGCTTTTAATCCACTTCTTTTAATTAATGCTTCAAGTGTTGTTGTCTTTCCAGAAAGCTGTGTTAATCCTGTTACAATTAAATGTGATGGTTTAATCCCAACTTCTTTTCCTGTTTTTATTTCATATCCTAATTTTATCATTTTAATTCTTTCTGCATCTCTTCTTCTTTTTTAAAAACTAATTTATTCTTCATGTTTCTTTTACGAATTAATACTTTATAAACGTATCGTTCATTAACGATTTATAACGATTACTTCGTTTTAGTGATATTACCCGAAAAGGAACTCCGATTTACTTGGCTTTGATTCTTTATAATCTGGAAGTTTATCTAAACCTAATTTCTTTTTCATCTCATCCATCTCATCACAATCTTCTTGAGTTACTTCTAATTCCATAATCTTTTTTCCAGACTTTGTATATTTTCCTGTAAATGTTGTTTTACTCATTTTGTTCTTTTTATGAATTTATCCTATAATCCATTTTAAAGTATCTATCTTTGTGTTTAATTCTGTATGAAATTCTGCTGTTAAATTCCCTCTATCATTTAAATCTTCAAGTGCTTTTTCTGTATCTTCAATGGCTTCTTCTATTTCTATTCTTGTTTTCATTTTTCATAAACCATCCAATTAGTTGCAGTTAAATCATCCCAATCAAAACGATATCTTTCTCCATAGCAATCTCTTATAACACCTCTACTCAAAATTAAATGAACTTCTCCATCAATCTTCCAATTAGCTCTTTTAATTCCTTTTTTCTCTTTCAACCATTGAATTGCTTTATTTATTGTTGCCATTTTTCTCCTGTGTCTTGTTCTGCGAATCTTTTAGTTTCTTAATTTCTAAAGTTAATTTTAACAATTCCTCTCTTCCCAAATCCATCGTTCTTATCCCCTTACCATCATAAATATTTGTATCTAACCCAAGCATTATGTTGATTTCATCTTGTAATTGGAAAACTCTTGGCAATCTTTTATCCATATAATTCTGTTTTCTAATTTCTATCCATTCTTTTAATTCATCTATTTTCATCATATTCTTCTCCATAATAATCTCTTTCCTCTTGAGACATATTTTTATTAAATTCTGTAATTTTAGTTTTTGTTTCTAAATCTTTCATCTTTTATTTCTTTTCGGCAATGCGAACTAAGAGGAATAAATCCTCTTTAGATTATCCTTTAAATTTACTTTTGTGAATTTTTCAAGTTCTTTAATTAATAATTGAACTTTATATTCTGATGGTTCTGGGAGATTGTTTCTTGTTGAATCTGCACCAATATTTACAAACTCTGGTCTTACTCTTTTTATCATATCTACTAAAGAAGGAACATCAAAATCCATTATTGGTTCTATTGTAATCATCTTCCTAAATCCATATAACATTTCACTTGAAAAATCTCTTATTCTTTTTTCTGTGCTATCTGCTTTTGATGGTGTTTCTCTATTTGTTTCAATAGTTATTCCCAATATTACATTTCTATTTTTTGGAAACCACTTTCTAAATATCTTAAATCTCTTTGGATTTTTAGTTTGAAATAAATAAGTATTATTAAATCTACTACAATAAAGTAGAGTATTTGTTACCCAAGAACTATCAACTTCTTCAGCAAACATATCAGTTGAACTCCCAACAAAAATAAAGTTTCCTTCCCCTAGATTTGTCTTTAATTCTTTTTCATCAATTCTTAATTCTCCTTGTGGAAATCTTTTCATATAACAATAAGAACAATCGTGAGGACATTTTCCTTTAATAGCATTCCATGTGTGAGTTACAAAATTATACATATTTCCTTTTTGTTTATTTAATACCATTTTTCTATGTTGCGAACTTATGCGAATCTCTTTTCTCCATTTCTTTAATTAATATTTTAATTTCTGAAACTTTAACTCTAATTTCTCCATGATGTTCTATGAATCCCATATTTACTGTCATTCTTTGTGCTTCATCAACTAAGCTTCTTATTAAATTAAGTTTATCTTTTGTCATTTCAAACAATCCTTTACTACTTATTTTATCAAATTCTTTATTTCCCATTTCAAACCTTATGCTCCTTTTTATTTGAGGACTTTGGCGTCATCATTCTTGTAGCTCCCTATATTTATCTAATCGTTTCTTTGCATAAGCAGTTGCTTGTCCAATAGTTTTAAAAAACAATTCTGAATCATGTATATAACTATTAACATTGTGCCTTACAATCCAACCATTATTTATATATTCAATTTCAATTTTCATTTTCTACCTCCTTTTCCAAGTTAATCTTTAATCTTTTAACTTCTGATATTAACTCATAAACAAACTCATCAAACATCTTATGGTTCTTTACACTTCCAAACTTATCTTCATTCCAAACCCATTTTCTTTGTTTAATTAATGAGATTATTTCCATAGCCATTCCAATCTTTCCTTTTTTATATTCTTCTTCCATTGAATCAAGTGCTTCCTCACAATCTTTTTTATAATCTAAATTTTGTTCCATCTTCGTTTAACAAACCTTAAGCGAAATATCTGATTCAACTTCATTGCCCCAGACATCCCAACCCTCCTTTTTATTTCTTGCAAACAATTCTATTCTCTTAAGATTTCCAAACAGTTTCTCAATTCTCTTTCTAACCTCTTCTGGCTTCTTACTATGTATTGTTCTTTCTTCAATAACTAAACCCTGAATATTATTTACAATCTTATGTTTTCCCATAATTCCTTTAATTCCAATTAAACATATTTCCCAAGATTTTAAAGTCCAAGGTGCAAAATTTACACAGAAAGAACCAGAAGCATATTTCTTAATCCAATTAAATCCTATTGTTTTATATTTGAATCCCCAACTCTCTAAAACTTCAATCCCTTCTTTTAAATGTGAATCAGTAACCCACATAAAACAAATACAATCTTCTTCAGTTATATCTTTAACATTTAATTTCTTCAATTCATCTACGCTTAATGTGTTGTATTGGGTTTTCTCTAAAACTAACATTTTTCTATCTGAATCTTGATATGCTTTACTTCCAAACTTCCAAGGAGGGTCTGCATAAACTATTTTATATTTTTTCATTTTACCTTTATCCCCTCAACTTTTGGTAATTTTGAATTTGTTCTTCCACAAATAAACAATTCTTCAAAAAGTTTTTCTTTTATTTCTGATGTTAATTTTCCATTAATTGATTCATATTCTTCTATCAATTTATTAATTGCTTCTGTTTCATAATCATATATTATTTCCATTTTTCGTTTAACTATTCTCAGGCGAAAAGCCTTTCTCCTATTGCTTTAATTACATTGACTGTTACTGCATTTCCCATCATTTTATATCTTTGAGTATCTGAAAATCCCTCTGTCCAACCATCTGGAAATCCTTGCAGCCTTTCACATTCTATTGGGGTTAATCTTCTTATTTGATTTGTTGCCTGGAATATTTTTTGTCCAGAATTTCTAAAGAAGTCTCTACCAGTTGAATATGCTAGTTCTGTTGATAATTTTGGATGAATTATTTTTGTCATAACTCCTCCCCCTTGTCCTGTTGGTATTGTTGGACTGATTCCTTCTGTTCCATAAACTCTCCTGATATTTTCGTGTCTTTTTTCCCATCCTCCCCCTTCGAGGATTCCTCTTTGTTCAATTGAGTTGAGTGTGAATGTTGCCCCATCTTCTTTGAGTCTATCCCCAAGTTTATGTTTGTTTTCTCTTGCAACATCATCAACTTGGATGATTTGTCGTGTTTCTTTATGCTGGTCATTAATTTTATACTCTGTTTCTCCGAGAGGTAATATTTCTGGTCTGGATTCTCCTCTAAGACTTCCGATAATGAATACCCTCTCTCTGTTCTGGGGAACTCCGAAAAATTTGCTGTTAAGAACCATCCATTGAGTTCTATACCCCAATTCTTCCAACGTTTGAATGATGATGCTAAAAGTTTTCCCTTTTTCGTGATTGAGTATCCCTTTGACATTTTCAAGGAGAAGAAATTTAGGTCTTTTAACTTCAAGTATTCTTGCAATCTCAAAAAACAATGTCCCTCTAGTATCTTGGAAACCTCTCCTTTTTCCAGCGATTGAGAATGCCTGACAAGGAAATCCTCCACAGAGCATATCAAAGTTTGGTAATTCACTTGGATTAATTTTTGTGCAGTCTCCCCAATTTTTAATTGTTGGGAATTTGTTTTTAAGGAGTTCTGAGGCATATTTGTCAATTTCGCTGAATCCGACACAAGTAAAAACTGGTTCTGATTTCCACTTGGTTCTTTCAAAGTGTTTGCCACATTTTCTTTCTTCAGGTGATGAGAAATTTCTACCTTGCCTTCCTTGTTCTTCTTGTTGGCTCTGCTGTAAGATATTACTCTTGGTAAATCCAAGTTCAAATCCTCCGACTCCTGTGAACATACTGTAGTATCTAATTTCTTTTTGTCTTTCATTTTCCATTTTTAATTTTCATATTTCTATACCTTGGCGTCCATGGGAGAGCCGTTATCCACTTCAGCACAGACACTTGTTGGCTTTAACTCTCCCCCTCTGTTCTGTGATATTCTTGGTTTAGGACTATTATTTTTCATTTTAAATTCCTGTGTCATTATAAATTTTAATTGCTTGTTTTAAATCTTTTATTTTATTTTTAACTTCCCATTCTCCTAATACTATATTTGGAGCAGGATTCAAAAACTCCAACCATCTCTGGCAAGTTTGTTTGTGTGATATGCAAACCCCCCTATGAACAAACCATCTATCATCTGTTTTATCAATTAACCACTTATTTTTAAGTTCAAAAGTTCTTTCAACATTCTCTTTTGCTATTTCTTGTTCTGTTTTCATTTTTCGTTTAAGAAATCTACTGCGTGTCTCCTTGTAATTTATTTAAGAGTTCTTTAAAATTTGAAATTGTATTATAAAAAATATCTTCTGCTTGTTTATCATTATCTTTTCTTGCTTTAAAATAATGTTTATCATATTCTTTAGTTTTCTTTTCAATTTCATCACAAACTTCTTGAAGTGTTTTTAGTTCTATATTTAATTCTTTTATCTTGGTATGTAATCTAATTAAATCTCCAGAGTAAATATCTTCTTTTTCCAATTTCTTTCCTATTACTTCTAATTCTTCAATTTCTTTTTCTAATTCTTTTATTGTTTTCATCTTAAATCTTTTTTCATTTTCCTTCAATATAATATGGCTTTTTTTGTTTATAAGTTGTTGTTTTCATTTTCTAGTTACAATCTTTAGAGCTTCAACATAATTATAAGTCTTATCAATTTCAAATGTTGGTCTATTCAAAATTAAGTTATTTCTTCCTTCTCTTTTTAGTAAGTTTAATTTTTCCATTTCTTTTATTATTAAGAATCTTATTGACTTAGGGATTTTCCAATGATGTAGATAACTAATTGCTTCTTTTGTACTAATCCTGTTTCCCCCATCTGTTTTATGATATATTTTATAATGTAAATACAAATAGAGAACGCAAGGTATTCTCTGTCCTCTTTTCATTTTCTATTTATGGGAATAAATTTATTGCATTGCATCTATCACAACATTCTACTGCTTGTTCTAATACTCTAAATAGTTCGTCTAGTTGCATGAAAACCATTCCTGCAATTCCAAATACAATTAATAACTTCATTAAGTTTCTTTTTCCACCAACAACTAAATTTATCCAATTAATTTTCATTGTTTCTTCGTCTACTGCTGGATATATTTGAGACCACTCTTCCATCTTCTTTCCAAGAATGGGAATCCAACTTAGAAAACTTCCTTTTGATAAATAGATTTTTCTTCCATTAAGTTCTGAAATTACTGATTTCTTTTTTAATCTTCTCAAGTATCTTAACTTTAGTTTTTCAAAAGCCATTATTTATTACCTCCTTTTGATTTTATATACAATAACATATAAATTCTCCATTTTCACATTTATATTCTTTAAATTCTGAATAGGCACTAAATAGACATACATTATTACAAGATAATTTTGCTCCTTCATTAAAAGTCATTCCCTCACTCTTTGAAAGTGTTTTTATGTTATCACAAGAAAGACTTATTGGAACTCTTATTAATTCTTCTTTAATTCCTTCTCTAGAGATTTCTTTTTGTATGAACTCTTTTGAATCAATTATTTTCTCATTTTCTATATGAGTTTCACTTTTTACATCAATTATTTTCTCATTTTCTATAGGAGTTTCACTTTTTACATCATAGAAAGTATTACTTATTCCTCCTCCAATTATCCAATAAACAATTAAACTTCCAACTACAAAAATCAATAACCAAATTAATATATCTCTAAATTTCATTTTTAATCATCACCAAATATTTTTTTACCTACTAAGTATCCCATTGTAAATGCTCCTAAATAAGTTACTACAGACCAAAATAATGCTTCAAAACTTCCCATGTGCAATGTGAATGGTGTTAGCATTTTAAATCTTAATAAGTATATCATTCCTGTTGAACATACTCCAAATATTAATCCTCCAATACTAAAGTCTCCTAAATCTTCAAACATTCCTCCAAAGAAATCTATCATATCTCCCCACCATTCAAAGCTGAAAATATATTCAAAAGTTTCTTCCCAAAATTCTCTTCCCTCTTCAAAAAATAAACTAACTATTATTGCTGCTACAGATACTCCTCCAATTATTAACCAGTTGTTCATTTATCTATACCTCTTATTTTCCACATTCTTGCATAAACTAATCCAAAACCAAATCCAATTAATATTCCCCCAGTAGATGCTATCAAAGAAAATTGCCAATAATCTTTAGGAATAAAGAAACTTGAATTAAATATTGTAAAGATTGCTGTTCCAACTAAGATAGTTCCCCATACTAAAATATTCCAACCTACTCTATTTATGTTTATTGAATGTAGTTTTGACATCTTCTTTTCCTTGTTTATAATTTAAATAAATCATTCTTATCCATAAGAACATAATAGCTAAACAAAATATAAAAGTTAAACATAATAAAAATCCTACTAAAATTCCATCACTAAAAGTTCCTTGACTTGTATTTATTAATTTGTTTACATAATAATAAGTTGTTGTTGATAAACCTAATAGAATAAATATCATTAATTGATTCTTACCTAATTTCATTTTGAATTACTTCCTATCACTTTTCCAAAGACATCTTCAGGCAAATGACCTGTTGGATATTTTTCTATTAACTTGTGAATCAAATTTATATTTGTAAAATGATTAAATAGTGCATAAAGTAAAAAGAGTCCAACTAAACCGATAACTATTGGGTGTGCTGTTTTTCCAATTATAAATATTAAAGTCCAGATTATTGCTGCTCCAACTATTGTTCCTAAGATTAATCCTAATTGATTCCACAGAAAAACAAGGAGTGGATTATTCTCAATCATTTTAAATGGTTTATCTGGCTGCCATTTCTTATACTTACTTGCATAATAAAAAGTTAGACTTAAATCTAATACACTTAAAGCTAGTAAAATTACTATAATTATTATTCTCCACTTTTCCATTTTATATAAATTCTATTGCAAACAATATTAATACAAGAACACCATACATCCATAAACCTAGTCCTATACCTAACAACATACTTTTCAAATTTTCACTCATTTTTAACCTCTTGTTTATTTAATTCTTTCATAATCTCATTTACTTTCTTTAATTTAAGATACTTTTGATATGTAGATAATAAACTCATTAAAGTCATTGGTAGACTTCCTAATAATATTGCAAACAACCACCATTGTCTTTTTATAAACATTATAATTATTCCAACAAGTACACCTCCTAAAACTAAAGGGTAAGACCACAATGTTGTTTTTGTTTGTTGCAAAGGAGTAACTCCCTCAACACCAGACTTCCATCTACTCATAAATTGTTTGAAGGTTAGTTTATTTCCAACTCTATCAAGCCAGAAATATCCTCTTACTTTAGTTCTTACTATTATTATAAAAAGTAATACTATTATTATTGCTATCCACTCTTTCATTTTATCCGATTGTTATTATTTCAAATCTAATGATTTCTTCATTTCTTTCTTTTATTTCTTCTAATTTTTTTTCTAAAGACCTTTTTCCTTCTCCTCTATAATTTACTTCTCTATATACCATTTTTATTTTGCTCTTTAATTAATTCATTAATCTTATTTCTAATTACCTCTAATTTCTCTTCTGTTGTTTGAGATTTTCCTTCAACTAATTCAATTTCTTTAATCATCTTCTACCTCCAGTTTTTTAATTAAATGTTCTTCAAAGTTATCTTTAAACCAACCTAATAAAACATTTTTAATCCTTTGACTATCTTCTTTTGTATCTAAGAGTATTGTTATTTTTTTCATTTTACATTACATATTTCTCTAACCATTTATTTATCTCATTAATATTATCTGGACATTCTTTTAAAGGAATAATTACTAAATCTACATTTATTCCGAAATATTTATTTTGATATTCATGGTAATCTAAATATTCTTTATTTTTTCTTTCTTCATATTCTTTACTTAATTCTTTTTGTATTTCAAAACAAATTATACTTTTATCTTTAATATTTTCTACATAAACATCTGGTCTAAGATTAAAACCATTATTTAATGAAAACTCTGTATAAATTCTTAGCCAATCCTTTCTCTTATATTTTTTTAGTGTTTTCATAACAACTAACAATTTTACTATCTCATGCTTTTGGAAAGATTCATCTGCATTTCCTATCCTTACTTTATACAATTCATCCCAATTAATTGTCATTTTCTTTTCCTTCTTTTAGTTCTTTTAATTCTTTATTTAATTCAAATAATTTCTTTTTTGTACTTTGAATCTCTAAAGATAAATTCCATTCTCTATTCGCTTTATCACATCCACAAATATCTCTTCTTCCACTAATTATTTTAGGAAGTTCTTTTTTACAATACTCACATTTCATTCTCTTACTCCTGAACATTCCGAACATAACCAAATGTCATGGCTAGTCTTATTTTTTACATAAGGTCTTTCATCCATTCTTCTATAGGCATATATATCTCCACAAATTCTATTATCATCATCAAATAATTTTCCACAACCTTCTTTTTCTCCTTTTTTTAGTTCTTCAATTTCCTTTAATTGCTCAGAAAAGAGAATTCTATCTTTTCTGAAATTTTCTTGATAATCAACTGCTTGTTTTTCTAGGAAATTATTCCTCTTTTTGATTTTATTTAATTCTTCTCTAAGATTATCTATTTCATTACTAATTCCCTCTTTTAACATTTTAATTTCTTCTTCCATTTCTTTAAAAGTTTTCTTAGTGAAAATTTCATTTAAAGGGTCAATCATTTTCCACAACCTTCTTTCTTTAGTTTATCATAATCTTTACCACATCTCTTACATACTCTCTTTGGATTCATTGGATTTATATCAAGAACCCAAATATGTTCACAAACTTCTTTCTTTTCTTTTTGTTTGAATATTCCACAATCAATACATCTAAATTTTCCATCTATTAACATTTCATTTGTTATTCCACATTCACAAACTTTTTCAGAATTATTAGTGTCCTCAGGCTCAAGCAAGTTCTTAGCTCTAGAAATTTCCTGAGGACTATGATCTTTAAGACCTACTTGGTTCGCAAGTTCATCTAAGTTTGTATAAGAATGAATGGGGCAATTAGCAAATATTCCTTTTATTAATTTTGAACAAGTGCATTGGTTTGCAAGTTTGTCTCCTGCTCTTTTAATAATTTCTTTAATCATTTCCCATCTATCTGTTCCTGATTCAATTATTTTAATAACATCTTCAGAAATAAATTCTCTGTCTTGTTTTTTAATAATTCTATAATATCTTCCTGCTTTTGTTGGAAAATCCTTTATCATTATATCAAACAATTCTTTTCTTTTAGAACTTAAAGTTTTATTCATTACCATTCTAACTCCATATTAAATCTTTGATATTTCATTAATTGTTCATTTACATCATAGCCCATTTCCGTATAAGTATCTATAAGATTCTCAATTTTACCAAGAATTAGTTTTTTGTATAAGTCTTCTCTTTTAGGATTATCAAGATAGTCTTTTAACATAATTTCTAGAGAATGTTGTAATTGTTTTTCTTCTTTTTTAAATTCTATTGATTTCACTTTACCTTAATTTATTTAAATAAAAATACTACTTAAACATGTGTTACCTTTTAATAGTTAAGAATTATTTTTAGATTCTTTAAATCATTTAATATTATATCTGGATTAATTGGTAAGTTTATTTCTTTTTGTCCTTCATAGAATTTAATTAATTTGTTTATCTTATCTTTTATATCTTTAAGATTAATATATTCAATTACTAATTGTTTATGATAACAGAAAGGATTTTCTAGGCAAAACTTTGTGTGGTTAGTGCAGGAGCAAAGTAATAGTGTTCTTCCTCTTCTTTTTTGTAGTTTTACTGAATGATTTAATACTTCAAACAGCGTCGGTGATATTTCTGTTACTTTTGGTTTGTTCATCTTTTTTAGAAATTATCTTTTAATTTCTTCTTTTAATTGTAAAACAACATCTGCTAATAACTCAATAGACTTTGTATTTGCATCTGTATTATTTCCCATCTTTTTAATTGCGTTCTTATGTTCTACTAAATCTCTTGAATATTCTAATTTATTTTCTTGTTCTACTAATTGAATTTGTGCTAATTCTCCAACTAATTCTTGAAGTTCTGAATTTAAAAGAGGTTTCTTAATTAAATGGTCTTTAGTAACTTTTTCTAGTATCTCTTGTCCTTCTGGATAATTTGCTTCTTTTCCAAATGGTTCTGAATAATCTACCCATACTTTTCTATTTTTATCTAACTCAACTAAGAATCTTCTTCCTTGTTTTTTACAATGTTCTGCTAGATGGTCTTTCAATCTATTAAAATCATTATTTCTTATCTCTAAAGCTGGAATCCCATCAGGGAACAACTTAAATTTGATTCTTTCTTCAAAGTAGTCTATTATGTTAAGAACATCATTAATAGCTTCTGATATTGCTTCATATGGCGAATTTGAGTAGTATCTCTTACGAGATATGATTATTATAGATTCTGGATATGTTTGAATAGCCCAGTTCTCATTAATTAGCTGCTGATAAGGATTTGTTCCTCCTTTTCCAAAGTTTATATTCTTAAATTGCCAACCTTTTAATCTTTCTAATCTTGGTTTTCTTTTATTCCACCAATCTGGTTTCTTAACTAGCTTTAAAACATAAGATAAATTATGTAATTCAAAGATGTTATCACTCTTAATAAGTATTGAACAGTTTTCTACCTGACCATTAACTATTTTCCATATTGGAAATACATTCTCAACTAATCCTTTTTCTTTTAAAATATTTAATCTTTTATATAAAGTTCTCTTCTTTAAAGTAGTTAATTTCATTAAAGTAAGAACCCTTAATCCTTCTCTATTTTGATATAGTTCTTTGAGAATTAATCTATCATTATCTTTCAATTTTATGTTAGTTTGTATACTTTTCACTTTGCACACCT